>ULQX01061468.1_pt1 | contig 188645 bp, 164 predicted proteins | sample 1954941 | NCBI WGS metagenome assembly ULQX01 (sample SAMEA4835667, study PRJEB28245) | human gut metagenome | biome: gut microbiome; material: fecal sample | place: Denmark | collected 2008
AAAGCATCTTTTCAAAGCGAATGCAATGAAGATAGGCTTTTGGCTGCTTCTGATTGCACTGCTTATATATAATATTTATACCTGCTGTGTGTAATTAAAACTGTTGATATATCTAATATCGGGAGCGACATCCGGAAGTGTGACTCTTCGAAACTCGCTTTGGCTAAAAGGCTTTGAGAGGTAAATAAGTATATGAAAGAAAACATTGTCGGGAAATTAATTGAATATTTTCCGAACTTAAAGAATGAAGTCGAAAATAATCTCAATGACTTTCCAGAGATATATTTACATTTAATATTTGGGGATATTTTCAATCCATATCTATTGAGTTTGTTGGATAATCCGCAAGAAAATAGAAGTCAACTGATAAAGGCGAGTGAACTACTGGAATATATGTCAAAAATGGATGGCAGTATACAGGAGGTTGTTGTTACTACTGTGTTGGAGCGCTTGTCTGATAATAGCGAAAAATTGGCATTATTCAGTCGATTTATAGGCGATAGGACAAGGCAATTAATGAATGATTACATGAAAACGATATGCCACATGGAGGAGTAGGCTACTGGAAACATTACCATGCAACTCGAAGAGGCAAAAGAACAGGAGGACATGTGTTTTATGTCTGATAGAATATATTTGAATTATGATGATGTTGTTAAAGAAGAATCGGTAGTTGTAGACTATTTAGCAAAAAATTCAGACCGATTTTCCGTTACTGCTGTTATAAAAAGACCTTATTCACAATTGCCTCCCGATTTTAATTATGGTGTACAATTACAACCGTTTGTAGAAAACTATATTTTTGAAAGAAAAGATTGGCTTGTCAATTTTTTAGGTTATATGAGGCATCAAATTATGGTGGTTTGCCGTTGTTGCAAGGAAAGCCGTAAACAACTTTTGCGAATGCCCAATGTTTTTTTGCCTATAGATAACGATATTCCCGAAGATATTTGCTTCTATCGAAATGGCAAATTGTGGTTCGCAACAATTTCACATGAAAAGATTGCGTTTGCGGTAGATGTTACAAAAGCGGATTTGACATTCTTCAAGGAGAATGGGATAAAATCTTATATTTGACCTGCATCATTTCTATCGAGACTTTGATGTAATGCGACTCTGATTGGAGCATAGGAGAATAAAATGCATATATCAAAAAAATTAAAGCTTAAAAACGGACTTGAGGTTTGGGTATCGAGGCTTCCCAATACTCACTCCGTAACAGTTGATCTTTTTGTCAGATCCGGTGTCGCGTATGAGACTTCGGACAAGCTTGGCATAACGCATCTCCTTGAACATTTGATTTTTAGGGAACTTCAGGGATTTTCTCAACGAGAGCTGTATTTCTTTATGGAGAGCCTCGGAACTACGCTTAAAGCCGTTACATACAGAGATTTTCTACGCTTTTATTTGAAGGTGCTGCCGGAGAATGCCGTGAATGCAATGCGGATTTTTAAAAGTATATTACAAACTCACAGCTGGAGCAGTGATGCATTTAATGCTGAAAAGGCAGTTGTCAAAAGACAGGTTATAGAAGATACAGTTTATAATATTGACTATCTTTCGCGCAGACTTGTTTTTGGCGAGAACACTTTTTCGGATATGATAATGGGCAGCGAAGAAACTGTTGATTTGATAAGCGTCAATGATGTGGCGGCGTTTAAAGAAAGATGTTTTAACAGCAACAATATGGTCTTGTGCATTGCCGGCAATATTTCAGATAAACAGCTGTCAGAAATGTGTCGCTCGCTTGACGATGTGAGCATTATCGAGGGAGAAAAGCTTATAAATTCTTTTGTGCCAAAACACTTCGGAAAGCGGAAGAACAACATTCATCTTGAAAATGCAGACTGGGACATGATCGATGTTGATCTCTGCTTCGATATTGATAGCAGTGATATAACATTTGATGAGGTGGAGTTACTGAACTGTATTCTCGGAGAGGGCGTTGGTTCTAAGCTTCAGGAAGTATTGCGTGAAAATGAGCATTTAACGGCGAACATAAGCTCTTTGGTTGATAGATATGAGAATTTCTCGGTCTTGCATATTTTGTTTTCAACTGATTGTTTATATGATGCGCTAAAGCAGATAGTTGCGGTGCTCAACGGAATGAAATACAAAATAGATGAAAGCGATTTGGCAACATCACTTCCTTTTTACGGTAATAATCTGGATTTCTACCTTGATGATACCGAGCAGTTGAACTTCTTGAACGGATATTATGGATTCGTTCTGAACAGCGAGTTTAAAAAAAGCGATTTGTGCAATGAAGGTGTAGTAATGAATAGACTTGAAAATATAAGCAGACAGCTTTTTTGTACAAATAATGTATCGTTGACGGCTCTTGGAAAGTGCAATGAAATAAGGAAAAATGAGATTTTAAAAATATTGAATGGATTGGATATATCGTTCTAAGAGAAAGTCAAACGAAAAAACAGCAATTCAACGACTGCAAGTTGACCAAACTCAGAACATAGCAAAATTAAAAAGTGGCTACAGCGCGACAAAGGCTATAAGTGATGGGGTGATTTAATGAAAAAGGTATATAAATTGGTTCACAAAAGATTTATTGAATTTTCCGCAGATACAAATGAAAAAGTATACTGCACAAAATTGCTGGGATTTTTTTCCTCTAAACAAAAGTGCAGGGATATAATCAATTGTTACTTGCAAAAACCGGGCTTTAAGGATTTCCCGAACGATTTTCAAGAAGAGATAGTGTATGCCGACACGGACGACTTTAACGGTTCAATAGGCGAATTTAGGGGGTCTGTGTTTTATTTGGCGCATGAATATTTTGACGGCGAGTATGACAATGTATCGGATCTCGGGTATTATTCAACCTATGAAAATGCAGAAAAAAGTCTGTCGGAGTATCGTGAGAATCCGGAATTTATTAACTACCCTGATGGGTTCTCCATTGACGAATATGAAATAGATAAGCCGGAATGGACTGAGGGATTCTTTACTTTTTAGTACGACTAAAACAAAAGGCGCTTAAAATGCATGATTGAATTTAGGAAATATGTATTCGCATGAGGACCTTGTCAACAACCAGCGTTTCATGTATACTTATGATTCGACAGGAAGACTTATCCGTCAGATGTGCTTGACAGCAGGTTGTTGTTACTACTGTGTTGGAGCACTTGTCTGATAATAGCGAAAAATTGGCATTATTCAGTAGATTTATAGGCGATAGAACAAGACAATTAATGAATGATTATATGAAATAGAAATACTGTAAAGAGATGTGGCTGGCAGTACTTGAAATATATTTGATTATCAGTTTTCGCAAAAAAGCTAAACATAACAAATCACAAAAAGGATGATTGACCTTTGATTAAGAAAAAATTGCCGAACTTTTTGAAAAAATAAAGAAACCAAAGACATCTACTAAAATTATGATACTGCTTCCTGTCATATCGATGCTGATATTTGCTATAGCACCATCCATTCTAGGACTTTGGGGAAACAGGATAGCATTTGATGCAGTGTTGATGTTCGCTTTGTTTTTGATAGTTATATTTATGATTTTGTTAAGTATAAAAGTTAAAAAGCAGCCATGGCACGGTATACTGTGTTTTTTCACAATATGTATCGGCGTTTTGGTCTTTATAAGATTTATAGGGTTCACAATACTTTTAGATCATCTGCAGTAAGCATTCTAATTATATCAGAAATGAGAATGACATTTATGATTTAACAGGCGAACTTGTTCGACAGAGCGTACTTAACGGTAGCAAAAAGCGCATTTATGACGCTGAGTACGGATATGACATGAACAACAACGTGTGTTATAACAGTGACCGTGACCACATCTATATTTTTTATACTTGCAGACGATATCATTGGGATAGGGGTAGTTTATGACATTGCAATTATTCCGCTGATCTACATTTTTGAAGTTTTAGAGGAAATAAGTTGATAAATCATATTTTGGAGGCAATTATGATAGAAATATTAAAATTAGCTATGACATTGAAAAAGAATGTATGTGTCTATACTTGCGATTCGGAAATTTCAAAGTTCTTATACGGACGTATAATTTTTATTGACAATGAGTTTTTCGCTCTGTATATGCTCACTCCAAATGGAGAAAATGACGGTATTTTGGTAAAAAAGATTAGCTGTATTACTTATGTTGAGATGGACGGACAGTATGATGAAAAAATGAAAAAACTATGTCCGAATTTCGACGATTTGATTTCAGAGACTCCGATAGATTTTGAAAATGGAAATGCGCTGTTTTCAATAATGCTGGAAGCGTTAAGAACGGAAAAGCTGATTTCTGTTGAGCTGTTGGACAGTGGTGTTGATTCGGTAATTGGTCAAGTTACAGCGGTTAATGAGAAAATATGTACTGTAAGGCAGATAGATGAATACGGATGCGATGATGGTATCGCGTATGTCAATGTCCCGGATATAACTCAAGTATCCTACGCATCTGCCGATAATAGCATTTTGTTGTTGCTTATGACCAAGTGAAAAAATCACAGCTGCGGAAGCTATCATTTTTGCTCCGTTTTATGGTGTTGATCTGGAACCAATTGATTGGGATTACGGATATTAATTGGAACTTAACAAAATTTTACGATTATATTCGAACCTAAATGAAAGGAGTTTAAGGTGCGTGATTGAATTTAACGGATATCTTACGGGAGTATCAGAGAAATTCTTTTTTAAAAAGTATGTTACTTATATGCAAAACGCATTTATTTTTGGCTTGGTAATGGTATTGCCTTTGATTTTTATGCTGATGAGAACTTTTCAGACATTTTCAATATTTTACGGATATTGTGCGGTTTTTGCATACGCCATGATAGCGGTTCGCATTAAAACCCCAAAGGGAAGAAAAGAAATAACTCCTAAAAGAATATATGTTATAGATGATAATCTCATTTGTATTTCCGATAAACAAAGCGAGAGCAGAGGCATCGAATTAGTAAAAACAGCTTATGACTACGGGGAGTTCTACTTTTTATCATTTCCGATGGGAAAGAAAAGCGGAAACTTCGTTTGTCAAAAAGATTTGCTCACACAAGGAACTCTCGAAGAATTTGAAAAACTGTTTGACGGTAAGATAGTGAGAAAATATTAAAAGTTACTGCGACACAGGTGCGGTTGTTGCCAACTACAACTATGACGCTTGGGGAAATGTAATTTCTGTTACCGATGCCAATGGTGCGGCGATTACAGATTCAAACCACATCGCCAATGTCAACCCGCTTCGCTATCGTGGGTATTACTTTGGCTCTGAGACGGGATTCTACTATGTGTCCAGCCGTTATTACGATCCTGAGATCGGGCGATGGATAAATGCGGATTCGTCTAACACATTAACGGCAAATTTTGAAAACTTTGCATAATACAATGTGTTTGCATACTGCTTTAACAATTCTGTTAATATGTGTGACTTAGATGGTTTCTAGGCTTTTGCAATTGCGGGGGGCGGATATTTGGCAACAGCAGGAACAATTGGAGTCGCAAACGCATGGAATCCTGTTGGGTGGGTTATAGTTGGAACTGTCGCTATTGCAACGGTAACTATGGTTGGTGTAATCGTATATACATCAACTGTAAGAAAAAACGAACCTGATCCGTATGCTCGCCCGGGCAGAAAAAGCAAGGGCGTGAGCGCAAAAACAAAGCCCGGAAAAATAAAAATTGGAAACCAAGGTCTACGCCTAAACCTCCCAAAAAACACACGCCGAACAGAAATCATAGGAAGTATTAAAAATGCATATTTGGACACTTACCAATTGGCAAAAGAATCTTGACAGCGAAGTCAAAAGACGAACCGGAATCCGTTTTAGATATGAAAGCTCGGTTGACCCTGAGGTAAAAAGAGCATGTACACAGTTTGCACGGTGGTTGCGAGCCGAGTATTATTTTCCGTTGAGAGTTCCTGTTTATGTTAAAGGAAGCAAGACCGTCCGAACACAGGATGGTGAAACAGCAGTAGGCAGTTTTTTTGAACCATTTTCATATTATACAGAGCCGTACATAAAAATTGCAACTGGCGATTATGATGATTTACAAAGCCGAAATGGTAAAGACAATGCACTTGCAACAATTCTTGCAACATTAGCCCATGAGTTAACACATTACTATCAATGGATAAATGATATTCAGCTTACTCCAAAAGGCAGAGAACAACAGGCGACAAGGTATTCAAATTATATAATCGATGAATATTCTATGACGTGTGACCACCCTTAAAAAAATGGAAATAAAAACATCAAAATTTACGACGGTACGGGTGCGGTTGTTACCAATTACAACTATGATGCTTGGGGAAATGTAATTTCTGTTACCGATGCCAATGGTACAGCGATTACAGATTCGACTCACATTGCCAACGTCAATCCTCTTCGCTATCGTGGGTATTATTATGACTCTGAGACAGGATTCTACCTAACAGGTACAAGATACTACGATCCGGAAATTGGTAGATTTATTAACGCTGACGGAGAAATATCGGATGTAGGCGGAAATGCTTTAGGATATAACCTTTTTGCATACTGTTTTAATAACCCAGTTAATATGGATGATCCAACAGGACAATGGCCAAAGTGGATTGGAAAGGCAATTGCAGTTGTTGCAGTAGCAGCAGTTGTAGTTGCAGCCGTAGCTGTAACCGTTTCTACTTTTGGTGCTGGTTCTGTGGCGGCAATCTCGGCAGCCGTTACAATAGCTGCAAGAGCAACAGAAGTGGCAGTTTTACAGGTTAAAAAGAGTAAAAACGCCGCCCAGAATACTGGCGGAAAAACCAGCGGTAACACTAGCAAAAATAGTGGAAATAGCCCTGGTGGTGGAGGAAGCAGCACACAAAAGAGTAACGGACAAGTGGCTGTTGATGTTACAGAATCTCTTTTTGACAACGGATTGCAGATTATAGGAATTACACCTTTTACAAAAGCAGGAAGCATCGGATTTAATCATATATAAAATCAACAGGTTTCTGAAATATTTGGGGAAACGACAACTTTAAGATCCACTTTGTCAGCGACAGGTGGAAAAGTTGTACCATATGCATTTGCTGCTTATGCTTGGTGTAAGACAACAATATCTATCTTTAGTGATGATCCTGTACAAAGGGCAGAGCAAAGGGGGTACACATTAAAATGAGAGAATTTTTAAATATTTTCTTGTTAATAATAAATATAATTTCTTTTGTTTTAGTCTTGTTGTTTGGGGCAAGTGGGATAATATACGAATTGTTTGGGCCGGCAAGCTACGAAAAAATACTCCAAAAATTAAAAATTCCGTGGAGTTTTGAGCGTATTTGGCTATTTATGTTCGTATGTTTAATAATTTTGATTATAACCTACATTTTGCGTAAAAAGTTTTTTTAATGTATTTTCACCGTTTTCAGATAGGTAGTTTACTAAAATATACCTATCTGAAAACGCCACTCCACACTAACCATTTGTTGCTTTTCACCATCAATTGTTTCTAAACAACCGATTTCAATTTTGCTTATCAGCTTGTTTAGAATATACGGTGTTAATTCAGTAACATTAAGGCATTCCCTAACGGTTTCCTTGAATTGCTCAATAGATATTTCGGTATTATGTTGCTGTGAAATTTTAGATTGTAAGGCAGAAAGTTTTTGTTCTAAACTTTCCTGCTCCGCCTGAATATCTTTCATCAGCATTTCATAGTTTCGATCATCAATAATGCCGTCAGCATGACCGTCAAACAGCTTTCGCACTTTACCCGACAATTCTGCCATCCGTTTTTCGATCTGGAGAAGCGTGGTGGCATTGGGCACTTGGTGCTGTAGCAGTTGCGGCATGTGCGGTAGCAACTGTTGTCACAGCAGGCGGTTTTGTCGCTGCAGTGGGGGGCGATAGCCGCAGTTGGCAGCGGCGTGCGCAGGTCGTGGGAGATATTCGCGACGGCATTTTTGAGCTCCGTGTCGCCGTGCTGCAGCTCCAGACGCTCCTTGCGCAGAGAACGCAGCTGGCGGTTTATCTCCGCGGCGAGTGCGCGCATGGCTTTGTCGCCGGAGGAAATGGAGATGAGCGTGTTCGTGTCCGTACTCAGCTTGTCGTTAAGCTCCCGCGCGATTTCTCCCAGCGACGCGCGTAGCGAGAGCAGCCGCAACAGCAACCCGACGATGCAAATTACAAGCACTATGATAATGAACATGCCCCAAAACTCCATAGCAACCTCTTATTTCAGATCCTTGCGGCGGAAAAATACTATTCCGAAGCCCGTTGCCGCAAGGAGAATAATTCCGTCATACAGGGCAAGCATCCCCGGCTTCTCGACGGTCATATCGCTGATTTGAAGCACCTGCCCGCCCGGCGTAAAGTCCTGCATGAATTCATAAATTTGTCTCTTGGTTCCGCTGATATAATTTGGATTTTTCGTCTCCGGCTCTTCTATGGTCACTCCGTTTTCGGTGTAGGAATAGCCCGCCAGATACTCCGGCTCGTTGAGCGAAGAGGTTATATAGACGCCGAGGAAAATCAGCATAAACGCCAGAAGAATGCATCCCGCCACCGTGTGCGCTTTGTTCTGACACAGCATGGCGATCAGCGTGAAGAGCGATGTGAACGCAAGCATCAGCGCAATGCTCAAACCCACGTACATCAGCAGCGTCTTCCATGCTGACTGAATCTGCCCGCCGAGCAAAAGACCGAGCGCGCCCTGCGGAATGGCAAAGGCAATGCACAGAATCAGTCCGGCGCAGCAGCAGGTGAGCAGATTGGCAAGATAAATGTTCCTGCGTCGATGCCCGGCAATCAGCTTGTTGCGCAGTGTGCCGCCGGAGTAATCGCTGCCGAGGAACATCGACACCCAAACCGAAGTCAGTATGGGCGCGATGATAACGCAGATGAGCAGGCTGAAATCCATCACCCAGACGCCGCCGTCGCGGTGAATATTGATAGTATTGACCGCCACCGTGGAAACGCCGATAAACGCCGTCAACCCCGAAAGAAACCAGAATGTTCTGTCGTGAATCATGCGGGAGAAGTTTGCTCTGAGCAGTTTAAGCATTGCGCTTACCTCCCACCAGATTCATATAGAAGCTCTCGAGACTTTCGTCCCTCTCTTTAAGAGTGTTTACGTTGCAGTTCTCTTTCGAGAGCGCCGACACCAGTTTTGTGACAGGAATCTCGGCATAAATATCGGCGTGGGAGTCGTCCGTGATGCTGTATTCGACCTCCATGCCGTCCAGCACGCGGGCGAGCGCCCTCGTGTCGCTTACTTCAATGCACATGCACTTGCGGCAGCATATTTCAAGCTCCTGAGCGCTCATCTCTTTGACTATATGTCCGCCGTCGATGAAGCCGTAGTGCGTCGCGAGGCGGGACAGCTCATCGAGAATGTGGCTCGATATCAGCACGGTGATTCCGTGCTCGCGGTTGAGCTTTAATATGAGCTCGCGCATTTCGATAATGCCCTGCGGGTCAAGCCCGTTGACCGGCTCGTCGAGCACCAAAAAGTCCGGATTCCCCGAGAGAGCTATCGCGATGCCGAGCCGCTGACGCATGCCGAGCGAAAAGTTCGCGGCTCTCTTTTTGCCGGTGTCTCCGAGTCCGACGAGTTGCAGTAATTCGTCGATGCCGTCGTCCGACGGGAGCCCCAGCACGCGATACTGCTGGCGGATATTTTCCCGCGCCGTCATGTCGGGATAGATCGACGGGCTCTCCACCACTGCGCCCATCCTGCGGCGCATGAGATTTATCTGCGGGTCGCTGTTTCGTATTCCGTAGAGCGTGTATCTGCCGCCCGACGGCTCCTGCAGTCCGCATATGAGGCGTATTAGCGTGGTCTTGCCCGCGCCGTTGCGCCCGACAAAGCCGTATATCGAGCCTTGCGGAATGTGCATCGTCAAATCGCGCAGCGCCGTGAAATTTCGGTAGTTCTTTCGAAGCCCGTTTGTTTCAAGCACATATTTCATTTGAATAACCTCCTTTTGCCTGATAACGGCAGTATATCCGGCAAAGGTTGAGAAAGCGGTCAGCAAAACGGTTGAGAAAAGGTTGAGTTATGCGTCCAGTTTGAAGCCGATGCCCCAGACGGATTCTATATATTCCCTGCCCGATGCCTCACGCAGCTTCCCGCGCAGGTGGCTTATGTGCGTTTTCAGCGAGCTTTCGGTGCAGTCGGGCGTGTCCGCCGATATCCTGTCGAGCAAAACGGATCTTGCGATGACCTGCCCGGGATTCTGCATCAAAAGCTTCAATATGGCATATTCCGTGCGCGTGAGGTTCACGGGATTCCCGTCTGCGCTGACGGAGTGCGAGACGGCGTTAAGTGTCAGAGTGCCGCAGGAAATTGTGTCTGCAAGCATTCCGGCATTTCGTTCGCGCAGCCGCGCGGCTATCCGCGCTAAAAGCTCGCCGGTGTCAAACGGCTTTGTGATGTAGTCCGCCGCGCCGTCGGTGAGCATATCAATCTTGCTTTTCGTGTCCGATTTTGCGCTCGTGATTATCACGGGTATTCCCTTGAGCTTCGGCAGAACCTCTTCGCCCGTGAGCCCGGGGAGCATGAGGTCGAGCAGAATCAGATCGGGGCGCGTCTTTTCGAGCAGAAGCAGAGCCTCCGTGCCGGAATATGCGCATATCACTTCATATCCCGCCCGCGGAAGAACTTCTTTTAACATATTGCTGATACTGAGGTCGTCTTCGACTATCATTATTCTGCTCATCTTCACAGCACCTTTTCCATAACTGCGGCGGTGTAAAGCGCGTTCTTGTGCTCTGCCCCTGTCGGGCAGAAGTCGTTTTTGAGCCAAAACATCTTCGCCTGCATATTTGTTGTCACATACGCGAGCCTTACGCACTTAAAGCCGCTGAATTTCAGCGTGCGCAGGCAGTCGGATATTATATCCGTCCCCGTGCCGAATCCCTGAAACTCATTTGCAACCATGAAAAGACCTATGAACGCTGTCTTGTCGTCGGGATGTCCGGAGATAAGATCCATGACCGCAGCGAGCGTTTCGCCGCGAAAGAAGCCGACAAAATATTTGTCCTGCGCCGTTTTGCCGTTGGGCAGGGCATGCATATCTTCTCTGACTGAGTCTTTACTCGGTGCGGGCGGGCAGTGCTCAAAATAAATCGGGTTGCCTTTATATAATTTCAGAACCTCCGGAACATCGCTCTCCGAAAGCTCTCTCACTCTGTAGTCGGCGCAGAGCGTTTCGACCCTTATTTGCGGGGCACTCATTCCGATTCCTCCAATCTGTCTATGTGTTCGGATTTGCCGTTTGTATTCTTAACTGTGTCAGACCACCGGACAACTCGCGCGGTCTTATATCTATCTTTTGTCAATGATTTTGTCGATAAGCCCGTAGGCGAGAGCCTCCTGCGCCGACATATAGTTGTCACGCTCCGTGTCGGCGATTATCTCTTCAACTGATTTTCCCGTGTTCTCGGCAAGAATGCGGGCGAGCCTCTGTTTGTTTTTCTGCATCTGCCCGGACACGATAAGAATATCCGAAGCGGGTCCGCGGACTCCGTCGCCGCCGATGAGCGGCTGATGTATCATGATTTCGGCGTTGGGGAGAGCGATTCGCTTGCCTTTTGCGCCGCCCGCCAGAAGAAAGGCTCCGAAGCTCGCCGCGAGCCCGACGCAGATGGTGGACACGTCGCACTTGATGTACTGCATGGTGTCGTAAATCGCGAAGCCCGCCGTAATCGAGCCGCCGGGACTGTTGATATAGAGCTGAATGTCTCTGCCCGGATCCTGCGCCTCCAAAAACAACATCTGCGCAACGATCAGGCTGGCGGAACTATCCGTTATCTCCTCGCCGAGAAAGATGATTCGGTCTGACAGCAGCCGCGAAAATATATCGTAGCTTCTCTCGCCGCGGTCGGTTTGTTCAACAACATAAGGAACGATGCTCATATAAATTTTACTCCTTGATTTCATTCGGCTTCATGCAAAATAAATGAAGCCCCAGTGCCGCGTTGAATCCTGTTGCGGCAAACACGCTGAACCGCTCAATGATGCCGAAATAATCTGCGGGCACAATTTTCATTCCCATCGCGCCGACGAGCATCATGAAAAGAGCGATGCCCGCACAAATCCCGTAAGAGCGGCAGGCTTTATTCTTAATTCCTGCGATTATAATCAGCACAAGCGATATTATAGACAGCAGCACCACCGCCGCCGTTATCACCATGTGCATGATATCCTGAAACGCGCCGGCATATCCGCTGCTTGACAGCGGAAACATCCGATAGCCGATCGCCGATATCCATTCCATAACGGCGAACATATATATACCCGTGCGCAGCAGCTTTGTTTTCCGCCCCTGCATGCCGATGCAGACAACTGTTGCGCAAACGACCTCGCACACATTGTAGAGTGCGCTGAGCTGATTCCAAAGTGCCAGCGACGGGGCGTCGGCGGCGCTCAGGTCGCTGACAGCCTGCGCCATCCAATTATAGCCCGGATAGGCGAGCGGCGAAAATACCACCGCCGCTGTGTATGAAAGAAAGCTGACTATACCCAACAGCCCGAGCTTCTGTATCAATGTCTTTTTCATGTTTTCCTCCTAAAAAAAGCAGTGCATGACCGCTCAAACTGCGGTCAGCACTGCGTCTTTGCGTCCGGCTGATCTGTTATCTCTATTTGAAAATTCTGCGCGTTGATAATGCACTCCCGCCTGCACTTGGGGCAGAATAGGGGAAAGTCCCGCAGCACCGTCTGCCTGAGCAGCCGCAGCCGCGTTTTTGCGCCGCAGATCGGGCACAAGACCCATCTTTCTTCCGACTCACTCATGGCTTTCACCGCCCTTGTGCACCATGCGGAAAAAGAGTCGCACATGCTCCCTGAGTTTTTCAAGGCACTCACTTTCTCTCTCCGGCTGTCGGTCGCATATCCCGATGAGCGTCATCACCGGCGCGACATACATCATCGCGAGGGTGTCGGGATTTTCTGCGCGAATCTCGCCGGCGGCAATCAACGCGCGGAAAATATCGGCGTGATATTCGAGCAGGCGTTCGGTATATCGCTTTGTGTAAAGCGCCGACAGCTCCGGCGAGCGGAACTGCTCAATCGTCATCATGCGGCGAAAGCGGCTGATGCTCTCGTTGTGGAGTGAGTATTCAAAAATCTGCCTCACTTTTTCAAAAAGCATGTCCTCGGTAATCTGCGTGAAAACCGAAATATCGCGCTCGGCGTTTTGAACATGAATATCTATCTTACCTGTGTCCGCCTCATACTGCGCCGCCGTGGACTCGACAATCGCGTCAAAAATCGCCTGCTTGCTCGGATAATGATTGTAGAGCGAGGGCGCTTTGATTCCGACTGCTTTCGCTATTTCGCCAACGCTTACGGAATCATAGCCTTGAGTCGAAAACAGCTCAAGCGCTTTGTCCAGAATTTTCTGTTTTGTGTCTTCCTGTTTCATTGCCGTCTCCATGCTAACTAATGTTCGTTAGTATATATTGTAGCCGTTTTTTGCCGAATGTCAAGAGGCAGACGGCGTGATAATCTCACTTTTTTAAAATATCGGGATATCGCCTTTAAAATCGGCGACCTTTTCCGGCAGCGATCCCTTTGCACCCATCGTGAAGGCAATGTCGCTGCTGCGGATCGACAAAAGCCGCATTCCGGATTCAAGCTGCAAAAACGCCATCATTTCGTCCGTCAGTTTTATTTCTCCCGCCTCTGAGATTTCCACCCAGCAGTATGAGCGCCCTTTGTAGGGGATAAATGCGCCGGCGGGGGCTTTGTATCGCAAAAGCTCCGACGTTTCGGTCAGAATGTGCCCCAGCTTCGACGGCAGAAGCAGACCTTTCCGCGTCACGCAAAAGCCGCCTGTGATTCTGCTCCCGGTGAACAGATAGACCTCTCCCTCTGAGGCGATACTGTACTCGTCGACCGCCTGCGTCGGGAATCTGACTGTCCCGTCTGCGCGAATAACCGACTCTCCGAAAATAAATTTTCCGCCCTTGTTCATCTGCGGCATATGTCCCAAGACCTTTCAGCTTCAAAATGGTTTTTGCAATTTTTACAGCTGTTGATTATTTGCCGGAGTTTCTTTTTGCGTTCCCGAGATAGCGGAACACGCGGCTTTTGTATTTAAGATATTCGCTGCCGAAAATCAGCGGAATGATTGAATCGACACTGTCAGGTGCGCGGCGCCGAAAATCGCCATAATAACCGCAGCGGGAATATTGTGCAGCCAGATGGCGGCGCACAAAAAATACAGCACGGGGAACACCGCGAGCGGTATCGGGACAAAGAGAAATGCGCGGTTCAGCAGCGCAATCTCACGTCCGCCGGCAAAATAGCGGATCCATACTGCGTAGTACAAAATCAGGAAAAGGGCGGCGAGATAAAACCAAACGCCGCGAAATCTGACGGGCTCGCGGTTGACTAAAATCACTATCGCAAACAAATAGGCGATGCGGCTTACCTGTTCGACGATCTCGACCCAACGGGTAACAGCCGCGGTCTGCTTGACCTTTTCGGCAGGCGGGAAAACGGCATAGGCGATATTTATCAGCATGGGCAGCGCGAAGACTATTAGTCCTATCCATGAAAAAGATATTTTCAGATTCACAGAACAACACCGGCTTTCACTGCAAATTCGGGCAGCTTTGCGGGCTTGCCGTAAATTGAAATCAGCGCGCGGAACTCCCGCCGGAACGCCTCACGAAGCTCGGCTTCCGTCAAATTGAGATGGTCTGTGTTGGCGAGAATTGCTAATCCGTAGGTAAAATATATCATGTCCTGATGAAAGCGACGCGCAATATCATGGGAGTAGCCGAATTCATCGACGATAACTTCGATGATCTCCGGGGTCAGGACATCGCTCTGATACTTTCCCTGCTGTTCGCCCTCCAAATATAACCAACGAAACAGCTGCTTTTCTTCCGCCGCAAATTTGACAAATCCCATTCCGTAGCTGCTGTATCGGCTGTCATTTCCCTCGTGGATGCGCAGCGAGTCCCGCACGCGCTGCGTGTGCATCTGAACGGCGCGCTGCGTTAAGGCGGCTTTCAGCTCATCCATATTTTTGAATGAAAAGTATATCGGCTGCGTCGAACAGCCCAGTTTTTTGGCGACGCTTCGGGCGTTGACGGCGGCAAAGCCGCTTTCGCGCAGCACATCGACCGCGGCGTCAATAATATCATCTTTTGAAACTTTCTTTACGGCAGGCATGATAAGCACCTCAAAAATAACATATTGTTATGTATAACATAGCGTTATTATACGCCCGTGCGATATTTCTGTCAATAGACTTGTTATAATTTTTTGCGGCAAAGATTTGTTAAATGCAGCAGCCAATAAAAGACAGCCGATATTGCCCCTTTGCCGCGGCTTGTCGGTCAAATGCATCTTCAATAACTACCGCCGCACAATTTAAAAAATTTTTTTCAAAAAAGTGTAACCTTTTTCATTTTCGCAGACTATATATATGGGACGCTTAACAGCGGAAAATCTCTTTTTCTGCATGTTTTATCTATACTTTTGCATCGGCGGTTACATAAAACACCGTTTTGCATTATAATTTGTGCGCACGGCGGGTGAATAATTTTGCCCGTTCGCGCCTTGAAAATGACAACCACCTCTCTACTCCTATGTAAGTGCAGCGGCAGAGGATATACCCTCTGCCCGCTGTGCGGCATCACGGAGCGGGAGATAAATACATAAAAACAAAAGCAGGTTAGAGAAAATTTTTTATATGTGCAATTTTAAAGTAAAGGACGTGATTCCGATGGGCTGAAAATTTTCGCTGAACAAAAATCAATCGCGCAGTACATGAAAAGAGAGAAAATAATTTGGAGGAAACGAAAATGAATCCATTGAACATGAACCCGTTTGAGCAGGCGTTTGGAGTAATTGTTGTGGCGCTTATAATCATATTCGGAATCAGCGGAATGACAGTCATCGGAGTATTAGGCAAAATAATCGAGTGGTTTGCTTAACAAAAACTGTGCAATCAAATTTCCGGGCGACCCGGAACATAACAACAAGCTTTAGCATTGGGCTCGGTGCGCGCTGGAGGTGCGAAGCATCGCAGCGGCGACCGAAAGAGAGAAAATAAAATTTTGAGAAGATGCAAATGACAATCGGCGACAGTTCGGGGCTATAATATCTTCTCCGTTGCGAACCGATGATTCTTCTGACGTTTTTCGGAAGTATCGGCAGGGAATGATATATGAATAATGGACTTGCTGTAAATCAGATGCCGAAAGCTCCGTCCGATTGTTCGGGCGGGGCTTTTGTATACGGCAAACTTGCGCGCCCGTCTGCGCAAAGTGTCAATTTTTGCGATTGTTATTGATAAGAGAATTATTTGCTGTTATACTTATAATCAAGGACAGAGATTGAAAAGAGTAAGGTGATAAATAAATGATACTTCCTTTCGATGATTTAAATGAAATGAGACAGTTACCTATAAGTCTTATAATAATTACAATTATCATAAACGGAATTTATAATCATTCGAAATATAAATTTATTGTAACTTTTTTATTTGAGAAGGGTTTGACTAACCGACAAAAGCGTGCGTGGCGAAAAGAGAAATATTTCAAAAGACAAACCATGCGCTACATAAGAACGACGATAAAGAGTCTTCCCGAGCAGGATTTTAGCCCCAATATCGAGAAGTATCATCTTGTAGATGTGGTTTTAATTGTTGTTTTTATAATAACTCTTGCGATAGTGAGTGTAACTTATTATCTTGTAAGAGAAATTAACTGGGTTATTATAGTAACTTACGCAATTCATGAAGCAACAGTTATTGCAACGACATTCTTTTTCCTTTCGCATATAACATCGCGCGATAAAAAAGGACGATTTGTTGGTTTCTTTTGGGGAGAGTATACGTTTAAATAACACTGAACAAATTAACGCTGGTTTGTCATAAAGCCGAGTGAAAAACCAGGAAACTTAAATTTAATTCAGTGTGCGTGAATGGCGTGGCGCTTCTAGCGGATCTTTTTAGAATCTATAGGAGTTGAAAATATGAAGAAAATGGATGATTATACAAAAATAAGTTTAAAAGCTTTGGGCGTTGATTTGATAGCATGGCCGGTAGCATTCATCCTAACGTTTTTGATCGTAACATATGCGAATGATCTGGCACAGTATATTAGTGGATATTTTTTTGTGAGTGCATGTCTTCTGGCAGACGGTATTTCGGTATATAAGTTTAAGGGCGATTTTTTAAACGAAAAAAATGTTGGAGAAGAGGGTTACTATCTTCTGAAGGTTAGGATGTATGTGGGACTTGGCTTGGGAGCGATAGCTTTTTGTGGCATGGTTGTTGGTCTTATCAGGTATTTAGTTCATTTGTTGTAAAAAATTAGTGAAGTAAAGCTACTTTTTTAGCTTATAATAGCGGGGAGGACGGTATTATTTAATACGCACCCATATTGACGAGATAGCTGGAGCGATGATGCATTTACTGTTGAAAAGGCAGTTGTTAAAAGGCGGGTTATAGAAGATACAGTTTATAATATTGACTATCTTTCGCGCAGACTTGTTTTTGGCGAGAACACTTTTTCGGATATGATAATGGGCAGCGAAGAAACTGTTGATTTGATAAGCGTCAATGATGCGGCGGCGTTTGATTCCGTACACGATAAGCTTATCGAAGCCTGCGCGCAGAATAAAATATAAAGTACAAAACGCCGTCCTTTGTGGCGGCGTTTTCTGCGCTTGAAACGGAGGGAAAAATATATTATAATCTAATTGAAATCTATAACTGGGAGGCCTTTGATGAACATACTCGTAACGCTTGACGCCAATTATATCCGGCCGCTGTCCGTGATGCTCCATTCGCTCGTTCGCGCGGACGACTGTCCGAAGTTCGATTTATACATAGCCCATTCGTCGCTGACCGACGAAAATATCGACAGCATATTCCGCGGCATCGACCGCAGCCGCTTCAATGTCCATTCCATCCGCCTTTCCCACGAGCTCAATGCCGACGCTCCGACGGAGGACAGGATAACCAAAGAGACATATTATCGGCTCACCGCGCACGAGTTTCTGCCCGCAGAGCTCGACAGAATACTTTATATCGACCCGGACACGCTGATTCTCAACTCTATATCCGATCTCTATAACATGGATCTCGACTGCTTTTGCTTCGCCGGGGCGAGCCACACTTTTGGCGTGGTCGAGGATATCAATCATATCCGTTTGGGTATGCCTGAGGGCTCACGATATATCAATGCGGGCATACTTATGATGAACCTCGACGAGCTCAGGCGCAGCTACACATCAAAGAAGCTCTTCGACTATATCGACAAGAACGCGGACAAGCTCTATCTCGGCGACCAGGATGTTATAAACGCGCTCTACTGCACCAAAACGCGTTATGTCTCGCCGGAGATATATAACCTCGACGAAAAGACCGCGCTCCACAGCCTCAAGACCCACGAGTGGATTGAGAAGAACTGCTCGATAGTCCACTACAACGGCAAATACAAGCCGTGGAAAGAGGGTTATATCGGCACGCTCGCATATCTCTGGCACAGGGAGGAAGAGAGCCTGCTCGACGATGCCCAGAGAGAGCTTTGAGAGCGAGTGCCGCTTTGCGCTTGTAAACTTTGCGGAATGTTGGTATAATTAGAATACTTTAAGGAATCAGGGAGGATACACAATAATGGCATTTTGCACCAACTGCGGCTCAAAGATAGATGACGAGGCGCGCTTCTGCCCAGACTGCGGCGCACCCGTTGTGCCCGGAGCGCCTAAGGCAGAGCCGTGGGAAGAGGAAAAGAAGGATTTCGGAACAAAAATCAATGAGCTCAATAACACGCCCGACACAACATCCGAGTTCGACCAAAACGACATTCAGTCGAACAAGGTTATGGCGGTACTCGCTTATTTGGGAATACTCGTGCTTGTTCCGCTCTTTGCCGCAAGGGAATCGAGATATGCGCGCTTCCACACGAATCAGGGACTTGTCCTCGCGATAGCCCAGTTTGCATGGACGTTCGTTAGCAGAATAATAGTCAGCGCTGTCGGAGCCGTCAACGAAACCGTTTCTCTTATTATCGGCGGCGTGTGCAGCTTGGTTAACATCGCGTTTGCGGTGCTTACGGTAATCGGAATCATCAATGCCGCCAAGGGCACTGCAAAGGAGCTGCCGATTATCGGAAATATAAAGATTCTCAAGTAAGGAGATGTTTTTATGCAGACGATAGTTGCCGTGATGTCGGTTGTTGTCGAAAAAGAGGAGTCCGTCGAGTCCCTCAACGCGCTTCTGCACGATTTCGGCGAACACATAATCGGCAGGATGGGAATACCTTACCGCGCAAAGGGCGTGAATATAGTTTCCGTCGCCCTCGACGCGCCGCTTGAGACTATCTCTTCGCTTGCCGAAAAGCTCGGAACCGTTCCGGGGCTTAGCGTGACTACCGCATATTCAAACGTAGTCGGCGAGGAATAAACGAGAGCTACGCACGGCATAGAAAGCAAAAAGGTCATGGTTTACGGATCATGATCTTTTTTATTTACATTCGGCTTTTTAAATATTCACTCCTGTTGAAAAATCCCGACGAAAGTAATATAATTTTAAAAGACTCAACTGCGGAGGCGCTATATGAAACTTCTTATCGTTCGTCACGGAGACCCGGATTATTCGATAGACTCGCTGACCCCCAAGGGTTGGCACGAGGCAGAACTGCTCAAAAACAGGCTGACGAAGCTCGATGTTGCGGCGTTCTACTGCTCGCCGCTCGGCAGGGCGAAGGACACTTCAAAAGCGACGCTCAACGCGCTCGGCAGAACGGCGGAGATATTCGACTGGCTGCGCGAGTTCGACGGCTATGTAATAGACCCGGAGAGCGGGGAGCGCACCTATTCCTGGGACAGAACGCCTGCGTTTCTGAGCGAAAACGACGACTATTACGACAAGGACAAGTGGATATCAACTCCGTTTTACAGCAGCGGAGACGTGCCCGAAAAATACAAAACCGTCTGCGACGGCATAGACGAGCTGCTTGCGCGCCACGGCTATATTCACGACGGCAAGATATACAGAGTCGAGCGGGAGAACAGCGACACCGTGGTGCTCTTCTGCCATTTCGGCGTGGAGTGCGTTCTGCTCTCGCATATTTTAAAGATGTCGCCCGTTGTGCTCTGGCATAATTTCGTTGCACTGCCGACCTCGGTGACGACGCTGATAACCGAGGAGCGCGAGCAGGGGAAAGCTGTTTTCAGATGCAACGCATTCGGAGATATCTCGCACCTCTATGCAGGAGATGAACCCGCGTCATTCCAGGCGCGCTTCTGCGAGACCTATTCGAATTTTGACGAGAGACACTGAAAAATAAAAAATTACAGCACCGTTTCAAAAAGAGAAACGGTGCTGTCTTTTGTTTTACCGCACGGCTATTTTTTGTCAACAACCGCAATGTCCTTGATGCGCAGCTCGTTGCCTGTCACGAGATAGGTGTTGTCGCTGCCGCAGTGCGGGCATTTTTTTGCGTATTCCGTTGTCTTGTAGGTCTTTTTGCAGTCTTTGCAGTAGGAGACGCCCTCGAGAATAATCATTTCAAGCTCGGTATCCTGCATATATTCCGTCTTTTTCTTCGCCCACTCGAAGCAGTCCGAAAAATACGACGGAACTATCGACGACACTTCGCCGACCTCAAGCGTGAGGCGGGTCACCTTGCTGACATTGTTTTCCTTGGCGAGCTCCTCCACCTGATCTATAACATGGAGAACTATGCCTAATTCATGCATGAAATCAATCCTTGTTCTGCTGAGCCTGCTTATAGGCCTTGCGCTTTTTCGCCATCTCCTTCGCCTCGTCCGAGCCTAAGTGACCCAGAATCTTGAAGGCGCGCTTGACGGAATATTTCAGAAGTCCGCCGACCTTGTCCTCGGCAACGCACATCTTCGAGCATTCCGGATGGTCGCGCACGAGGTGGATAGCGTCAAATTCGCACTTCGTCGTGCAGAGGCCGCAGCCGATGCACTTGTTGTAGTCGACATACGATGCGCCGCATCCGAGGCAGCGCCCGGTCTCAATCTTGACCTGCTCTTCGGTCAGATCCAGATGCGCGTCCTTGAAGGACATCTTCGCGTCTATCGACTCGTCCATACCGGCCTCCTGACGGCCTGCCGTGTCATAGGACGGGAATTTGATATCGTCTTTGTTCAGCGGAGTGAAGCTGCGGCGGTCGCGTCCGATGGTCATGGAAGCGTCCGGGCGGGCGTGGCGGTGCAGGCTCTCTGCTGCCTCGTGACCGGCGGCAATAGCGTCGATAACAAAGCGCGGACCTGTGTAAACATCGCCGCCGACGAAGATATCGGGATCCTCGGTCTGATAGGTGAACTTGTCTGCGACTGGATAGTTGCCGTGCCAGAAAGTGACCTTCGTGCCCTCAAGCAGGTTGCCCCACTCAATAGCCTGACCGATAGCGAAGACGATCTTGTCTGCCTTGACCTCGATAGTCTCGTTCTCGTCATATACGGGCGAGAAACGCTTGGTCTCGGGGTCGATTGTGCGCACGCACTTCTTGAGCACGATGCCGGTGACCTTGCCGCTCTCGTCGACGAGGACTTCCTTGGGACCCCAGGAGGGATTGACCTTGATGTTCTCTTCTTCAGCTTCTGCGACTTCTTCGCGGCTCGCGGGCATCTCATCGCGCGACTCAAGGCAGAACATGCTGACCTCGGAAGCACCGAGACGGTGAGCGTTTCTTGCGCAGTCGATAGCGACATTGCCGCCGCCGATGACAACTACGCTGCCGTCAAATGTATCCTCGCGGTGCTCGAAGCAGTGGCGCAGATACTCAACAGCGATATGTGTGCCGGGTGCGTCGTCGTTCTTGACTCCGGGGCGTCTGCCGCCCTGGCAGCCGATGGCGATATAGAACGCCTTGTAGCCCTGCTCTTTGAGCTGAGCTATCGTGATATCCTTGCCGACCTCAACGCCGCACTTGATTTCGGCGCCGAGCTCTTTGATAATATCAATCTCTGCGGCGATGACATCCTTTTCGAGCTTGTAGCTGGGGATGCCATAGGTGAGCATACCGCCGGGGATCGGGTTCTTTTCGAAAACGGTGGGCTTGTAACCCATCTGTGCGAGATAGTATGCCGCGCTCAGACCGGCAGGACCGCCGCCGATGATGGCAATCTTCTCGTCGAACGCGCCGTGGGTCGACTGAACGGTCTTTTCGGGCACGAATCTGTCCTCAGCGTTGAGGTCGAGATCGGCGACGAACTTCTTGACCGCATCTATCGATACGGGAGCGTCAATCTTGCCGCGGGTGCACTCGGATTCGCATCTCTTGTTGCAGACGCGTCCGCAGACAGCCGGGAACGGGTTCTCGGTCTTTATCATCGCGAGAGCCTCGCGGTACTTGCCCTCGTGGGCGAGGCGCAGATAAGCCTGAACGGGCACGTGCGCGGGGCATGCCGCCTTGCACGGAGCGGAGCCGCTGGCATATGTGTTGGACATACGCGCGGTGTCGCGGTAGTCCTCATCCCATGCATAGGGTCCCCAGATGTTGTTGTCCGGCAGGGGAGCATGAGGATATTTGACCTCGGAGCCGTCCTTGCGGCAGAGCTTCTGACCCATCTTGACAGCGCCCGCCGGGCAGGTCTCAACGCACTTGCCGCAGGCTACGCACTTCTCCTTCTCGACCTTTGCGGTGTAGGAGCTGCGCGAAAGATAGGGCGTATTGAACAGCAGAGAAGTACGCAGAGCGTTGCAGATCTTGACGTTGCAGTTGCAGATGTCGAAAATCTTGTTCTCGCCGTCGATGTTGGTTATCTGATGGACATAGCCGTTCTTCTCGGCAAGCTCGAGTATCTCGAGAGCGCGCTCTTTGGTTATGTAGTGAGCGCGTCCGGTCTCAACGGTGTAATCTGCCATGTCGCCGAGCTGGATGCACCAATCGTCAAAATCATCGGTGCAGCCGTCGCCGAGCACTGCGCGCGAAGCGCGGCAGGAGCAGATACCTGCGGAGATGTGACCCTCGTATTTCTTGAGCCAGTATGAGATATGCTCAAGGTCTATCGACTTGCTCTCGGCGTCAATAGCTTTCTCGACCGGGATGACATGCATTCCGATTCCGTCGCCTCCGGGCGGCACCATCTGAGTGATGCCCGCGAGGGGGATGAAAGTCATGCGCTCGAAGAACGAGGCAACTGCGGGGTTCTTTGCGATCCTGTCGACCGAGGAGTTGAACAGCTCGGCGGAGCCGGGGACATAGAACGGCAGTCTGTAGCGTCTGATGCGCGGGCGATCCTTGAGCTCGTGAGTGTGGTCGTAGTTGTCGCCGTAGTCATACTCAAGGATGCCTATGTAAGCCATCTCGTCGAGTATTTTCTGCAGATCGATAGCTTCATAGTCGCGGTTCATCTCGAGCAGCTGCTCAAAGGTGTAGTGCTGGCGGAGCTTCATCTTGTTGGCGATATCGCACATCTCGGGAGTCAGGACTTCTCTGAGTCCCCAATACTCCGGGTCGTCGGATGTCACTCCGGAGATTTTATGTCCCATAGCATCGGTTATCTTTCTGCCGAGCTTGAGATAGCGTTCATCAGGGTTCTTGTCGCCCTGATATTTGCTGATTATTTTCTTATTCTGTTCCGGCATGATTTTACCTCTTCAATTAAAAGAATCTTCTTGCAAGGTCGCGGCTGTATTCAACGGTCTCTTCCATGTCGCCGAATGCCATAACCTCGCCTGCATAGTAGGTGTTGTCCTTACCCTGCATAGCTTCGACCTTCTCATACCAGCCGTCGGCATAGTCCTTGCTGCTGACATGCGGGAAATAATACCAGTCGTCGATACGCTCGATCTTGTCGACCTTCAGGCCGCACTTCTCCATGTCCGCAAGGGTAGTCTCTTTTGCTTCCTCAAACGGAACATCCTCCATGCCCTCGTGGTTGCGCAGGGTGAAGGTGACGAGCGGCTGATCGGTGACTCCGTCGGACCAGCGATGATAGAACACCATAAGATGTCCGCGGGTCTCGTTGGTCATGTTCTCGAAGAAATAGTAGGAGATGTCAGGCGCGTTGCCCTCTTCGGGACGAACAGCCATGGTGAAATACTCCTTATGGACTATCTTGGAGAACAACTCTTTCTCTTCCGGGCGGGGATTGCCGTAGCCGAGGAACAGCTCGAGCGGGGTGCAGATGATAAGCTTGTCGAACTCTTCGGTCTTGCCGTTTACGGTGACATAGACTTTGTCGTTTTCACGCTTGATGTCGGTGACTTCGGAGTTGAGCAGAGCGGGATGCTTCAGGTGGCTGTTGACGCCCTCCCAGATGCTCTGGGTGCCGTTGTACCAAGTCCACAGTTTGCCGGTAGAAAGGAACTGCTTGACGGTGAAGGCATCAAGATACTTGAGAACATAAGCCGCCGGGATCTCGTCGAAGTAGCCGTAGCCGAAGGAAGTGAACGGACCCTTCCAGACGAGCTCTGCGTCCTCGCAGTGGTTGAGCTTGAGGAACTCGGAGAAGGGCATCGAAAGATCCTTCAGGTTCGGGTTCTCGCCCTCGATGTGAGCAAGCTTCATCTCGGGAGACGGGCAGGGACCCTCATAACGACCCTCGGACACGCCTCTGTGACCGTTGACATCGTAGCCTTTGTACTTCGTCTCGAGGAGTTTCGAGAGCTTTCTCATCTTCATGATCTTCTTGAGCAGTGCGAGGGGAGAAGACTTCTGGGGCGTGCCGTCAACATTCATAAATCTTCTGCCCATGGGCGGTCCGTCGAGATGGGTCGTGCCGCCGAACTCTTCGCACTCGTGAACTGCGAAGTAAGTGTCGCAGCCCATGACCGCGCCCATTTCAATGGTGCGGTCTTCCCATTTGCCCTGTGCGTTCTTGACCTTCATCATGGGCGAGAATGCCTTGCCGCCGACTTTGCCGGACTTCTCATAGATGACATAGTTGTCATAGCCCTTTTTCTCCAGGTACATAGCCATGCTCGTGCCTGCGGGGCCGCCGCCGATGATGCAGATGCGCTGATTCTTGTTTTCCATGGATAGATCTTCCTCTCCTTGATGGTTGGTGTAGCAATCTCCTTCCTTAAAACAGTGGGAAATTTGCTGCATCGGGTGTCTTTTTTAACATCAATGTCATTATATTACCTTGTTTTTTGTGAGTCAATAGCAAGAATGCACAAAAAAGTATTCTCTTATCGAATCGTGAACCGTCATTTTATAATTTTAATACTTGCTTCTTTTGAGTAATAATAATGAGCCCCGATAGTTGAAAAATATTTACTTCGGTGGTAATATATAGATGAAAACCGCGGAGGCGATAAAATGACAAATCAGGAAATAGCGCTGGAGATAACGAAGATATTGAAGCCCGATATCGATCACTATACGCGCCACCACAACGACGGCGACAGGTTCGAGACAAGAAAACGCGTCTATGCCGAGACTTATCTTTATTTTCTCAACAAATTCAACGAGAACGACAAAGCCGAAGGCAAAACAGAGGAAGAATAAAAAGCAGGGTGTTCATAAAACAGCTTCAATCCCGGCAGGAATGTCTGCCGGGACTTTTTCTGCGTATATCGAAGCCGCATGATGCGATAAACGGAGCGGGAATGTTAGATTCACCGTAGAATCTATTTAAGGCTCACCTGCAAGGGGAGCTGGCTCGGCGTAACCCGAGACTGAGGGGTTGTTTCGTTTCGCTTATGGTCATGCGGTAGGGGCGGATATTATCCGCCCGCGAAATTTGAACCAATTTATTGAGACGAAACCTGCAGGGACAGCCTTGCGGTTGTCCGCTATCGGCGATAGCGATACGAATTTATAGTAATTGCGGATTGTTGATAATTAGCTACTACCTTTGCGCCCCACAATAATCAAACGATATACACTTTCCGCGTTTCGGCATTTTCTTTTTATTTGAAAAAGAAAACGCCTGCAAAAGAAAAACAAACGAGCCGTTCCCGCTCGACACCCGCAACGCCGCGCCGCAGTACATAGCTCACGGCTCTCAGTCGGCAGCTCGGCACATTCGCACGCAAACGCGCCGGAGCTTGAACGAGTGCGTGCTCGTGCGTCTTGCTTCGCAAGCCGTCCCCTCGCTCCTCTTATTTGGCTTATCAAACACTGCGGCGCGGCTATTGAAAGCCTGACTGTAAAAGTCGGCTGGTCCTTTGCTTTTACTTCGTTATGGTTCAAGTAATAGACAAATTACAATTGTCAAACTGATAAAAAGGAGCCGTCATTTTTGACAGCTCCTATACATTAATATATATTATATTATCTCTCGTCGGTCAGCGTTGCCGCCATGACAGCCTTTATCGTGTGCATGCGGTTCTCCGCCTCGGCAAAAACAACGGACTGTGCGCTCTCGAACACCTCGTCAGTGACCTCCATTGAGTCGCGCCCGAACTTTTCGCCCATCTCCTTGCCTATCGTCGTTTTCATGTCGTGATAAGAGGGCAGGCAGTGCATGAACACAGCGTTCGGCGATGCCTTTGCCATGAGCTCGGAGTTGACTTGATAGGGCGCGAGGTCATTTATGCGCTCCTCCCAGACCTCTGCGGGCTCGCCCATGGATACCCAGACGTCGGTGTATATTACATCGGCGTTTTTTACCGCCTCGTCGGGGCTTTCGCAGAATTTTATCTCAGCGCCGGTCTGCGCGGCAATCTCCATGCAGGTGTCAATAAGCGCCTTGTCGGGGAAATATTTCTTCGGCGCGCAGGCGGTGAAGTTCATACCCATCTTTGCGCAGCCGACCATAAGCGAATTGCCCATGTTGTATCTGGCGTCGCCCATGTAGACGAAGTTGATGCCTTTGAGGTGCCCGAACTGCTCTTTTATCGTCAGAAAATCCGCGAGAATCTGCGTCGGGTGGAACTCGTTCGTCAGACCGTTCCAGACGGGGACGGTCGCATACTGCGCGAGCTCCTCGACTATCGACTGGCCAAAGCCGCGGTATTCAATGCCGTCGTATATGCCCGAGAGCACGCGCGCCGTGTCGGCGATGCTCTCTTTTTTGCCTATCTGCGAGCCGGAGGGGTCGAGATAAGTCGTGCCCATGCCGAGGTCGCGCGCCGCGACTTCGAAGCTGCACCTTGTCCTCGTGCTCGTCTTTTCGAATATCAGCGCAACATTCTTGCCGTCGCATATTTTGTGCGGTATGCCCGCTTTCTTCTTCGCCTTGAGAGAGGCGGCGAAGTCGATAAGATATTCAATCTCTTCGGGAGTGAAATCCAAAAGCTTCAAAAAATCTCTGTCTTTGAATGTCATGTTCAAGCCTCCTTGTCTGCACATACTTCTTTTATAACGCCGACTGCCTGTTCGAGCAGCTCCATGGGAATGTTGAGCGCCGGGAGCAGTCTGACCTTGTCTTTCGCTTTGATAACGAGAACGCCATTTTTCATGCAGGTGTTTATGACCTCGGAGGCGTCCTTTTCGGTCTTTATGCCGATCATCAGCCCGAGTCCGGTTACTTCTTTTATACCCGGTGCACCGCTGAGCTCTGAAAATATATATTCCGACCTCTCGCGGACTCCGGCGAGAGTCTTTTCATCGAGCCTCGAAAGAATATTTATCGCGCCGGCGCAGCATATCGGGTTGCCGCCGAAAGTGGAACCGTGGGAGCCGGGGGTGAGAACATCCTTTGTCTTTTCGCTGAACAGTGTAGCGCCGAGCGGCAGGCCGCCCGCGAGTCCCTTGGCGGTCGATACGATGTCGGGGAATATGCCGTAGTTCATGTAGCCGTAGAGCTTGCCGCTTCTGCCATTGCCTGTCTGAACCTCGTCGCAGATGAGCAGAATGTCGCGCTCGCGGCAGATTTTTTCGAGCGATTGGAGATAGTCTTTGTCGAGCGGCATGACGCCGCCCTCGCCCTGAACGACTTCGAGCATGACCGCGGCGCAGCGATTTTCAAAGAGAACTTTTTCAATCTTCTCGATATCATTTGGCTCAACATAGATAAATCCCTCAGTCAGCGGCAGAAAATCCTTGTGGAACACATCCTGCCCCGTTGCGGCGAGGGTGGTTATCGTCCTGCCGTGGAAGCTGTTTTTCAGTGTAACTATGTTGTAGCAGTCCGCGCCGTGCTTCTCTGCGGCGTATTTTCTCGCTGCCTTTATTGCACATTCGTTGGCCTCTGCGCCGGAGTTCGAGAAGAAAACTTTTTTCATGCCCGTGCGGTCACAGAGCATCTGCGCGAGCTTCACGCAAGGCTCTGTGTAGTAGAGGTTCGACATGTGCTGAATTTTGCCCGCCTGCTCGGTTATTGCTTTTTTCCATTCGTCGTCGGCTATGCCGAAGGTGTTGACCGCTATGCCCGAGGACAGATCGGTGTATATCTTCCCCGCGTCGTCCCAAACCACGGAGCCCTTGCCGCCCTCGATGGTCAGCGGGAACCTCGCATAAGTTCCGGCTATGTATTCCTTGTCCTGCTGCTGTAATATATCCATTATATCTCCTTTTATGCCGTGAACATCGTGCCCATGCCTTCGTCTGTCAGCATTTCTATAAGTATCGAGTGCGGTATCCTGCCGTCAATAATGAAAACCCTGTGAACTCCCCATTTTATCGCGTCGATGCAGCATTCGGCTTTCGGAATCATGCCGCCGCCAATGATGCCGCTCTTTATGAGCGCGGGAACTTCGTCCGCTTTTATGACCGAAATGAGCGTGTCAGGGTCGTCTTTGTCTTGGAGTATGCCGCTTATATCTGTCATGGATATAAGGCTCTCCGCGTTGAGCGCGCCGGCTATCTTCGCCGCGGCGGTGTCCGCGTTTATGTTATAGACATTGCCCTCGCTGTCGCAGCCGACGGTCGAAACGATCGGGATATATCCCTTGTCGATAACGTCGAGTATCGGCTGAATATTTACATTTGTTATCTCGCCGACGAAGCCGAGCTTCTCGTCTTTTATCTTCGCTTCAATCATGTGGCCGTCTATTCCGGAGAGTCCCATCGCCTTGCCGCCCTTGTTTTCAACGAGGTTGACGAGGCTTTTGTTGACCTTTCCGGCGAGCACCATTTGCACTATATCGGCGGTCTCCTTGTCTGTGACGCGCAGACCGTTGACGAATTCACTCTTCTTGCCGGTCTTTTGGAGCATATCAGTTATCTCCGGACCGCCGCCGTGAACCAGAACGACTTTTATGCCGATGAGCCAGAGCAGCACGATGTCGCGCATGACGGAATCCTTGAGCTTTTCGCTCGTCATCGCGTTGCCGCCGTATTTGACGACGACTATCTTGCCTGCGTAATCCTGTATATACGGCAGCGCGTGGACAAGAACCCTTGCGCGCTCTGCGTTTGAAATGTTCATATCTTTCCCTCCGTTTTTCGCAATCAGGTGCGGTAGTCTCCGTTTATCTTGACGTAGTCGTATGTCAGGTCGCAGCCCCACGCCGTTGAAGATGCGTCGCCGCTCTTTAAATCAATAAGAATATCTATCTCATTTTCGGAGAGTATCTCTTTTGCCTTCTCCTCCGAAAAATCAACTCCCGCGCCGTTCTCGCAGACGAGGATCGAACCTTTATCTGACTTGAACCAAACGTCGATTTTGTTGACGTCAACATCAGCACCGCTGTAGCCGATGGCGCAGAGAACCCTGCCCCAGTTGGCGTCCGAGCCGAACATGGCGGCTTTCGTCAGCGACGAGCAGACAACGCTCTTTGCAACAGTCTTGGCGGTATCTTTATCTTTTGCGCCGCTGACTTTGCATTCGAGCAGCTTCGTCGCGCCTTCGCCGTCGGCGGCAATCCTGCGGCAGAGCCACACGGTTATAGTGTTGAGGGCTTTCATAAATTCATTGAAGTCCTCGCCGTCTTTGTTGATCTCTTTGTTCCCGGCGAGCCCGTTTGCGAGCACTGTTACCATGTCGTTTGTCGAGGTGTCGCCGTCGATACTTATCATATTGAAAGTCTCTGCAATGTCCGAAGACAGGGCTTTTTGGAGCATCTCGCTGCTTATCGCGCAGTCGGTGGTTATGAAAACGAGCATCGTCGCCATGTTGGGATGAATCATGCCCGAGCCCTTGGCGATACCGCCCATCTTGCATTCAACTCCGCCTATTTCGAAGCTGACGGCAATCTCCTTCGGAATTGTGTCGGTCGTCATTATCGCCTCTGCCGCCTGGTCTGAGTGGTCGCCCAACTCTGCTTTCAGAGCGGGTATGCCGGAAGCTATCGGAGTGATGTTCAGCGGCTGGCCGATAACGCCGGTCGAAGCGACGACGACATCAGCGGGCTTTATTCCGAGCACGGACGCGAGCAGGTCGCTCGTGCGCTCGGCTATCTCAACGCCGTTCGCGTTGCAGGTGTTCGCGTTTCCGCTGTTGCATATGACCGCCTGCGCCTTGCCGTCAGCGATATGATTTTTTGTGACGACCAGCGGCGCGCCCTTGACGAGGTTAGTTGTATAGACAGCCGCCGCGTTGGCGACTTTTTCGCTGTATATGAGCGCGAGATCGCGCTTCGTCCTGTTCTTGCGGATGCCGCAGTGAACGCCGGAAGCCTTGAATCCCTTTGCGGCGCAGACGCCGCCCGATATTATTTTCATTTTATTTTACCTCCTCAGATATCAAGTCCGAAAGCCTTGTCCTTGCCCATGACAAGGTTCAGATTTTCGAGCGCGGCGCCCGATGCGCCTTTGCCGAGATTGTCGTATACGGCGGTCAGCAGTATTCGCTCATCGTTGCCGTAGACCGATATTTTCATGCCGTCCGTGCCCGAGAGCGCGCCCACGCACAGAAAGCCGTCGTTGTCCGATTTGTCGCAGAATTTCACGACGGGGCCCTGATATTTCGCTCTGTAGATGTCGGCGATTTCGCTTGAAGAACAGTTTATCTGCTCCGCAAACAGCGGCACGGTGACCTGCATTCCGCTGTAAAAATCATCGACCACGGGGCAGAATATCGGGGCGTTTTCAATGCCCGTTATGCCTTTCATCTCTTTTAAGTGCTTGTGCTGCTGAGTCAGCCCGTACTGTCTGGGGGCAAAGAGCAGGGGGGATTTATCCTCGCTCTCGTATTCGGCAATCATCTTCTTGCCGCCGCCGCTGTAGCCGGACAGAGAATAGCAGCTGAGCAGTGCATCATTTCCGAGCACGCCCGCCTCAACAAGCGGATAGACCAGCGCGATAAATCCGCCGGCGTGGCATCCGGGGACGGCGATGCGTTTGGAGTTCTTTATCTTATCTTCAAATTCTGCTGACAGCTCCGGGAAGCCGTAAGCCCAGCCCTCGCTCGTGCGGTGCGCCGTCGAGGTATCTATAATAACAGTGTCCGGATTTTCAACCAGTTCGACCGCCTCAACTGCGGCGGCGTCCGGCAGGCAAAGAAAAGCGACCTGTGCGCTGTTCAGCGCTTGCTTGCGGCTCTCGGTATCTTTTCTCTGCTCCTCGCTGAGCGTTATCAGCTCAACGTCGCTTCGTTTCATCAGTCTGTCTTTTATTCTCAGCCCGGTCGTGCCGGCGCTGCCGTCGATAAATATTTTCATGGTGTCTCCCGTTTAATGCGCTTTCGGCGAACACGGCGTTTATAAAAACGATCCAATATTCGCCGACGGTGCAAAATTATTCAACTATTTGACTAATAATATACTACTATATGCATAAATATTCAAGTGCTTCAGCAAAATAAATTCAATTTTGTCAATCTGTACCATACCTTCGTCCGTTGGCAAACAGCTTTGTAAAAATTGACAAGAGAATAGGAGAGAGGGTAAATAAATGTATTCAGATACAATTAAAAACAGGATATCTCCTTGTCGGAGATATCCTGTTTAATTTTATTTCGCGAGGAATCTTGAAAGAAACTCCTGCGTCTTGGGATCCTGCGGATTCTCGAAGATGTCCTTCGGGCTGCCCTGCTCGCAGATGAGTCCGTCCGCCATGAACACGACATTCGTTGAAACGTCGCGCGCAAACGCCATTTCGTGGGTGACAACTATCATCGTCAGACCCTCTTTTGCGAGGTTGCGCATGACTTCGAGCACTTCGCCGACCATCTGGGGGTCGAGTGCGCTCGTCGGCTCGTCGAACAGCAGAACTTCGGGCTCCATCGCAAGCGCGCGGGCTATTGCGACGCGCTGCTTCTGACCGCCGGAGAGCTGGGAGGGCTTGGCGTTGATGTAGGGCGCCATGCCGACCTTTTCAAGATAATGCAGTGCGGAAGCCTTGGCTTCGGCTCTGGACTTCTTGAGAACCTTCGTCTGACCGATCATGCAGTTCTTGAGCGCGGTCATGTTGTTGAAAAGATTGAACGACTGGAACACCATGCCGACGTGCGAACGGTATGCGCTCGCGCCGCCTTTTATATTGTCGATGTTCGTGCCGTGATAGAGTATCTCGCCGGAGGTCGGAGTCTCAAGGAGGTTTATGCAGCGGAGCAAAGTTGATTTGCCCGAGCCGGACGCGCCGATGATGCTCGTGACATCGCCGGGATTGACCGAAAAGTCAATGTCGCGCAGAACTTCGTGGCTGCCGAAGTTCTTTGAAAGATGATTTATCTGTAAAATAGGCTCTGACATTATCTTCCCTCCTTCTTTGACTTCTTGACATATGAGTACATTCCGCTGGTGTGGGCGAGAGTGTCGGTGGTCGAGAGATCGAAGTTCTCCGGACCGTCAAGCTTCTTCTCCCACAGTCTGAGTATAAGCGAGCAGATGACCGTCATTATCAGATAGATAGTCAGCGTTATAACTGCCGACGGGAAGTAGACATACTTTGCGCCGACGATAGCCTTGTGAGCCGCGAAGAGCTCGGCGTAGCCGATAACGAACATGACGGAAGTATCCTTGATGTTGATTATGAGGTTGTTGCCTATCTGCGGGATGATGTTGCGTATGGTCTGCGGAAGAATGACATAGAGCATGGTCTTGAAGTGGTTCATGCCTATGGACATTGCGCCCTCCGTTTGACCGACGTCTATCGACATTATACCGCCGCGGACGGTCTCTGCCATATATGCTCCGGTGTTGATGGAGACAACGAGATATGCCGCGAAAGTCGGTTCAAGGTTTATCGCACCGTTCGAGAAGTAGGGCAGGGCGTAGAAGATGAATATCGCCTGGATTATCATCGGCGTGCCTCTGAAAACTTCGACATAGATACGCACTATAGCCTTGACTATGCCGAGTATGACCCGCTTTACGATATTGTCTTTTTTGCCGCACGGAATAGTCTGGATTATTCCGCAGACAAGGCCGATGAGGCAGCCTATGATTGTCGCTATAACAGCGAGCTCTATTGTCTTGAGCGCACCGGTCAGATACTGCATTGAGCTATCGCTCCAGCACTGGACTATGTCGCTCCACAGCTCGGCAAGCTTGTTCATATCTTGTTATCTCCGTTCTGATTATTGTTGATTACTTTGAAAGGGGCTGAATCTTGGTAGCCTCGTTCATGATCTTGTTGAAGTCGTCGGCGGTCATGCCTGCAAGGGCGGAGTTGATTTTGTCCTTGAGCTCGGTGTTGCCCTTCTTGACAGAGATGCCGATGTTGATGTCGCCCTCGTCAACCTTGAAAGCATTTTCGGGGAGGTCGAGGATCTTCAGATCGCTGTAAGCGATGAGCGCGCCCTGAGCGGTGGGCATATCGGTGCAGATGAAGTCGACAGCGCCGGTCTCAAGAGCCATGAGCATCGAGGGAGCGGTCTCCTGTGCGGTCTGGATAAGAGCACCGTTTATCTGCGGAAGGCAGGTGGTATACCAAATGGTTCCGAGCTGGGAGGTGCACTTTGCACCTGCGAGATCAGCAAGGGAGGTAGCGTTTGCATACTTGCTGTTCTGCTTTGTCATGCAGACGATGCTCGCATAGAGGTAGGGACCTGCGAAATCGACCTGCTGCATACGCTCTTCGGTCATCGACTGACCTGCGATAACGGCGTCAACCTTGCCGGTCTGGACTGCAGGAACAAGTGAATCCCAGTCAAGGCGGACAACTTCAAGCTTCCAGCCGTTTGCTTCGCATATCTTCTTAGCCATCATGATATCGTATCCGTTGGCGTAGTCGCTGGAATCCTTTATCGGGACAGCGCCGTTGGAATCATCGCTCTGAGTCCAGTTGTAGGGAGCGTATGCGCACTCCATAGCAACAGTTAGAACGCCGTCTTCAACGCCGGTCTTGGCACTTTCGGTTTTCGTGCCGCAGCCTGCAAATAATACTGCGCACATGGCGATAGCCAGAATGGCGGCCACAATTCTCTTCGTTCTGTTCATTAGTACCATCTCCTGGAAAAAATTAAATAAGCCTGCGACCCGAAGAGGTATCACAGGCTTTGTATATGCTGCTATATGTGCAGAAAAACCGATGATAGCGCTCCACATAAGTCATGTGACAGTCCGTCGCCTGTTCGGCGAGGGCCCAGCGTTACAGCGGCGGCAACCGCGGTATCACTTCGGCGAACTTGCCTTTCTCCAGCTGCCGCTTGCCGGCGTTGCTGCTGGATACTCTTCTCGTTCGCATCCTCTATCAAGTGCTGTCTTAAATTGTCTGTATTATAGCATTGCATTTTCGACGTGTCAACAGTTTAACGGGCGTTTTCGGTAAAAACGTCGGATTCAACAGCCTTTTGCGCCGTAACTTTTCATTTATTGGTGATTGTGCAAGTAAATTTGCCTAAATTCAAAGGCAGGGAACGGTTTTCACCGCGCCCTGCCGTAAAGAATCAGGCTTATTTTTTCAGATCGGAGTAGGTCTCTTTCTGCACGACGTCGTGCGCGCCGCCCTCAACAATGCTCGTTGCGGAGACAAGGGTCAGCTTCGCTTTCTGCTGCAGCTCGGGGATGGTGAGCGCGCCGCAGTTGCACATAGTGGACTTTACCTTGCTCAGCGAGAGCGTGACATTGTCCTTGAGGCTGCCGGCGTAGGGGACATAGGAGTCAACGCCCTCCTCGAACGACAGCTTCTTGTCGCCGCCGAGGTCGTAGCGCTGCCAGTTCCTTGCGCGGTTGGAGCCCTCGCCCCAGTACTCTTTGTAGTAAGTGCCCTTGAGCGAAATCTTGTTTGTCGGGCTCTCGTCAAAGCGCGCGAAGTAGCGGCCAAGCATCAGGAAGTCCGCGCCCATTGCAAGCGCGAGGGTCATGTGGTGGTCGTAGACGATGCCGCCGTCGGAGCAGACGGGGATATATACGCCCGTTCTCTCGAAATATTCGTCTCTTGCCTTGCAGACATCGATAAGAGCCGACGCCTGACCTCTGCCGATACCCTTTGTCTCGCGGGTAATACATATCGATCCGCCGCCGATGCCGACCTTTATGAAGTCCGCACCCGCCTCGGCGAGGAAGAGGAAGCCCTCTCTGTCAACTACGTTGCCCGCGCCGACCTTGACGCTGTCGCCGTAGTGCTCTCTGACCCATGCGAGGGTGCGGGACTGCCACTCCGAGAAGCCCTCGGAGGAGTCGATGCAGAGCACGTCTGCGCCCGCCTCGACAAGTGCGGGAATACGCTCGGCGTAGTCTCTTGTGTTTATACCTGCGCCGACAACATAGCGCTTGTCGGCGTCGAGAAGCTCGTTCGGGTTGTCCTTATGGGCGTCGTAGTCTTTGCGGAAAACAAAATATCTGAGATTGCCCTCGGAGTCGACTATGGGCAGGGAGTTGAGCTTGTTGTCCCAGATTATATCATTGGCTTCCTTGAGCGTTGTGGTGTCCGGAGCGGTGACGAGCTTTTCGAGGGGAGTCATGAAGGACGAAACTTTCTCGTCGCCGGTCATGCGGCTGACGCGGTAGTCTCTGCTCGTGACTATGCCAACGAGTTTACCGTTTGCCGAGCCGTCCTCGGTCACGGCTATAGTGGAATGGCCGTTTCTCTCCTTGAGCGCGATGACGTCGTTGAGAGTGGCGTCGGGAGTGATGTTCGAGTCGCTGATGACGAAGCCCGCCTTGAAATTCTTCGCTCTTGCGACCATTGCCGCCTCGTCCTCGATGCTCTGGGAGCCGAAGATGAACGATACGCCGCCTTCTTTTGCGAGCGCCACGGCGAGTCTCTCGCCGGAGACGGACTGCATGATGGCGGAAGTCAGCGGAATGTTGAGCGAAATCGCGGGCTCCTCGCCCTTTTTGTGCTTGACAAGGGGCGTCTTGAGCGACACATTCGCGGGCACGCACTCGCTCGACGAATAGCCGGGGACGAGCAGATACTCATTAAAGGTATGCGATACTTCGTTGAAATAATAAGCCATTTTATTACCTCCGATATTTATAGAAACTCCGCTCGGCAGAGCTTTTTCTCCGAGCGGAATTATTATCTCAGAACAGACCTGTTATTCTGCCGCTTTCGTCAACGTCGATTTTTTCTGCGGCGGGAACCTTCGGCAGTCCGGGCATGGTTAGAATGTCGCCAGTCAGAACGACGACGAATCCCGCGCCCGCGGAGACCTTGACATTTTTTACCGTCACAGTAAAGTGCTCGGGCGCGCCGAGCTTTGTCGGGTCATCCGAAAAGCTGTACTGGGTCTTTGCTATGCATACGGGGCATTTGCTAAAACCGAGAGCTTCAAGCTGGGCTATCTGCTTTTTGGCATTGGGCATGACGGTTATTCCGTCGCCGCCGTAGACTTTTCTGACAACGGCTTCGATCTTCTCCTCAATCGAAAGCTCATCTTCGTAGGCGAAAGTGAAATCGCCCTTTTCCTCTTCGCACAGGCGGACTACTTCGCGCGCGAGCGCTTCGCCGCCCTTGCCGCCTTCAGCCCACACGGTGGAGAGCACGGTGTTGACTCCGAGCTCGCGGCATTTTGCGATGATGAAATCTATCTCGGCGTCGGTGTCGGTCGGGAATCTGTTGACCGCGACGACGCAGGGGAGTTTATAGACATTTTTGATGTTGGAAACATGGCGCAGCAGGTTCGGTATACCTCTTTCGAGCGCGCCGATATCTTCAACCGCAAGCTCCTTTTTGTCGAGCCCGCCGTGCATCTTGAGCGCGCGGACAGTGGCAACGACGACCACCGCGTCGGGCGCAAGTCCCGCCATGCGGCACTTTATATCGAGGAACTTTTCGGCACCGAGATCTGCGCCGAATCCCGCTTCGGTGACGGTATAATCGCCCATCTTGAGCGCCATCTTAGTCGCCATGACGGAGTTGCAGCCGTGCGCTATGTTCGCGAACGGTCCGCCGTGGACAAATGCAGGCGTGCCCTCAAGGGTCTGGACAAGGTTGGGCTTCAAAGCGTCCTTCAAAAGCGCGGTCATCGCGCCGGCCGCCTTGAGCTCGCCGCAGGTCACGGGCTTGTCGTCGTAGGTGTAGCCGACGATCATGCGCGAGAGCCTCGCTTTGAGGTCGGTTATCGAGCTTGAAAGGCAGAGCACAGCCATTATCTCGCTCGCGACGGTTATGTCAAATCCGTCCTCGCGGGGCATACCGTTCGCCTTGCCGCCCATGCCGTCGACGATAAATCGAAGCTGGCGGTCGTTCATGTCAACGCAGCGTTTCCATGTTATCTTGCGGACATCTATTCCGAGCTCGTTGCCCTGCTGAATGTGATTGTCGAGCATCGCGGCAAGCAGGTTGTTCGCCGCGCCTATCGCGTGGAAGTCGCCGGTGAAGTGGAGGTTGATATCCTCCATGGGAACCACCTGCGCATATCCGCCGCCGGCGGCTCCGCCCTTGACTCCGAAAACCGGGCCGAGGCTCGGCTCGCGCAGGGCGACTGTGACATCCTTGCCTATCCGGCGCAGCCCGTCTGCGAGGCCTATCGTCGTCGTGGTCTTGCCCTCGCCCGCGGGCGTGGGGGTTATGGCGGTGACGAGAATCAGCTTTCCGTTTTCCCGCTTCGTCTCCGAGAGCAGGGACAGGTCTATTTTCGCCTTGTAGTTTCCGTATTGCTCGATGTACTTTTCGTCAACATGGGCGCGCTTTGCGATAACGCCGATGTGCTCGGGTTTGCAGCGCTGCGCAATTTCAATGTCGGATAAATAGGCCATGCTCCATTCTCCTTGTCATCATTTAAAATATTTAACAGCTGCTTCAAACATACGAATATTATAATCTCCCGGGACATTTTTGTAAAGACCTTTTCCGATTCTTTCGCTGTGTCCCATTTTTCCGAAGACTCTGCCGTCGGGCGATGTGATGCCCTCGATAGCGCAGACGGAATCGTTGGGGTTGAAGTGTATATCATTTGAAGCGTTGCCGTCGAGGTCAACATACTGCGTGGCTATCTGCCCGTTCGCGGCGAGCTTGGCTATGAGCTCGTCGCTTGCGAGGAAACGGCCCTCGCCGTGCGAGATCGGCACGGAATATATGTCACCGACCTGAGTCAGCGCGAGCCACGGCGATTTGTTCGAAGAAATGCGGGTGCGCACTATTCGCGACTGGTGGCGCGCGATGGTGTTGAAGGTGAGCGTCGGGCAATTTTCATCCGTGTCGATTATCTTGCCGTAGGGGACGAGTCCGAGCTTTATCAGCGCCTGGAAGCCGTTGCAGATTCCGCACATGAGTCCGTCCCTGTTTTCAAGCAGGTCGGTGACGCCCTCTTTTATCGCGGCGTTTCTGAAGAATGCCGTGATGAACTTTCCGCTGCCGTCCGGCTCGTCGCCGCCGGAGAAGCCGCCGGGGATAAATATCATCTGCGAGGAGCGAAGCTCGTCCGCGAATTTTTCGACGCTGCGGCTGATGCCGTCCGCGCTGAGGTTGTTTATAACAATTATCTCCGGCTCTGCGCCCGCGTCGCGGACTGCCTTTGCGCTGTCGTATTCGCAGTTCGTGCCGGGGAAAGCCGGGATGAGCACGCGCGGCTTTGCGACTTTTATCGCGGGAGCTTTGCGCTCTGTCGTCTCATATGAGAAGTTCTCAGCACCCTTGCCTGCGTTTTTGATATTGCAGCTGTAGACGCTTTCGAGCTTGTTCTCGTATATTCCGAGAAGCTTCGAAAGAGCGATGCTCTCGCCGTTAAGGCTGATGCAGCCGCTGTCGTTCGTGTGACCGAGAAGCGTGCCAGTTTCTTCTGCGCCGTCCGCAAGCTCGAGAATGAAGCCCGCGTAGCTGAGTCCGAATATCTTTTCGAGCGTGATATCTTTGCTGTATTCAAAGCCGATGCCGTTGCCGAACGCCATCTTCATTACGGCCTCCGCTATGCCGCCCATGCCGGGGGTGTAGCAGGCGACCGCCTTGCCCGAGCGAAGAAGCCCGGTAACTCGGGAGAACACATCTATTAGCGAGTCGGTCTTCGGCAGACCGTTTTCGTCTTTCTCCGGCGCGATGAAAACAACCTTGTGACCCGCCGATTTGAACTCTGGCGAGACTATTGAAGAGGTCTTTTCCGTTGTCACGGCGAACGAGACGAGGGTCGGAGGGACATCGAGATTTTCAAACGAGCCGCTCATCGAGTCCTTGCCGCCTATGGAGCCGATACCGAGCTCCATCTGCGCCTTGAATGCACCGAGAAGTGCCGCCAAAGGCTGACCCCAGCGCTTGCCGTCCCTGCCGGGGCGCTCAAAATATTCCTGGAATGTGAGATAAACATCCTTGAACTCTGCGCCCGAGGCGATGAGCTTGCAGACCGACTCTATAACCGCAAGATATGCGCCGTGATAAGGGCTCTGCTCGGTTATAAACGGATTGTAGCCGAACGCCATGAGCGAGCAGTCGTCGGTGTGCTTCTTCTCGACGGATATTTTCTGCACCATCGCCTGAATGGGGGTCAGCTGATTCTTGCCGCCGAACGGCATGAGCACCGTGCCCGCGCCTATCGTTGAATCGAAGCGCTCGGAAAGGCCGCGCTTTGAGCAGATGTTTAAATCCGATGCAAGCGCCGAGTAGTTCTCCGCAAACGAGCCGGAGATTTCCTTCTCTTTGAGTGCGGGAGCCTCGGGGGTGATGTCTATATGCTTGTCGGCACCGTTGGAATTCAAAAATTCGCGGCTGATATCAACAATTTTCTTGCCGTTCCAGTTCATGACGAGCCTCGGCTCAGCCTGAACTTTTGCCACAGGCACTGCCTGGAGATTTTCTTTATTAGCCAGCGCGAGGAAAGCGTCAACATTGTGCGGCTCAACAACGACCGCCATGCGCTCCTGGCTCTCGCTTATCGCAAGCTCCGTGCCGTCAAGACCCTCGTATTTTTTCGGCACTGCGTTGAGGTCTATCTCAAGTCCGTCCGCAAGCTCGCCTATAGCTACCGATACGCCGCCCGCGCCGAAGTCGTTGCAGCGCTTTATCATCAGGCAGGCTTCTTTGTTTCTGAAAAGTCTCTGGAGCTTTCTCTCCTCGGGCGCGTTGCCCTTCTGAACTTCCGCGCCGCAGCTCTCGAGCGATTCGACGGTGTGTGATTTTGAAGAACCCGTCGCTCCGCCGCAGCCGTCGCGTCCGGTCGAGCCGCCGAGCAGGATAACAATATCTCCGGGAGCGGGAACTTCGCGGCGCACATTCTCTGCGGGAGTCGCCGCGATGACCGCGCCTATCTCCATTCTCTTCGCCGCATAGCCGGGGTGGTATATCTCGTCGACTATGCCCGTCGCGAGACCTATCTGGTTGCCGTATGACGAATAGCCCGCCGCCGCGGTAGTGACGATTTTTCTCTGCGGCAGCTTGCCCTTTATCGTCTCGTCAATGGGTTTTAGCGGGTCGGCCGCGCCCGTTACGCGCATAGCGCCGTAGACATACGAGCGCCCCGAGAGCGGGTCGCGGATAGCGCCGCCTATGCAGGTCGCCGCGCCGCCGAAAGGCTCGATTTCTGTCGGGTGGTTGTGCGTCTCGTTTTTGAAGAGCAGAAGCCACGGCTCGGTTACGCCGTCGACCTCGACATCGATTTTCACCGTGCAGGCGTTTATCTCCTCGGACTCGTCGAGACGGTCGAGCTTGCCGTGCTTCTTGAGATATTTGACCGCTATCGTCGCGAGATCCATCAGGCATATCGGCTTTGTGCGGCCTAATTCTTTTCTGACCGCAAGATATTCGTCGTAGGTCTTTTGCAGCAGCTCGTCCTCAAACTTCACGCTGTCTATGACGGTCAAGAATGTCGTGTGGCGGCAGTGATCTGACCAGTAGGTGTCTATCATGCGTATCTCGGTTATCGTCGGGTCGCGGTGCTCGGATTTGAAATAATCCTGGCAGAACGCAATGTCGTCCGCGTCCATGGCGAGCCCGTACTGCTTAACGAATTTCTCAAGCCCCGCCCTGTCAAGCTCGATGAAGCCGTCAAGAGTTCTGACTTCGGTCGGGATATCGTATTTTACCGCGAGAGTCTCGGGCTTTTCGAGGCTCGCCTCGCGTGCCTCAACGGGGTTGATGACATATTTTTTTATCCTCTGCGCGTCGGCGTCGGTGATGTCGCCGATGAGGATGTATATTTTCGCCGTGCGTATCAGCGGGCGCTCGCCCTGCGAGATTATCTGTATGCACTGAGCCGCAGAGTCGGCGCGCTGATCGAACTGACCGGGCAGGAATTCGACGGCAAAGCACTTGCCGTTTATCTCGATGCTGTCCGATACAATGTCGAGCTGCGGCTCGGAGAACACGGTGCGCTTTGCGTAGTCAAAAAGTTCGGGCGTGATATTCTCTGCATCGTAGCGGTTGATAACGCGCACATCTTCAAGATTTTTTATCCCGAGCAGGTCTCTTGCCTCGCTGAGCAGGGACTTTGCCTCCTGCGCGAGCTCCTTTTTCTTTTCGACGAATACTCTGTATACCATTTATTTTTCCTCCCTTGCGGCGAGCGCTTTCGCGCCGATGTCGTGCCTGTAGAAGGCGTTTTCAAAATGAATTTTTTCTGCCTTTTTGTATGCCGAGGAGACAGCCTTTTCGAGCGTGTCCTCAACTGCCGTAACTCCGAGAACTCTGCCGCCGCTTGTCACGAGCTTGCCGTTTTTCTCGGCGGCACCCGCGACATATACGCTGTCTCGAATCTCGTCCGGGATATCTATTTCATATCCCTTTTCGTATGCCACGGGATAGCCCTTTGAAGCCATGACCACGCAGCAGGCGTTCCCGCTTGAAAATTCAACGGGAGTTTCCGAAAGTGTGCCGTTTGTCACCGCCTGCATAACGGTGAGCAGATCGCTCTTTAGCAGCGGGAGCACGACCTGAGTCTCCGGGTCGCCGAAGCGGCAGTTATATTCAATGACTTTAGGACCGTTTTCCGTCAGCATGAGTCCGAAATAGAGGCAGCCCTTGAAGGTTCTGCCCTCCGCGTTCATCGCGTTTATCGTCGGCAGGAATATCTCTTTCATGCACCTCTCGGCGATTTCCTCTGTGTAATAGGGGTTCGGGGCGACGGTGCCCATGCCGCCGGTGTTGAGACCTTTGTCGTTGTCGAGTGCGCGTTTGTGATCCATCGACGATATCATGGGGACTACGGTCTTGCCGTCCGTGAACGAGAGCACCGAGACCTCGGGACCCGTCAGAAATTCTTCGATAACGATGCTGTCTCCGCTCTTGCCGAATTTCTTGTCGCGCATGATTTCAACGACCGCTTCTTTCGCCTCATCGCGCGTCGCGGCGATTATAACGCCCTTGCCGAGCGCGAGACCGTCCGCCTTTATAACGGTCGGAATGGGTGCTGAATCGAGATAGGCGAGCGCGTCCTCCGCGCTGTCAAAAACTTCGTACTGTGCGGTGGGTATGCCGTATTTTTTCATCAGGTTCTTTGAAAAAACCTTGCTGCCCTCGATTATCGCGGCGTTTTTGCGCGGACCGAAGCAGGGAATGCCGAGGCTCTCGAGCCTGTCAACGCAGCCGAGCACGAGCGGATCGTCCGGCGTGACAACTGCGTAGTCTATCTGATTGTTCTTTGCAAATTCCGCGATGCCGTCAATATCTGTAGCGCCTATGTTGACGCATTCTGCGTCTGCGGCGATGCCGCCGTTTCCGGGCAGGGCGTATATTTTTTTAACTTCTGTATTTTCTCTGAGCTTTTTTATAACGGCGTGCTCTCTTCCGCCGGAACCTACTACAAGAATGTTCATTTTCAGTCCTCCGTCAATGGTGGAACAGGCGCATGCCGGTGAATGCCATGACCATGCCGTATTTGTCGCAGCACTCTATCACAAGGTCGTCGCGGATGGAGCCGCCGGGCTCTGCGATATATTTTACTCCGCTGCGCTTTGCTCTTTCGATGTTGTCGCTGAACGGGAAGAACGCGTCCGAGCCGAGCGATACGCCGTCAATTGAAGCGAGATATTCTTTTATCTCCTCGTCGGTCAGCGGCTCGGGGCGGGAGGTGAAATATTTCTGCCAGTTGCCCTCGGCGCAGACATCCTCTTCGTTTTTGTTGATGTAGCCGTCAATGACATTGTCCCTGTCGGGGCGGCCTATCGAATCCTTGAAGGGGAGGTTCAGGACTTTTTCGTGCTGGCGTAAAAACCATGTATCGGCCTTTGTGCCCGCAAGGCGGGTGCAGTGTATTCTCGACTGCTGACCCGCGCCGACGCCGATAGCCTGCCCGTCAACCGCGTAGCAGACAGAGTTTGACTGCGTGTATTTGAGCGTGATGAGCGAGATTATGAGGTCGCGCGCCGCGCTGTCGGGGAGATTTTTGTTTTCGGTGACTATATTCGAGAGCAGCTCTCTGTTTATCTTGAAATTGTTTCTGCCCTGTTCAAAGGTTATGCCGTAGACCTGCTTGCGCTCTGTCTCTTCGGGAACATAATCCGGGTCGATTTTCACTATATTGTAGTTGCCCTTGCGCTTGGATTTGAGGATTTCAAGCGCCTCGGGCTCATATCCTGGGGCGATGATGCCGTCGGAAACTTCGCGCTTTATCATCTTCGCGGTAGTCACATCGCAGACATCGGAGAGGGCGACCCAATCGCCGAACGAACACATTCTGTCCGTGCCGCGTGCGCGCGCATAGGCGCAGGCGAGCGGGGAGTCGTCAAGGCCCTCAATGTCATCGACGAAGCAGGCTTTTTTGAGCTTGTCGGAGAGCGGAATGCCGACCGCCGCCGAGGTGGGGCTGACATGCTTAAAAGAAGTGACCGCCGGGAGACCGAGAGCCTCTTTGAGCTCCTTGACGAGCTGCCAGGAGTTGAAAGCGTCGAGAAAGTTTATGTATCCGGGTCTGCCGCAGAGGATCTCTATGGGCAGTTCGCCGCCGTCCGCCATATAGATGCGCGAGGGCTTCTGGTTGGGGTTGCAGCCGTATTTGAGCTCGAATTCTTTCATTTTTATTCTCCTTTTCAAGCGTTCTTGTTTATGAGTCTGCTGTCTTCCGCACCGGTCACGAGATTGGTGTATCTGACATAGAGCGAGATTTTGTTGTCTGCATCGAGAGCGTTCCAAAGTGACTGCGTGAACTCGTCGATATCGTTCGGGATAGCGACTCTCTCCGGCTCGCCCTGAAAAGTTGGAATGGGGTTGCCGTCGCAGACATAGGTGTGGATGAAATGACCGAGACCTGCGAGCGGGGAGTAGGAGAAGGTGTATCTGCTGCACGCGCTGCCAGCTGCGTCCGCGCTCTTGAGAATACTCATCTCATATGTGAAATCTTTGTTTTCAAATGTCAGCATGCCGCTGATTCTGGGGGTGAAGTTTGGCGCGTCCGGCTCAAACTCGCGGGTCTCAAGAGCACTCTTGAACGAGCCGCCTGATTTCAGCGCGGCGTTTATTGTATCCGTCTGATCGCCGTTTGTGACGATTATCTTGTTTTCGTAATTTCTGACTGCGGCGTAAATAATGAGACTCGGATCTTCTACTTTTGAAGCGTCGAACGGCTCGGTATAGAGCACTCCGCCGCGCTCGGTGAATATGCGGTTGCGGCTGTTTGCCGAACGACCCATGATGAAATATGCGGTGCACGCCTTTGTGCCGTCGGCGCTCTTGCCGATGACGATGCCTCTGCCTACGTAGGAGTTGCCCTCGATGAGCTTTGCTATGTCGTTTATTTTGTAGATATCCATTATTTTTCCTCCGCTTTTTTTCGGACTATTTCGTCCGATATTTTTTCGGCTGCCGCCGGGAGTATCTTCCATTCGGCGAGCCGCATGACTCTCTTTTGGAGCGTTTCGGGCGTGTCGCCGTCCTTGACTTTGACCGCCTTCTGCATGATGATTTCGCCGCCGTCGGGTATCTCGTTGACGAAATGAACCGTTGCGCCCGTCACTTTGACTCCTTTTTTCAGCGCCGCTTCGTGGACTCGCAGCCCGTAGAAGCCCTCGCCGCAGAACGACGGGATGAGCGACGGGTGGACATTTATTATCCTGCGCTCATATCTGCGCGTGAAGTCCGCGCTCAGTATGCTCATGTAGCCCGCGAGGACTATCAGGTCTATATTATTTTCTTCGAGTATTTCAATTATTTTTTCTTCAACAGCCGCCTGACTGCCGAATTCTTTCTTGCTGACCGTGACGCTCTTGATTCCCGCTTTCGCCGCGCGTTCGAGCGCGTAGGCGTTCGGGTTGCTCGAAACGACCAGCTTTATCTCGCCGTGCTCGATTATTCCGCTTTTCTGCGCGTCGATAAGAGCCTGGAGATTCGTTCCGCCGCCGGAGACAAAAACGGCGATTTCAGCTTTGTTTGCTTTCATTTTTTCTCCCCTCCGATAAGAGTCAGTGCCGGCAGGAGCATTCCGCCGAGCGAGTTGCCGATAACAACAGCGAGCATGAACAGCGCGGCACTCAACGAGAAGATGCCCGATGCGCCGAAATAGAACATGTCGGCTATCGAATGTTCAAATCCGCTTAGAATAAACACCGGCACGCAGAAGAGAATACCCAAAACAGTGTTCTTCTCTTTGTATGTGCTTACCGCGAGATACATCAGTATTCCGCAGAAAAACGCGCGGACAAGAGTCTGCCAAAAGGCTTGAGTGAGCTTACCGGAGCAAATTGCAGTTGCCGTCTCGCCGAGCTGCGGCATAGAAACCCGCACGAGCATGCCGAGAAGAAATGTCGTTATAAGATTGCCGATAAGTATAAGCGCGAGAGCGGCAAAATCACTCTTCTTGTGGCTCTCAATTATATATCCGACCCTGCCGGTGTAGAGCGCGTAGCCCTTGAGGCAGATGCAGAGCAGAGCCACCGAAAACAGCACCGCGCCGACATATCTGTTCTCACACGCGAGAAATACACAGCCGCCGATGGAAATCAACACACCCGCGCATATAGAACTCAGAAAGTTTTTCAGCATATCTCGATTTTCTCCGCAGACGAGACTATTTCGCCTATGATATAGGGCTCTTCGCCCGAGGCTCTGAGAATGCTGAGCGCCTCGTCGGCGTCGTCCTTTGAAACGACTATGCTCATGCCCACACCCATGTTGAATGTGTTGAACATATCGCGCTCGCAGATATCTCCCGCCTTTGCGATAAGATCAAATATCGGCAGAACTTTTACCGCCGAGCGGTCTATCTTCGCGCCGAGAGAGTCGGGGATGCTTCTCGGGATGTTTTCATAGAAGCCGCCGCCCGTGATGTGGGATATGCCCTTGACCTTTATCTTTTCGAGCAGGGCGAGAACGGGCTTTACATATATCTTTGTCGGCGTGAGCAGAGTCTCGCCGATGCTCTTGCCGCCGAGCTCGTCAACGGGGAAGGTGAGATTGCGGTTTTCAACATCAAAAACTTTTCTCACGAGCGAGAAGCCGTTTGAATGAACGCCGCTCGAGGGGAGCGCGATTATAACATCGCCGGGGGTCATTGTTTTATTGTCAATAATTCTGTCCTTGTCAACTACGCCCGTGCAGTAGCCCGCGAGGTCGTATTCGTCTATCGGATAAAACCCGGGCATCTCCGCGGTCTCGCCGCCGATGAGCGCCGCGCCCGACTGAACGCAGCCCTCGCAGACGCCGCTGACAATGTCCGCTATCCTCTCGGGATAGTTCTTGCCACAGGCTATGTAATCGAGGAAGAACAGGGGCTTTGCGCCGCAGCAGATTATATCGTTGACGCACATAGCCACGCAGTCGATGCCGACGGTGTCGTGCTTGTCCATGAGAAAGGCTATCTTGAGTTTCGTGCCGACTCCGTCGGTGCCGCTGACGAGCACGGGCTTTGAAATCCCTGTCAGGTCGAGCTCGAACAGACCGCCGAAGCCGCCGACATCAGAGCAGACGCCCGAGGTGAGCGTGCGCGCGATGTGCTTTTTCATCAGCTCCACTGCCTTGTATCCCGCGGTTATGTCAACGCCCGCGTCGGCGTATACATCGGACTTTGATATCTCGTTCATGCTTTAAACCTCCGAGTTGAGTTCTGCCGAAACGGCGGCGTCCTTTTCGAGGACTGCTTTGGCGTCGGCGGCGCGTTTATCTTCAAGCTTCTTTGCAAGCTCCGGCTCGCTCAGCGCGAGTATCTGAGCCGAAAGCAAAGCGGCATTGGCTCCTCCGTTTATCGCAACAGTCGCAACGGGTATGCCGGAGGGCATCTGTACTGTTGAAAGGAGGGCGTCAATGCCGTCGAGAGTATTGGATTTGCAGGGTATGCCGATAACGGGCAGGGTGGTGTTCGCCGCAATGGCTCCGGCGAGATGCGCCGCCATGCCTGCTGCGGCTATAATGACCCCGAAGCCGTTTTCCTTTGCCGAGCGGGCAAAAGCCATGGCCTCGTCGGGCGTTCTGTGTGCCGAATAGACGTGCGCTTCAAACGGGATGCCGAGCGCGCGCAGGGTGTCTGTCGCTTTTCTGATGACGGGCAGGTCGCTGTCGCTGCCCATTACTATACCGACTTTCTTCATTTCATACCTCCTGAAAAAATCAAAAAGGGCACACTCCGAGAATGTATCTCAGGTGTGCCCAGACGGTCGGCTGAAAAAGAGTTTTTCTGTTCCCTTGCAGTGCTCTGCAATAATCCGTCAGTCGCAGAAAACTCATCTGTATTGTACCTAAAGTATACCAAATACAAGACCTTTCAGTCAAGGCGCATCGGAGAACTTTTTTACTTTCGCTCTTTGTCACAATAAATGCATCTGCACGCGCCGCCGTTTGCGTCAAAAGTCTTAAAAATGCCTCTGACATCCGGCTCGCATACGCTGATGCAGGCGGGGTTGTCACAATGATATTTGTCGTATATATACTGTGGCTCCTCCGCCTTTTCGGGCTGAACCTCGTTTGGTATGAGCCCGAGCAGCTTCATTATCAGCGCCATGCGCATGAACTTGCCGCACCGAGTCTGCTCAAAATACTTCGCGCGCGGGTCGGAGTCCACCTCGGGCGAAATCTCGTTGACTCGCGGCAGGGGATGCAGCACGCACATGTCGCTCTTTGCAAGGCTCATCTTCTCCTTGTCGAGGACATATATGCCGTTGAGACGCTGATACTCCGCATCGTCCGTGAAACGCTCGCGCTGGATGCGGGTCATATAGAGTATGTCGAGCTTCGGCATCGCCTCTTCAAGCGAGCGGCACTCCTCGTATCGAAGCCCGCTTCCCTCGAGATAGTCGTCAATAACGAACTGCGGCAGGCGCAGCTCCTCGGGGGAGATGAGCACGAACTTTACATTCTTGTATCTCGTCATCGCGGCTATGAGCGAGTGGACGGTTCTGCCGTATTTCAGGTCGCCGCAGAGTCCTATTGTAAGATTGTCAAACGTACCCTTTTCGTGGTGAATGGTCAGCAGGTCGGCGAGCGTCTGCGTGGGATGAAAATGCCCGCCGTCGCCGGCATTTATCAGCGGCACCGCCGTGTGCATGGATGCAACTACCGGCGCGCCCTCTTTCGGGTGGCGCATGGCGATTATATCCGCGTAGCCGTTGACTACCTCTATCGTGTCGGCAATAGTCTCGCCTTTGACGGCGGAGCTTGAGTCCGCGCCGGAGAAGCCTATCACCTGACCGCCAAGCGAGAGCATCGCGCTCTCGAAGCTGAGTCTTGTGCGCGTCGAGGGCTCAAAGAACAGCGTGGCGAGAATTTTGTGGCGGCAGACCTCGTTGTATTTTTCTGGCTGCGCCATGATGTCGTCTGCGACGGCTATCAGCTGGTCGATCTCCCCGGCGGAGAGGTCGAGGATGTTTATTATGCTCCTCATTTTGCACCACCAATCCAGCTCTCGTCCGAGGGGTTGTTGCGGAAAGCTATAAGTCTGTTTACATCCTCGGGCTTTATATATCCCTCCTGAGCCGCGACTTCGGAGAGCACGTCAAGATTAGTAAGGCTCACATTCTTTACATCCGCCGCGGCGAGTCTCTCAAGCCCCTTTTTCATTCCGTAGGTGAAGATGCTGACTATTCCGAGCACCTCCGCACCCGCTTCGCGCAGAGCGTCGACGACTTCGATAACGCTGCCGCCAGTCGAGATAAGATCTTCGACCACAACGACTTTCTGACCCTTTTCGAGCTTGCCCTCGATGCGGTTCTGTCTGCCGTGATCCTTGTTGCCGGAGCGGACATAGCCCATCGGCAGATTCATTAAATGCGCAGTTATCGCGGCGTGGGCGATGCCGGCGGTCGAAGTGCCCATGAGAACTTCAGCCTCCGGATAGTTTTCTTCGATGAGTTCCTTGAGCCCGGTTTCAACATCCGTGCGAACCTTGGGCGCCGTGAGCGTCAGTCGGTTGTCGCAGTAGACGGGACTCTTTATTCCGCTCGCCCATGTAAAGGGCTTGTCGGGGCTCAGAAACACTGCCTGTATTTCAAGAAGATCTTTTGCGATTTTTCTGCTTGTCTCAGTCATTTTCTTTTCTCCTTCAGTCAACAAATTCTTTTATGCATCTCTCGTATGCCGCAACGGGGTCGGGCGCTGCGGTTATCGGTCTGCCGACGACGATGTAGTCGGAGCCGATTTTCTTCGCCTGCTCGGGCGTCATGACTCGCTTTTGGTCGCCTATGTCGCCGTCCGCAAAGCGAACGCCGGGAGTGACGGTCAAAAACTTTTCACCGCATATGTCGTGAACCTTCTGCGCCTCTAGCGGGGAGCAGACAACACCGTCAAGCCCTGCGTTCTTCGCGGTCTCGGCGTAGTGCATGACAACTTTGTCTATAGGCTCTTTTATCAGAAGATCGCGCTCCATCGCCTCCTGATCGGTGGAGGTCAGCTGGGTCACGGCGATCAGCAGGGGGCGCGTGCCGTCCGGGCGTGTCAGCCCCTCGAGAGCCGCCTCCATCATGCGCGAGGTGCCCGCGGCGTGGAGGTTGCACATATCGACATCGAGCCGCGAGAGTACAGCCATGCTCTTCTTGACCGTGTTCGGGATATCGTGAAGCTTGAGGTCGAGGAATATCTTGTGTCCGCGCGCCTTTATCTCACGGACTATCTGCGGACCCTCGGCATAGAACAGCTCCATGCCGATCTTGACGAACGGCTTTCTGCCCTCGAATTTGTCGAGAAAGTTCAGCGCGGTTTCCTTGTCTGCAAAGTCGCAGGCGATTATCACATCTTTACCCATTGTGTGCTCCTCCTATGATGTCCTTGAGTTCGTTTATATTATACTTGTCCGCAGCCGCGGGCAGGGCTTCGACTATTTTTTTGCATATGAACGGGTCAACAAGATTTGCAGCGCCTGTTTCGACCGCCGTCGCTCCGGCGAGCATCATTTCTATAACATCCTCGGCGGACGATACGCCGCCCATGCCGACTACCGGAATATTGACAGCCGACGAGACCTGGTAGACCATCCTCAGCGCCACGGGGAATATCGCGCTGCCGGAGAAGCCGCCCATCGTGTTCGCTATCACGGGCTTTTTTGCTCGCAGGTCTATCCTCATGCCGAGCAGGGTGTTTATCAGGCTGATTCCGTCCGCTCCCGCGTCCTCGCAGGCTTTCGCGATGCTCACGATGTCCGTGACATTGGGCGAGAGCTTTATGATAACCGGCTTTTTCGTGACCGCCTTGACGGCTTTTGTAACCTGCGCCGCCGCCTTCGGGTCTGTGCCGAAGCTCATTCCGCCGCCGTGAACGTTCGGGCAGCTGACATTGACTTCGAGCCAGCCGACCTGCTCCTGACTGTCGAGCTTTTCGCAGGTGTAGGCGTATTCGTCAACGGAAAAGCCGCTGACATTCGCCATGACTTTTTTGTTAAAGCATTTCTTGAGCTTCGGGAGCTCTTCGCTTATAACTTTGTCGACGCCGGGATTCTGAAGTCCGACGGCGTTTATCATGCCGGCGGTGCACTCCGCTATTCTCGGCGTGGGATTGCCGAAGCGCGGCTCTTTCGTCGTGCCCTTGAACGAAAAAGTTCCGAGGCAGTTTATGTCATAGAGCTCAGCGAATTCGTATCCGTAGCCGAATGTGCCCGATGCCGGGATAACGGGATTGTCGAGCTCTTCGCCGCAAAGATTTACGCTCAGTCTGCCCATATTATCTCCTCGCTTTCCATTACGGGACCCTCTTTGCAGATCCTCTTGTTGCCCGTGAGTGTCTTGCACGAGCAGCCCATGCACGCGCCGAATCCGCAGCCCATGCGCTCCTCGAAGCTGTATTGCCCGGGCGTTTTCATGATTTTGTGCATCGCGCGGAACATCGGCTCGGGTCCGCAGGTGTAGAAAAATGTGTATTGCATGTCTTTTATCACATCCGTGACAAATCCCTTTATGCCGTAGGTGCCGTCGGCGGTCGCAATGTGTACGTCCGCGCCGAGCGCGCGAAATTCATCCTCATAGAACACATCGTCTTTTGAGTTGAAGCCGAGCACTACCGTGACATTTTTGCCCTCTGATATAAGCTCCCTGCAGAGCATATACATCGGCGGAACTCCGACTCCGCCGCCGACGAGCAGGGGACTGCCGCCGCTCTTTTTTGTGTTGTATCCGTTGCCAAGCCCCGTCAGCAGATCGAGTTCATCTCCTGCCGCCACACGGCTCATCTGCTCTGTACCGTGGCCGACGGTTTTATATATCAGCGTCAGATTTTCTCCGACGCAGTCGCAGACCGATATCGGGCGGCGCAGGAAAAATCCGTCAAGCTTTATGTTCACGAACTGTCCCGGCGCGGTTATCGCCGAGGTGTCGCCCGCAAGAGTCATTTTAAATATGTCGCGCGCGATTTTTTCGTTTGAAGTTATCTTGAAAATACTCTGCTTCATGCTCTCTCCTCCGCCTTGTAAACTACCTTTTCATTATGCACCGTCAGCAGGCATCTGCCGAATACCTCGCGCCCCGCGAACGGTGTGGCGCGTCCCATCGAAAGAAAATCTTCCGGGTCTATTTTATACGCTTCGCTTATATCAAACACCGCGAAGTCATTATTTGTGTCTATCCCGAAGCGCTCTTTCGGCTTGAAGCTCATCAGCTCAACGAGTCTGTCGAGTGTTATGATATTTTTTGTCACAAGCTCTGTGTAGAGCACCGGGAACGCCGTTTCGAGCCCGACAATGCCCATGAGACTCTTTTCGAGTCCGCGCCCTTTTTCTTCTGTGCTGTGCGGCGCGTGGTCGGTTGCTATCATGTCTATCGTGCCGTCTTTTATGCCCTCTATGAGAGCCTTTTTATCTTCGCGGCTTCTCAGCGGCGGGTTCATCTTGAATCGTCCGTCCTCCTGCATGTCCTCGTCGCAGAGCACGAGATAGTGCGGCGCGGTCTCGCAGGTCACATCGACTCCGCGCGCCTTCGCCTGCCTTATCAGCTCAACGCTCTCCTTTGTTGAAATGTGGCAGACGTGGTAGGCGCAGCCCGTCTCCTCCGCAAGGCGCAGGTCGCGCTCGATTTGCTTGTATTCGCTCGCGCTCGAAATGCCCCTGTGCCCGTGCATTCTTGCGTATTCGCCGTCGTGGATATATCCGCCGAAGAGCAGGGAGTTGTCCTCGCAGTGGGCGGCGATTATCTTGCCGAGCCTCTTGGCGGCGGTCATCGCCTCTCTCATCATTTCGTCATTTTGAACGCCTTTTCCGTCGTCGGAGAACGCGCAGACTTTGTCGGACATAGCTTCCATGTCTGCGAGCTTTTCGCCTTTTTCGCCGACGGTTATTGCGCCGTAGGGCAGAACTTTTATCGCCGCGCCGCGCTTTATCGCGTCGAGCTGAACTTGCAGATGTTCCGCGCTGTCCGGCACGGGGTCGAGGTTCGGCATCGTGCAGACCGCCGTGTATCCTCCGTGCGCCGCGGCGGCTGAGCCGGAAGCGATGGTTTCTTTATAAGAAAAACCCGGCTCTCTGAAATGCACATGAACATCACAAAGACCGGGAATAATAATATAATTTTCAACAGCGGACAAAAGACCTCCGTCGGCAAGGACCTTTTCCGCAAAGGCTCTTATTTTTTCGTATCTGCAAGCGAAGTCGTGCGTCATTTTTGCGTCTCCTTTAAAAATATAAAAGAAAAAGTCCTGCTGCCGCAAGACTGTGTATGCAAAGAACGCCGGAACATCAACGCCGACTATCCGTATTCATCACCAATCTTGCCGGCATCTCTGTACCGCTTAAAAATTGATTTATTTTATTATACCAACAGCCGCCCGCTTTGTCAAGATGTCTGTTATAAATGAAGCAATTGTAAATTATTTTCGTTATGACATGAAAGCATTGACTTTGCGCCCATAATACATATATAATGGATAGAAAGCGGCAATCAGACGCTTAAAAAGGGAGGAGAAATTCAAAAATGAAATGGAACATCATCACCGATTCAAGCTGTGATATGTTCGGCTTCGACAAGGAGCATGAGAACATCGTGTTTTCTTCCGTGCCGTTCACTATCAGCGTAGGAGACGAAAACTTTGTTGATGACCGCAACCTCGATGTCGACGGAATGATCGACTCGATGGACGCCTGTGCAGAGGCGAGCCACACGGCGTGTCCGTCGCCGCATGCGTGGCAGGAGAAATTCGAGCAGGAGGGCAATGTCATTGCCATCACTATTTCGAGCAAGCTCTCCGGCAGCTACAACAGCGCGTGCGCCGCAAAAGATATGGTGCTCGAAGAGCAGCCCGATAAGAAAATCGCCGTTATCGACTCGCGCTCCGCTGGTTCGGAGCTTGTTCTGCTCGTCAAAAAAATCTGCGAGCTCATTGAGTCCGGCGCGGATTTTGAGACAGTCGTCGAAAAGGCGGAGCTTTATTCCCGCCATACCCATGTCGTCTTCGCTCTCTCGTCGTTCAACAATCTCGTCAAGAACGGCCGCATGAGCAAAATCGTCGGCTTCGTCGCCAATAAGCTCGGCTTCTGGGGCATCGGCATCGGCAGCGAGCAGGGCACGATCGAGATAAAGCAGAAGATACGCGGCAGCAAGAAAGCGCTCGACGCGATAATCGAGGATATGAAAGAGCGCGGCTACAACTGCGGCAAAGTCGTCATCAGCCATTGCCGCAACGCGGAGTTCGCCGAGAGCGTCAAGTCGGCTATCCAGTCCGTCTGGGATAAGGCGGAGGTCAAGATAGTCCACGCGCGCGGACTTTGCAGCTATTACGCCGAAAAAGGCGGATTGATAATCGGCTTCTGATTACTTAAGTCCCTTTGTGCCGCCCCTGAAAGTGGAGGCGGCGCGACCGCAGGTCGTGACGGAGGGGTTGAACTTACCGCATAATAAAAAGGACTGCTCATCCGGGCAGTCCTTTTAGTATGTATTTTATTCTGCGCTTTTATCTTCGGGCAGGTCGCTCGTGCAGTGCGGGCACTTGACCGCGTCGATCGGAATCTCAGTGCAGCAGAACGGACAGACTTTCGTGGTCGCGGGAGCGGGCTCTTCGACTTTTTCGTGGATGAGCTTCGATTTTGCCGTCGCCATGAGCTTTATAACAAGGAAAATTGCGAGCGCGATTATCAGAAAATCGAGGATAGTCTGGATGAAGTTGCCGTAGTTGAGCGTGGCGTATCCTGCCTCTGCCGCGAGTGCGGGGGTCGTGTACTTCGCGGGGTCAAATCCCGTGCGGTCGCCGAGAACAACGAACATATCCTTGAGGCTGCCGCCGCCTGTTATCAGACCGACGAGCGGCATGATGAGGTCGGAGACGAGCGAAGTGACTATCTTGCCGAACGCGCCGCCGACTACAACGCCGACCGCCATGTCAACGACATTTCCCTTTGAGATAAACGCCTTGAATTCTTCAACGAGTTTGATCTTTTTCATCTTTATACACCCCTGTATAATTATATACCTTTATTATATATACGCCGCTTGCCCACGGCAAGAGTTTTTTGAAATTTTGGGAGGAGCTATGGCAGAAATATTTTATCATACCTTTGACCCCGTCTATGACAATCATTCGCGTGTGCTGGTACTCGGCTCGTTTCCGTCCGTGAAGTCGCGCGAGCAGGGATTTTATTACGGACACCCGCAGAACCGCTTCTGGAAAGTGCTCTCCGCCGTGTTTTCTTCGCCCGTGCCGCAGAGCATAGATGAGAAGAAAAAACTGCTGCTTGATAACGGTGTCGCGCTATGGGATGTTGCACAGAGCTGCGAGATAAACGGTTCGAGCGACAGTAGCATGAAGAACGTCCGCCCGAACGATATATATACATTATTATATACTACCGGCATCGACCGCGTTTTCGCAAACGGCAAGACCGCCGCGCGGCTCTACGAAAGGTTCATCCTGCCGCAGACAAATGTCCCCATAACAGCCCTCCCGTCAACCAGCCCCGCCAATGCCGCATTCAGTCTTGACGATTTGTGCGAGCGGTGGCAGATTATTCGCACTTTGTAGGGCGCGGCGGCACAGAACGCAAGCTCGGAACAAAGCAAATTAAACAGCATAAATAGGGTAATCCCCCCCTCTGCCCCCCAATTTCGGACTTTCCAATCCTTGATTGAATATATCAATAAAGCAATTTTTGTGCAAAGTGCAAAAAACCGTTTTGGCAAAATAAACTGTTTCTAATCTATATATAAAATTTGAACTTTTGTGTTGACAAACAAAAGAGGCGCGAGTAAAATAAGGTTACAGTGTAATGGTATAGGTATGTGGAGAGGTGGCCTCTTTTCGCGGAAACCGATGCCGTTGCAGTTGCGGCAGCGCCTATGACGCCGCTGCGGAAAATAAAAGGGCAAGAAAAATGCACCGTACGCCATGCGTACAAGCCCGGTGCAAAAATCAAAAGAAAGGTGATAATTATGAAGACAAGAAAAGTCGGCAAGATAGTGTCGCTGCTCGTCGCCATAGTGCTCGTTGCAACGATCATGATTCCTGCCGCCAGTGTCCTCGCAGATTCGTCAGAATATGCCGGGGTTACTTGGACAGAGGTCGGCGATTTTGCATCACTGAAGCAAGCGTTTGATAATGCAAATAAGACTGGCGAGAAGACTTATATCCGTCTTACTTCGGACATAACTCTTCAGAGGCCTTATTTCAACAGCGATGAAATTACCGGCGGCAGCACCAACTGGGCCAAGATGTATCTCTATTCAACCACAAGAATAACAAAGATTGAAGAGAAACGCGGCGGTCTGTGGTCAGGAACTAATAAAACAACCCATGATTTCGCATGGCTTATGTCGCAGGCGAACTCCCCGTTTAACGTCAGCGATCACAATGCATACTTTTACGGCTATACGGAGGACGAACTGAAAAACGGCTTCCTGGTTGATAAGGGAATGCAGGATTATGTCGGAATGGGCACGAAGGCCGGACAGGGAACCGGTTATGACGAGAAGATAGGCTACGAATACAGCGAGCGTATGCTTACTGTTAATGAGAATGCCGATATCACCGTCGACCTCTACGGCAAGACCATGAAGGCCAGCGTCTATAATCCGTATGACAGCACTCCCCAGTACCAGATGAGCGCTATCAAGGTCAACAAGGGCGGCGCTTTGACCGTTGTGGACCTCTCCTCCGAGCAGACCGGTGCTATTTCCGGCGGTACTGGCAACGTGTATTATAAGGAAACTGTTTCTGCGGATAACAGCGAACATACCCGTAACGCAATGTTCAATGGAGATTGGACGGTAAGAGATACTACCGGCTGGGTAGGCTGGCTTTCAAGCACCGGTAAGTACAATATCCAATATAAGTCGAAATCAATATGGGTTGAAAACGTTAAGGAATCCCGCGGCGGCGGTATCTATGTTGAAAACGGCGGCGTATTTACTCTTAAGAGCGGTAAAATAAGCGGAAACCAGGCATTTATGGAGCCCGGAAGAGGAATTTTTGCGGCCGACGTTGATTCCTATGCTAAGGGCGGCGGCGTTTACGTTGAGGCCGGCGGCGTGTTCAATATGTTCGGCGGCGAGGTTTCCAAGAATGCCACTCGCTCGTTCTTCAAGAACTGGAGCACTGGCAATGACAGAATTTATCACGCTTATTCCGAAGGCGGCGGTGTTTACCTTGAGGGCTCTCAGGAAGAGACTGTAAACGGTGCTACCGTAACTGTCCCCGGCGCGGTCTTCAATATGACCGGCGGTAAGATAGCAGAAAACGCGGCTTACGCTCAGGGCGGCACCAATGCTTCCTCCAAATCTCGTGTAACGCACGCGAACGGCGCGGGCATATATGTCGGCACCGGCGCTGTCTGCAACATAAAGGGCGCCGACTCCGATTCGGCCTCCACCAATATCGAAATGATGAAGAGCTTCCCGCAGATTGTTAACAATTCATGCGGCGGCCAGATCGTTAAGGCCTCTTATACCACAAACTCCGCCATTGAAGTTAAGGGCGGCGGTATATATAATGACGGTACCGTCAACGTAAAGAATGCTCTGATTGCCGCCAACGATTTCTCCGAGGCCAGACAGTCTGACGCAAAGACGGCAGTCCACACTATGCGTGACGAATACCTTCCCGAAGGCCAGAGAACAATAACCTATTCCGACGGTAAGACCGCGACTCTTCCCGGCACAGGCACTGACCTTGCGCTCTATGTTCTTGATTATTGGGAAGAGACCAGCAACGAGACCTACGGCGGCGGACAGAAGGGTATTAAGCAGCGTCCCAAGACCTATATTACCCGTCTTGATGACAGATTTACCGATAACCTTCAGCTTGCAACCGAGGAAGTTCCTCACGCAACAAGCGGTATTTTCGGCAGCGTTGTCGTTAATGATAACATGAAGGTAACCTCCGACGGCGCAGGCGTTTGCGTCGGCGAAAACGGAAAGCTCGTTGTCGGTGAGCGTACATGGATTACCGATAACTATGACTTCCTCACCAACGGCCATATGGCGTTTAATTCGATCAGAAACTACAGGCGTTTCTGGGCGCAGAACAGAACGGTCGTCGATGACAGAGTTTACAAAACCGACGATACCAACGGAGCAGGTGCGACCTATACGGATCCCGCCGGCGGTTGGGTATATTACGGCACTACTAACTCAAACGTAAACGACGGCTATGCCTATTCGGATACCTCCGACGACGTTTATCTTCCTGACGGAGCTGTTATATACAAGGGCGGCTCGCTGTTCGAGTCCAAGATCGGCGTCAACTATTGGAATATGGTCAATGCCGACGGTTCTGCCGTTGAGGCTGAAAGAGGCCTCGGCCAGGCAGGCAGCCGTGCAGGCAACCGTGTTATTGTTGCAACGGGCAAGAACCTCGACGCCTCCTTCTGGGGTGATTCGGTAGCACAGCCCACAGCAAGAGATATTCAGTTCTTCTATGCAAACGATAACAATAAGAACTGGGAGAAGAGCAACTATACTCTGCCGGCATATTACACGGATGATATGGGCAGAAGCATTTGCGACCTTCGCGCTACAAATTCAAAAAAATGGGAAGACAGATACAGAGTTACCGCTATCTCTACATCTAACCCCGGTATCAACAGAGATTCTTCTCCGTATGAGGGATATATAAACTACGATGTTGAGTATCCCGCAAGTCGTTGGGCGTCCGGTACACAGGGAGTCTATGCCGGATATGATATCGCAACCAACGGCGGTTATTGGACCTACTACAAGGATACCTCTTACAGAATAAGCGATCCCGACTGGACACCCGATAACTCGGACTTCCGTCCTAAAAACGGTGAGTTCATGAACTCTACCGTTAACTTCCCGCAGCGCTCATATCAGCGTACTGCTGAAATGAAGACAATGAACAAGTCTTATCTCCAGGCTAAGTACATAGACTACAAGGTAGTTTATGATACCACAACCTTCGGTACCGAAGCAGCTCCCGTTCTTCGTTTCGGTAAGACTGACAGCGATACACGTAATATGTATGTCACCGTCAACTTCGACGAGGCGAATAAGCACTATTACGGTCTGTCGAACCAGCCTTCGTTCACCCTTAACGATTCGGTTTCGACCAGCAACTTCACAACGTCGGTCAACCCGTTCCTGAACAACCTTGACCAGAATCTTACCAATTCGACTTTCACCTTCTACGGTGCCAACAAGCCTACGGGAACTATAGATATCGCAAAGGTCGTTCCGGACTATTCGGCATATGGCAAGATTGCGCAGCTCAACTATTTCCTGAACCTTTCTAACGTAGACAGACTGGCAACACAGACATCCATCTCAAAGGGTTCCGACAACAAGGAGCTTACAGACCTTTACTTCAAGGGCTGGCAGTTCTATACCTCCTACGAGTACGGACCCGAGGTAGTCACTCTTGACAATAAGGTGGCGCGTCAGACAGTCAGCCTTGACGGCAGCACGCTCGATTATCGCGGATACTTTGCCGCAGATTTGAGCAAGATCTTCAACTCTAACGTCAACGCTCAGCCCTGCCCGTCCATGACAGCTCTTTGGTACAGCAAGGAAGAGCTCGCCGAGGCCCGTAAGAAGGTCTCCAACGTCATGTTCCAGACCGTTCAGCGTAAGAATGATGACGGCTCGATTACCGACCTTCTTCGCTTTGTTGCCATCGCAGGCTCTCAGTATCCTGATTTCGACGAGATCGGCTTCGTCATCTCGACAACCAACGCCACTCCCACCATCGAGGGCGGTTATGACTTCGTTGTCAAGAGCAGGGTCTATGAGAAGCTCGGCGTCAACAGGGCTGCCGGTGCCGCAAAGACCTACTACGATGTTGACAAGCTTCTTGGCGGAACTTATTCCGGCCACCAGAGCGTCACTGTCGAAGATGCAAAGTGGAGCTTCACCCCGGACAGCGAGTTTGCAGCTAATGTTACTACGGGTGCTACAGGCAAGGCAGGCTATAAGGATGCGGGTCTGTTCTACACCAACATCGTTATCACCGATGCTAATAAGGACACCGTTTACTTCGTAACTCCTTATGCCAAGATGGGCAACACCTACTATTACGGTGAGTCCCGTGCCGCCTGCTATGCAGATGCTCCCACCGCTTGATGAAACCTGAGATTCTATAGGAGATGTGCACTATGAAAAATTATGAGAAACCTATCGCAGAAGTCCTCCTGTTTCGTCTTGCAGAAGTCAGAATGGTTCCGCGTATAAGCATTGGCGAAGGTACTGATGATAACTACGCCAAGAAGCACAACGGTTCCGGCGACTGGGACGGCGACAAGTGATTTTGCGCTTTCGCGGTTTATGAAAGGAGAAGAGTTCGCTATGAAAAAAACTCTCAAAGCTGTTATAGCTATGATACTTGTTCTGGCGCTCGGCTTTGCTGTTGCTGCCCCTGTCTTCGCAGCTTCCGCTTCAACCGTTGCCCAGTCGGCAAGCATTAAGGACTTCTTCAAGAAGATTGGAGATTCCATAAAGAAATTTTTTGAGAAGATCTTTAAGCCCACGCCCAAGCCCGACCCGCAGCCCGATGTCCCGTCTACGGACGGCTCGGTTGAGGCTGAGAGCGTCCCGATTGACGATTCTCAGGACAAGGGTAACACCATCGGCAAGAATGACGTTTACGCCAGCCCGCTGTGGTAAAAAGAATTGAGCAATTTTAGTATAAAAATTGCAGATTTACCGGTAGGTATCTCCTGCACGCACCCTCACCTTTCGGATGTGTGCAGTGAGTACCTCACCGATGAGGCTCCGCTGTTTTCGGTTGGGGCCGATGAAGAACACAAAGAGGAGCTCAGAAAGTTTTTTCTGGGCTCTTCTCAAGTGTTTTCTGATGCTTTTTTGGAGAGCGTCGCAGTGCAGGAAAAGGTCTGCGCCGCCGTTCTCGATTATGATGCAGCTGTTTTTCATGCCGCTCTTATTTCTTTTGACGGGCAGGGCATAGCTTTTGCCGCGCCGAGCGGTACCGGCAAGACGACGCATATAAAACTCTGGCAGAGACTCTACGGCGACCGCGTTGAGATAATCAACGGCGACAAGCCGCTTTTCACTCTGCGCTCCGGTCGCTTCTTCGCGTCCGGTATGCCCTGGTGCGGAAAAGAAAACTGGGGCTGCAACAAAACCGTTCCGCTCAAGGCGATCTGCTTCATCGACCGCGCGGAACATAATTTGATTTCGCCGCTCGAGGACAATCGGGAGATAATGAGCCGCCTGTTTTTGCAGCTCGTCATGCCCGAGGAACACCGCCTCATGGTGAAATATCTTGACTTTGCAAATAAGCTGATAAATACCGTTCCGTTCTATCTTCTGCGCTGCAACATGGAGTTAAGCGCCGCGCAGACAGCGCACGACGGCATTTTCGGCATAGAATAAAGAGGTTGCTATGAAAGTTAAAGACGGTTTCTATCTGACCGCTATCGGCACTGATTTTGTGATAATCGCCAGCACTCCCGAGACAAAGAAGGAGTTCGACGGCATGCTTCGCCTGAACGAGACGGGCGCTTTCCTCTGGAAGAAGCTCACCGACGGCGCGAGCGAGACGGAACTTGCCGATGCGCTTGCCGCCGAATACGGCGTTTCACGCGAGGTATCCGAAAAAGACACCGCCGATTTTCTTGACGTTATCCGCTCCGCCGGATTCATCGAGGAATAATATGGACGCTTCGATGTCTTACGAGACGCTTATCGCCGCCGCGGGCAGCGTCGTTATTGAGCCGCGCGGCATCAGTATGCTCCCTTTTCTGAAGGAGGGCAGAGATTCGGTGCGCCTTGTTAGTCCGACCGCCGCGCCGCGCAAATATGATATCGTACTCTACCGCGTGCGTGATGAATATGTGCTCCATCGAATTATCGGCTTTGACGGCGATAATTATATAATCTGCGGCGACAACTGCCGCGGCTGGGAGCGCGGACACGGGCGAGGGGATATAATAGCTGTCGTCGATGAGATATACAGAAACGGCAAGCCCGAGAAACCGCACTGCCTCAAAAATCGAATCTACGAGCGCCTTTGGTGCTCTTCAATGCTAAAAAGAATAGTTATGAAGCTGAAAGCTTATATGTAAAATGCTGAAATTGTAAATTTCAGCATTTTTTATTTATAATTCTACTAAAAAGTGATTTTTTTGTACACTTCCTATATAATATGACATGCATTGTGTTTCATATGCAAAATATAGGAGGTAAAAAATGAAAAAGGTATTGAAATCAGTAACTGCAATTCTGCTGGTTATGACCCTTGCTTTTTCGGTGTTCGCCGTTAGCGGCGTGTTTGCTGATGAGGCCGAGTCGCTGAGCAGCTTTGCTGTTTCGGCAAAGGGAAGCGGAGAAAATTCATCCGCACTTGGCACCGTCTCGTGGTGGAAGAGCGATGTCGATGGCAAGTATTATATGTTTATGCCCTCAAAATCGGATCTGTCCTCGATAACGGTCTGGTTTACTGCATCTGATGATGTGATGTGCGGCGATGTCAAGCTTGAAAACGGTGTTGCAACAACCGTTTTTGCCAATGGCGGCGAGTTCGTTCTCTCTGTCGGCGATAAGGATTATACCGTAGTATTCCTTAACTCGAGCAATCTTCCGACAATGTTTATAAACACTCCTGAAGGTGGTCTTGACAGAATTCACGCCGATAAGGAGCACAAAGAAAAGGGCTGCACAATGCTTGCCGTCAACTCCAAGGGTAAGGTTGACTACAATGCGGAGCTCGCTTCGATGAAGGGCAGAGGCAATTCTACTTGGGGTCTCCCCAAAAAGCCTTATAATATAAAGCTTGATTCGAAGTCAAAGCTTTTTGGTATGGAAAAAGCAAAAAAATGGTGCCTCATAGCAAACTATGAAGATCTCAGCCTTCTGCGGGATCAGATAGTTTATAATCTTGGCGCAGATATCGGTATGCCTGAGTCGCCGGACTGTAGAAGTATTGACCTTTATATTAATGGAGAATATAAGGGCGTCTATCTCATTACAGAGAAAGTTGAGATAAATAAGAACCGAGTCAATATAACCGACCTCGAGGGTGATACCGAGGATATGAATCCGGATCTCGATTTTTCAACCCTTGCGCCCCAAGGATTTGATGGCAAATATAGCGGCTATATTGAAAACAGCCAGCGTTGGTATGATATTCCCAACGAGCCCGAGAACATAACCGGCGGGTACCTGCTTGAACTTGAACTTACAAGTCGTTATGCTAAAGAAGCGAGCGGATTTGTTACCAAAAACACGCAACCCATTGTTGTGAAGTCTCCCGAATATGCCTCAGAGGCGCAGGTAAAATATATCAGCGGCTACTGGCAGGAGATGGAGGATGCGCTCTACAGCGAGACCGGCTACAATGATCTCGACAAGCACTACACAGATTATATAGACATAGTCTCCTGGGCGAAGCAGTATCTCATTCAGGAGTGGACAAGCAACTGGGATGCGGGTCTTACCAGCAACTACTTCTACAAGGATGTTGACGGCAAGCTCTTCGCAGGTCCTGTCTGGGATTTCGACAGCGCGCTCGGCAACTACGAGGGCAGAGACGGCACGAACCTGAAGGATCCGACAAATCTTCACGCCAAGAGCAGAAATCTCAGATATAATTCACTCATGGGTAGTGACAATGTAAAAGCAACCCCCAACATCTATGCACTTTGCTACAGGCACGCCGACTTTGCTCAGACTGTTGAAGAGCAGATGAAGACTGTCTTTGTGCCTGCTGCGAAGAAAATGGCTGAAAAGAAATACCAGACCTACATTGACGAAGTCAAGGATGCGGCAGTCATGAATGCTATCAGATGGGATTATTACGACACCACCGATGCAGCTATCATTGCCCAGAATTATAATGCCGAAGTCAACTATATCTATGACTTCATGAAGGTGCGCACCGAGTTCCTTTCCGGCGCACTTACTCTCAAAAATGAGGGCTTCACAATTGCCCATATTCCGTCTCAAAAGCGTACCGGTTCTGAGATCACTCCCAAAGTCACCGTCAAGTGCCTTGACAGAGTTCTAACCGGGGGCGTTGACTACACCGTTGCTTTCTCCGACAACGTTGAAAAGGGTACGGCTACCGTTACTGTCACCGGCATGGGCGACTATGAGGGTGTTACAGCTCAGACTACGTTTAAGATACTCCTTATCTCCGATCCGCTCGACTGGACAGGCGGCTCGGGAGAAGAAAGAGCAAAAGAAAATCTCAACAAGATGGGGGCAGACTTTGTTGACGGTGTTGAGCTGATACTTTACTATATCATCAAGCCCTTCCAGAAATAACAGCAGCAAAAAAGATCCGCTGCCGGTTATTTTGCGGCGGCGGATCCTCTTCTATTTAAACAGTGTGCAGCCCGACTGACGGAACCGCTCAATCATTTCGTGTGCCTTTTCGACGCTCAGCCCGAAATGCTCGCACAGGCACTCTATGCACATACACTCATGAGCGCCGCGGTTGACCATCTTGCGGTGGAACCCGATGTCGTCATTGGTCAGCAGCTTTGAACATTTGATGCAGTATGTCATTTCTTCAGCTTGCAGATGAAGCAGGCGCAGTCATGAGCCTCAAGATGCATCTGCATGAACTCCTTCTTGACTCCGATGCACTCGCCCGTGAACGCGTCGGTCATCTCAAGTCCGTAGCCGGAGGCGGCAGATATGCCTATGTTCTCAAAATAGAACGGAACGCCGCACTTGCTCTCGCTGAAGTTGACGAAAAGAATGGCGATTTCATTGTTTGAAAGGAGCTTTGCAAAGACTATCTTGTCGTTCCAGCTCTTGGTTGCGACGAATGCCGGACGGGACTCCTCGTCCTGATTGATTCTGATGAGCCTCTCGTTCTTGACGAGGTCAAGGCAGAAGTCGTTCATGCATCTCAGGTCGCCGCCGAGCATCAGCGGGGACGAGAACATGCACCAAAGCGCGAACTGAGTCTTATAGTCAACGTCAGAGCAGCCGACCGAGCCGACATTGCCTCTGCCGTACATACCGACGGTGAGCATATCAATGTCGTTGAAACAGCCGGGCGCGGAATAGGCGAGGTTGTCGATTTGGCTTAGCGCGATATCGGCAAACGAACGGAAGCTGTCGTTTATGTCGCCGGTAGAGCGATACATGTGCGCGCCCGCCGAGCGAATCCAGCGGCTGACTTCGTCGTTGCCCCAGTTGCAGGCGGAGAAGAGAATCTCGCGTCCGCAGGCTCTGAGAGCCATGCCCATTTTTCTGTAGAGCAGGGGACCGTTTGCACTGTCCGGCTTGTAGCAGAAGTCATATTTCAGGAAGTCTACGCCGTATTCGGCAAAGGTCTCGGCGTCGAGATATTCATGGTCAAAGCTGCCCGGATAGTCGGCGCAGGTGCGTGTTCCGGCGCAGGAATACATGCCGAACTTGAGCCCCTTGCTGTGGACATAGTCGCTGACTTCTTTCATCCCGTTGGGGAACTTCTCCTCGTCGGGGACTATCTTTCCCGTCTGCGGGTCGCGCTCTCGCTTGCTCCAGCAGTCGTCGATGACAAGATACTCATATCCGCAGTCACGCAGACCGAGCTCGACCATCTTGTCGGCGGTTTCTTTGATAAGCTGTTCGTTGATGTTTTCGCCGAATGTGTTCCAGGTGTTGAAACCCATAGGCGGAGTTTTTGAAAGCATTCGATCACTCCTAAATAGATTTTTTGTTCAACCTATATTAACATATATGGGTATCAAAGGCAACAAAAAAAACTGCCGCACCCGCAAAAGGTGCGACAGCTTTTTGTCGGTACATTAAGCAGCGCCGAAAATCTTGAGAATCAGCTGGAAGATAGCGTCAACTATCTGCTTGCTCAGACCGTGCTCTTCGAGGAATCTGAGAATGTCGCCGACAAACTTCAGGAAAGCCTGAAAAAGCTCTGCCGCTTCCTGGCCGCCCGCCTGAAGCTTCGCAAAAAGCTCGACTATTTGGTGAATGAGCGTTGTGATGAATTCCATTATTTTTGCCTCCTTTTATTCTTGCGGAAATTAATAAAATATTAGCACATTTTTTCTTTCGAGGCAATAGTCAAATCGGCAAAATCAGCATCGGCAGAAATAATTTTTTCGTTACTTTGCTCATGTATAAAAATATTTATATCGAAAAATGTCAAAGCTTGTCAGCATAAAAGACAAAACAGACAGCGGTGAGGCTGTCTGCTCTGCCAAAAAGGAGTCAATTTTCAAAAAAGAAGTCAATCTTTGATAATTGTATTTGCGTGTCTTATTTAATAAGACCAAGGATAGCATCAAAGATAGCCTTGACGATAGCCTGTGCGTCGAAAGAAGCGCCGGCAAAACCAAGAATCTTTTCGATCATCTCAAAGATAGTTGCTAACATGTGCGAGGTCCTCCCTTCTCCCTTGATAAGACAATTGCTTGTCTCCTTACGTTCAAATTATAACAGCAAATATTTTTGCTTGTCAAAAGGGAATTGAGAGTTTTGTATATTTTTTAACGTCTTTTGGCCATATTATAAACAGTTTGTAAATAAAATTTATAAATAATACAAGTTTATTCGCAGTATGTATATTTATGCATATTGTTAGTTAAAAAAAGAGAAAATAAAAGTAGGTGATTCATGATGTTTTTTTACAGCTTCCTTTATGTGTTCATCTGGCCGCTGTTCCGCCTCCTCTTTCATCCGAAGGTGAGAGGCAGGGAAAATATCCCGAAGAGCGGCGCGATTATCTTTGCGGGTAATCACAAGAGCAACCTCGACTGCGTTTTGCTGGCTACGTGCCTGTGGCGTCAGGTTCATTTTATGGCGAAGGATGAGCTGTTCCGCGGCGCCGCAGGCGGATTTTTCCGAGCCCTGGGCACAATTCCCGTCAACAGGCGCATCCGCGATGCCTCCGCCTTGAGCGAGGCTCAAAAGGTGCTTGACGCCGGCGGAATCATCGGCATCTTTCCGGAAGGCAGCTTCAACCGGACGAAGGAAACTGTCATGCCGTTTAAGCCCGGCGCCGCGAGAATGGCGGCGAGAAGCCATGCAGCGCTTGTCCCGTTTGCGATAAAGGGGAAATATACCGTAATCGGCAGGCGTGTGGAGATAGAGTTTTATCCGGCGATAGAAACGGCGGAAAGAGATGCCGCGTCAATAGGACACGAGCTCGAAAATACGGTGAGAGAGGGACTCGAAAATGGGAAAAGATAACGATAGGGGATTCAAAGTAATAACAGCGTTTATAAAGCCGGGCTTCAGACTGCGCTTTTCGCCGACAATTATAGGCGCGGAAAACATTCCGAAGGACGGCGCGGTTGTAATCGCCGGAAATCATAAAAATATAAGCGATCAGTTTTTGGTGTTTTTAGCGACAAAGCGAGTTGTCAATTATATGGCCAAGCGCGAGTATTTTGACGGTGCGCTCGCCCCGCTTTTCAGATGGGCGGGCTGCATCCCCGTCAACCGTGACGGCTTCGACGCCGCCGCGGTCAGAAGAGCGATAAAAATTCTGAAAAAGGGCGGCGCCGTCGGAATCTTCCCGGAGGGCACGCGCAACAAAACGGACGCGCTCTTATTGCCGTTTAAGCCCGGCGCCGTTGCCATTGCCCAAAGAGGCGGCGCCGTAATAGTGCCGTTTGCGATAACCGGAGAGTACGAGAGAAAGGGCGGGTTGAAAATTGTTTTCGGCAAGGCTTTTTCGCCGGCGGATATGAGCCCGGAAGCGGCGACCGAAAAATTGTACAATGAGGTCAGAGATTTGCTAACCGCCCGGTAAATCGCCCGAAATCGAACAAAAAACGACTGTTTTAAAAAATTTTTTGTCATTTTGCATTGAATTTTTATTTCGTGCTTTCTTCAATTTGTTGTGGTTTTTCCGTTGACTTTTGGCATATATTGTGATACAATCCAATCGTAGGAGATTATACCCTGCGCGAATCGGCGCAGATCTTCAAAAAAATCGAACATTTGTGTTGACAAACCGAATATTTGTGCTATAATTAGAGACAGAAAGAACAAATGTTCCGATTTTTCCGTAAGGAGGAAGCAAAAATGACAAGTACATTCATAATTGTTTCGATTCTCGAAGTTGCCGCTGTGGCTCTTATAATAACAGGCTTTGTGTTTGAGAAGAAGCTTATCAATTTTGAGGAGAAGTTTGAGACTGCTCTTGCCAAGAAGATCGCTCACTTCCTCTGCACCAACAAGTATACCAAGGCTCATTTTGTCAAAGAGAAGAAGACCGCTCAGCGCCGCAGTGCAGCCAAGACTGCGTTCGAGCCCGAGACCGTCTCTCCGACTCCCGGCAGAAAGGGCAACAGAGTTGCCTGATCTTTTTCGAAAATCGCATAAGTTTGACCGCCCTGCCATTTCGGCAAGGCGGTCGTTTTCACTTTAGCGGTCTTATGGAATGTCAGCAGCCACAGCCGTTGTTGCAGCCACATCCGCAGTCCGAAGCTCTGGAGACGCCATTATTGCAGCCGCAGCCCGTGTCACAGAGCAGAAGGATGATGATAAGGAAAATGCACCAGTTGTTTGAGCAACCCATCGTTTTGCCTCCTCTTCAGTTACTAAGAAAGAGTGCCGCGGTTTTGACTCGAGCACCGCTTTCATCAACATATTATGAAGCGCCGCTTTTTGCGGTTACACTTTTTGAACTCAAACATAATTTTCTTTTCTCCGGCGTAAACTAATAAGAAACCGGAGGTGTTTTATATGCTGTTTGACAAGAACGGAGAAGTGGTGAGCTACGACGAGTCGGATATCTTCTGCGACGAATTTATGCGCGCGGATGAGCATATTGACCCGTCTTATTATATAAATTACGCTGGAGCGCAAAGCGGAAAATCAAAGAAAACACGAGATAGACTCAGTAAATCGAAGCATGAGCGAGATAATTAAAAATATTTTGCCCGATGGGTGATTTTTGACCTTTTCTGACTTTTGACCGGAGTTTGCATCGGGGTTATAATAAGGTCAAAGGTCAAAGAAAGTCAAAGATAAAAAGAGGTGACGGCAATGAGCCTTAGCAGTCAGATAACGGGCATGATACTCGAAATGCTCGGCAGCAGCGGAACTATCGAGATACAGCGCAACGAGCTTGCGCAGACGATAGGCTGCGTCCCGAGCCAGATAAACTATGTTATCGCGTCGCGTTTCACGCCGGAACAGGGCTATATTGTCGAGAGCCGCAGAGGCGGCGGAGGATATATCAGAATAAGGCGTGCGGCGATGGAGCCGGATCAGAAGGTCATGCACGCAGTCAACGCTGTGGGCGATAAGCTCGACGAGCGAACTGCCCGCGCACATCTCGCGGAGCTCGTCAGCACAGGTGTTATAGATAAACATGCCGCCATGCTGGTGCTCAGCGCCGTGTCAGACAATGCTCTGCGACCTGCCGCCGTCGGGGACAGGGACGCCGTCAGGGCGTCGGTATTCAAACAACTGCTGCTCGTTGAAATGGGCAGAAACGGATAAAGGAGGAACACATATGCTTTGTCAGAACTGTGGAAAAAATGAAGCGACAACTCACATAAAGCAGGTCATAAACGGCGACACGGCTGAGCGCCATCTCTGCTCCGAATGTGCCGAGCATCTCGGCTACGGCGACGCGTTTTCGGGCTTCGGCTTCGATGTTGCCGGACTTTTCGGGAACTTCTTCGGCGATGCAGTCCATTCGCTCGGCGCGCCGAGAAAGGTGGTTCGCTGCCCGAAATGCGGCTCTTCGTTCAATGATATCGTCCGCGAGGGCAGAGTCGGCTGCGCAGAGTGCTACAAAGTTTTTTATAACGAGCTCAAACCCTCGCTCCAGCGCATTCACGGTCAGATTCACCACAGCGGCAAGATAGCTTCGACCGCCGAGCCTGTCAGCGAGGAAGAGGCAAAAATAGACGAAAAAGAGGAACTCAAAAAGCAGATGGACGAGGCGGTCGCCGCGCAGAACTTCGAGCTTGCGGCGCAGCTTCGCGACAGGATAAAAGAGCTTGAGGGAGGGAACGAAAATGAGTAAATGGTATGTCGACAAGGGCGAACAGGGAGATATAGTCCTGAGCACCCGCGTGCGTCTTGCGCGCAACTTAGAAGAGTTCCCGTTCCCGTGCCGCCTCGACACGGCGAGCAGAATAAAGGTCAACGAAAAAGTTCGTGACACCCTGCTCTCATGCGTGCCCGAGCTGGGGCTCCACTATGTCACAATGGATTCGCTCAGCCGCGAGCAGGCGATATCGCTCGCCGAGCGGCATCTGATAAGCCCCGAGTTTGCCTCCGTCCGCGAGGGCAGAGCGCTCATGCTCACTGAAGATGAGACGGTCGGCATCATGCTCTGTGAGGAGGATCATATCCGCGTTCAGGTCATGAAAGCGGGTCTCGCGCTCATGGATTGCTATGTCCTCGCAGATAAAATTGACTCCGCGCTCGATAAGAAGCTGAATTTCGCGTTTGACGAGAGTCTCGGCTATCTGACCCAGTGCCCGACGAATCTCGGCACAGCCATGCGCGCGTCCGTCATGCTGCATCTGCCCGCGCTCAGAAGAAGCGGTCAGCTCGCAGTCCTCAGCTCTACTATATCCAAGCTCGGTCTGACCCTTCGCGGCGCATACGGCGAGGGCAGGGAGTCGCGCGGCGATATCTATCAGCTGAGCAATCAGATAACCCTCGGCATAACCGAGCAGGCGGCGATAGAGAATCTCCAGTCGATAACCCGCCAGCTCGTCACCCAGGAGCGCGCGGCGGCGGAGCGTATGTGCGCCGATGTCGCGATGCAGGACAAAATATACAGAGCTCTCGGAATTTTGCAGAGCGCGCGTGTGCTGTCCTGCGACGAGATGATGGATCTTATATCCCTTGTGCGCCTCGGCTCGGCAAGGGGAATACTTGATATACCGATAGAAAAACTTAACGAACTGCTCGTCAACATGCAGCCCGCCACCATAAGCGCTGCGAACGGCAAGCATATCGACGCGCGGCAGAGGGACTGCCTCAGAGCGGACGCGGTGCGCGAGGCGCTGTCCTAAAACACAGCCGATAAACATATATAAAAACATATATCTTCCGATTCTCTTTCGATTTTCCGGCAATAATCTCTATTGTACGGTTCACCGCGGAAAGGAATGATGATATGTATAAGTTTACCGGCTTCACCCAGAAAGCCAACGACGTGCTCAACGCCGCCATTGAATATGCGGAGAATATGGGGCACACCTATATCGGCAGCGAGCATCTTCTGCTCGGTCTGCTGACCCAGAACGGCGGGATAGCCTATACCGTTCTGATAAACAAAAAGCTTACTGCCGGCAAGGTCGAGGACGCTGTCAGAAACAGCATCGGCTTTGGTGTGCCGACGGTGCTGACTCCGGGCGATTTCACGCCCAGATGCAAAAATATTATTGAGAGCGCAATGATTCAGGCGCGGGATATGGGTCACAACTATGTCGGCACGGAGCATCTGCTTATCGCCATGATAAAAGAGGGCTCGAGCGCGGCAACCGCCGTTATGACCCGCCTCGGCGTGTCACCGCAGGAGATTTTGCAGGAGCTTTTGAAAGCGTTCGGCTCGGCGTCGGGTAAAGATTCCGGAAAGCCGGAGACGGTCAAAAAGCCCGGCGGCAGAACGGATACCCCAACCCTAAATCAATATGGGCGCGACCTGACTTCGTTTGCCGCGGCGGGCAGAATTGACCCCGTTATCGGCAGGCAGAAGGAGATAGAGCGCGTCATTCAGATTCTCTCGCGCAGAACGAAAAACAACCCCTGTCTGATAGGTGAGCCTGGAGTCGGCAAGACGGCAATCGCTGAGGGGCTCGCGCTGAAAATCGCCACGGGCGAAGTGCCCGAACTGCTCAAGGGCAAGCGCATAGTCTCGCTCGACCTCACGGGCATGGTTGCCGGTACAAAGTACAGGGGCGATTTCGAAGAGCGCGTTAAGTCCGCCATTGAAGAAGTTTCAAAGGCGGGGGATGTCATTCTCTTTATAGACGAATTGCATACGCTCATCGGTGCAGGTTCGGCGGAGGGCGCGGTTGACGCCGCGAATATTTTGAAGCCCGCGCTTGCCCGCGGCGAGATGCAGGTCATCGGTGCAACCACGCTCGAAGAATACCGTAAGCATATCGAAAAGGATGCCGCGCTCGAGCGCCGCTTTCAGCCCGTCACGGTCGGCGAGCCGAGCGAGGACGAGGCGGTCGCGATACTTATGGGCATCCGCGACAAATACGAGGCGCACCATAAAGTCAGAATAACCGACGACGCGATAAAGGCGGCGGTGAAAATGTCGGTGCGCTATATCGGCGACAGATATCTGCCCGATAAGGCGATAGATTTAATAGACGAGGCAGCGTCGCGCGTCAGGCTCGGTGCATTCACAGCGCCGCCGGATCTCAAAGATATGGAGGACAGACTCCGCGCCCTCGCCGAAGAAAAAGATTCGGCGGTGAATTCTCAGGAGTTCGAGCACGCCGCGCAGATACGCGACGAGCAGAAGAAGCTGAGCGACGAACTCGAGCGCGCAAAGCACAGCTGGCGCGAGGAATCGAGCAAGAAAATAGGCGAGGTCACGGCTGATAATATAGCCGAAATAGTCTGCGCGTGGACTGGAATACCCGTCTCGCAGCTGACTCAGGCGGAGAGCGAACGCCTGCTTCATCTTGAAGATGAGCTGCACCGTAGAATAGTCGGCCAGGACGAGGCGGTCAGCGCGGTCGCGCGGGCAATAAGGCGCGGCAGAGTCGGGCTCAAAGACCCCAAACGCCCGACCGGTTCGTTTATTTTCCTCGGCCCTACAGGTGTAGGCAAAACGGAACTCTGCAAGGCGCTTGCCGACTCGCTCTTCGGCGACGAGAACGCGATGATAAGGCTCGACATGTCCGAATATATGGAGAAGCACACGGTCTCAAGGCTCGTCGGTTCGCCACCCGGATATATCGGCTATGATGAGGGCGGTCAGCTGACCGAAAAAGTCCGCCGCAGACCGTACAGCGTCATTCTCTTTGATGAAATAGAAAAAGCGCATCCCGATGTCTTCAATATGCTGCTCCAGATACTTGATGACGGCATCTTGACCGACTCGCAGGGACGCAGGGTCGATTTCAAGAACTGCATTATTATAATGACCTCGAATGTCGGCGCAAAGCTGATTTCGGGCAGCGGAAAGGCACTTGGCTTCTCTTCGGAGCGCGGCAATGTCCCGAGCTACGACCGCGTGCGCGAGCTTGTGATGAAAGAGCTCAAGAACACATTCAGACCGGAATTTTTGAACCGCGTTGACGATATAATCGTCTTCCACTCGCTCGAAAAGCAGGATATATCCGAAATTGCGCGCAGAATGCTCGAAACGCTCTCAAAGCGCGTGGCGCAGCTGGATATAACTTTAATTTTTGACGAATCGGCTGTTCAAAAGACGGCGAATGCGGGCTTTGACCCGGTCTACGGAGCGAGACCGCTCAAGCGTGTTATTCAGCAGCAGATCGAGGATAAGCTCTCGGAGCAGATGCTCGAGGGAAAAGTAACAACCGGCAAAAAGTATATCTGCAAAGCTGAAAACGGCGAATTTGTTTTTGTGGAGCAGACTGAGCCCGAATCGGCTGAAAATGAATAAAAGTGCACCCGAAGGCGTCTTGCTTTCGGGTGCGTTTTTTGGACTCTTTTAACTTTTTACTCAGCCTCGGCTATGAATCTCTTGAGATTCTCAAGCCCGATTTCGATGCCCGTGAGCGTCTGCTCGATGCCCTCAAACTCGATGCTGACATATTTATCGTAGCCCGCGCGCTTGAGTGTGCCTATGCACTGCGCCACGGGGATATTGCCGTGACCAATCACTGCGCCGCGCAGGTAGTTGCCGGCTCTGCTGCGGAAGAATCCGCGCCCGGGATCGGGCTCTGAGCCGCTCTTGATGTGGAAATCCTTGGCATGGACATGCTTTGCGTATTTTGCGACTCTGCCCACCGCCTTGTCGGAGGGGTCGTCGGCGCAGGCGAAGTTGCCCATGTCAACGAGCAGACCGAAGTTCGGGTTTGCAACTCCCGTGACGAGCTTTTCGACGCGGTCGCTGTCCTGCGCAAAAAAGCCGTGGTTCTCAACCATAGTCGAGATGCCCTTCTCTGCGGCGTATTCGGTCACTCTGCGGCAGCCCTCAACGAGGGTGGGCAGAGCCTGGTCAAAGCCGCAGTATGCGCTCTGCGGCGCGTTGAAGCCGCCTGTCGCGTCGTGACGCATTCCGGAAGCGCCGAGTATCTCCGCTATGTCTACCTGCCTGAACAGGCGCTCGCACTCCTCGTCGAGCGGGCGGTTGAGAAGCTCCGCGCCGATGGTGTAGTTGACTATCGGCAGGTTTTTCTTTTCGCTCTCGTCGCGCAGACGCTTGGCATATTCTTCGACTGACATTCCGTCTTCGGGCAGGAGGTCGATAAATTCAATTCCGTCGAAGCCCATCTCTTTGACCTTGCTTATGAGCTGAAGCTGGGTCAGCTCTCCGCTCGAAAGCATCGGCTGAAAGCTGTAGCTGCTGACGCAGGTTTTCATTTCATTCACCTCAGTCCATGTATCCTTTGAGGAAGTTTACGGCGTTGCCGATATCCTTTTCGGGGTCGTCGCCGACTTCGCGCTCTATCGTCAGGAAGCCCTTGTAGCCGATATCATTGAGCGCGGCGAGATATTCGTCCCACTTGACGCTGCCCTCGCCGAGCGGCACTTCTTTAAACGAGCTGCCTGTGACGAGCGGGTCTTTCTTTATGCCATAAACTATCTCGGGATCCCTGTAGAATATCTGAACGCCGTCCTTGGCGTGGGTGTGGACTATGTAATCGCGCAGGTTATAGACCGCCTTTGCTGGGTCGTCGCCCGTGACCATAACAAGGTTCGCGGGGTCGAGGTTGACTGCGACGCCGGTCGAGCCGAGCGAGTCGAGGAACTTCTTGAGCGTCGCCGAAGTCTCGGGTCCCGTCTCAATCGCAAAGTGCGCGTCGAGGCTGTCCGCGAAGCGGGAGAGCTCGAAGCATGCCTCCTGTATGATTTTATATCTCTCGTGGCTGCTGTCCTCGGGAACAACGCCAATGTGTGTCGTGACGATATCCGTGCCGAGCTCCTTTGCAAGCTCGATTATCCTCTTTGACTTCTCGACTCTCCAGGGGTTCTCCTCTTTGTTGCCGAAGCCGCCGCCGAGGTCGCCGCAGAGGGCGGAGATGACGAGCCCGTTGTCCTCAACGAGTTGGCGGAAATCCGCGCGCTTCGAGCCGACAAGCTCCTCGGGCGACATTTCGCCGCTGGTGGCATAGACCTGAATGCCCTGCGCGCCGACCTTGGCGGCCTTTTTGACCGCCGTCGGGATATCCGTGCGGAAGCTGTCAATAATAACGCCTATTGGAAATTTCATGGTAGCACCGTCCTTAAAACGTATTTTTTACAAGGCAATGATAACAAATAAGTGGGGGATATTCAAGAGAAAAAAGCCTTTTCCCCGAATAAAATAAAAAACGGCTCGGCACGGGGAAATTCCCGAACCGAGCCATGATTTTTTATCAGCCGACGACTGACATAATAAAGACGATTATAACGATTATCGGCAGAACATATGTGAAATAAGGTCTTATCCAGCCGGGCATTTTTGCGCCCTTTTCGCCGCAGTTGACTTCGCCGATGTAGTTCTTCCAGCCCCAGCCGTATTTCCTGCTGCAGAAGAGAACGTAGACGAGACTGCCGAGCGGGAGCAGGACGTTTGAAACGAGGAAGTCTTCGATATCCATGATGCCCTTGCCGGCTATCTGTATTTTTTCGAGCACATTGAAGCCGAGCACGCAGGGGAGGGAGAGCACGAGCATGAGCGCGATGTTTATCAGCGCCACTTTGCGGCGGCTGAGCTTCGTCAACTCGAGCCAGAAGGACATGATGTTTTCAAAAACGGCAATGACCGTCGAGAACGCTGCGAATATCATGAACACGAAGAACAGCGCACCGACTATGCGTCCGCCGGGCATGCTGTTGAAGATGCTCGAAAGCGTCGTGAACAGGAAGCTCGCGCCGACCGTGCCCGCGTCTGCGGTGACGCCGCCGTTATAGGTGAAGCATGCGGGGAAGATGATAACGCCGGACATGAGTGCAACGAAAGTGTCAAGCCCGACTATTGTCACAGCCTCGCCGAGGAGCCTGCGCTCCTTGCCGATGTAGCTGCCGAATATCGCTATAGAGCCGATACCGATGCTCAGAGTAAAGAACGCCTGCCCCATTGCGGACGAGATTACCGTCCATACGCCCGAATTTTCAAGGGACTTGAACGAGGGGACGAGATAGAATTTCAGTCCCTCTGCGGCGTTCGAGAGCGTGCAGGAATAGATTGCGAGCCCCACCATGAGAAGCAGGAGAGCCACCATCATCCATTTTGTTATCCTCTCGACGCCCTTTTGCAGACCGAACGAGCAGATGCTGAAGCAGACAAGAATGACTGCGAATGTGGCGCAGACCATGAGCACGGGGTTGCTTATCATCGTGCCGAACACCGCTCCGAGTTCTTCCGCGCTCTTGTACGCGAGGATCGAGCCGTCCGCATACTTTATAAAGTATATCAGCATCCAGCCGGAGATAGTCGTGTAGAACATCATGAGCAAATAGTTTCCGGCGATGCCGAGATACTTGGCGAGATGCCACTTCTGCCCCTTCTTTTCGAGCACGTCGTATGACGAGGCGATGCTGCGCTGGCTTGCGCGGCCGACTGCGAGCTCCGCCGTCATGACCGGTATGCCGAGCAGAACAAGAAACGCGATGTAAATCAGCACGAAAAACGCGCCGCCGTATGCGCCGGTCGTTATCGGGAATCTGTAGACATTTCCCAGTCCGATGGCGCAGCCTGCCGAGATCAGAATGAATCCGAGTCTCGACGAAAATTTTTCCCTGTTTTCCATTGAATCTTCCTTTCAAAAGCCGTAAAAAATGAGACGATGATAATTCTACCACCGACTCAATAAAATTTCAATATTTTTAAAAAATAAGTTGAAAAGACTGACTCAGTTGAGCACGATTTCCATCTCGCGCTTCTGTATCTTCATGCCGTGCTTCTCATAGAAACGCAGTGCACCGTCGTTGCCCTCCCAGACGTTGAGCGTCAGGTCGTGGCAGCCGAGCTCTTTTGCCGTATCAAGAGCCTTTTTGAACAGTGCGTCGCCGATGCCCTCGTGCCTGCACTTTTCGTCAACGCACAGGTCGTCGATATAGAGCTCCTTGTTCGGGCAGCGTGCGGAGTCAACGGAGTGGTCGATGAGAATGCAGAAAATATATCCGAGCACCTCGTCGTTTTCGTCCGCCGCAACGAAAGTTATGCGGTTCTCGTCGGCTAAGAGCTTCGCGAGGCTTTCACTGTCGTATTTCGACTTTCCCGCCTTGAACAGGTCGGGCCTTATCCCGCTGTGAAGATTGCAGATATATTCGAGCAGTTCGAGCATTTTAGGGCAGTCTTTTTCTTTTGCGATTCTTATTTCTTTGAGCATTTTTATTTTCTCACCTTACACAGATTCTTTCAATACTTCTTGACTTTCCGGTTTTTTCGTCAACATCGATTATAACGCCGCACATCATGCATGCGCCGTCGCTTATCTCAAATCGCGTCGGAAGTCCCGTCTTGAGCCACGATATCGAAGCTTCGGGGCGGACTCCGAGCACCGAGAGCTCGGGACCCGTCATGCCGAGGTCGGTTATATACGCCGTGCCGCCGGGCAGGATTTTTTCGTCGGCGGTCTGAACATGGGTGTGCGTGCCGACAACGGCGGTCGCCTTGCCGTCGAGATAAAATCCCATGGCGAGCTTCTCGGCCGTGGCTTCGGCGTGGATATCAACTATCTTTATCCGGCAGTCGCTTATATCTTCCATGAGAGAGTCGATGCAGGAGAACGGGTTGTCCGAGCCGTTTATATACGCGCGCCCGAGCAGGTTTATAACGCCGATGCGGACTCTGCCCATGTCTATAACGCCGAAGCCACGGCCGGGGCAGGCGGCGCCGACATTCGCCGGGCGGATTATATCGCCGCGCTCGTCGAGAAAATGATATACCTCGCTGCGCCGAAAAGCGTGGTTGCCGGTCGTTATAAAATCAACGCCGCTTGAAAATATGTGCTCGGCGGCGGATGAAGTTATTCCGTTGCCGGGCGCGGCATTCTCGCCGTTGGCTATCACGGCATCTATGGCTTTGAGCTTCTTGAAGCCGGGGAGCACCGAGCGCAGGAAGTCGCAGCCCTGCGTGCCGACGATGTCGCCTATAAGAAGTATATTCATTCCGATTTTCCTTTCAAAAAATCCCACCGCGTTTGACGGTGGGATTTGTTTTTATTTTGCGTAGTCGCTGACCCTGCTCTCCCTGATAAGGTTGACCTTTATCTGACCGGGATATTCAAGCTCGTCTTCGATCTTCTTGACGATGTCGCGGGCGATGAGAACCATCTTCTCGTCGCTGACGACTTCGGGCTTGACCATTATGCGCACTTCGCGGCCCGCCTGAATGGCGAACGAACGCTCAACGCCCTCAAACGAGGATGCAATGCTTTCGAGCTTTTCAAGGCGCTTGATGTAGTTCTGAACATTCTCACGTCTTGCGCCGGGGCGGGAAGCCGAAACGGCGTCGGCGGCTTGAACGAGGCAGGCGACAAGTGTCTTTGCCTCAACGTCTCCGTGGTGAGCCTGAATGGCGTGAATGACGCCCTCGCTCTCGCGGTATTTCTTCGCGGCCTCAACACCCAGCTCAACGTGCGAGCCGTCCATCTCGTGGTCGAGTGCCTTGCCGATATCGTGAAGAAGACCGGCTCTCTTTGCAAGCTTGACGTCGGCGCCAAGTTCCGCCGCCATGAGACCTGCGATATAAGAAACTTCGAGTGAATGATTGAGTACGTTCTGACCGTAGCTCGTTCTGTATCTGAGCTTGCCGAGAAGCTTGACGAGCTCGGGATGCACTCCGTTGACTCCTGCGTCGATGAGTGCGCGCTCGCCGGTCTGCTTGATAGTTGCATCAACCTCGCGGCGGGCTTTCTCGTACATCTCTTCGATGCGGGCGGGATGAATTCTGCCGTCCGATATAAGCTTTTCGAGCGTCAAACGCGCGACCTCGCGGCGAACCGGATCGAAGCTCGAAACGGTGATAGCCTCAGGCGTGTCATCGATTATCAGATCGACGCCGGTTATGGTTTCGAGCGTGCGGACATTTCTGCCCTCGCGTCCGATTATGCGGCCTTTCATCTCGTCGTTGGGCAGCGCGACAACGGATACCGTGGTCTCTGCCGTGTGATCTGCGGCGCAGCGCTGGATAGCGGTGCCGATTATCTCTCTTGCAATTGTATCAGCTTCGTCCTTTGTGCGCTGCTGATATTCGAGCACCTTGACCGCCTTCTCGTGAACAAGGTCGTCTTCAAGGTTCTTGAGCAGGTATTCCTTAGCCTGCTCCTTGCTGTAGCCCGAGATTTTTTCGAGCATATCGAGCTGGCTTCTCTTGAGGCTCTCCGCCTCGGCGAGTCTGTCATCCGCATCCTTTATCTTGCGGTTGAGGGTCTCGTCCTTCTTTTCGAGATTCTCGATCTTCTTGTCGAGACTCTCTTCTTTCTGAATGACTCTGCGCTCCTGGCGCTGAACTTCATTGCGCCTTTCGCGCAGTTCTTTTTCGTTTTCGCTTCTCTGCTTGTGGATCTCATCCTTGGCTTCAAGGATAGCTTCCTTCTTCTTGGCCTCTGCCTGAGTCATAGCCTCGCTGACTATGCGGTTCGCTTCTTTTGTGGCGGAACCTATTGCGGCTTCGGCAACTCTCTTCCTATGTAAACCGCCGAGAATGAAACCGATGATGCCGAATGCAACTCCGACAGCGGCGGCTATAAGAATAATTTTCCAAACGTCCAAACGAATAACACCTCCCGAATAAAAATTTTGATTATTGTAAAACTCAGTAAAATAACAATATGGAGTATAGCTTGGCACATAATACTACCATTATTATGTATAATAACCTTAAACGGGAGAAATGTCAAGGTATTATTGCAACACATGGTACAAAAATTTATGGAAGTTGAACAAAATCCAGCGCGAAAGAAAGTGTTGACTTTTTCGCGTTTGGTGATAAAATGATAATGTCAAAAGCTGTGAAGCAGAAGACGTGTTCCGAACGTCCTCAAAGAGAGCCGCGCGCCGTTGGCTGAGAGCGCCGGTGTTGATACGGGATATGTTACCGCTGCCGAGCGCGCACCGAAGCCCTGTGGGATAGGCTGCGACGTATGACCGCGTTAAGGTCGCATGAGTGGCGGCGTGAGTCGCAAACCGGGTGGAACCGTGGAGCATTTGCTTCACCCCTGTAATTTTTACGGGGGTGGAGCTTTTTTCATCCCTGAGACGGGCATCAGCCCGAAGCTGAAAGGAGAAATTTTTATGGTAAACATTGAACTCAAGGGCGGAGTCGTCAAGGAGTTTGACAACGGAATAACCGCCATGGAAGTGGCGAAGAGCCTCGGCATGGGGCTCTATAAGGCGGCGTGCGTCTGCCGCATCGACGGCGAGGTCAAGGATCTTCGCACCCAGATAAATAAAGACTGCAAGCTCGAAATTCTTACTTTTGACGATGACGACGGAAAGCGCACGCTCAGACATACCGCCTCACACGTCCTCGCTCAGGCTGTCAAACGCCTTTATCCCGAGGCGAAGCTCGCGATAGGCCCCGCTATAGACAACGGCTTCTATTATGACTTCGATGTCGATGTGCCGTTCACTCCCGAGGTTCTCGAGAAAATCGAGGCGGAGATGAAGAAGATAGTCAAAGAGGCTCTGCCGCTCGAGAGATACGAGCTCGATCCCGACGAGGCTATTGCTATGATGGAGAAGAAGGGCGAGCCCTACAAAGTCGAGCTTATCAAAGAGCACGCCGGCAAGGGTGAGAAGATATCGTTCTTCCGCCAGGGCGAGTTCGATGAGCTCTGCGCAGGCCCCCATGTCCCCGACACTTCGCGCGTCAAGGCATTCAAGCTGACCTCCTGCACCGGCGCATACTGGCGCGGTGACTCGGACAACAAGATGCTCCAGAGAATCTACGGAACCGCTTTCACGAAGAAAGAGGATCTTGACAATTATCTTCATATGCTCGAAGAGGCGAAGAAGCGCGACCACAGAAAGCTCGGCAAGGAACTCGGCCTGTTCACCATCATGGACGAGGGCCCCGGATTCCCGTTCTTCCTGCCCAACGGCATGGTTCTCAGAAATACCCTTATCGACTATTGGCGCGAAGTGCATAAGCGCTACGGCTATGTCGAGATATCCACTCCGATGATGCTCAACCGTTCGCTCTGGGAGCGCAGCGGTCATTGGGATCACTACAAGGAGAATATGTACACCACGGTTATAGACGACACCGACTTTGCGATAAAGCCGATGAACTGCCCCGGCGGAATGCTCGTCTATAAGCTTCAGCCCCATTCATACCGCGACCTGCCCCTGAGAATGGGCGAGCTCGGTCTGGTTCACCGCCACGAGCTGTCCGGCGCGCTCCACGGTCTGTTCCGCGTGCGCTGCTTCACTCAGGATGACGCGCATATCTTCATGACATGGGATCAGATGAAGGACGAGATAAAGGGCGTTGTCCGCCTGTTTGATGAGGTCTATTCCGTGTTCGGTCTGACCTATCAGATCGAAGTCTCGACCATGCCCGAGGATCACATGGGCGACGAGAAAGACTGGGATTTCGCGACCGAGACTCTCAAAGCGGCGGTCACCGAGATGGGCAAGGACTTTGTCATCAACGAGGGCGACGGCGCATTCTACGGACCGAAGCTCGACTTCCATCTGTCCGATTCTCTCGGCAGAACATGGCAGTGCGGCACCATCCAGCTCGATATGCAGCTGCCCGAGCGCTTCGAGCTTGAATACACCGGTGCGGACGGCGAGAAGCATCGCCCGGTCATGATTCACCGCGTTGTTCTTGGTTCTATCGAGCGCTTCATCGGCGTTATCACCGAGCACTTTGCCGGCGCGTTCCCGCTGTGGCTCGCTCCCGAGCAGGTCAAGATTCTGCCGATATCCGACAAGTTCCACGGCTATGCCGAGGAAGTCCGCCAGCAGCTCGATATGGCGGGACTCAGAGTCAGCGTTGACACCCGCAGCGAGAAGATAGGCTACAAAATCCGTGAGGCTCAGCTCCACAAGATTCCCTACATGCTCGTCATCGGCGAGAAAGAGGTCGAGAGCGGCACGGTCAGCGTCAGAAAGCGCGGCGAGGGCGACATCGGCGCGATGAGCATCGCCGATTTCATCGACAGCGCAAAGACCGATGTAGCCGAAAAAGCTATCTGGTAAATTTTTACAATAAAAAACCGAACGGAAATTGCCGTCCCGGTGCAGTATACAATATCTTGTGTATTGCGCCGGGACTTTTTCTATTCGCCAAAAAATTTTTAAAATCAGAGTGTAAAAAATCGCCTGAAACTATTGCACAGGCGGTTCTTTTGTTTTATAATGGTGGTGCAAATAGGTGACAGAAACCACTCCGGTGGTGGATGAGAACACCTGAATTCACACAAAAGGGGGCGAGCGCATGGAAAAAACTGAATTCAGCGGATTTTTTGTCCATACGCTCGACCAAAAAAACCGAGTGTTTATTCCGGCAGAATTCCGCAGCAAGCTCGGCACGGAATTCGTCGTCTGCACTCCGCCCGGCAGCACCGACTGCATCATCATCTATACGTTCGAGGAGTGGGACAGATATTTTGAGAATCTCCGTGTTCTCTGCAAGGGTACGACCCGCGCCTATGCCGAGCGTATCGCAAGCAGCTCGAAGAGATGCGTTATCCCGGACAAGCAGGGCAGAATAACCCTCTCCGCCGATCATTGCGCAAAAGCGCACCTCGAAAGAGAGGCGCTGATAGTCGGAGTCGGCAACCGCATTGAGATATGGAATCCCGAAATTTGGGATCAGAAGTGCGCGGAGAACATGGCAGAGATCGAGAAGATCGCGGCGGATGTTCAGCTTTAATGCGGAGGGCGGCATAATATGGAGTTCAAGCATATACCCGTACTTTTCCGCGAATCGATCGACGCACTTGATATAAAGCCGGACGGACTTTATGCAGACTGCACTGCGGGCGGCGGCGGTCACTCGAACGCGATACTTGACAGACTCTCGGAAAACGGCAGGCTCGTTGCCATTGACCGCGACCCCGAAGCGATAGAGACGCTCACAAAGCGTTTCGAGGGCAGAGAGAATGTCAGCATAGTCAACGACAACTTCTTTAATATAAAGAGCATACTTTCGCAGTTCACCGACGAGGGTGCGGCCGGCATTCTCGCAGACCTCGGAGTAAGCTCCCATCAGCTCGACGACGCCGCGCGCGGATTTTCTTTCCACGCGGACGCTCCGCTCGACATGAGAATGTCGATGCAGGGCATGAGCGCGGCGGACGCAGTCAACTCGCTCTCACAGCGCGAGCTGCAGGATATCATCTACAGATACGGCGAGGACAAGTTCGCTCCGCGCATAGCGGCGGGAATAGTCCGAGCGAGGGCTGAAAAGCCGATAGAAACAACACTGGAACTCGCCGAGATAGTCAAAAGCTCTATTCCGGCAGCGGCGCGCCGCGAGGGAGGCCACCCCGCGAGGCGCACCTTCCAGGCGTTGAGGATCTATGTCAACGGCGAGCTTGACGGACTCGACAGAGCAATAGGGGATATGTTCGATTCGCTCAAGGTCGGCGGCAGGCTCGCGATAATAACCTTTCATTCGCTCGAGGACAGAGCGGTCAAGCAGACTTTCGCCTCCCTGTGCGAGGGGTGTATATGCCCGCCAGAGTTCCCGGTGTGCGTCTGCGGGAGAAAGAGCCGCGGCAGATTGCCGCAAAAGGCGGCGGCTCCGAGCAAGGCGGAACTCGAAGAGAATCCGCGCAGCAGAAGCGCAAGACTTCGCGTAATAGAGAAAATCAGATAAATTTTTTAGTATAAACGGGAAAAAGTTACAGAGAAAGGATGGTAACTATGGCAACAAATCTCAACGGCACGCAGGCGTATAGATTCGAACTCTTTGAGCCTCAGCAGGCTATGCCCGCGCCGAAAAAAAGGGAAGCTCCGGTCGGCCCGCAGAGAGTGATCAAAGCGCCGGAAAAGACGAAGGAAGAGAAGCAAGCAGAGGCAAAAGAGATAAACAGGCGCATCGCCGTTATTCTCAGTGTGGCTGTCGTTATGTTCATGCTTCTGGGCATAAACATGTATTCGCGCACAAGACTTACCGTCCTTGCAAAAGAGACGGCGAGCATACAGACGAGCATCGCCGAGGAACAGAGCAGAACGGTCGACCTGCAGAGCAGACTGACTCAGAAGATGAGCACGGACGCTATTCTCGACTATGCGACAAACAGGCTCGGCATGGTCAAGGGCAACCGCTCGCAGATAAACTACATAACCGTCAACGGTTCTGATTCAGTCGTTTATAATGATGACAACGGATCGAAAGCGGGAGAATAGTACGGGCATCGCACGGCATATAATTATGTGCCTGAGTTGCTTTGAAAAGGGCGGATCGCGGTCTGCCCTTTTTGGACATTTAAGAAGGTTTTTTACCGAGCGGTGAAAGGGTGAAGATATGCAGAAGACATTGCCTAAAAAAGAAAAAGACAGGCGCGCCAAGGTGATGGTAGTTATCATCGCCATAGCTTTCCTTGCCTGCGTCGGCAATCTCTTCCGCATTCAGGTGGTTCAGGCTGATTATTACAAAGGCAAGGCCGAGGAAAATCAGCTCTACGATACCGAGATACCGGCTCAGCGCGGCACTATTTATGACTCCGAGGGAAATGTCCTCGCACAGAGCGCATCGGTGTGGCTCGTGTATATTGATCCATACAGCGTGCCGGACGATAGCGTCCGTGCCGATTTGTGCAGTGATTTGAGCAATGCGCTCGGCATAAACGGCGACACGCTGATGAAAAAGCTCAAGATGACGAAATACAGATATCTCGTCATCGCAAAGCAGGTTGAATACGACAACAAGGAAAAAGTAGTTGAGATAAAAAAGAAAAAGTACGAATACACGCAGGATGGTAAGAAGCAGTATGCCTACGGCAGTGCGATGGTCGGCATAGATCCCGATGTCAAGCGCTACTACCCCAACGGCAACCTCGCCAGCCATATCATCGGCTACACAAACTCCGAGGGCAACGGTCAGGCGGGCATCGAGCTATATTATAACAGCATTCTTTCGGGTATTCCCGGCAGAAAGGTCACCGCAAAGGACGCCTACGGCAGGGCGATGCCACTCCAGTATGAGACTCTTTATGATGCGACGAACGGGCAGAAGCTCCAGCTGACTGTCAACAGCAATATCCAGCGCTATCTTGAAGAGGCGCTCAAGCAGGCATATATCGACAACAAGTGCGCCTATGCAAACGGTATAGTTATGGATGTCAACACCGGCGCTATACTTGGCATGGCGACCATGAGCGACTATGACCCGAACAATCCGCGCCAGACGGACGATGCGGAGGTCGAGGAGGAATATAAACGCCTTCAGGAGCTGCGCGCCGCAAAATATGAAGAATCGGGCAAGACTCCGACCGAGGAAGAAATCAAAAAGGGTCAGGAAGAGGACAGAAACAACGCGAAACTCAACGTGTTCTATAACAATGTCCGAAACCAGAATGTCAGCAGCACATATGAGCCCGGCTCCGTTTTCAAGACTATAACCGCCTCGGCAGCTCTTGATCAGGGCGTCGCGGATCAGTCAACGAAGGTCGACTGCGTGGCGGGCGGAATAAAAATTCTCACCCAGACCTATCACTGCAACGCGCACACAGTTCACGGCACGCTCGACATGGTCGGCGGTCTGAAAAAATCCTGCAACTCTTATTTCATAACCATGGGTCAGCGCCTCGGCGTTGATAATTTCTACAAATATTTCGAGGCGTTCGGCTTCACCGAAAAGACCGGAATCGACCTCCCGGCGGAAACTCAGCCCAAGGCGGGCGTCACCTACCACGCCCACGAGGGCATGACGCTCATCGACCTCGCGAGCTCCTCGTTCGGTCAGTCGTTCCAGGTCACGCCCATTCAGATGGTGACTGCACTCTCCGCCATAGCCAACGGCGGAAAGCTGATGAAGCCCTATGTCGTCGCGAAAGTGCTCGACGACAACGGCAATGTCGTCAGCGAGACCCAGCCGACCATCAGGCGTCAGGTGATAAGCGAGGAGACCTCTGCAAAAGTCGCCGAGATGATGCGCCGCGTCGTCAACGAAGGCACGGCGAAAAACGGATATGTTATCGGCTACCGCGTCGCGGGCAAGACCGGCACATCGCAGAAGCTCGGCAAGGCCGGCGAGCACGTCGCGTCCTACGGCTGCTTTGCCCCCGCGGACGATCCGAAGGTTGCAATAATAATTATTATCGATGAGCCGCACGGCGGTCAGATTCAGGGCGGTCAGATAGCCGCTCCCGTCGCCGCGCAGGTCATGGAAAAAACGCTCAAATATCTCAACGTTGAGCCGCAGTATACCGAGAGTGAGCTTGCAAAGCTCGACACGACGGTTTCCAACTATGTCGGCAAGAATGTTTCGGAGGTCTCTTCGGAGCTTTGCTCGGCAGGCTTCAACTGCAAGGTTATCGGCAACGGCGACAAGGTTATAAGCCAGCTCCCCGGCGCCTATCAGAGCGTGCCCAAGGGCGGCATAGTCGTGCTCTATACCGAGGGCGGCCCCGTTGAAACAAAGACCAAAGTGCCCGATCTGACGGGACTTTCGATAACCCAGGTCAACCGCACTGCGGCTGCCGCGGGCATAAATGTCAAGATATCCGGCAACACTCTCGTCAACTCCGAGCTCACTTCTTACGGACAGAGCATCGCAAAGGGCGAAAGCGTCGATTACGGCACGACGGTCACAGTATACTTCAAATCGAATACCGGCGTTTCCGATTCTCCGGGCTGATAAAGGAGATTTTCAATGAGACTTTCCGAATTGTTCCGGGAAGTTGAATTTGACGGAAGTATAAAAAACGATGCGGATATAAATCTCGTCACCGACGACAGCAGACTCGTCCGACTCGGCTCGCTGTTCGTGTGCATACGCCACAGGAGCTTCGACGGTCACACGGTGGCTTTGGATGCGCTCGCCTCGGGCGCGGCGGCTGTTGTGACTCAGGATAGACTGGGACTTGAAAACGAGCTTCGTGTCGCGGATTCCCGCAGCGCATATGCGCGCCTTTGCGCGGCACTCTGTAATCACCCGGAGCGCAAGCTCAGAATGATAGGCGTCACCGGCACAAACGGCAAAACGACGGTGACCACGCTTATCAGAAATATTCTTTCCGATTCGGGGACGAAAACACTGCTCACCGGGACGGTCTGCAACCGCCTCGGGGATGAAAATCTGCCAAGCGGGCTGACTACGCCGAAGCCGCCTGAGCTTTATTCGCTGCTCTCGCGCGCCGTTTCGCAGAGGTGCAAAGCCTGCGTCATGGAGGCTTCGTCTCAGGCGCTCGCGCAGGGGAGACTCGAGGGTATAGACTTTGACGCGGCGGTGTTCACAAATATCACGCGCGACCACTTGGATTATCACGGCACATTTGAAAATTATATTTCTGCGAAGAAAAAGCTTTTTGAACATTCTGCTCTATCAATAGTCAATCTCGACGACCCGCGCGCTAATGAGATAATCGCTGCGTCAAAGGGAAAGATAATTACATTTTCAACCGTGCTCGACTGCGCCGACTATACGGCAAAAAACATCTCGCTTCTTTCGGACTGTGTCCGCTTTGAACTTGTTTCGAAAGGGCACATAGAACATATAGAATTTGCCTCGCCCGGACTTTTCAGCGTCTCGAACGCTATGGCGGCAGCTGTCTGCGCGATAAATCTCGGCATCGAGCCGAAAGATGCCGCGCAGTCGCTCGCAAAGTCAAAAAGCGTCTGCGGACGGCTCGAACGCGTGGAGTGTTCAGCACCGTACAGCGTCATTATTGACTACGCCCACACGCCCGACGGGCTTGAACAGGTTCTGCGGGCTCTGCGCCCGTCCTGCCGCGGGAAGCTCATAGTTCTTTTCGGCTGCGGCGGAGACAGAGACAGAACCAAACGCCCGCTGATGGGTGCCGTCGCGTGCAAATATGCGGATAAGATTATCGTCACGAGCGACAACCCGCGCTCGGAGGACCCGACAAAAATAATCAGCGATATATTAAAAGGCACGGACAAAAAACGCCGCGATCTGTTCGTTGAACCGGACAGACGCAAGGCGATAGCGCTCGCGCTTAAAACAGCCGAACCCGGCGACACAGTTTTGCTCGCGGGCAAGGGACACGAAAAATATCAGCTTATCGGCGGCGAAAAATTGCCGCTTGACGAGCGGGAGACCGTAAGAAAAATTCTCGGGCTTCCGCACGATACAGGGAGGAAAAAACAATGAACACTATCGCAGCATTGATAATGGGCGCGGCGGCCGCGGCGCTCGTCACCGCGTTGCTCGGGCTTGCCATAATTCCGTGGCTGAGAAAGCTCCATTTCGGGCAGACTATTCTTGAAATCGGTCCGAAGTGGCACGAGAAAAAGCAGGGCACGCCGACCATGGGCGGACTCATGTTTATCTTCGGCACAATAGCCGCAGTCGCGGTGACTGTTATTACCGATAAGCTCCTCGGCGGCGATATCGTCGACAGCAGCGCTACCGGCGCGTCGATAATCGAGCTTTATACGAAGTTCTACAGCGGCATTATCTTTGCTCTCAGCGTGGCACTCATCGGTTTTGCCGATGACTATATAAAAGTCGTCAAAAAGCGCAACCTTGGTCTGACCGAGAAGCAGAAGACGGTGCTTCAGTCGCTCGTTATAATCGCTTATCTCGTATCACTCTATATGGGCATGGGCAAGGAGCCCTATATGTTCATTCCGTTTGCCGGCAATGTTCGTATGGGCGTATTCTTCTGGATCTTCGGCTTTGTCGTTATCTATGCCGCGATAAATGCAGTCAATTTCACCGACGGCATTGACGGACTTTGCTCGAGCGTTACGATAACCTTCGGACTTTCCATGTGCGTTATTGCTTATATGCATAAATTTTTCGGCGTCTCGCTCATGGCGAGCGTACTTATAGGCGGATGTGCGGGCTTCCTCGTCTGGAACCACAACCCCGCAAAGGTGTTCATGGGCGACACGGGCTCGATGTTCCTCGGCGGCATGGTCGTCGCTATCGCGTATGCGCTCAACTGCCCGCTTATTCTGCTCCTGACGGGCATAATATATGTTATAGAGGGCGCGTCCGACGTGCTCCAGATAGGCTATTTCAAGATAACTCACGGCAAGCGCATCTTCAAGATGGCTCCCATTCATCATCATTTCGAGATGAGCGGCTGGAGCGAGAAGAAGATAGTCGCAGTGTTTTCGATAGTCAACGCTGTCGGCGGAGCTGCGGCGATCGCGCTGATGTATTTCGGCGGCTACGCACTTTAAAAAAACAAACGCAGACGAAAGGGGGATCGGGATGACGAAGACAAAAGGAAAAACAAAGAACACAAAGAGCGAAAAAACAAAAAGAGAGAGCGGGGAAATGTCTCCTGCAAAAAAGCTTTTTCGCCAGTATTATCCGTTCTATAAATATACCCCGAACGGTATAAAAAGGCTCGACAAGCGCGAAGTGCTGGCTTTCGGAAAGATAGATACAAGGTTCTTCCTGCTCGTCGTTATCCTGCTCATCATCGGTCTGATAGCCCTGTTCTCGGCGAGCTATATCAACGCCATAAACAGACATAAGGGCAACGCGTATTATTATATCGAGCGTCAGCTGATCTTTGCCGTAACAGGCGTTGTGCTGATGTTTTTGGTGTCGAGAATAAATTACAGAGTGCTCAAAGATTTATCGTTTTTTGCGATAACCGTCGCGTTTTTCTTTCTTATTCTCGTGCTCATTTTCCACGGCGACGGCGACTTCAAGCGCTGGCTCGTCATCGGCGGCAAGAAACTGTTTCAGCCGTCCGAGCTTGCAAAGGTCGCGCTGATAATGTACTGCGCGTGGAGCATGGACAGACGCAAAAAAGCCATATGCTCCGACTGGAAGATGATGTTCCTCTATATGACAGTCGTCGGCGTTATGTGCGGACTTATCGCGCTCGAAAAACACGTCTCCGCGACCATACTTGTCGGTCTTCTCGGCATAGCGATGACCTATCTCGGCGGCATCGACCGCAAGTGGTATCCGCTCGTCATAGCCTGTATCGTCGGCGGCGCAGTGCTCATGGTCGTTTTCAGAAATAAGATGCCCGCCTATGCGGCGGAGCGAATAATCGCATGGCTCGACAAGAGCTATGACCCCGGCGACGCCCGCTGGCAGACGAACAACTCCCTCTATGCTATCGGCTCGGGCGGACTGTTCGGCGTCGGACTCGGCAATTCACGCCAGAAGCACATGTATGTTTCCGAGCCGCAGAACGACTTCATCTTCTCGATATTCTGCGAAGAGATGGGTCTTGTCGGCGCGCTCGTTGTTATCGTGCTGTTCGTGCTTCTTGTCAAGCGCGCTTTCGATATCGCCATGCGTACCAAAGACACATTTGCATCCCTGCTCGTTATGGGCATCGCGGTTCAGGTCGGGCTTCAGGCGGCGCTCAATATCGCGGTCGTCACCGACCTCATTCCCAACACCGGAATCAGCCTTCCGTTTTTCAGCTACGGCGGCTCATCACTGTGGATATTGCTCATAGAGATGGGCGTTGTACTGAGCGTATCGCGAAGCGCAAAAATAGAAAAAATATAAAAACAACGGAGGAGTCAATATGCTCAAAGCAAAAAGAATTCTTATCGCCGCAGGCGGCACAGGCGGCCACATTAACCCGGCTCTTTCTGTTGCCGGATATATCCGCTCGCAGGATCCGACTGCCGAGATACTCTTCGTCGGCACTGCCGATAAAATGGAGGCGAAGCTCGTTCCCCAGGCGGGTTATCCGATAAAGATGATAGACATCAGCGGTTTCCGCCGCGACCTGAGCCCGGCGGGTATCGTTCATAACATAAAGACGGTTTCAAAGATGTTCAAATCGTCCTCGCAGGCGAAAAAGATAATCGAGGATTTCAAGCCCGAGCTTGCGATAGGCTTCGGCGGCTATGTCAGCGGACCCGTTATCAGAATGGCGGCGAAGCTCGGCGTGCCGACCGCTATTCACGAGCAGAACGCCTATCCCGGCGTGACAAACAAGACGCTCGCAAAGCAGGTCGACGCTGTTATGCTCACGAGCATGGCGGCGGAAAAATACCTCGAGCCGAAGAATCCGTGCGTGCTGACGGGACTTCCCGTGCGCGCCGAGTTCTTCACTGCAGATAAAGAACACAGCCGTCTCGAACTGGGCGTTGACAGCCGTCCGCTCATTCTCTCCTCCGGCGGAAGCCTCGGCGCGGAGCCGATAAACAGAGCTATGGTCGAGCTGATAGCGGCGCGCGCTCCCAAGGGTGACTGCTGCTTCATCCACGCCACCGGACACAGCGGCACATGGGTCACGGACGAGCTCAAAAAGCGCGGAGTCGACCCGGACAAATTCGAGAATGTTACAATAAGAGAATACATAGACGATATGTCCCGCTGCATGGCGGCGTGCGACCTGTTCATCAACCGCGCCGGCGCATCGACTCTCTCGGAGATAGAGGCTCTCGGCAAGCCGTCGATACTCATCCCCTCGCCGTATGTCGCGGAGAATCATCAGTATCACAACGCGATGACTCTCGTTGAAAAGAACGCGGCGGTGGTTATCGAAGAGAAAGACCTGACGGGCGAAAAGCTGACCGAAGAGGTCGAGAAGCTTCTCGCGGACCGCGCAGGGCTCGATAAAATGGGCGAAAACGCCCGCGCAATGTGCGTCAGCGACGCGGCAAAACGCATATACGACTGCCTGTGCAAGGTGGTCGGGTAACAGAACAAATCATTTTCGCATATGATGGCACGCAGTTACTAATTGAGTTGCGCGGGGTGCGAAAATGGAAACGGTGAGGATCACAGGGAAAAACAGACTCTCGGGCGAGGTGCGCCTCCAGGGCGCAAAAAACAGCGCACTGCCTATCTTGGCGGCTGCGGCGAGCGTTGACGGCGTGAGCGTTATTTATAATTGCCCGCGCCTTTCCGATGTTGACGCCGCGATAAAAATTCTGCGCTTTATCGGCTGCAAAGTCGAACGCGAGGGCGACACCGTTACAGTAGATGCGACAGATGTCAGCCGATGCGACGTGCCGCGCGAGCTCATGTGCGAGATGCGCTCGTCCGTTATATTTCTGGCGCCCCTGCTCGCAAGGCTCGGCATGGCGGAGATATCCGCGCCCGGCGGCTGCGAGATAGGACTGCGCCCGATTGACCTTCACCTGTCCTCCCTGCGCCTTATGGGCGCACAGATTGAGACCGAGGGCGGCGTGCTCTCTTGCAGATGTCCAGATGGTCTCCATGGAGAAAAAATAACTCTCTCGTTCCCGAGCGTGGGCGCGACCGAAAATATACTTATCGCCGCGGCGTCCGCTGATGGCGAAACGGTTATACTCAATGCTGCGCGCGAGCCGGAGATAGCCGATCTTGCGGATTTTCTCTGCTCCTGCGGAGCGCATATATCGGGTGCGGACAGCGGCGAGATAAAGGTCTGCGGCATGAAAAAGCTCCATTCTGCCGAGCATACGGTCATTCCCGATAGAATAATCGCCTCGACCTATATGGCTGCCGCGGCAGTGACCGGCGGCGACGTGCATATTTTGGATACCCGCGCCGAACATATAACTCCGGTCATCCCCGTGTTTGAGCAGGCGGGGTGCAAAGTTGACTGCGGCGAAAACAGCGTGCATATTTCGGCGCCCGTTCGCCTGCGCAGTGTACAGACCGTGCGGACGATGCCGTATCCGGGCTTCCCGACCGATTCCCAGGCGGCTGTCATGGCTATGCTCAGCGTGGCGCACGGCACGAGCGTTATGATAGAAAATATTTTTGAAAACAGATATCGCCATGTGCGCGAGCTCTGCCGACTCGGCGCGGATATAATGACCGAGGGCAAAGTCGCGGTGATAAAGGGCGTCGAGACGCTCACGGGCGCGTGCGTGTGCGCCGCCGACTTGAGAGCGGGCACGGCGCTTGCCGTTGCAGGACTTGCGGCGCAGGGCAGCACGACGATAGAAAATGTCTGTCTCATTGACAGGGGCTGGCAGGACATGGAAGAAAAGCTTCGTTCACTCGGGGCGGAGATTGAAAGAGAAAGCTGAAAAGGGGTGTCCCGCATGGAAAACAAAAAAGCACAGCCGCAGAAAAATAAGACTCCGAAAAAGAAAAGACTGAGCAAAAAGGCGAGACGCCGCCGTCGCGTTAGAATAGCGATAGTGACTCTGCCTATTGTTATTGTCGTTCTTGCGGCAGTCGCGCTCATCGGCAGTGCGGTGCTGTTCCGCGTGGAGGGCTTTTCTCTCAGCGGAGAGGGCAGATATGACGGAGACGAGATAGTCAGTGCGTCCGGGATAGATATCGGCGACTGCCTGATGTGGATTAATCTCAACAAAGCCGAGGACAGGATAACGAAGAAGCTGCCGTATATTGAAACGGTGACAATAAAGCGCAAGCTGCCGCACACGGTCTCTATAGAATATAAGCAGGCGAAGGAGCTCTACGGCGTCTGCGTTGACGGCGCATGGGCGCTGACCGATACAAAATATAAAGTTATCGAGCTGCTCGATTCCGAACCCGAGAATGTGTCGCAGAAAATAAAACTGCCGAAAGCCAAGACTTTTGAGCCCGGAAGCGTTATTGCGTTTGAAGTCAAGGACGGCGAAGAGTCTCCGCTCGACACATACAAAAATCTTTTGACCGAGGCGGAAAAGACCTCGCTCAAGGGCAAGATAACCGGCGCGGATGTAAGCAATCCCGCCGCGCTGACGCTTACATATGACGGCAGAATAACAATAAAGCTCGGCACTTTTGCCGATATTCCGGCGAAGCTCAAGCTCGCCGCCGGCGCGGTCGAAAAAGAGGACAGGATCGACTCGACCGAATACGGCACGCTCGACGCAACAATAACGGACAAGGCATATTTCAGACCCGAGGCGAAGAAGAGCGAAACGCCGTCTACCGAACAGACGACGACGGAGATATCGCCGGAGCAGGCGGTAGAGTAAGACAGGAAATTTGTTTTGATTTTTTGCTTGTCTTTTTATTGAATATATGCTAAAATTAATCTATCTGAAAACTAACCGTTTTTTATATATCAGTTTGGGGGTTACGAAATGGCGTTTGAACTCGACAATGACTGCGAGATAACCACGCAGATAAAAGTTATAGGCGTCGGCGGCGGCGGCGGAAATGCCGTCAACCGCATGGTCGAAAGCGGTGTGCTCGGCGCAGAATTTATTGCTGTCAATACGGACAAGCAGATACTTACTCATTCCAGCGCAACGCACAAGATCCAGATCGGCGAGAAGCTGACAAAGGGTCAGGGCGCAGGCGGCAGACCCGAAATAGGCGAAAAATCGGCGGAGGAGAGCCGCGATGTTATCTCCGACGCGCTCAAGGGCACTGATATGATATTCATCACTGCCGGCATGGGCGGCGGAACGGGCACAGGCGCCGCTCCCGTCATTGCAAGAATCGCCAAGGATATGGGCATACTCACCGTCGGCGTTGTCACCCGCCCGTTCAAGTTTGAGGGCAAGAAGAAGCAGCTCCAGGCTCAGAAGGGCATAGAGAACCTTGCCGAGAATGTGGACAGCCTTATTGTCATACCCAACGAACAGCTCAAGGCGATGAACAACGGTCAGAAGATGACTTTTGTCGAGGCATTCAAGATGGCGGATGAGGTTCTGCTCCACGGTGTCAAGAGCATCTCTGAGCTTATAAAAGTTCCCGGCTTCGTCAACCTCGATTTCGCGGATGTCACTTCGATAATGAAGGACGCCGGATATGCTCACATGGGCTTCGCCAAGGCCTCCGGCAAGGACAAGGCTGCCGAGGCGGCAAAGGGCTCGATTTCCAGCCCGCTGCTTGAGACTTCGATCTCGGGCGCAAAGGGCGTTATTATCAGCTTCACCGCTGCTCCCGATGTTGACCTTGATGATATCGAGGGCGCAGCTGCGCTCATTACCGAGCAGGCGCATCCCGATGCGGATATCACATGGGGCATTGCGTTCGACGACAGCATGGACGACGAGATGATGATAACCGTTATCGCAACCGGCTTTGAAGATAAGCCGAAGTCAGCGATGTATCCCGAAGAGCAGCCTAAGGCAGAGGCTCCCGCAGCTCCGACAGCGCAGACCGAGTATGTTCAGACGAGCATCGCTCAGCCCGCAAAACCCGTAGCTCCCGAAGAGCCGAAGAAGGAAGACGCTCCTTATATCGCCAAGAGACCTGCTGAGATAAATCCCGATGATGAGTTCAGCATCATTCTTGACAGCTTCAACAGATAAAAATAAAACTGCACCGCTGAGTTTTTCGGCGGTGCTTTTTAATTATTGACTGCTATATGCTTTTAGTGTTATACTAACTGCGTTCCGTGCAATCGGCGCGGAAGGGTATATAGGAGATATGGTTTGGGGAACCGCCGGAGAGCTTCTCGCTTTCCGGCGGTTTCCCTTTTTATATATTATTTTATTCAGCGGCAGATTCAACTACCTTTTTCGCTATCGATTCAAGCTGTTCAAAACTTTCGAGCGTGCCGAGCTCGCGGCGAAAAGCCGCCGCCCCATGTATGTCGCGGATATACCACGACGAGTGCTTGCGTGCCTCGCGGATCCCGATATAGTCGCCCTTGTTTACTATCAGCGCGCTGATATGCCGAAGCATTATGTCCATGCGCTCATCTACAGGCGGGTCAGGGAGAACAGTTCCGCTTTTTAGATATTCGCTTATCTGAGTGAATACCCACGGCCTGCCGAGCGCCCCGCGGCCGACCATTATTCCGTCGCAGCCGGTTTTTGCGAACATATCCGCAGCGCTCTTGCCGTCGACTATGTCGCCGTTTCCGATGACGGGTATGCTTTTTACGCGCCTTTTCACTTCGGCTATCACTTCGAGATCGACGGGCGGCGCATACATCTGCTTGCGGGTTCTGCCGTGTACTGTTATCGCCGCCGCGCCCGCCTGCTCGCATAGCACGGCAAGCTCCGGCGCATTGATATTTTCCGCGTCCCAGCCGGCGCGCATCTTGACCGTTATCGGAACGGGGGAGACCTTCACACACTGCGCGACTATCTCTGCGGCGAGCTCCGGGCGCTTCATCAGCGCGCTGCCGCCGCCGTTTCCCGCAACCTTCGGCGCGGGACAGCCCATATTTATATCGATGAAATCGGGCGAATATTTCATGCAGGTCTCAATGGCTTTCGCCATTATCTCGGGCACGTCGCCGAATATCTGGACACCTGCCGGGCGTTCGGCATCGCTCAGACTCAGCAGCTCGGAGGATTTGCGGTCGTTCATGCTTATGCCCTTTGAGCTTGCCATCTCGCCGATGCAGCCTATTGCGCCGAACTCCATGCACAGCTCGCGCATGGATCTGTCCGCCACGCCTGCCATCGGGGCGAGCAGAGCGCCGCTCTTCAGTTTTTCAGCCGATAAATACAACTTGCCACCTCCGAAAGATACTCAGTAGATTTTAGCATAAAAACCGCGCGGTTGCAATGATTATAAAAATAAAGCCGCACAGCGGATACTGTACGGCTTTGAAAATCCGATATTGTTTTTACTTCTTGTCTGCGGAGACAGTTTCCTTTTCTTCTGTCTCTGCGCCAGGCTCGTTGAACTGCTTGAGGGATTCCATGGCGGCGGTAGCTTCTCTTGCAAGCTCCGCGGCCTCCATGGCCTTCTTCGCAGCCGCATCGACTGCCTGAGCGGCGAGCTGAGTTTTGTGACCCGCATCGGAAGCGCCTGCGGCTTCTGCGGCTTTCGCCTCTGCGGAGAGCTTCTCTGCCTCTGCTTCGAGTTTGTCGGCCTCTTCCTTTGCCTTCATGGCGAGCTCGACCTTGTTGTTCGCGTCGATCTCTGCCATCATCTTTCTGATAGCGTGGGTGCTCATGCCCTGCTTGACATATTCGAAGTATTCCTCAGACGGGATACCGCCGATGAATGTCTCAGTGTACTTGACCTTTACGCCGACCTTCGCGATAACGATGTTGATGACAAGCAGCGCGACGAGCGTTCCGAGGAACACATATGCGCCGAAGCCGACCGAACCGCTGAAAACATCAGGGAAGAACTTCGCGAGATCTTTCGAGAAAAAGTTGAAGCAGACTATCGAAACCGTCGCGAGCACAATCATGATGCTGTTGAGGGTGATGTTGCGGGGATTGCCGTGCTTCGAGCATCCCATCGTGAGCATAATGAGGCTGACGAGGATGAGCACTGCCGAAAGCAGGATCGTCACAAGCGATATGAAGTAGAGCAGGAAAGTGTTGCCGAAGAAGCTCGAGCCGATATACTTGAACAGCGCGTCAAAATCGAGCGCTGACACCGCATTGTATATCGTGATGGCATTGACCGACACTTTCTTCTCGAAGAACGGTCCCCAGAAGGACACATTCGCCAGCGGAAGCATGAGCGCTCCGATGGGAAGAAGGCTGAGCACGATTCTGATTATTGTCAGGGGAGATCCGATGAACGAAGCCTTGAGCCTGTCAAGCTTCTTCTGGAATACGGCGTGTTCGCTCTCGGCCTTGTCGGCATCCTCGAGCAGACGCTCCTCCATTCCGTAGTAGATAAGATTGATGCCGCAATGAGGGCAGGTGGGGCGCCAGTCAGTCAGCTTGAGATGCGCGCCGCACTTGGGGCAGTTAGCCATATCGTTTCCTCCAAACAGATTTTGTTGCCGCGAAAAACCCCTCCGCGGCTTTGTTTGTGTACATTTCAATTGATTTTAACATAAAAAGAATGAGAAATCAAGAAGAATTATACAAAAACTATAAAAATGAACGGAAAAATTGAGCACAATGTGTGCGTCAGATAAAAGCGCCGTCTATGCCTATCGTCTGCCCGGTTATGAAATCCGAACCGTCTCCCGCGAGGAAGAGCATGAGGTGCGCCACCTCTTTGGGCGTGCCGAAGCGTCCCATGGGAGATTCTTCTTTTAGAAGTTCGAGCGTCTCTTCGCCGAGGGAGGCGTTCATCTTCGTGTCGATAACGCCGGGGGCTATGCAGTTGACCTGAATGTTTGATGGCGCAAGCTCGCGCGCGAGCGCCTTTGTCAGCCCGATCAGAGCCGACTTTGCGGCGGAATAATGCACCTCGCACGACGCGCCGCACACGCCCCACATGGAGGAAACATTGATTATCTTTCCGCTCTTTTCGTGAACCATGTCGGGCAGAGCCGCCTGAATGCAGTTGAACGCGCCCTTGACCGTGACGCCCATCATGCGGTCGAAATCCTGCTCGGTAATGTCACAGAACATCTTCTGCTGAGCGATTCCGGCGTTGTTTATAAGAACGCCTATTCTGCCGAGCTCCCTGCGGGCGAAGTCCGTCATCTCGTCCACTTCGCTTCTCGCGCTCACATCGGCTCTGAAGCAGACCGCCCTGCCGTTTTCTTCGTTTATCTCGCGGCAGAGAGCGAACGCCGCATCTTCGGAAGTACGGTAGTTTATCAGCACGCCGAATCCGTCTTTTGCAAAGGCAAGAGCCGCCGCACGGCCTATGCCGCCGGCAGCTCCGGTTATTATCACATTTTTGTTATTTACGCTCATTTTGAAAAACCTGTGAACTGTCCGTTCGAGCCGTAGAGAGTGGATATATCAGTGTAGCCCGAGGGGATTTTGAAAACGCTCTCGTCGACCTTTGAGGAGAATTTGATATCGTTGCAGACGAGCACGCCCTGGCTGCTGAGAATCTCCATCTTGACGAGGTCGTCGCCGGAGAAATAGCATTTTATCGTGCTGTCGTTGCTCTTGTACTCTTCGCAGATGTATTTCTTGCCGTCAGCCTTGACTTCCGAGGTCCTGACATATTCCATGCCCTCGAAGTCTATCGCCGAGAGGGAGTTCATAGCCTCGTTGACATCGCCTGCCTCGCCCGCGTCAACGGCGAGATACATCCTGCCCTCGGGGAATACCATATAGAACTTGTCGCCGTCCGAAATGAACGACATTGTCATTGATACGCCGTTGCCGACAGGAGCTTTCATGCTCATATAGGCTTTTTTGCCTGATTTGACCATCGTCAGGGGCACATTGACGGAGGCGCCCTGCATATTGGAGGAGCAGGTCGCGGTCATGGTGTAGGAATCGCGCTTTGAGTTCTTCTGGAAATAGGTGTAGAAGCGGGTCTTTTTGATGTCCTTCTTCGCGCCGTTGTCCTTTATCTCATGACCCTTCGGCATCGTCTCGGGCTCGGTCGCCTCGGTGGTGCTCGCGGGGTTCGAAGAATCCGTAGTGTCAACTCCGTTGAGGGCGTTGATTATGTCCTCAAGGCTCGAAGTGGTGCCCTCCGTGGTGTCGGGGGCGGTGGTGTCCGAGCTGCCGTCCTTGTTTTTGCAGGCGGCAAAGCTCAGCATGAGCACAAGGCACATGAAAATACACAGAATAGCTTTTTTCATTTTTATCATCATTCCTTTAAGAATATTTGTTTTAACATCCTTTGCGCTTTTTGCGCTGTGATAATAGAATACATTATATCGCGAACAAAATCAAGGGTATCGCTCAAATATGAACGAACTAAGTACGGGCGCGCGGTTGACTTTTGACTGCGAAAAAAGTAAAATGACAGCAGGAATAACTTTTTGTCAATCGTTATATTTATCGGAGGTGGACTCATGGATATAGATATCTCTCTCATATTCGGCGATGCGGCGCGGTGGATAATGCCCGTGCTCGCGCTGCTTGTTGCGGCGTTCTGCGTGCCCTCTCTGCTCAAGGGCAACAAGAAGATCGGCGTCACCGGATATCTTGTCAACGAGGCGAACGGCGACCGCCTGCCGCTGTCCGGCTACGAAGTGTCCGTCGGGCGCAGCAAGGCGTGCGATATCGTCCTCGGATATAACACCGTCTCGCGCTTTCACGCCGTGCTTTCAAAGCATAAGAACGGCTGGCGCGTGACAGACACGCGCTCGAAAACCGGAACATATATCAACGCCGAGAAGATAGACAAGCCCCGCGCTCTTGCGGACGGGGACACGATAGTTTTCGGCAACGCGGTGTTCGTGTTCGTCGAGAATGCGGTTATAGAGCCCGAGCAGGCTCCCGAGGAGCATATCAAACAGGCGGACGGTGAAGAGACCGCCCCCGCGGACGAGCACGCGGATTATATAGTCGACGAAAAGACCGGAAACGCATATAGAATAGACGGTCTTATAACCTGCATGATAGGCAGCGGAGACGATGTGCAGATAAAATTAAAAAGACAGAATGTTTCGGCTCATCACGCCATGCTCGTGTTCGACGACGGAACGGGCAAATGGAGCGTTACGGATATGGATTCGACCTACGGCACTCTGCTCAACGGCAGACCCGTCAGACGCATGACTCAGCTCGATGACGGCGACACGATCAATATCTGCGGCAGCACGCTCACTTTCAGAACGACGGGAGGGGAGAGCGCATGAAAAAGACAATGAAGAGAACAAAATGGTGGCTCCCCGCGCTGATTCTGCTCACGGCGTTCCAGCTCATATCAATGGCTCAGGTCGTGTTCAACGATGACGGCTCGCTGAGCACGGAGTGTCTCATATTCTTCGGCGCATATCTCGCCGTCGAGTGGGTTTATTTCATCGCGATGTCGATAGCGAGAAAGCGCGCAGACCCGGCGCTCGAAATGATAGCGTTCTTCCTGACGGGCATAGGGCTCGTCACCGTTGCGGGCGCGAATAAAGATTTAGTCAAGACGCAGTTCGTCGCGGATATGCTCGGCATATTCTGCTTTGTCGCTCTGCTTTGGCTCATATCGAATGTCGACAGAGCCATGTTTATGAGAACGCCCATGGCTGTGGCGGCAATAGGTCTGCTGGTTTTGACTCTTATCCTCGCGCGCAATATAAAGGGTGCGTTCAACTGGTTGAGTATCGGCGGAATGTCCATCCAGCCGTCAGAGTTCGTCAAGGTCGCGTTCGTCTTTGTCGGTGCGGCGACTCTCGATAAATTGCAGACAACTCGTTCGCTCACAAAATATATTATCTTCTGCGTCGTCTGTGTGGCGCTGCTGTTTTTGATGCGCGATCTCGGCGCGGCGCTGATATTCTTCTTTACGTTCATAGTCCTCGCGTTCATGCGCTCCGGCGACTTCCGCACGATAGTGCTCCTGTGCGTCGGCGCGGCGATGGCGGCGGGACTCGTTGTGCTGATACGCTCCGACTTTGTTATGGCTCGCTTTGCGACCTACCGCCATGTCTGGGACGATATGTACGGCAAGGGCTATCAGCAGACGCGCGTGCTCATCTACAGCGTCAGCGGCGGACTGCTCGGCGTCGGCATCGGCGACGGAAAGCTCAAAGAAGTCCCCGCGGCGACGGAAGACTTGGTATTCGGCATGATATGCGAGGAGTGGGGCATTATTATGGGCATCCTCGTCATCCTCTGCATTATGTTTATCGCGTTCCACAGCATCCGCTGCGCGAGCGGTTCGCGCTCGGCTTTCTATGCCATATCCGGCATAGCGGCGGGCTGCCTCCTGCTCTTCCAGACGGGACTCAATGTTTTCGGCGTCACCGATCTTCTGCCCCTTACGGGTGTCACCCTCCCGTTCATCAGCCGAGGCGGTTCGAGCGCGATATGCTGCTGGGCGCTGATAGCGTTCATCAAGGCGGCGGACAACCGCACCTGGATAGGCTCGAAATATTATCTCGATTCTGACTCGTAACCCGCGGAAAGGACTGATTGAATGAAAGGCATAGCAAAACGCTCAAAACTCATGTTTGCGCTCGTGGCAATTTTTCTTGCGGGCGTCATAGTCCTCGCCGCAACATTCGGCATCAACGCCGAAACATGGGTGTTCAAGCGCGCCAACAAGCATATATATTCGTCGGGTCAGATAGTCGCGGCGGGCACGATATATGACCGCAACGGCAAGGTGCTGGCTCAGACGGTGAACGGCGAGAGAAAATATAACTCAAACAGCACCGTGCGCCGCGCGACCCTCCACGCCGTCGGCGACCTCGAGGGATTTATCTCAACCGGAGCGCACAGCGCGTTCCGCGGCGAGCTCACGGGCTACAGCTTCTTAAACGGTGTATATGATTTGAAGAGAAACGGAGCGGGCAACGATATAACCCTCACTATAGACGCCGATCTCTGCGCCACGGCGTATAACGCATTAAACGGCAGAAAGGGCGCAGTCGGTGTATATAACTACAAGACTGGCGAGATTCTCTGCATGGTCTCGACCCCAACTTATGACCCGTATAATAAGCCTACCAATATCGACAGCGATACAACAGGAAAATACGAGGCAATATATCTCAACCGCTTCTTGTCAGGCGTGTTCACTCCCGGCTCGACTTTTAAAATCGTCACGGCGATTAGCGCGCTCGAGAATATACCCGATATAAATTCGCGCACATTTACCTGCACCGGTCAATATAAGACCTCTACCGGTATAGTCAAGTGTAATTCCGTCCACGGAAAGCTCAATTTCCAGCAGGCACTCAGCAAATCCTGCAACAGCACCTTCGCCTGCATCGCGGAGGAGCTCGGCAACGACGCGCTGACTAAGACCGCCGAGCAGGTCGGCTTCAACAAGCGGATAACAATAGACGGAATAAGCGTCACAAAGAGCTATTTCACTCTGAAAGATGCAGTCAGCGTCGACCGCGGCTGGGCGGGCATCGGTCAGTATCAGACCCTTGCGAATCCCTGCCAGATGCTCACCATGATGGGCGCGATAGCGAACGGCGGCAGCGCACCTGCACCGAAGCTGCTCAAGAGCGACAGCACGTTGAGCTCGCTGACTTCGCCGACGCTCAAATATCTCGACGAAAATATAGCGAACACCATCAAAGATATGCTCCGAAAGAATGTCACGACCCACTACGGCGAGGGCAAGTTCCCCGGGCTTCAGCTCGGCGGAAAGACGGGCACAGCGCAGGTCACGGACGGCGAGCCCCACTCGTGGTTTGTCGCGTTCTCCGAGCGCGAGGATCTCCCGCTGGCGGTCGTCGTTGTTGTCGAACACGGCGGCGAGGGTATCAGTGCGGCGGCGCCCATAGCTAATAAAGTTATGCAGGCCGCGGCGAAAAAAGGCGTGAATTAAAAAAATAAAACTTCGGCGTCCGCGCAGAGCTGCGCGGGCGCCGATTTTTATTTTATCTCCACTCCCGTGTAATAGTGCTTGATTATCTCCTGCCAGTCGGAGCCTTGCCGCGCCATGTAGTCCGCGCCGTATTGGCTCATACCGACCCCGTGACCGTAGCCGTGAATGGTAATTTTGAACTCGTCGCCCGTGCATTTTATCTCGAAGCAGGCGCTGCGGAGTCCCAGCTTTTCGCGTACCTGCGCGCCCGTGAATTCTTTTCCGCCGATCACGGCGCAGGAAATATATCCGCTGTCCGTCTTTTTGATTTCGCCTATCCACTTTTTTGCGTCGCCGCCGAGCTCCGCGCCCGAGCCGGCGAAAGCTTTTTTGAATTCATCTGCCGTCAGCGTCAGCGTCGATGAGTAGTCGGGCGAGAGCCTGTCGCCCGCGCTCGTGACGCTCTTTAAGTAGGGGACATCCTTGCCCCAGACCTCCTCCGCGCTGAAGGTCTGCCCGCAGCTTATCGCGTGAAACGCCGCGGTTATAATCTCTCCGTCATAGGTTATCGTCTTGCCAAAAATGTCTTTGACAGCCTCTTCGATCTTCTTTTCGTATGTCTCGTATTTGTCGCCCCATTTTTCCTTGCGCGCCGCCGCGTCCAAATATCCCTGATGCACCGCGCTGTCATCGGTTATGTCCGCGCCGCCGAGCGTGGGGTCGGGACTGGAACGCTTTTTGACCGCATATGTATAGCATACGGCGGCCTGGGCGCGCAGAGCCTGCGAATGATATGTCGGCGGCATCTCCGCCGCCACCGCGCCGACAACATATTCGAACATATCTATTTCGTTTATCTTCTTCGTCGAAGAGGAGAGCACGAGTATCGAATCTCCGTCATCTTGAATATTCGTTTTTGTGACTTCATTGCCGCCTTTCTCCGGCGTTTTTGCGCCGCCCGTTGCGGCGAGCGGGCAGATAAGCAGAACGGCTATCAGAATGATGAATAAAAATCCTCTGTTTTTCATATTTTTTACCTCCCGAACCTCGGCAAACTTGACTTTTGCTGCCGTTTTGGTGTAAAATTGTACTCTGATACATTATTATATAAATTTATATACGGAGCGAGAAAGGAGTCGAACGCATGGCGAATTATATATCCTCTATCCCGCAGGATGCCCTTAACAGTTTATGCGGAGAAATAGACAAGTATAACAAGATAAATCCTGCGTATTTTGATCGTTTCCAGGTCAAGCGCGGCCTGAGAAATTCGGACGGCACCGGTGTTATGGCGGGGCTGACAAAGATATGCAGCGTTCAGGGATATTATGTCGAGGACGGCGAGCGTGTCCCGATAGACGGCAGACTTATATACCGCGGAATCGATGTTCGCGAGATAGTCAGCGGATGCGAGCAGGAGGGACGCTTCGGCTTTGAAGAGGTCGCGTGGCTGCTCCTTTTCGGCACCCTGCCCTCGAGAAGACGCCTTGAGATATTCAAAAGCGTTCTCGCCGAGAGCCGCGAGCTCCCCAACGAGTTCATCGAGGATATGATAATGAAAGCTCCCTCGCACAACATCATGAACAAGCTTTCGCGAAGCGTCCTCGCGCTCTATTCATATGACGAAAATCCGGACGATATCTCGATAGAAAACGTCCTTCGCCAGTCGATACAGCTGCTTGCGCAGGTGCCCATGATAATGAGCTACGCCTATCAGGTCAAGCGCCGCAACTTCTATCACGAGAGCATGTATCTCCACCCGGTCGACAAGACCCTCAGCACCGCCGAGTCAGTTCTCTATTCGATAAGAGCGGATAAAAAATTCACCCCGGAAGAGGCGCATATGCTCGATATCTGCCTCATGCTCCACGCCGAGCACGGCGGCGGAAACAACTCGACTTTCGCCACCCGCGTGCTGACTTCGAGCGGCACCGACACATATTCGGCTATCGCCGCGGGCATCGGCTCGCTCAAAGGACCTAAGCACGGCGGCGCGAACATAAAGGTCGCCGAGATGGTCGAATATATCAAGCAGGGCGTTGAGGATATTACAGACGCGGATCAGGTCGCCGATTTCTTAAAGAAGATTCTCAAAAAAGAGGCGGGCGACGGCTCGGGACTCATCTACGGCATGGGTCACGCGGTCTACACTCTCTCCGATCCCCGCGCCGTTATTTTGAAATCGCACGCGCGCAAGTTCTCCGAGAACACCGAGTTCGAGGATGAGTTCAAGCTCCTTGAGCTTATCGAGACCCTCACTCCGCAGATTCTTGCCGAGCTGCGCGGAGACAAAAAAGTCATGTGCGCAAATGTCGATCTCTATTCCGGTCTTGTGTATAAACTGCTCGGCATCCCCGAGGATCTGTTCACCCCGCTGTTCACCGTCGCCCGCGTTGCAGGCTGGTCGGCGCACAGAATGGAAGAACTGATGACCGGCGGCAGAATAATCCGCCCGGCATATAAGAGCGTCTGTGCCCAGCGCAACTATGTAAAACTTGACGAAAGACTCGATAATTATCCCGGCGAGCTCAGATATATACCCAGCGACGAGCACGCTTAACAGACAAAAATAATTTTTAGGACTTGATACAATGCCGAAAGATAAAAAAGTTTCAATGCTTAAAATTATGATGATAGCCCTTGCTGCAGTTCTTTTGGTGCTGATTCCGGTGCGCTGCTATCAGTATGCATCCGGAGTGATTGAACCCACGACAGGGTTCTACAGCGGCAGCGACTGGAGCATCTGGCTGTCGTATATCCTGCTTGCCGTGTTTGCCGTTGCGTTTCTTGCAATTGCGATAGCGAGCAGAAAGAAGATATCTTATTCGACCGAAAAATTCGGCTCGACAGGGCTCGCGATAGCCGCGTTCATGTTCGCTCTGACGCTGATGATCGACGCTGTTTCGCAGTATAAGACAGTGTTCGCGACCGCTACCGACACCGCGCTCATGTACGGCACCGAGTCGGTTCAGTATCTCAAAACAGGTCTTGTCTCAAGGGGACTTGAGGGCTTCTGCGCCGTTGTTGCGGCGGTGTTCTTCGTCCTCTTCGGCTACGGTCACTTAAAGGGCAAGTCAAACGCCTCGGAGTCAAAGCTCATGGCGCTGTTCCCGGTGCTCTGGTGCATCTTCAGACTCATGCACAGATTTATGCGCACGATAAATTTCCTCAACGTTTCCGATCTTCTCTATGAGCTGTTTATGTGCGTGTTCCTTATGGCATTCTTAATGGCGTTTTCTCAGCTCAACTCAAAGGTCGGCGGCGATGGCTTCGACTGGAAGCTCGTCGGCTACGGACTGCCCGCAATGATGTTCTCTCTGATTTGCTTCCTGCCGAGATTCATAATGACCCTTGTCGGCAGGGACTATCTGCTCTGCAATCAGTCGCCCATAGAGTGGTGCGACCTCGGCGCGGCAGTGTTCATCTGTGCGCTGCTCCTGACCAGAGTCGGATTCAGCGAGAAAAACACCGAGACTGCCGAAACGGCTGAGAAAACAGAGAGCTGATGTTTTTAGATAATTTTCTCATCGCCGCCGAGCAGGTGGCGATACTGTATATTCTCGTCGCTGTCGGCTTTATCGCCGACAGGACAAAGCTTTTCACGGAGAAGGCTGCGCGCCTGTGCACGGATCTGATGTTTTATATCATCACTCCCGCAAAGATAGTGCAGTCGTTCATCTCCATGGAGTTCAGCCGCGAATCGGCGACGCGCCTTGCGATAGCCGCTGCCTGCGGCGCCGCGATACATATTATCGGCGTGGCGGTCAGCTCCGTTGTGTTCAACAAATCGCCGATAGGCAAAGCTGCAATATTCAAATATTCGAGCGTCTACGGCAACTGCGGGTATATGGCTCTGCCGCTCGCCTATGCCGTGCTCGGCGACGAGGGCGTGTTCTACGGCTCGGTTGTCATAATGATGTTCCACTTATTTTCGTTCACCCACGGCATCTGGCTGATGTCGCGCTCCGAGACGGGCGAAAAGACAAAGTTCAACTTCAAGAACATCCTGATAAATCCGGGCACTATATCGCTCATAATCGGCTTGCCGCTGTATCTGCTGAAGATAAGACTGCCCAATGTCATAGAAGCGCCGATAGACTATCTTGCCGCGCTCAACACACCCGTGGCGATGCTGATTTTCGGCACATATCTCTCGAACGCGAAGATAAAATCCGCGCTCAAAGAGTGGCGGATACTCTGCGTCGCGCTGATAAAGCTCGCGGTTATACCGCTCATATGCCTCGGCGTTTTCAGACTCTGCGGCATCACGGGAGCGCTGCTGACCGCAATGATAATTGCGGCGAGCGCACCGCCCGCAAACATAACGGTCGTCTTTGCGGCGAAGTACAACAAAGACACCGGCCTTGCGTCCCAAACGGTCGCAATAGTCAGCTTCATTTCGATAGTGACCATGCCGCTGCTTATCGGTCTTGCAAGTACGATGTAACAAAAAAGAGAGTCGGAAAAATCCGGCTCTCTTATATATTTTTTTAGTCCTCTTTGTCCTCTTCGCTCTCTTCTTTCGGCTCTTCGACCTTCACTGAGATCTCTATAACTCTGCGCTGTTCAACGTCGGTAACGGTGACGGAAAGATTTTTGTATTCAAACGTGTCGCCGACTTCAGCCATTTTGCCGAGCTGTTCGAGTACCCAGCCGCCTACGGACACCGATTCGGAATCCTCGTCCTCCTCGAGGTCGAAATATTCAAACATCTTGTCGAGCTGCGCGCTGCCGAGTATCTTCACCGTGCCGTCGGGCTGCGGCGAAAACTCCTCGACTACCTCGTCGTTCTCGTCCCATATCTCGCCGACAAGCTCTTCGAGTATGTCCTCCATGGTGACTATTCCGAGCGTGCCGCCGAATTCGTCCGCGACAACCGCCATATGCGTCTTTTTCTGCTGCATGAGCTTTAGCAGCTCGCTTATCTGCATCTGCTTTGCTATGTAGACGGTCTTTTTGATTATCGAGGATATCGGCTGCTTCCCGGTGAGCACATATTTGTTGAAGTCTCTGATGTGAATAAAGCCGATTATATCATCTGTGTCGTCCGAATAGACCGGCAGGCGCGAGAAGCCGGAGTCGTTGAACACCGAGGCTATTTTTTCGACGCTGTCGTCTTTTGAAACGGCAATGACATCGACTCGCGGGGTCAGGATATCGCCGACGGGACATTCGTAAAATGAGATAGCCGAGCGGATAAGATCGCTCTCATCCTCGTCGAGTCCGCCGCCGGACTCCGCTTCGTCAACGATATTCAAAAGCTCGTCGCCGGTTATCGTGTCGTCCTTCTTGAATTTGAAGATCTTGCTCAGAAGCTTCTTCCAGAGCATGAAGAACGCCACGGCAGGGGTTAATATAACTGTGAGTGCCCTCAGGAACGGTGTCGCGAACATCGCGTATTTTTCGGGCATCTCTTTGGCGAGCGTCTTCGGCGTAACCTCGCCGAAGATGAGCAGGAGCACGGTCATTATTATCGTCGAGACCGTCGGACCCTTGCTCTCGTTTATGAGCCTGATGAAAAGCACCGTCGCCACGGATGACGCCGTGATGTTGACAATATTGTTTCCGACAAGTACAGTGGAGAGCAGCTTGTCATAGTTCTCCGCCATCTTGTATGCCTTGGCGGCTTTTTTGTTGCCGTCGTCAGCCATGGTCTTGAGTCTTATCTTGTTGAGGGAAGTGAAAGCGGTTTCGGATGCCGAGAAAAATGCCGAGAACAGTATGAGCAGAACAAGGCATACTATCTGCACCCAACTTCCGGTAGTCAAAATTATTCCTCCAGTTGCGTTTTACGCATATGTATATTAAATATAACTATATCATACTCTATTTGTTATTGCAAGAAAAAGCCGCATCCGGGTGAATGCGGCTTTTAAATATAATTATTACAGAGCTATCATGTCGCGCAGCTCGGACGCGAGGTCTGCGGCGAGGCGTGTGCCGTTTATGAGGGCACGTTTCGGCAGTTTCGCGATGAATCCGTCGTCCTCGAGGGTGACGTCGCCCGTGTAGTTTATGTCATGCAGCGCCTGCGCTATCGCTTTCCAGTCGAGCTTGCAGGTGAAGGGCGGCATATGCAGATCCTCCATATAGTTGTTGTCGTGGACGTGCAGAGCCGTGAGTCTCCTGTGGCCGAGCGCTCTTATAGCGTGTGCCGCGTCGTCGCCGACAAGTCCGCTGTGGCCGAGGTCGAGGCAGACGGTGAAATATCTCGGGTCGAGCGCGTCATAGTATTCGGCGAGCTGTTCGCCGTAGCTGCACACATTTGCGAGCATAACATGGCGGCGGTCGTCGTGACCGAACATATTCTCAAGCGCTATCTTCGTGCCGAACTCCTCGCACAGGGGTTTTAGCGAATTGTAAAAATCGATGTTGAACTGCTTCTGATCCACGCCGTCCGGGCAGGCGGTCGGGTGGACTATTATCTGGCTTGCGCCTATCTTGCCCGCGATGCGGATGGAGAGCTTCAGCTTTTCATAGACGAATTTATTGTATTCCTCGTTGCCGAATCGGTAGCTCGGGAACGGGGCGTGCGCCTGATTGAACGGGAGCGAATATTTCTCGCTCGATTCCAAAAGCTTGCCGACAAGCTCATCCTCGCTCATGTTGCCGAGCACGCTCTCAAATGAGCTGTTCATATAGAACATCGAAAAATCGAGCGCGTCGAAGCCCGCCTCTTTGAATATTTTCATGCCCTCGTCAATGCCGAAAGCCGGAAAAATAATGTCTGTCTGTGTTGATATTCTCATACTGCGCACCGCCTTATAAGTCATTTTGATGTTATTATATCAGAGAGTTTTTGGATATACAATATCAATGTCCCAAATATGGTATAGCAAATTTCCGCGGATGTGATATAATCTTTGTGTGAAATCTTTCTGACGGAGGTTTGAAATGCTGCGACTGATACTTTCGCCCTCGGTGGGCGGCACCGCAGGATATCTCTATGATACGGCGGCTTCGATCGCTTCTTCGGGCGGCGAGGCTGTGCTGATAGTGCCTGAACAGTATTCCTTTGCCGCCGAGCGCATAGTGCTCGAACGCCTCGGGACTGCCGACGCCCAGCGTGTCGAAGTGCTGAGCTTCACGCGCCTTGCGAATACCGTGTTTAACGCTGTCGGCTGGGACAAGGGCAAGCGCCTCAATGAAGCGGGAAAAATACTTCTGATGAGCCGCGCCCTCGAACAGTGCGCCGATAAACTGAATGTCTATTCCCGCAGCGCGGACAGCCCCGCGGTCGTGCGCGAGCTGCTAAGCCTCAACGAGGAGTTCTGCCAGTGCGCGATATCTCCGGAGGATATGACCGCCGCCATGAACAACATGGAGGACGGGCTGCTGAAAAGCAAGCTCGCCGATATTTCGCTCGTTTTCTCGGTCTACGATTCTTTCGTCTCCGACGGCTGGCTTGACGACAGCCGCATGCTGACTCGCCTCAAAGACAAAATTCTCGAAAGCGGGTATTTTAAAAATAAAACGGTGTTCTTCGACTCCTTCCGCGGCTTCACCGCGCAGGAGTTCGGAGTTATCGGCAAGATACTCACCCAGGCGGACGATGTTTATGTCGCGCTGACTGCGCCCGACCTTGTCGAGCGGGACAGCGACGATATATTCTATCATACAAAAAATACTGCAAAGAAGCTCATTAAACTCGCGAACAGCGTCGGCGTGCCGTGCGCAAAGCCTGTTGTTATCAATGACCCGAACGGCGATCCCGCGCTTGATGCGTTTGCGAGTGACTTTCTGAGCCCCGAGGCGGATGTGTTCCCCGGCGCGTGCGACAGCATATCTATAGTCGCGTCGCCCGATATCCGCAGCGAGTGTGCCTATGCCGCGGCGCATATAAAACGAATGCTCAGAACAGGCGAGTACCGAAGCCGAGATATCGCAGTTATCGTGCGCGACGAAACTTCGTATATCCGCCCGATGCTGACCGCACTCGCGAAATGCGGCGTGCCCGTGTTCGAGGACAGACGCCAGCCTGTTATAAATCAACCGCTGATGACGCTCGTTCGCGCCGCGCTGAAAATAGCCGACACGGGCTTCGACACCGACAGCGTCCTGCGCGCTTTTAAAACCGGTCTCTGCCCGCTTGCGGCGGATGAGATATCGGATATTGAAAACTACACTTATCTCTGGCAGATAAACGGCTCGGGCTGGCTGAAAAAATGGGAGTCGAGCCCCGACGGCTTCGGCGAGATGACCGAAAACGCAGCGGCGGAGCTTGAGAGGCTGAACGCCCTGCGCGAAAAGGCGGTCGAACCGTTTGCAAAGTTCAGAGGCAAGCTCAAAGATAACGACGGCGAGGGCTGCGCAAAGGCTATGTTCGAGCTGCTGTGCGAGCTCGATACGGCACAGAGACTCAAAGACCTCGCGATTTATCTCGAGGATTCGGGCGAAAATGTGCTCGCTCTCGAGACGGAGCGGCTCTGGGACACCCTCTGCTCTCTGCTCGATGTCGCGGCGCAGACGCTCGGCAAGACCCCGGTAAAAGCCTCGCGCTTTTCGAGACTTTTCGATCTCATGCTCTCCACCGTTACCCTCGGCGAGATACCCCATTCCCTCGAAGAGGTGACGATAGGCTCGGCGCAGAGAATAAGACCCATCGCGCCAAAGGCGGTGTTCGTCCTCGGCGCGAATGCGGGAAAACTGCCGCTCAATCCCGTTCAGGGCGGTATGCTCAACGCCGGCGAGCGCGAACGTCTCGCGCAGGCGGGCATAGAGACCGCGATATACGGTGAGGACAGAGTTGCCGAAGAGCGATTTATCGCTTATACCGCGTGCTGCTGCGCAAAAGAGACGCTGATAGTCAGTTATTCTTCGAAGAGCGCGCAGGGCGAAGAACTCAGCGAGTCGGAGATAATCACTTTCATCCGCGAGCATTTCCTGCAGGTGCATCAGACTGACACTCTCACGGCGGACAAAATCGACCTTGTCGAGGGCAAGAAGCCCGCGTTTGAGCTGACGGCAGCGCTGATGCGAAACGGCGGTGAGCTCTATGAATCGCTGAGAAAATATTTTGAAAAAGATGCCGATTATTCCGGCAGACTCGCGTCGCTCGACAGCGCGGCGGAGGGGAGAACCTTCAAGATAGACAGCCGCGAGAGCGCGACGCGCCTTTTCGGCATGAACATGAACATCTCGCCCTCACGGGCTGAGACATATTACCGCTGCCCGTTTTCTTACTATTGCCGCTACGGCTTGAAGCTTCAGGAGAACAAGAGCGCGACCTTCGACCCGCTTCAGAAGGGCACGGTTATACATTTCGTGCTCGAACAGCTGCTCAGCGAATTCAGCGCGCAGGAGCTCTCCGAGCTCGATCCCGATGAACGCTATGAAAAAATACGCGGATATCTGGACTCTTATCTCGAACGCTTCCTCGACCGCTCGCAGAGGTCAAAGAGATTCCTCTATCTCTATGAACGCCTCGCGCGCAGCATAGATGCGGTCGCGGCGCGGCTTGCGGACGAGTTCAAAAACTGCGAATTCCGCCCGATCGATCTTGAACTTGATATATCGCATAACGGCACGATAAAGCCGTATGATCTGAAAATACCCTCCGGCGGACACATCAATATTTCCGGCAAGGTGGACAGAGTCGATCTCGCAGAGATAGACGGAGAGCCGTATGTCAGAGTCATAGATTACAAGTCGTCGGGCAAGCCCTTTGACGTTTCCGATGTGCTCAACGGACTCAATATGCAGATGCTTATATATCTTTTCACGCTCGTGAGCAACGGAAAGGCTCGCTACGGCGATGCGATCCCCGCAGGGGTGCTCTATATGCCTGCAAAGGCATCTGCCTTTACAGCCGAGAGAGGCAAAGACCTCAGCAAACAGGGCAATCCGAACGACAAAAAAATGCAGGGCTTCGTGCTCGAAAACGCCGATGTCATAGTCGCCATGGAGCATGACGGCGACGGTGTGTATATCCCGGCAAGAATTGATAAGGACGGCAACATAAAGGGCAAGACCCTCGACCTCAGAGAGCTGTCAAAGCTTTGGGACACAGTTGACGAAAACCTTGTAAACATGGGCGAAGAGCTGCATCGCGGTTCGATTTCCGCGCTCCCGGCGCAGGGCAAAAACTACAAGGAAATCTGCTCGAAATGCGAATATTGGAGCATCTGCACGCATGAGAATAGTATGCCTGCAAGAGAATTGGACGATAACCGAAAACTCGGAGAGGGGGATGAAGAATGGGAGTCAAGTGGACGACTGATCAGCAGCACGCGATAGAGTGCTGTAAAGGTTCCGTGCTTGTCAGCGCTGCGGCAGGTTCGGGCAAGACAGCGGTGCTCGTCGAGCGCGTTATCCGCCGCCTGACGGACGAAGATAACCCCTGCTCGGCGGAGGATCTGCTGATAGTTACCTTCACCCGCGCCGCCACCGCGCAGATGCGCGAGAAGATAGGCGCGGCGATACTCAAACGCCTCTCGGAGGACCCGACGGACAGGCATCTTCGCCGCCAGTATATGCTCTTGCCGTTTGCGAAGATATGCACTATCGACAGCTTCTGCAACGACCTTGTGCGCGAGAATTTCCACGCGCTCGGCATATCCCCGGACTATTCGCTGCTCGACAACGAGACGGCGGTCATAATGAAAAACGACGTCTGCGAGGCAATGCTCGAGCGGGCATACGAAGAGGATTCGGACGGCAGCTTTTCGGGACTCAGCGATATGATGTCCTCCGGCAGCAGCGACGAGGATTTCGCGAAGCTGATAATCAAAATGTATGATATCTCGACAGCTTATCCGTTCCCTGATTTGTGGCTCGACTCGCTTATCGAGGAGTATTCCCAGCCCGATATCAACAAGAGCTGCTGGGGCGTTATAATAAAAAAATATGTCTGCGATATGCTCGACTACTGCGTATCATCAAGCAATGATATGATGGCCGCCATGGAGTCCGACCCGATTGTAGCGGATGCCTACGGCGCGGCGGTGCAGAGCGATATAAATATGTACGCCGAGCTTCGCGAAAAAGTCAACAGAGACTGGGACGAGGCTCTCGAAGCATTTAACACAGTCAAATATATGGGTCTCGGGCGTGTGCCGAAGGGCTATGAGAGCGAGACAAAAAACGCGGTCATGACCGCCCGCAAAAAGCTCAAGGATCTGTTGAAAAAAGTACCTAATATTATGTGCGTCTCGTCCGGAGAACATTCTGAAGATGTGCGCCTGATGCGCGGCCCCGTGACGAAGCTTATCGAACTTGTCAAGCAGTTCGGCAGGGAGTATTCCGCCGAAAAAGATAAAATGAACTCCGCCGATTTCTCGGATATCCTGCACCGCGCGCTCAATTTGCTCGCGGTTTCCGACGGCAGAGGCGGATATATAAAAACCGACCTTGCGCGCGAGCTTTCATCGCATTATGTCGAGATACTCGTCGATGAGTATCAGGATATAAACGAAGCGCAGGATATGATATTCAAGGCAATATCCGCCGACGAGAACAATCTTTTTACCGTCGGCGATGTCAAGCAGAGCATATACAGATTCCGTCAGGCGATGCCGGAGATATTCCTGCGCCGCCGCAGCACAACACACAGCTTCGAGAGCGGAAAATACCCACTTGGCATAACCCTCGGCTCGAATTTCCGAAGCCGCGTGGGAGTTACATCGTGTGTCAACTATATCTTCCGCCAGCTGATGAGCACGGAGGCGGGCGAGCTCGAATATGACGACTCCGAGGCACTCAACGCTGCCGCGAAATATCCCGAGCGCGACACCCCCGACTGCGAGCTGCATGTCGTGACGGACAAGGGCAACAGAGCCGATACGCTCGAAGCGCAGGCTCGCTATGTTGCGAGATATATTGACCGCACGGTGCGGGAGGGAAAAACGCTCGTCACAAAGGGCGGCGCTCTGCATCCCGCATCCTACGGCGACTTCTGCATTCTCCTGCGCACGGCAAAAAATGTTTCTTCAGTTTATGCCAACGCGCTCTCTGAGCGCGGCATACCGGTTTTTTCTCCTGAGACCGGCGGATTCTTTGAGGCCGCCGAGATAAGCTTTATACTCTCGCTCCTGCGCGTGCTCGACAATCCAGTGCAGGACATACCGCTCGCGGCTGTCATGCTCTCTCCGCTCTTCGGCTTCAGCGCGGGCGAACTTGCGGATATACGCGCCTCGGCGAAAGAACGCCTGGAGGCGGGCGAGACCGAGCCGCTCTATCGCAGCGTCGCCGCGTCGGCTGACGAGGGCGACGAAAAAGCGGCGGCATTCCTCAAAAAGATCGAATCCCTGCGCAGACTGTCGCTGACCCTTAGCGCGGGCGAGCTCGTCCGCAGAGTGTGCGAGGAGACGGGCTTCGACGCTATTGTCGGCGCGATGCCGGACGGCGAGCGCCGCAGGCTCAATATCGGTCTGCTGTGCGATTATGCCGAAAAATACGAGGCGGCGGGGAACCTCGGACTCAGCGGATTTATAAGATTTATAGACAAAGTCGCGCGCACGAGCGGCGATCTGGCGACCGCTGCGCGCCCGTCCGAAAATGCGGATATCGTCCGCATAATGACCGTCCATCAGAGCAAGGGACTCGAATTTCCGATATGTATTTTCGCCGATATGCAGCATGCGTTCAACGAGCGGGACAACACCGAATCAGTGCTCATAAGCTCGTCTGCAGGGCTCGGTATGAAGAGACGCACAGAGGACGGAATCAGCGTTTATGACACCGCTTCGCGCCGCGCCGCAGTCATTACTTCCGAGCGCATGGGACGAAGCGAGGAGATAAGAGTGCTCTATGTCGCGCTGACGAGAGCAAAAGAAAATCTCGTTATGGTAACATCCGTCCCGAACCCCGAAAAGGGACTCGCGAAGGTTGCCGTCGAATGCGGAATAGGGGAGCGGGCGAACCCGTTCGCCGTGCTCAGAATGAACAACTTTTCGGACCTTGTGCTCATGGCGCTCATGCGCCATCCCGCCGCGGATGAGCTGAGAAAGCTTTCCGGCGTAGATGTCCCGATATTTCCGCCCGAAAAAGACAGATTCAAGCTCAAAGTTGTCGTCAGCGATTCGGAAAGCTTCATGACCGAATCCGCAAATGAGCAAAAGATAGCCGCAAAGCCCGTATTCTTCGACGAAGTTTGCGAACGACTCGATTATTCCGACCCGCGCTCGGTGCTCTCGTCTGTGCCCGCGAAGCGCGCCGCTTCGGACGGCTCGGAGCGCGGCATAAACCGCGAATATTTCGCCTCGTCACGCCCGGCGTTCATGAGCTCGGGCGGACTGACCCCGGCTCAGCGCGGCACGGCTACGCACAAATTCATGCAGTTTTCGGACTACGCTGCGGCGCGCGCCGACATTGAATCCGAGCTCGCGCGGCTCGTCGACGGCGGCTTCCTCTCGGAGGATGAGGGCAAGGCTGTTAATATCGGCGCGGCAAAACGGTTCTTTATGTCGTCGCTTGCCGAGAGAATATTTGCCTCCGATAACGTCATGCGCGAGAAAAAATTTGCAGCGCTCTTCCCGGCAAAGTTTTTCTATCCTGAGCTGACGGGCGAAGCGGCGGAAGAAAAAATCGTCGTTCAGGGTATTGCGGACTGCGTGTTCGTCGAGGACGGAGAGCTCGTCATTGTCGATTATAAAACCGACACGGGCGTTGACGCCGAGGCTCTGCTCGACCGATATTCGGCTCAGCTCGGGATATACCGCGAGGCACTCTCGCAGGCACTCGGAATGCCCGTCAAAGAGACGCTTTTGTACTCATTTTTCATGAATTCGACCGTTAAAGTCGGAACAGTTTAAAAAATATGAAAAAAGGGCTTGCATTTTTGCCCCGCGTATGATAAAATTTCGTTTGCTAGACTTAAAGATAAAGTTATATGCAGATAATCCGAAAGAGGTGACAATAATGAAGGAAGGAATCCATCCTAAGTACGAGCCCACTGAGGTCCGCTGCGCTTGCGGCGAGGTCATCAAGACTTCTTCCACCAAGCAGGATCTTCGTGTCGATATTTGCTCAAAGTGCCATCCGTTCTTCACCGGCAAGCAGAAGCTCGTCGATACCGGCGGACGCGTTGACCGCTTCAAGAAGCGTTTCAACATGACAGAGGACAAGAAATAATCATCCTATGAGAGATAATGAGCTGCCTTTTCGGCGGCTCATTTTTCTATCCTCAAAATGCGTCGTGTGTTGCGCTATCCAAGCATTGTTAACAATATATTTCTCAAAAAGACTTGTAATAATGGCTCGGCGGCGTTATAATGTTTGTAATCATTTTGTAATATTTTTAAGGGGGCGAAGCAATGTCGGGAAAGAAAAAGGGCAATATTGCCGATCCTGATTTGCACAGCTCAGAGTCGCCCGCAAAGGACGGGAACGAGCTTAAAAACAGAATAAATGAAACTGCAAAGTATTCGGAACTTTTTGAGAAGATAGATGTCGACAGCGATTATGACGATATCCTCGCAACATATGAGAAAACTCTCGACAAGCGCACCAGAGCCGCCATGAAAAAAGCGGGCGGTGTCGCTGACGAAGAAGAGTCCGTTGACGAAAACGTGATGATAGAGGCGGACGAAATAGTTTCGGATGCCGATTCTGCGGCGCAGCCCGAAGTGCAGGAAACCGCGGAAAATAAGCCCGCGAAAAAGAAAGAAAAGGTTCATAATGGCGATGCCGGAGCCGTACTTTATTCTTATATCGCGGCGCTCGGACTCGCAACCGGTACAACTTTTAAAAAGATGCTCGCGAAGCCTAAGAAGCTCGGCAGAAATATCGTCGGCTTTTTCAGATATGTCTTCCGTTTTCTCTGGCTCGGATTCAAGAAGTTTATCCACATCATTTCTCATACATTCGTTGAGCAGGTCAAGGACTTCAGGCGCGATGTGCGCTCGGCTATGAATTATCTCAGGCAGAGCCGCCATAAGCCGAAAACACTGTTCCCAATACTCGGGCACTATGTGAAGAAGGCTTTCACCACCCATACGCAGATGTTCAAGACCATAGCGAACTTCGCTCTGCCCGTTGCCGCAGTGCTCGCTTTCGTGCTGACCGTCAACTATTGGAGCAGCGTCACATTCGCGCTCAAGGTCAGCTACGACAACAAGGAACTCGGCTATATCTCCGACGAGTCGGTGTATAACGAGGCTCAGAGCGCCGCAAAGGCGAGAATGACGACTACAAAGACGGATTCTTCCGCCAAACTTGATGATCCGACATATGAGCTTTCACTTGTCAGCGTCAACAAGCTTGTCGATTCTTCGATACTCTGCGACAGAATAATCGAAAATTCCGAGAGCAATGTCACAAATGCCTGCGGAATTTATATCGACGACGAATTTATCTGTTCCGTCAAGAACGAGACGGATGCAGCGAGCGTGTTCAATGCTATTCTTGAAAAGCACAAGGTGACCGACAGCAACAGCTTTGTCGATTTCGTTGAGAAGGTCGAGTATGTCCAGGGACTTTATCCTGACGACCCGAAAACCATGTGGGACGCATCGAAGCTCAAAAAGCAGCTTGAACAGACTAAGCAGGCGAAAAAGACCTACACCGTCAAGGACGGCGATACTATATACGGCATAGCGGTCGCGAACGGGCTGACCGAAAAGCAGCTCATGGCGCTCAACCCCGATATGGGCGAGTATATTCATACAGGCGATCAGATAGTGGTCTCGAACGAGGTCAACTATGTCCGCGTCAAGGTCATGAGAACCGAGACAAGAACGGTCGAGGTCGATTACGACACCGAAAAGACCAATGACGCTTCGATGTTCAAGGGTACTACCCGCGTCACCCGAAAGGGCGAAAAGGGCGAAGATACGATAACCGAGCTTGTAACATATATCGACGGTCAGCGCGTCACTTCGCAGGAGGTTTCACGCGTCAGGACTAAAGAGCCCGTGACCGAAAAGAAGCTTATCGGCACGAAGTCGACCCGCGTCAGCGGCGGATATAATGTCAAGGTTTCCGGACGCGGCTTTGTATGGCCTGCACCCGCGTGTACATTCGTCAGCTCGCCTTACGGCTGGAGAACCCTGCGCGGTTACAGAGATTTCCACACCGGTGTCGACCTCACTCTTCCCGGCGGCGGTTCGACCGGAGCGGTCATAGTCGCATCACTCGACGGTACTGTCGAGAGCGTGCGCCGAAGCAATTCCGGCTACGGACACTGCGTCGTCATCAACCACGGCGGCGGAGTCAAGACGAGATACGCTCACTGCCTTGCAGGCTCTATATCTGTCAGCGTCGGACAGCATGTCAGCGCAGGACAGGCGATAGCGCGAGTCGGCAGAACCGGCAACGCGACAGGTCCGCATCTTCACTTCGAGATAATCATAAACGGCAGCACAGTAAACCCGTTGCCCTATATCAGATAAAATTTTCCCCGCATCGAAAGGTGCGGGGATTTTTTATAAGACGAATCCTGCCCATGGCTTTTCGTGGGCAGATTTTTTTTTGCTGTGCGCTGTATTTGCATCTGCCGTGAAGTTTAACGAATGCCCGTCGATGAATAAAAAAACGGCTCCCCATCAGGAGAGCCGTATAAATATGAGTTTTTGTCATTGAGCCTCGGCGGTAGTTATGGTTTTCGCTATCTCAACCACACTGTCAAAATCGGTTTCAAAATAGATCATGTACTGGGTCAAATCATCAAGATATGTTATAGATGAAAAATCATTTTGCTCTACTACATAAACCGTTAAGCCGTTTACCGACAGCTCCTCGGTTTTGCTTTTTTCGGTAGTGTTGAGAAAGTCGATCGGTGCAATGATCTCTTTTGAGCAATATTTGGTTATAGCCGCTCGACCGGATATCTCGTTTGTACGATAACCCATGTTCACACTCGTCAGATATTTAACGCCGTCTTCTCCTATGATTTCTGCTGTTATTTTATTGTAGACACAGTCGTTAGAGAAAAGCGTTGCCGGCAGTTTTAAATCGGTAATATCATAATTTTCCAGTTTCCCGGCAATTTTCGTCCCCGGTACACTGTCCTCATCTTCTTTCGGCTTGTCGAAATGAACTCTTATGTGGTCTTCATAAAAAGAAAATGCATTGCTTTTGGCTTTCTCGTCCGTTGCGATGCCCGCGACTCCCATGGCGACAAGCAGCAGCGCCGCCGTCGCGGCTATTATCAATATCTTTTTCGCCTTGCCGCCGAAGCGGTGCTTTTTCGGCTTTTTCGTATCCGGCTCAGTCTTTTCATCTTTGCCGTTGTTGCTCTCGGCTTTGTTGATATAGTATAGGCAATATTCAATCAGATCCGGATCCATCTCGGATTCGTCTTTTTGCAGTTCTTCTTCGATTATATTTTCAAGCTCTTCAACCGTGAGCTCAAGTGAATCGTCATTCAGAATTTTCATGAATTCACTGTTCGTCATGTTAATTTCCTCCTTGCATATGTAGTGTGCGAATTTCAAAAAGTTAAATTTTCTGTTTCTCTATCTCTTCGTTTGAGAGAAGTACTATCTTTTTTCGCACCCTGAAAAGTTTCTGCTTGACATTCGTCTCGGAAATGCCGCGTTTTTCGGCGATATCTTTTATCTTCATGTGCTTCACATAAAAATCCTTGACCAGCGACTGCTCGTTGGCGTTGAGACGATTTAATACACTGTCCTTCATGTCGGTCACAAGCTCGTCGGAAATGTCGGAAAAATCGTGTATATCAAGTGAAGAAAATTCCATTACGGTTTCATAGCGTATGATTTTGTTTATGTGTTCAGATTCTCTTTTTCTGTTTTTGTATTCGTTTTTTATCTTGTTGTTTGCAACAGAGGTGAGCCACGCCTTGGGGTTATGGATCTCCGTCCCGGCGCGCTTGGCTTCGAGCAGCGCCATGAAAACATCCTGGACGCAGTCCTCAACATAGTCGGGCGAGTCTTTCAACTGAAATCTGCAAAAACTCTTTATGTATTCTCGGTAAAGATGCCAGAGCCGCTTGCATTCTTCTGTGATTTCATCTTTCTCCAAAATATCCAATTTCAAATCATCCCCTATATATTTTCTCGGCGTCAGCTCTGCTGCACATAGAGCGGAGCGCCGTGGATTTATTATACTATCAGATAGGCTGATTGGGCAATAAACATGGAGAATTTTGTCGGTAAAGTGGTGATAAATGGGAAGTTGTCTATAACTTGAGCCATAGCAAAGTGAAATCGCATTACCCAACTGTTTTTTATAATCGTGCTTTCAATAGCCGCGGCGCAATGTTTGAAGTCTGACTGGAAAATGCGAGGGAACGGCTTGCGAAGCAAGACGCACGAGCGCGCACTCGTTCAAGCTCCGGCGCGTTTGCGCGCGAATGTGCCGAGCGACTAATTGAGAGCCGCGAGTTTGATAATGCGACGCGAAATTTCAGGGGGTGAGTTGTAGGGGTCGGCGACCTCGACGACCCTTTGACGCGTGAGTGTCACGGTGTTTTTTGGAGATGATGCAAGTAAAGCGATCCTTTAGTTACTTGCCGCTATTATAGATTTTAAAAGCAGGCGAACAAAGTTCGCCCATACGGTCTGTAAAATAAACTTTTGCGAGAATATCGTGCCGCTTGCGCGGCAGCGGTGCGTCGAGTCGCCGCACCCTACAAGCTGCGTGTCAATAAATTACTGCAAATTTTGCGTGCGAATGATATCTGCCACTGTCGCATACTATATTACTTTGAGCGACAGCGAAACAACCCCTCAGTCTCAGTTTATGCCAAGCCAGTCCCCTTGCAGGAACGCCTAAATGGATTTTGCGGCAAATCCCAATTTGCATATTTTTTTCCTACTCAATTGCCAAAAATAAAACAGCCGCAGCAAAATTGCTGTGGCTGTCCGTTTTTATGATATTGTTTCTTATTCCGAAGCTGCCGTAGCGTCAAAATCGAGTCCGGAATTCGGATTCTGGCAGTATTTCATCGAAGCCCTGTAGAACCAGATGTATTCGCCGTCGCTTACAGCGACATTTGTAGCCTTGGTTATGCGCGTTTCAGCGATTCTCGCGGAGTTTGTGGCATCCGTTGAATTTTTGTAGACCGCATAGTAGCTCTTTCCGCTGCCGTCCGGGGTTATTGTATATGTGCCGGCCTTTATGTCCTTGCCGACCTTGTACATTGCGGGAGTCGTGCCGTCGCAGCCTATCGAAGCCATGTCGTGCGAAGCTGCGTCATAGAGCTCACAGCCTGTGATGTGGACATATCCGTCCTTTGACAGCGTATAATAGACAGAGACATCGACCATCTTGAAATCGCTTGCAACATTCTGAACATAGGGGTCAACGCTCTTTTTGAAGCTGAGTCCGCCGTATGCGCCGGAGGCTTTCTTGATTATGTATTCGCCCTTCTGAATATCCCTGCCTATCTTGTATGTGCCGGGGGCATATTTGCCGTTGACCGCCTTGGGATGCTCGCTGGCGGTGTTGATGAACTTGCAGCCGCTGATGTAGAGCTCGTAGCCGCTTTCAAGAGTAACGAGCGTATGCGTGCCGTCTATCGTTATATCATAGGCGAGGGGCTGACCTTTGTTATCTTTTTTCTTGCCGTCCCAGAGGAGCGCGGAGTAGTTTGAAGAGGTCTTGACAATGTAATATTCGCCGGGAGCGAGCTTGCCGCTTCCGCTGCCGCATTTGTAGTTGCCCGCGCCGTTCCAACCGGTGGAGCTGCCGTCGTCGGGCTTCTCGGTCGAGTTGGTCGGGAGAGTGACAACCTGCGCTTCGGTCGTTGCCGCGGCGGGGACAGTCTGAGTCGGTCTGCCCGAGGGCTTTGTCTCTTTTGCAGTGGAGCTTTCAGCTGCGGTGCTGTCCGCAGAGGGCTCGGTTGTGCCGACAGCGTCGGCAGCATCAGTTTCCGCCGAGGCGGCTGTTGTGTCCTGGTTGTCCTTATTGTTCTTGCACCCTGCAAACGCCAGAACACCGGCGAGCATAGCCATGCAGAGAATAATAGATATAAGCTTTTTCATCTTTTTTCCCTTTCGTGAGGATTATTGCGGGCTTACCCGTTTTGTCCATTATACCAAACCTGAACATTCAAGTCAACACGGGCAAAAAAGGCAAAAAAAGGAAGAGCCGCATCTCTGCGACTCTTCAATCGGTTGGTTTGTTATTTAGCTTTCGGAAGGAGTTCCCTGAGCTGTAGTGGTTGTGGTGTCGGGAGTTTTTGTGGTCGTCTCGGGAGTTTTTGTGGTCGTCTCGGGAGCTTCTGTTGTAGTCTCGGGAGCGGCGGTTGTGCCGGGCTCGACATACGGAACAAGCTTTAAGCCGCTGCTGCGGAAATAGGTGCCATCTGTGAGTGTGATTACAGTGCCTGCCTTAACATTCTCTTTGTAGTCCTTGATGGAGAGCTCGATATATCTCAGATCGTAATAGACCATGTATCCGTTTTCGGAATCCGTGGGAACGAGGGTGTATTTGCCGGGCTTTATGTCCTTGCCGACCTTGTACATTCCGGAGTTGTAGCTGCCGTCGCTGTTTGCACCGGGGATTTTTACTCCGAGGGAAGTGTCTTCCATGAACAGGACGCGCTGACCCTTTTCAAGGTTGTAATAAACGGGATAATCCTCGGCGAACATGATTGCCGTTGCGTCCTCGTCAAAATAATCGCTTGATGAGAAAACGGTGAAGAATGAGCCTTCGGATGAACCGAGAGTGGTTATACCTGCGGGGATGTCAACGCCGACTCTGTAGGAGCCGAGCTTGTATTTACCGTTTGTGGCGCCCATCTTATTGACTTCGGAGGCGAGGATGAATTTGCCGTTCTTGACTTCAAGAGTATATCCGGCTTTCATGGTGACGAACAGTCCGCAGGGAAGAATATCAAATTCAAGCTCGCCGTCTTTGCCGTCGGTAAGCATAAGCGAGCATTTCTTTGAATTGGGAACTACATAGTATTCGCCTGCCGCGAGGTTCTTGCCGCAGGTGTATTTGCCGGCCTTTTTCCACTCGGGCTTTCTGACCGAGGGAGTGGTGGTGTTGACCTGACCGGGATTTCTTGAGATGTCTGTAACCCTTCTGACGGCGTCGGAAGCGGGCTCTTTCTTCTCGGGTTCGGTCGTCTCTTCGGATGAGGGCTCGGTGCTCTCGTCAATGGCGACATCGACTGATGCGCCGCTCTCTGAGGGGGCAGTTGTGTCGTCGCCGTTCTTCTTCGACTTGCAGCCGCAGAAGAGGAACATTATCGCGCACATGATGAGCGCAACGGCGGAGATAAGTTTTCTTTTCATTGTCTTTTCCTTTCTTTTTTTGACTTTTCTTTTTTCTTTCCCTGAGAAGACTTTGCGGGATAATTCCGTTCGGTCAATCTCAAATTGAGTATATCAAAATATGCAAAACTTGTCAACGAAAATTCACCGAAAAATGTCAATTTGAACAAACATATGGGGAGAATGTGAAAAGCGTGACTAAAAAATATATAAAAAATTATATTTTGCTGCGAAATTTATGTTAACTTTGTTGACTTAATTTGCCGAATGTTTTAAACTATGTTACAGAATAAAAAATTAACATACGGAGGAATGACAATGTTCAAACGCACCCTGTCACTGCTGCTCTGCCTGCTTGTTGCGGTGCCTTCGCTCGCGTTCTGCGCCTTTGCGCAGGAGAACGAGGTGTCTCCTGCGGAGATAAGCTACGAGATAACAGACCCTTATGCGGATGTCGATTGGGACAGCTGGGGAATATACAAGGCTCAGATGCACACCCAGAGCAACGCGAGCGACGGCTATCTGCCGATCCACGAAGTCGTTGAGAGACACTATGACCTCAACTACGATATCCTCGCGCTCACCGACCACGGCACGATAAACAAGGGCTGGGATCAGAAGCCGCAGCTCGTGCCGCTGATAAGACTCGTCAAATATGAGCGCACGAAGCTCGCGCCCATTTACCCGCTGACCGATGAGGAGTACAAGGCCTATACGACCGGCACCGCCGCATCGCAGACGAGAACGCATAACAACGGTATGCTCGATGTCCCGCAGGGCATAGAGCTCAATATGGCGACCCCGAAGTGCGACTGTCATCTGACCGGCTACTATGCCGATTACGGTCAGGGTCTCGCCGGCGTTTACGGCGACTATGAGACCCCGTCGAAGGGCGTGCGACGCAAGGGCGGAATATCCATGCTCTCCCATGTCGGCGAGTATGTCTATCCCGAAAAGGACAGCGCGGATCATGTCGGTCAGAAGATAGACGATTATTATGCCAACAAATTTGCGCGCATCTTCCTTGATAACAAGGGCTCGAGCGTCGGCATGGGCATCAACAGCGCCACCGACGCACACACCCGCTGCGACCGTATACTTTACGATCAGATACTCCAGAAGACTATACCCAACAATGTCGTCCCGTGGGGCTTTGCTTTCTCCGATTCCCACGATGTCCGCTCGATAAACGACGCCTATACCATGATGGTTCTGCCGGAACTCACAAACGAGAATGTCCGCAAGGGCATGGAGAACGGCTGGTGCTTCGCAGTCTCCCACTATTCAAACGGTGTTGAGCTCAACGGCATGGAAGAGATGCCCGGCTTCGACGAGGATAAGGTCTATGACACCGAGGCATATCTTCGCGACGACACTCCGCTCGTCACCCGAGTGACCGTCGACGACGAAAACGACACGATAAGCATCGAAGGCACGAACTTCAATGCGATAACCTGGGTCTCGAACTGCAATGTTATCAAGCGCGAGACGGATATAGACAGCGGCAAGGCGACCCTCGATCTCCGCGCGGACGATCTGCTCGACACGCCCTATCTCTATGTCAGATTCTATATCACGGGCGACAACGGCATCTGCTATTCTCAGCCCTTCGTTATCAGAAGAAACGGCGAGGACTTCGGCAAGGTCAGAGTTCCGAGAACCCACGACCTCTCGACCGCCCTGCGCGCCACAGTTACAGTGCTCGACTGGACTTATTTCAAGTTCAATCCCATTGTCTGGGCGTTCAAGTATTTCTTCCTCGGCTACAATGTTTTCGATCATTTCTTCGACGCATATTGATTTAAGGAGAATATATAAATGAAGAAGAACTTCAAGCGCGTTCTGTCGGCTGCGCTGGTTGTCGTGATGCTGTTCACCGCTTTCCCGGCGGCGTTCGCGTTCGGCTCGAAAGAGACGGATTATACGATAATCAGCCCCTATGAGCAGGTCGACTGGAACACATGGAAAACTTATAAAGCAAACCTCCACGCACACTGCGACGCGAGCGACGGCGACCCGACGCTCGACGAGATGGTCGAGGAATATTATAAGGCGGACTATGATATCCTTGCGATGACCGACCACGGCGTTATCACAAACGGCTGGACGAGTGAGCGAGAGACGAACGGAATTTTCAACAAGTTCAGAAAAGTCTACCCGATGAGCGAAGAAAACTACGAGCGCATCACAAAGGGACTTGACCGCGGCGGCAGAGGCATGACCGATATCCGCGGCGGAATCGAATGCAATATGGCTGTTATCTCGAAGACTCATGTCAACGGATATTTCACCACCTACGGACAGGGAGAGTGGGGAATCGAAAACGATTACAGAACCGCTCCCGTTGAAATCGAAAAGGCGGGCGGCTATTCCGTGCTCAACCATGTCGGCGACTGGGTCGATTCCGGCAGATTCCCGCACCGTTCTCACTGGAACGTCTACATAGCCTATTTCGCGGGCATATTCATCGACTGCCCGAGCTGCCTCGGTATGGAGATAGTCAACAACACCGACAGAGTCACCCGCGGCGACCGTGAGCTTTGGGATGAGCTGCTTCAGGTTGTTATCCCCAAGGGCAGAAATATCTGGGCTTTTGCCGATGACGATTCCGAAAAGCTCAACGAGGTCGGCAGATCTTTCGAGTTCTTCGTCCTGCCCGAGAACAACGAAGCGAATGTCAAAAAGGCGATGAAAGACGGCAACTTCTTTGCCGCGAGCAAATATTACAAGACCACCGACGGAGTCGGCGACTTTGACGGCGACGGCAATGTGCCGCTCGTGACCGGTATCAAAGTTGACCAAAAAGCGAACACGATAACCGTCGCCACCGATCCTACCCGCGACTGCCGGGTCATCGAGTGGATAGCCGACGGCAAAGTTATCGCCACGGGCAACACCATAGACCTCAACGACTATGAAAAGGATCTCGGCTGCTATATCCGCTTCCAGATGAAGGGCAGCGGCGGCGTGACCTATTCTCAGCCGTTCGAGCTTCAGTACAAGGGCAGAATAGATAAGCCTGTCCCCAGCTGGGCGCTCTGGGTCTTCAAGACCGAAGCGGGTCAGAAGTTCATGAAGTTCTATCATTCCCATTCTTTCGCTCTCGGTGCGCTCATCGCCGAGAAGATAAGAATCCTCATCGAGGATAACATCAAAAAGTAAACTGCGGCACTTCTCTGGCTTTTCCCGGAGGGGTGCTCTGTGCTTTGAAAGCACTTTTTCTTATAACTTTGATATCTTTGTTAAATTTTTGTGTCGCGGTACAAAAATAATTTGAAAAATGAAGATTGTTTATTATTTTTGCATATTGTCTTTTGCTATGTTGGTGATATAATTTAGTAGCTGAAAGAAGCAGAAATAGTATATATAATAGGTATACCGAAGATGTATACCAAAACAGCGCAAAAGAGGTGCAGTTATGGAAAGCATCATTAAAACGATAGTCGATATGGACAAGCGCGCGAGAAAGCGCACCATGGAGGAACAGGAGTTCTTCGACAAGGCGGATTCCGAGCTTGCCGAGCAGGCGAAGAAGATTCAAGCTGAGGAGCAGGAGCGCACCGACAGCGAGATAGCAAAGACCGCATCCGAATATGACGCAAAGCTGAAAGCGGCTCTCGACGAGATAGAGAAGAAGGCTCAGGCAGTCTCCGATACTCTCGATGAGCAGAGCAAGGCTAACCGCGAAAAATGGGCGCAGGAGCTCGCCGACAGAGCCGTGAACGCCGACTGATCAGATTTTTTTGAAAGGAAGTGTGCCGTATGACAGTTTCGTCCGCCGCAAACGCAGTGCTCGCAAAGGCTCGTGCTATGTACGGCAAACGCCTGACCGCGCAGAACTACACCGATCTGCTTGCCTGCCGTTCCGTCAACGAGGCGGCGGCTTATCTGAAGGCTCACACCGCCTATGCCGACGCGTTCGAGGGTGTGACAATGGGCTCGCTCAGACGCTGGCAGATAGAAATACTGCTCAGGGAGCATCTTTCAAACAACTTCGCTTCCCTTTGCAGATATGAAAAATCCATCGGCGACGGCTTTTATAAATATTTTGTGACGCTGAGCGATGTTGATATGCTGCTCCATTCGGTGCGCTATCTCAACAGCCGCCACCCGGAGAAGAACCTCGCCAAAGTGCCCGACTTCTTCGTGCGCCACTCGGAGCTCAACGCCGCAGCGCTTGAGACCGCGACAAATGCTGATCTGCTTTTGGCGGCAGTCGAGGGCTCACCGTATAAAGCGGTTCTTGCCCCGTTTGCCTCTGTCGGTTCCGACGGCAGACCCGATTATTTCGCCATGGAGCTGGCGCTCAACAAATATCTCCACTCGCAGGCGGAGGCGCTCATCAAAAAGAACTACAAGGGCAAGGAACGCAAGGAGCTTGACGCGATGCACGCGTTCGATACGGATGCCGAGAATGTCGTCTCGCTCTACAGGCTCAAGCGTCTTACCAATATGCCGCAGAGCGTGCTCACCACGATGCTGATGCCCGGCGGAACGCTCGATGAGAAAGCGCTGACAGGATTTATGGAAGCGCCGGATGCCGAAAAGGCTCTCCAAACGCTCAAAGGCACGGCGTATGCCGCATTTGCCGAGCGGGGTGACAAATCTGTTGAGCAGGTGAGTGCAAAGCTCAGATATGACCGCGCGAAAGGGCTTGTGCGGTTTTCAACCTTCCCGAGCGTCGTGATGATGAGTTATGTCGCGCTCGCGGAGAATGAAGCAGAAAATCTTACCCACATTATTGAGGGTATAAGATATAATATTCCGCCCGAAGAAATAAGCCGGTTTCTTATCGGCGTGGGCGACTGACAGCTTTTTAAGAGTTTAAAAGGACGGTGATAAACCTTGGCAGTTGCAAAAATGAAGCTTGTTAAAGTCACAGGTCCGCTCGACCAGCTTAACAATTTCATTTCAACCTGCTGCTTGGACGGATCGTTCCATCCCGAGCAGGCAACGCAGTATATGTCTGCGTCAATGGGTTATTCGACGCTCAGCGAGGAAAACCCGTATGCGCCGATGCTGCAAAAAATAGAGGAGCTTATCCGCGAGAATGATTCCGCGCCCGACCCGACGATAGTCGGCGACCGCTCACGCGAGATTCAGCTCGACGATAAGACCAGCGCCTACATCGACGAACTGGACGAAAAATTGTCCGCGATGCACGACGAGTACAAGGAGCTTGAGGATCAGCTCGAGCAGTGCCGAAACGGCATTGCGAAATATGAGCATTTCACGGGCTTCGATGTCGGACTCGATGAGCTGTTCAACTGCAAGTTCATCAAAACCCGCTTCGGTCATATGCCCAAAGAGAGCTACGAAAAGCTCGTCGCCTATGACGACGACCCCTATGTGCTCTTCATCCCATGCTCGACCGATGCGACCGACTATTGGGGCGTCTACTGCGCGCCGAGAGAGCGCGTCGACGAGGTCGACAGCATCTTCGCGGGACTCAATTTCGAGCGTCTCCAGGTTCCCTCGGCAGTCGGTACCGTTGAGCAGGTAATAGATCAGCTCAAGAGCAATATCGAGATTATCGAGGGCGACTTAAAGCAGCTTGACGAGCGCGCCGCGGCACTCTGGAAAGAGAACCGCAAACGCTGCAACGAGATATATACGAAGCTCGTCGATCTCAATACAGTCTTTGAGATGCGCCGCTACGCCGCGTGCCACAACAAGTATTTCTTCTATGTCGGCTGGGTGCTCGCGCACGATTCAAAGGCGTTTGAGAAGAAAGCGGAGGCTATAGAGAATGTCGAAGTCGAGGAGAATGACCCCGACAAGAGCTCCGGAAAGACTCCGCCCGTGAAGCTCAGAAACCCCGCGATATTCAAGCCCTATGAATACTTCGTCGATATGTATGGCCTGCCGTCATATTCGGATATCGATGTCACGGGCTTCGTTGCGATAACTTATACACTGCTGTTCGGCATCATGTTCGGTGATCTCGGTCAGGGACTTGTGCTCTTCCTGCTCGGTATCCTCGGCTGGAAGATAAAGAAGATGCCCCTCGCGCGCATACTTATCCCGTGCGGTCTTTCAAGTGCGGTGTTCGGCTTCGTGTTCGGCTCGGTGTTCGGATATGAAGATATGCTCGACCCCGTTTATCATGCGCTGGGCATGGCGTCAAAGCCGCTGAGCGTTATGGATTCGATAAATACCGTTCTGATAGTTGCTATCGGCATAGGCGTCGTCCTTGTCGTGACTGCGATGCTTCTGAATGTAATATCCTGTCTCAAGCATAAAAAGATAGGTGAAGCGATATTCAGCAACAATGGACTCGTCGGCATACTGTTCTATCTCGCGGGCGTTGCGTTCTGCGTAGCGTTCATGAACGGTCCTCAGGTTCTCCCGAACAGCGTGCTGTTCAGCGTCATGGGCGTCTGCGCCGTGCTGCTCTATATCAAAGAGATACCGATCGGTATTATAGACAAGCATCCGGACTGGAAGCCCGACAGCATCGTTGACTTCCTGCTCCAGAACCTGTTCGAGCTTATCGAATATGTCCTGTCCTATTTCAGCAACACCGTGTCCTTCCTTCGTGTCGGCGCGTTTGTTATAGTCCACGCCAGTATGATGATGGTCGTGTTCACCCTCGGCGGTGACGGCAGCAACATCCCCGTTATCATCATAGGCAATATTATCGTCATCGCCCTTGAAGGTCTGCTTTCGGGCATTCAGGGACTGCGTCTTGAGTTCTACGAGATGTTCAGCCGCTTCTATGAAGGCGGCGGCAGGGCGTTCACACCCGCCAAGCTCGAGCAGGCTCAGACGAATCTGAAAACTAAAATTGCCGGTAAAAAGGCCAAAAAGGCTTTAGCCAATAAAGACTAATCGGAGGTAAAGTAAAATGACAACTCTTTTTTATTCCGTTATGATCGTAGTTCCCGCGGCGGTGCTTCTCGCATCCGTTGTGTACACAATGAAGAAGCACTCTGAGGGTCAGAGCATCAAAAAGAGCCTTCGCATGAACGCGGCAACTTTCGCCGTCATGGTTCTGCTCGTCGCAGGCTGCGCTATGGGCGCTTTTGCAACCGGCAGCGAGGACACTACCGCAGCTCCGGCTGATACAACCGCCGCTCAGGCTTCCGACGCAGTCGCCGAGAGCGCAGAAGCGACAACCGTTAAAGATAACTCCAAGGGTCTCGGACTTCTTGCCGCTGGTCTTGTTACCGGTCTTGCCGGTATCGGCGGCGGTATCGCAGTTGCCGCCGGCGCTCCCGCAGCTATCGCCGCAACGAGCGAGGATCCCAAGGCATTCGGTAAAGCGCTTATCTTCGTCGCCCTCGGTGAGTCGATAGCCCTTTACGGTGTCGTTATCTCCATACTTATCCTCAACAAGGTCTGACGCCCTCAGGGCAGAAGAACGGCAGTGTAAAGCAATATAACTTTACACTGCGTTGAAAGGAACGGAAGTTATGCGTTTTTATTTGATAAGCGACAATGCCGATACGCTTGTCGGAATGCGCCTTGCGGGTATCGACGGAGAGCTTGTGCACGACGCTCAGTCGGTCGAGGATGCGGTCAACCGCTGCCTCGCCGATGAAGAGGTCGGCATCATTCTCATCACACGCCCGCTGTGTGAGCTGTGCGGCGATTTCATAACGCAGACAAAGCGCAGCTACGATAAGCCGCTGATAGTCGAGATCCCAGACCGTCACGGTTCGCAGGGGAGCGACTCCATCGCGCGCTATGTGCGCGACACTATCGGCATAAAGATTTGAGGTGTTTAACCAATGCTCAATCAGGAAGAAAGAGCTGCAAAGTTTTTTGACGCCATAACCAAGGACGCCGAGGAACGCCACGAGGAGATGACCCGCAAGACCCGCGAAACGGTCGAAAGCGGACTTGAAAAGGCAAAGACGAAGGCGCACTCCCAGGCTCAGGCTAAAATAGAGCGCGAGCGTATGCTCAAGGAGCAGGAGTTCAACCGCACCGTCGCCAATGAGAGAACTCAGCAGCGCGCCCGTCTGACCGACAAGCGCGGCGCAATTACCGACGAGGTTTTCGGTGACGCGCGTGAAAAGCTCACTGCCTTTACAGAGTCGGACGGCTACGCGGATTTTCTCAAAAAGAGCGTGGCAGGTTTTGCGGCGATTTTCCCGCAGGGGGATGTGACCGTCTATGTCCGCCCCGGCGATATGCGCTTTGCGGATGATATAAAGAAAGCTTTCGGCAGGGACTGCAAGGTCGAGAGCAGCGATGAAATAACCATTGGCGGATGCCGCGCCGGAGTTGCCGGCGGCAGCACCGTGGCTGACGATACGCTCGACACACGCCTTGAAGCGCAGCGCGAGTGGTTCCTCGAAAATTCGGGAATGTCAGTAATACTTTAACGGTCGGAGGTGAACGGCTTGTCCGAGAATAATGTTATATACGGAATAAACGGACCCGTCGTTACGATAAAAGGCGAGACGGGACTGAGCATGATGGAGATGGTCTACGTCGGCGAGAAGCGGCTTGTCGGCGAAGTCATACGCCTTGACAAGGATCTCACCACCATTCAGGTCTACGAGGAGACGACCGGGCTCAAGCCCGGCGAGCCGGTCTATGCTACCGGCGGCGCAATGTTTGCTACCCTCGGCCCCGGAATAATCAGAAATATATTTGACGGAATCGAGCGCCCGCTTTCAGCTATCGCCGAGCACAACGGCGCGTTCATATCAAAGGGCTGCGCCGAGAGCGCACTCGACGAGGAGCACGAGTGGCAGGTCAATATGCTCGTCAAGCCCGGCGATAAACTCAAGGGCGGCGACATCTACGGCGAATGCCCCGAGACTCCCGTCGTCAAGCACAAATTCATGGTTCCGCCCGGACTTGAAGGCGAAGTTGTCGATGTCAAGCCCGACGGAAAATATAAGATAAACGATACTATTGTTACCCTCAGGGACAAGAAGGGGAAAGACCACGAGCTGACCCTCTGCCAGCGCTGGCCTATCCGTATCCCGCGTCCCGTCAACCGCAGACTGCCTGCGCAGCGTCCGCTGATAACCGGTCAGCGTGTCATAGATACGCTCTTCCCGATAGCAAAGGGCGGCGCGGCGGCAATCCCCGGCGGATTCGGAACCGGTAAAACAATGACCCAGCATCAGCTTGCAAAGTGGTGCGACGCGGATATTATTATCTATGTCGGCTGCGGCGAGCGCGGCAACGAGATGACCCAGGCTCTTAAAGAGTTCGGCGAGATATCCGACCCGCGTACAGGCAAGCCCCTGACGGACAGAACGGTGCTTATAGCGAACACCTCGAATATGCCCGTCGCTGCGCGTGAAGCTTCAATATACACCGGCATCACCCTCGCCGAGTATTACCGCGATATGGGCTATCACACGGCTATCATGGCGGACTCCACCTCCCGTTGGGCTGAGGCTCTGCGTGAGATATCCGGACGCCTTGAAGAGATGCCCGCCGATGAGGGCTTCCCGGCTTACCTGCCGTCGAGACTTTCCGAATTCTATGAGCGCGCAGGCTATGTTAAGAATCTGAACGGCACCGAGGGCTCGATAACGATAATCGGCGCTGTTTCGCCGCAGGGCTCAGACTTCTCCGAGCCTGTTACCCAGAACACGAAGCGTTTCACTCGCTGCTTCTGGGCGCTCGATAAGTCGCTCGCCTATGCGCGTCACTATCCCGCGATAAACTGGAATACGAGCTATTCCGAATATGTCAATGACCTGTCCGCGTGGTACTATGACAACGCGGGTCCGGAGTTTATGAACTACCGCGATGAGCTGTGCTCCATCCTGCTCGAGGAGAACAGCCTTATGGAGATAGTCAAGCTTATCGGCGCGGACGTTCTGCCCGACGACCAGAAGCTTGTTATGGAAGTGGCAAGGGTCATCAGAGTCGGCTTCCTGCAGCAGAACGCCTTCCACAAGGAGGACACCTATGTTCCGCTCGCGAAGCAGATGAAGATGATGGAAATAATCCTCTATCTCTATCATCAGTGCCGCGAGGTCGTCGCAAAGCAGGTGCCGATCTCGAAGATAACGAAGCTCGGTCTGTTCGATAAGCTCGTCAAGATAAAATACGATGTGCCCAACGACAGACTCGATATGTTTGACGATTACCGCACTGAGATAGACAAGGCGCTCGCTCCGCTGCTGCGCTGAGTCCGCTTATTCTGAAGGCAAGGAAGGATTTAAACAGCTATGATTTTTGAACACATCGGTTTAAATCAGATAAACGGTTCGCTCGTTGTGCTTGACGGCGTCAAGGGCGCGAGCTACGAGGAAATGGTCGAACTCAGGCTTGAGGACGGCACCTCGCGCGCGGGCCGTATAGTCAAAATAGACGGCGAGCTTGTGGTCATTCAGGTCTTTGAGGGAACTCGCGGAATATCGATGAACAACAGCACCACCGTGCTCTCCGGCAGACCCATGGAGATGCCGCTGTCGCCCGAGATACTCGGCAGAGTGTTCGACGGCCTCGGCAGACCGATAGACGGTCTGGGTGAGATATATCCCGAGTGCCGCCGCGATGTCAACGGTTCGCCCATTAACCCCGTTTCGCGTGTTTATCCGCGAAATTATATAAACACCGGCATATCTTCTATAGACGCGCTCGCAACGCTTATCAGAGGCCAGAAGCTCCCGATATTCTCGGGTTCCGGCATGAAGCATAACGAGCTCGCCGTTCAGATAGTGCGTCAGGCAAATGTTGCCGACGGCGACGATTTTGCAATCGTTTTCGCCGCCATGGGCGTCAAGAACGATGTCGCCGAGTATTTCCGCACTTCGTTTGAAAACGCGAACGTCATGAACCGTGTTACGATGTTTATGAACCTCTCGAACGACCCGATAATCGAGCGTATCATCACGCCTCGCTGCGCGCTGACCGCCGCCGAATATCTCGCGTTCGATCTCGGCAAGCAGACGCTTGTTATACTGACCGATATGACCTCATATGCCGAGGCTCTTCGTGAGTTCAGCTCGTCAAAGGGCGAGATTCCCGGCAGAAAGGGCTTCCCCGGTTACCTCTATTCCGACCTCGCGTCGCTCTATGAGCGCGCCGGAATAGTCGAGGGCAAGAAGGGTTCGGTCACTCAGATACCGATCCTCACCATGCCCAACGACGATATAACGCACCCCATCCCTGACCTCACGGGCTATATAACCGAGGGTCAGATAGTGCTTGACAGAGGACTCGACTACAAGGGCATCTATCCGCCCGTCAGCGTCCTGCCGTCGCTGTCGCGTCTGATGAAAGACGGCATCGGCGAGGGCTACACTCGCTCCGACCACAGCATGCTCGCAAACCAGCTCTTCGCGTCCTACGCCAAGGTGCAGGATGCCAAGGCGCTCGCGTCCGTTATAGGCGAGGATGAGCTTTCCGCATCGGATAAGCGCCTCATGGAGTTCGGCAGAGCGTTTGAAGAGAGATTCATCAACCAGGGCTATGACGAGAACAGGACGATAGACCAGACCCTCGACCTCGGCTGGGAGCTGCTCTCCATGCTGCCCGAATCCGAGCTCGACCGTGTTGATGAGGATGTCCTCAAGGAGCATTACAAGCCCGCACAGCAGTAAAGAAAGGGGGAGAGCGTCATGGCACAGGTATTCCCGACAAAAAGCAATCTGATGAGCACGAAGAAGTCGCTGGATCTCGCCAAGCTCGGCTATGATCTGCTCGACCGCAAAAGAAATATACTCGTGCATGAGATGATGCAGCTCATAGACAAGGCGTCGAAGATACAGCAGGAGATAGACGAGACCTATTCAAAGGCTTATCTTGCGCTTCAGCGCGCGAACGTCACGCTCGGCATGTGCGCCGAGTTCGCGCAGGCGATACCGGTCGATGAGTCGCTCGATATAGATCTTCGCAGCGTCATGGGCGTTGAACTGCCGGTTGTGACTCTCGGCGATGAGAAGCTCGATATGTATTACGGACTCAACTCGACGAATTCACAGCTCGACGAGGCTTATCTGAGCTTCGTGCAGGTCAAGCACATGACCGCAGAGCTCGCGGAGATAGAGAACAGCGTATACCGCCTCGCCGATGCGATAAAGAAAACGCAGAAGCGAGCAAACGCGCTCGACAATATCATGATTCCGCAGTTCACCGCGACGATAAAATATATCACCGAAGCTCTTGAAGAAAAAGAACGCGAGGATTTCTCGCGCCTGAAAGTCATCAAGAGACAGAAGGAAGAAAAAGAGTCGTAAAATCAAATCAGCCCTCCCGCTTGGGAGGGCTTTTGCTTTTGTGTTGTTTCGGTCGCCAAACTTTGTCTGCTAAATTGCAACTTTCTGCTTTGCAACAGTCGTTGAGTATGTGTACAAATTCAGCTTTATTATTCTCTGCTTATAAATCTTTGCTCTTCGTACACTCTGTTCAGATGTGCAATTTCAGCTTCTTCTTCTCTTATCGGTCTTATAAATATGCGGAATATTGTTATAGGTGTAGCTATTACAAGCGCGATACCACATAAAACCACGATGTAGTTCCATGGCTCGTATTTTGCGACGTTAAAGAAAAAATGAGAGATAAGCGCGGCAATGGCGCCAATAACACCTGTTATAAGCATGCCTAAAGCTCTGCGTCGGCGGTCGCGTTTCCATCTTTGACGTATTTCGTTGAATTGTTTCTGATACTGTTCTTCTGCGGTTCTCATTGTGCTTCTCCTTTTCGCATTATTCCTGTAATTAACTTTATAAGTTTCTGCGACCAATGTCAATGCTTTTTTACATTTTTTGTAACTGCATATCAGTATCCAAATCTGCAAATCATTGCTATCTTAGCTATTCCAACTCATCACATAATCTTCTTCCCCAGTCTCTTCATCAATGCCGCGCGAGTCTATTGAAAACTGCTCGCGGCGGTAGAACTTTACGGCTCCAGAGTTTTTTATATAGACATTGAGTGTCAGCCGCGTGTGGTTAATTTTTGCAAAATCCAGCAGTTCTTTTCCGATGCCCAGATTCCGTGCGGCTCTGTCCACGAACAGCCCCTCAATGTGTCCGCCGTTGAGCCCGATGAAGCCGTCAGGTTCGGCTTCTGCGTTTTCGTGCACATAAATTTCGGCGCAGGGGAGCGCGGCTTTCACCGCTTCGAAATTTTCGTCCCAATAGCTTTCTTTTATGAATCCGTGAGCCTCTTTGTTTGCACTGAGCCATATCTGCATAATGCGCGACAGGTCGGATTCTTCCAATTTTCTTATCATAGCGATTCTCCGATTTCAATAAAACAGGCGCGGCAGTTTGTTCTGCTGCGCCTGTTGTTATGCCGGTTTTATTTTATCAGATACACCGTCGCCGCCATGAGAATCTGACCGGTGTAGTATGTCGCAAGCTCGATTGTAACGAGCGGGTTCTTTCTCTTTACGGGCGTGAAATAGACGAACGCGAGCACCGAGTCGCTGATTACAAACACAACCGAAGCGATTGTGGTTATAATAAATGTCAGCGAGTGCGTGAGATAGAGCATATAGCCCGAGACGCAGGCGCAAAGCGCAATGACGAAGAAATAGAACACGCAGAGAATATACATCTTGCTGTCGAGCTTCATCTTGACCGCTTTCATGATAATGGCGATTATCGCGGTTATTACAAACGCCGCTATGTACGGGATTATTGAGAAAGTCGGCTCCGCTTTGTAAAAAGACGCAAGATAGAAGAAATGCCCTATCAGAAACGCGAAAGTGCCGAGCGCGATGAGCTTGTTCTTGTATTTCGGCGCGATCTCTTTTATGCCGAGCAGAACGTCGCCGCCGAGCCCGAACAGCAGTCCGAACGCCACGAGGCAGAAATAGAACGGGTGGACTAATTTATCCGCCTCTTCAATGCGGTAGCAGAAGCCGATAAACGCCATGGACATGAAGCCAAAGCTCGAGATGAACTTGCAGAGCATGCCCTCGAATGATTTTCCCTTGCGGCGCAGAAGAATCGTGAGCGTCGCAAATATCGCCGTCACAACGGAGAGAATGGGGATGAACATATACCAAATATCCTTTCTTTCTTGCCGCGTCGCGGCATAGTTTACTTTTGAGCTGCTTTCTTCACCTTTTCCCAATATTCCCCGGCGGTGCGTTCGGTGCGGTTGTCGCCGAACTCATAGTATACCGCGTCTTTTATCGCGTCCGGCAGATACTGCTGCGGCACCCAGTGATTGCGGTATGAATGCGGATAGATATAGAACTGTCCCTTGTTCGGGTTATCCTCGCCGTCGCAGTGGACATTCTGCAATTGCCTCGGAACGGGTCCCGTGCGGCCTTTCTGCACATCGGCCATCGCGGCGTTTATCCCGTTGTAGGCGGAGTTTGATTTCGGGCTCGTCGCCACAAGCACAACCGCATCCGCGAGCGGTATCCGCGCCTCGGGCAGCCCGAGCATATTCGCCGCGTCAACGGCGGCTTTTACTATAGGTATTATCTGAGGATACGCAAGCCCCACATCCTCGCACGCGCAGACCATCAGCCTGCGGCACGCGCTGACAAGGTCGCCCGCCTCGAGCAGCCGCGCCAGATAGTGGAGCGCCGCGTTCGGGTCGGAGCCGCGCATCGATTTCTGATATGCGGAGATTATGTCGTAGTGCTCGTCGCCCTCGCGGTCATATCGCATCGCGCTGTGCTGGGTCAGTTCCTGCGCGCGCTGAAGAGTTATCTTGCAAACGCCGCTTTCGTCGGCAGGGGAGGAGAGCACGCACAGCTCAACGGAGTTTATCGCCTTTCTGACATCGCCGCCGCAGGCGTTGGCAATGTGCTCAAACACTCCGTCCTCTATATCATATGTCTCGTGCCGCTCGGTGCCTATATAATCAAATGCACGCTTGACGGCGGGAACTACATCTTCAGCCGAGACAAATTTGAATTCAAACACGGTCGAGCGGCTGAGAATCGCGTTGTATATATAAAAATACGGGTTCTCGGTCGTCGACGCTATAAGCGTTATGTCGCCGTTTTCTATGTATTCGAGCAGCGTCTGCTGCTGTTTTTTATTAAAATACTGGATCTCGTCGAGATAGAGCAGAATGCCGTTTGGCGCGACAAATGTGTTGAGCTTCGCGACAACATCTTTTATATCTGCCGTCGAAGCGGTCGTGCCGTTTAATTTAACGAGATGGCGGTCGGTCGTCTTTGCGATGATGCTCGCGAGCGTCGTTTTGCCGACCCCGGACGGACCGTAAAAGACCATGTTCGGCAGCTCGCCCGAAAGTATAATATTTCTCAGCGGCTTGCCCTCGCCGAGCAGATGTCTCTGACCGACGATATCGTCGATAGTCTGTGGGCGCATTCTCTGCGCCAGCGGTGCTGACATGATCTTCCTCCTCTCCGCTTGCTACAGTACCATATTATATTAAATTTTAATGATTTAGTCAACCTGATTTAAAAAGTGTGCGGATTTGATGAACGGCTTGTGAAAAAGGAATAAACAAATATATAATCTTTGAGAAAAATATTGACGGCGCATAAAAATCTGTTATTATGAACTTGAAAGGAGAATCGGTATGAAAAAGAAACGCACGAAAAAAGAGATAACCAACCGTGAGATGTGGCTGGGTATACTGATAGCGATTTTTGGCGCGGTCGTTGACTTCTGCTTTTTCGGCTTCAGCTATTCTGCCGACCCGCAGGGCGAGCATGGAGAGATAACCACCGCATCTATAGTACTCTCTGTTATATGGATAGCACTTTCGATCGCGGGCGCGTTCTTAATGAGCTATTTCTTAAACGACAGAAGCTTCCTCTTCGGCTTCTCCGGCTATCTGATACTCTCGCTCGTTGTCGTCTATCCGCTGCTCTACGGCTACTGCGCGTCGCTCTATCCCGCGTATGGGCTGATAGCCGAAAAGCTATTCCGCAGCAAGACCATGCTCGAAAATATGCCCGATTCGTCTCTGATATTCGAGCCGCTGCGCTTATTGCTTGTCTATATTTTATATTTTCTCGGACGGCGTCTTGCCAAAAAGCGCGCCGCCTGAACATAAAAAATACCGGCAGTTCTGCATGAAAACAGGACTGCCGGATTTTTTATTTTATCTTTAATTATTTGCCGAACAGCAGGAGCAGGAAACCGGCGGCAACAGCCGAGCCGATAACGCCCGCGACGTTCGGACCCATTGCGTGCATGAGCAGGAAGTTCGTCGGGTTTGCCTTGCGTCCCTCGACCTGCGAAACGCGCGCAGCCATGGGAACGGCGGAGACGCCTGCGGAGCCGATAAGGGGATTGACCTTGCCCTTGGTGACAAGATACATGAGCTTGCCGAGAAGCACGCCGCCTGCGGTCGAGAAGCAGAATGCAGTCAGACCGAGGATGATAATGAATATGGTCTGCTTCGACAGGAAGGTCTGACCGTTCGCCGTTGCGCCGACGGTAACGCCGAGCAGGATGGTGACGATGTTGGTCAGTGCGTTCTGTGCGGTGTCGCTGAGTCTTTCAACAACGCCGCTCTCTCTGAACAGGTTGCCGAGCATGAACATGCCGATAAGCGGAGCGACGGAGGGAAGCATGAAAGCGCAGATGACAAGCACGACGACGGGGAAGATAATCTTCTCTGTCTTGCTGACGGTTCTGAGCTGCTTCATCTCGACCGAGCGCTCTTTCTTCGTGGTGAGCAGCTTCATGATCGGCGGCTGAATAATCGGGATAAGAGCCATATACGAATATGCCGCAACTGCTATCGGTGCGAGCAGGTGAGCCGCAAGCTTCGAGGCGAGGAATATAGCCGTCGGGCCGTCCGCGCCGCCGATGATGCCGATAGCGGCAGCCTCCTGCGGGGTGAAGCCGAGCAGGATAGCGATGGTGAATGCAACATAGATGCCGAGCTGAGCGGCAGCGCCGAGCAGCAGGCTCATCGGGTTTGCGAGCAGGGGACCGAAGTCCGTCATTGCGCCGACGCCCATAAAGATAAGGCACGGGAAGATACTGCTCTTGACGCCTGCGTAGATAAGACGCAGGATTCCGATGTCATACCAGTGCGCGCCCTCCCGTATCGTCGTACTCAGCGGGTCGATGATACCGGTCGGGTCATCCATAAGACCTGCGCCGGGCAGGTTCGCGAGCAGGATGCCGAACGCGATGGGAAGAAGCAGCAGCGGTTCGAATTTTTTAGCGATGGCCAGATAGAGCAGGACGAACGATACGAGGATCATTACGCCTTCTCTCCAGGTGAGCACGGCGAGACCCGAGCTCTCCCAGAAGCCTTTCAAGATTCCGAGTATGTCCATTTGCTATCCCCCTTAGCCGACTACGGCGAGCAGTGCGTCCGTAGCGACGGTCGAGCCCTTCTGGACGGCGAGCTGCTTTACGGTGCCGTCGCAGGGAGCGACTATTTCGTTTTCCATCTTCATAGCCTCAAGAATGAGGATGACTTCGCCCGCCTTGACGGCAGAGCCGACCGAGACATTGACGCTCAGTATCGTGCCGGGCATGGGCGAGAGAACCTTCTGACCGTCTGCGGCAGCTGCGGGAGCTGCGGCAGGAGCGGGAGCTGCTGCGGGGGCAGCGGGTGCGGCTGCAGCAACGGGAGCTGCGGGAGCGGCGTCGGTAACAGCGGTGATAACGGCGTCGGTCTCCTCGACCTCAACCTCGTAGTTTTTGCCGTTTAATGTAACAACATATTTCATGATGATCGTTCCTTTCAGGTGTTGGCGGCGAGCCGCATCAGTCTTTCTTCTTTATGGATTTGAACAGCAGCCTGTTGAGCGGGATGCCGCTCTCGTCGCTGACTATAGCCATGATGACCGCGGCGGTCGGCTCGTCAACGCCGTCAAGTTCGAGCGTGCCCTGCGACTGAGTGCCGGGCAGAGGAGTTCCGGCAGCAGCGCTCTGCTGCACGGGTGCGGGTTCATCGGAAGCAGCATTCTTCTTGCCATTCTTGCCTGCAAGATTCTCGCCGAGTCTGACGACGCGGGAGATTATCATTATCAGCACGGCAAGGATAATGAGCAGCAGGAATACCATAAGTATTCCGAAGAGGGAGACCTGAAGAGCGAAAACAAGCTTTTCACCCAGGGGCATACCCATGTCAAAATTATCAAACATTGATAAAACCTATCCTTTCTGCCGAGGCTCAGTCGAGTCTCTCGATCTTATATGTGAAAGTGTTTTTCTTTCTCTCGTCGCGCTTGTCGAAGAATGCTTCCGCCTGAGTCGGGAAAGCGATATAGGAGAGAACGTCCTCGTCGCAGGTCGCTCTGTCGCCGAGATACTCTCTCGCGGCGGGGAGACCGGGCTCAAGCAGGTCTGCGTAGCGGCAGGTTATCGGCTTCTCGTCGCCGAGAACCTTCTTCTGGAGCTCCTCGTTTATCTTGCCGGGAGCCTTGCCGTATTCGCCCTTGATATAGTTCTTGACTTCCTTGGAGATGTTCTTGTATCTCTCGCCCGCGAGCACGTTCGCGGTTGCCTGGACGCCGACCATCTGGCTCATCGGGGTGACGAGCGGAGGATAACCGAGGTCTTCGCGGACTCTCGGAGTCTCTGCGAGAACTTCGTCGAGCTTGTCGAGCTTGTTCTGAGCGGTGAGCTGAGCGACAAGGTTCGAAAGCATTCCGCCGGGGATCTGATAGTTGAGCGCGTCGGTCTGAGTGGTCAGCACGACGGGGTTGAGCAGGCCGCTCTTGAGAGCGTCGTTGCGGACGGGTTTGAAGAAATCGTTGATTTTCTTGAGCTGCGCCATGTCGAGCGGAACTTCGTAGCCCTCTTTCTGGAGGATATAAGCCATGGTCTCTGTGGGCGGCTGAGAGGTGCCGTTGGAGAAGCAGGAGATAGCGGTGTCGATAACATCCGCGCCGGCTTCAACAGCCTTCTGCAATGTCACAGGGCCGAGACCCGTGGTCGAGTGAGTGTGAACGATAACGGGGAGACTGATGTTCTCCTTTATGCCCTTGACAAGATCATATGCTGTCTGGGGATCCATGATGCCCGCCATGTCCTTGATGCACACGGACTGAACGCCCATGCTCTCGAGATCTTTTGCGAGCTTGATGTAGCTTTCGATGTTGTGAATGGGGCTCGTGGTGTAGCAGATGGTGCCCGATGCGTGAGCACCGCACTTGATAGTCTCGTCAACGGCGGTCTCGATGTTTCTCAGGTCGTTGAGCGCATCGAATATACGGATGATGTCGATGCCGTTTTCAACGCTCTTTCTGACGAAAAGGCGAACGACATCGTCGGGATAATGCTTGTAGCCCAGAAGGTTCTGACCTCTGAGGAGCATCTGCAGCTTGGTGTTCGGGCACGCCTTGCGGATCTTGCGCAGGCGCTCCCACGGATCTTCGTTGAGATATCGCAGGCAGGAGTCGAACGTAGCGCCGCCCCAGCACTCGAGCGAATAGTAGCCCGCCTTGTCAAGCTCGGGCAGTATTGCCTCGAAATCCTCATAGGGCATACGGGTCGCGATAAGCGACTGGTTCGCGTCTCTGAGGACAGTCTCAGTGAAATTTACTTTCATATGTTTCGCTCTCCTTTGGATTTTATAAACTTATTTGAATCAGAACTCGATGCGCGAAGCGATGTAGCTTTCGAGCTCGTCTATAGCGATGCGCTCCTGCTTCATCGTGTCGCGGTCGCGCACTGTCACGCAGTGATCATCGACGGAGTCGAAGTCATAGGTGATGCACAGCGGAGTACCGATCTCGTCCTGGCGGCGATAGCGCTTGCCGATGGAGCCGGTCTCGTCGAAATCGACCATGAACTTGCGGCTCAAGTCGTCGCAGATCTTTACAGCCTCTTCCGAAAGCTTCTTCGAGAGGGGAAGCACCGCGGCCTTGTAGGGCGCGACGACGGGGGAGAGATGGAGCACCACGCGGGTGTCGTTCTTCTCTGCGTCGATAACTTCCTCGTCATATGCTTCGCAGAGCAGCGCGAGTACGGTTCTGTCGAGTCCGTAGGTGGACTCTATAATATAGGGAATGAACTTCTCGTTTGTCTCGGGATCGAGATAGTCCATCTTCTGACCGCTGTATTCCTGATGTCTCGTCAGGTCGAAGTCCGTTCTGTTGTGGGTGCCGTTTATCTCGCCCCAGCCGAACGGGAAGAGGAACTCTATGTCGCACGCGGCCTTGGCGTAGTGAGCGAGCTTTTCATGGTCGTGGAAGCGCAGATGCTCGGGAGCTATGCCGAGATCCTCAAAATACTTCTTGCCGAATTGCTTGAAGTAGTCATAGAGCTCATTGTCCGAGCCCTTCTTGCAGAAGGTCTGGAACTCCATCTGCTCGAACTCGATGGTTCTGAAGGTGAAGTTGCCGGGGGTTATCTCGTTTCTGAACGCCTTGCCGATCTGACCGATGCTGAAGGGCAGCTTCGCTCTCATCGAACGCTGGACGTTGAGAAAGTTGACATATTCACCCTGCGCGTTTTCGGGGCGCAGATAGATAACGCTCTTTGCGTCGTTGGTGACTCCGCGGTAGGTCTGGAACATGAGGTTGAATTCTCTTATGTCCGTGAAATTGTGCTTGCCGCAGTGGGGGCAGGGGATCGAATGAGCCTTGATGTACTCAAACATCTCCTCTTTCGTCATCTTGTCGGGGTGGGCGTCGGGATCAAAGTTCTCGATGAGCGTGTCCGCTCTGTGGCGCATCTTGCACTCCTTGCAGTCGAGAAGCGGGTCGGAGAAGCTGGCGATATGGCCGCTTGCCTCCCAGACTTTCGGATGCATGAGAATGTCTGCGTCAACTTCGTAGCTGTTCCTGCGCTCCTGAATGAATCTCTTGCGCCAGGTGTCCTTGACGTTGTTCTTCATTCTTGCGCCGAGCGGGCCGTAATCCCAGGTGTTCGCAAGTCCGCCGTAGATGTCGCTGCCGGCGAAAATGAAGCCTCTGTTTTTACACAGAGCGACGATTTTTTCCATTGTTTTTTCGGTATTATTTAGCATAAGCGTTTACTCCCCTATTATTCATTGTAGCCTATAATAATCTAAAAAATGCCAAAAGTCAAGGCGCGTAAAAGAGATTTTGAGCCCTTGTCCGCCCGCCTTTTTGTGCGCTTTTTCGGGTATGTATTTTTGTCTGTGCATTTTGCCGAAAATAATGCTGTGAAAGGGCTTAAAAACATAAACAGTAACGAAATATCGATATAAAAAGCACAATAAAAACTTTTTCGCCAAAGCCGCCTTAAAAAATATTTTTTTGCCCATTCGGGGCTTTTTCAACACTGTATTGACAAATCCGTGTTTTAATGTAAAATTATAGTATTATCTATAATGGGTAGATATTTGAGAAAACAATGCAAAGAGGGGAAAACTGTGGCAAGACAGGAATCAAAAGTTTCGTCATTCTTTCAGAAGATAGGCCCGATGGTGGGCTACAATGCCGCGAGCATACTTTTCGGCGGTGGCGGATACATCATCTCGCTCTATTTTCTGTCGTTTTTGACCGAGGTCGAAAAGCTCAGCGTCGATCAGGCGGGTATGGTTATCGCCATGGCTCATATCTGGGACGCCGTCACCGACCCCGTCATGGGTATTATAACCGACCGCACGCGTTCGAAATACGGCAGACACAGAAGATATCTGCTCTGGGGCGTTATTCCGATAGCCATCTCGTATTTCTGCCTGTGGAACTCGTTCGGCATTTCCGCGACCGGCAACAAGACCGCGACGATGCTCTACTACATGCTCGCGTATATGCTCTATAACACGGCGCTGACTCTCGTCACCGTGCCGCATGTTGCGATGCTGCCCGTTATCGCGCCCGATTATTCCCTGCGCACTCAGTATAACTCCGTGCAGTATATAATGAACTCCGTCGGCATGGTCTCGTCATTTCTGCTTGTGTCGCTGTCGCTCGGCTTTACGAACATGGAGATGACCGCCGCGTCAAGACCGAAGTTCATGTTCTTCGGCGCAGTGTTGTGCCTGTGGTTCTCGCTGCCGCTGCTCGTGACTTTCAAGTGCACGAAAGAGCCGAGCTCGCTCGACATGAAGCTGCCGCCTTTCAACGCGACTATGCTCTTTGAAGAGTACAAGCAGGTTTTCCGCAACAAGGCGTTCAGACGCTATTTCGTCCTGAGCTCGATGTACACCATGGCAAAGGGCTTCTATGCAAACTCCAACCAGTATTTCATCAAATACAGTGCCCAGCGCTTCGGCTATTTCAACACCCTGCAAACAATTGCGGGCGCGGCCGAGGCATCCGGCTTCCCCGTCAACTATCTGCTGACTATGAAAAAGGGCAAGCAGCTGTGCGGAAAGCTCCTGACTCCGCTTATGGCGGCGGGACTTATCATAAACCTGTTCATCGGCAAGAGCACTCCGCTCTGGGTCGTCATTGTTTCGATAATCCTCTATAACTTCGGCTTCTCCGGCCCCGGATTTACCGCCACAAATATCCAGCCCGATGTCACGGATGTTGACGAGATGATAACCGGACGCCGCCGAGAGGGCGTTATCTCAACTTTCAATACGCTCATCAAAAAGACCATAAACGGTCTCATGAGCGCGTTCACCGGATTTATTCTTAAAGGCTTCGGCTTCCGCACCGGCGCAGAGGGCGCGAATGCCCTCGAACAGACCGCAAAGGGCATATTCGGACTGAAAGTGACTTACTGCATCCTGCCGCTCATCTTCGTCGGTCTCGTCTATGTCTGCGTGTTCACCTATAAGATGACCCGAGAGGATCACAAGATGATAACCGAGGCTATAAAAGAGAAGAAAGAGACCGGCAAGTGCTCACTGACCCCCGAGCAGATGAAACGCTGCGAGGAGATAGCGGGTCAGAGCTTCGGCGATATGTGGATCGGCAAACCCTCCGCAGAGACCCTTGTGACCGAGCTTGACTAAAAGACCCACGAAAGGATCAATAAATTGTCTACCAAAAAAGAAAACATCAGAAATTTCAGCATCATAGCGCATATCGACCATGGCAAATCGACCCTCGCGGACAGACTCCTTGAGCTCACCGACTCCGTGGCGAAGCGCGATATGACTGCTCAGATACTTGATAACATGGATCTTGAGCGCGAGCGCGGAATAACTATAAAGGCGCACGCGGTCAAAATGGACTATACTGCGAGCGACGGCGAGGTCTATGAATTGAATCTTATAGACACTCCCGGCCATGTTGACTTCAACTATGAAGTCTCTCGTTCCCTTGCCGCCTGCGAGGGTGCGGTGCTCATAATCGACGCGTCGCAGGGAATCGAAGCGCAGACGCTCGCGAACACATATCTGGCGCTCGACCACGACCTTGAGATAGTCCCCGTTATCAATAAAATAGACCTGCCCGCCGCCGACCCCGACAGAGTTGCTTCCGAGGTCGAGGAGGTCATAGGCCTCGATTGCTCGAACGCTCCGCGCGTCTCGGCAAAGACGGGCGAGAATGTCGAAGAGGTGCTCGAACGCATCGTTCTCGATATCCCCGCGCCCGTAACGGATGACAACGCGCCGCTCAGAGCACTCATATTCGATTCTGTCTATGACAGCTACAAGGGCGTTATCGTTTATGTCAGAATAAAAGAGGGCAAGATAAAGCCCGGCGACACCATGCGAATGATGGCGACCGGCGCGCAGTTCACCGTTGTCGAGGTCGGCTATATGCGCGCTACGAGCATGGAGCCTGCCGAAGAGTTGACCTCGGGCGAGGTCGGATATATTACCGCCTCGATAAAGACCGTCAGCGACGCCCGCGTCGGCGACACCGTGACGACTGCGGAGAATCCCGCAAAAGAGCCGCTCGCAGGCTACCGCAAGGTGAACCCGATGGTTTTCTGCGGAGTCTATCCCGCCGATGGCGCAGACTACGAAAATCTGCGCGACGCGCTCGAAAAGCTCCAGCTCAACGACGCTTCGCTCTCATATGAGCCGGAGACCTCCGGCGCGCTCGGCTTCGGCTTCCGCTGCGGCTTCCTCGGTCTGCTCCATCTTGAGATAATCCAGGAGCGCCTTGAGCGCGAATATGACCTCGACCTCGTAACAACCGTGCCGAGCGTTATATATAAGATACACCTGACCGACGGCAGCGTTATAGAGATAGATAACCCGACCCACTATCCCGACCCCGTCAATATCGATTACAGCGAGGAGCCGTTCACAAATGCGCACATCTATTCGCCGCCCGAATATGTCGGCGCGATAATGGATCTGTGCCAGGAGCGCCGCGGCGTGTTCAAGAACATGACCTATATCGCCTCCGACCGCGTGGACATTCTCTATGAGCTGCCGCTCAACGAGATAATCTATGATTTCTTCGATTCGCTCAAGTCGCGCACCCGCGGCTACGCGTCGTTTGACTATGAGATAACCGATTACCGCCGCTCGAACCTCGTTAAACTCGATGTTCTCCTGAATGGCGATATAATCGACGCGCTCTCGTTTATTATCCACGCCGACAAGGCGTATGGACGCGCGAGAAAGATAGCCGAAAAGCTCAAGGACAACATCCCGCGCCAGCTGTTTGAGATTCCGATCCAGATAGCCATCGGCGGCAAGGTCATCGCCCGCGAGACTGTCAAGGCGATGAGAAAAGACGTTCTTGCCAAGTGCTATGGCGGCGACATAACCCGAAAGAAGAAGCTGCTCGAAAAGCAGAAGGAGGGCAAGAAGCGTATGCGCCAGTTCGGCACGGTCGAAGTGCCGCAGGAGGCGTTTATGGCGGTTCTCAAGCTCGACGACGATTGATAGACAAAACAAACAAAGCTGTAAATTACCTGACCTGCGGCGATCGGTAATTTACAGCTTTTTGCTTTTTTGACTGTCTGTGATTTATTTTTTGGCGGCAACGCTTTTCTGCATACTGTCAAGCTTAGCAAGAACGGCGGCGTACATATCGCATATTGAAAGCGAAATGAAGTCGGCGGATTGCGAAAAATCGTTGTTGACCCATTCCTCGATTACGCCCAGGGAGCCCTTGACCATAAAGGTGTATGTTGTGTTTAACGTCAAGTCGTCCAAACCGGGATATTTTTGCCGCCACTCGTTCGTTATGTCCTGTCTGTTTATTTCGCAGCACTTGTCTAAAAACTGCTTGCTGCCGTATTTGCCGAACAGTGCGTCGCAAAATGAACGCTCGGCCTCCACGGTCTCTATTATTTTGTTTATCCGGGGGAAGTCGCTTTTTGTGTAGTTGCAGTTTCTCACGGCATCGCAGAGACGCTCGTAGACAATGCCTTCTATTTGACCCAAAAGGTCGTAAACATCGGCATAGTGGGCATAGAAAGACCCTCTGTTGACGTTGGCTGCTTGGCAGAGCTCCGTTACCGAAATTTTGTCTATGGGCTTTTGCTTGAGCAGTGAAATGAAGCTCTCGCAAAGCAGCTGCTTTGTTATTAAAATGCGGCGGTTTTCCATGAAATCTTTGCCTCCGTAGGTTGTCAACTGAACAAAAAAGCCCCGATTTGTTCAGCTGCGCACAAATCGTAAATTTTTGTTGATTGACGCAACAAAGCGTAAAGATTATACTATAAATGCAGTTATAAGTCAATCTTACAATGCGAAGGGAGGGGACGAAATGGAAGTGGCATTGGAACTGTTGCTTAAGGCACTCGAGTGGTCTGGCAAGGCACTTTATTGGGTTACTATAGGCCCGATAATAGAGCTTATAAAGCTGATTTTCGGAATCGCTTAAATTTAACGAGGAGGGAAAAGTAATGGAGATTATCCAGAGAATTTTAGAAGCGTACTTTGAGTATGTAAGATTTATTCTTGAGCACATTTTTTGGTTCATTCCGAAATAAGAGGGACTGCATTTTAATGCAGAGCTGAAGAAAAATTCAAAGGTCATAATTCGAGCGGTTGCTGCGATTATGACCTTCTTTTTTTGTTTTCCGCGCCGAAATCAGTTTTTCGGGCTGTCCGCGGCCGCGCGCATCGTCATGACGACTGTAAAGGTGTCTCCCTTGTCGTCGGTCACAAGCCGTCCGCCGTATTTTTCAGCAGTGTCTCTGAGAATCCTCAACCCGTAGCCGTGCTCGCCCGTGCGGCTCTTTTTCTTGTCCTCATAGTCCGGCGCAACATCGTTTTCGCAGGATATGTACAGCAGTCCGTCATCTTTATCTGTAAAGCTCTTTATCTTTACGTATCTTTTCCCGTCGATTGCCTTCGCCGCGTTTATCGCGTTGTCAAAAATGTTGACGTAAGCCTTGCATATATCTATTTCTTCTATGCCGAGATCCTCCGGAACGCGCAGGTCAAAGTCGAAATCGATTTCGTTTTTTCTGCATTCCGCGGCCTTGTTCGAGGCTATCGCATTTACGAGCGTGTTTTGGCAGAAACGCTCAATTTTTATATCAGAAACTTCTGCCTTGAGCTGAGCGAACATCTTTTTCGCCGACTCCTTGTCGCTGTTCGTACCGTTCTCCATTATTTCATAGGCGGTCTGCACCATGTTGGCGAGGTCGTGACGTATCTTTCTCGCCTCAACGCTGTTTTGCTCGACATTCTTGTAGTAGTCGAGGTTGACGCTGTTCTGATATTCCTGCATCTTCAGTGCCTCGCGCAGCTTTTCGTTCTGCGAAGAGCGGTTCATGACATAGAAAAGTATGACGTCCGCGGCGATACTGAAAATTGCGACGACGGCAAAAACTATTATTGTTGTGCGATCACGGTCTTTAAAAAGGGAAAGAGGGCTGTTCTCGCCCGCCCAATTGAAGTGATTTAACAGGATTATGCAGGTGTCGAGCAGCAGCATTTGACTCAGCGGAAAGATGATAAATGCAAGCATCGAAGTCGGTTTTATTGACCCGCCCTCAAGCTTTCGCTTTCTGAAATATGTAAACACAAGAAAAACCACTGTGTACACGAGCAGAAACGGCGTGAGAACCAGATTGGCCTCAGGGTCGCTGCCGCCTGTCTTCAGTATATTCGATACCGTAACAAAAACGGCGGTGAAGCAGGATTCCAACGCAAAAATTGCTATCGACACAAATGCCTTCGTTCGGAACTTGTCCTTGTAGAGCACCGCCGCGCAGATGAAATAATACGCGAGCGGCAGCAGAACCAGAAACGATGGAGCAACAAAGGTCACGAATTTCTGGGACAGCACAAGAAATGTAAACGGAACGGTGGTTATCAAAAAGACAAGGTGTTTATTAAACTTAGGCGTCAGGTTATACCAAAGAAAGCCGCCCTGAAGCAGAGTGAGCATTATGTTGTTGACATACCATAAAAATTCGTAAATAGATTCGGACATTGTTTCCCCTCCCCCAAAAGCCGTTATTCCATAATACTCAATATATCCTCCGCGCGGTCGGCAATATAATCCGCGCCGCCGTCTTCGAGCACTCTTCTTTCACGGAACCCCCATGACACGCCGATGCACGGCAATCCTGAGTTTCTCGCCGTCACAACATCGACCTCGGAATCGCCGGAATAGACTGTCTCGGCAGGATTCGCGCCGAGCAGCTTCATTGCGTATAAAACGCCGTCGGGAGCGGGTTTTTTCTGCCTGTCCTCTGTCTGACCGACCGCGGCGTCAATTAAGCTTTTGAAATAGTCCTCGCACAGCCCGACAACGGCGGGCTCGAACTTGTTCGACACAACGGCGATTTTGACCCCGCGCTCGCGCAGCTTTTTCAGCAGCTCGATTATCCCCGGGTAGGGTGCGGTTTTGTTGGTCATATTATCTTTGTAGTGCGCCTTGAACACCGCAAGACAGTCGGCCTCCGTTTTTTCGTCCGTGCCCTCGGGCACTGCGAGATGAATGAGCCTCGCCACGCCGTTGCCGACAAATCTTCTGACCTCGTCCGTTGTGCGCTCGGGAAAGCCGAATCGGCGCAGGGCAAAATTCGTGCTGTCCCGAAGATCGTCGAGTGTGTTCAGCAGAGTTCCGTCAAGGTCAAATATAATATAATTGTATTTCATGTCATAACTCCCGGATTTTTGCTTTTTTTCTGTCGTATTCTTATTATATCGCAAATCTCGCGTATGTCAATGTGAGTATGTCGCAAATCTTGCCAATGTAGATGCGAAGTTCACAAAGTGTTTACAAATAAATTGTTGACAAAATCTGCATGTAGTTGTATAGTATGAATTGTAAGTTAGCACTCGGACATCGAGAGTGCTAACGAACAAAACGAAAGGCAGAGACAAATGGAACTCAGCGAGAGAAAAGAGAAGATCCTTGCAGCCGTTGTCGAGCAGTATATAAAGACCGGCGAGCCCGTTGGCTCAAAGGCTCTGCTTGATTCTCTTGATATGTCCGTTTCCTCCGCCACCGTGCGAAACGAGATGGCGGATCTCGGCTATCTCGGGCTGCTTGATCAGCCGCACACCTCGGCGGGGCGTGTCCCCACCGGCGAGGGCTATCGATATTATGTCGATAACCTCGTCCCCGAGAGCGAGCTCAGCGAGGAATCGCGCAGGCTTATCGACGCGGGTATCGGCAATGCGAACGGCGACCCCGAGAGCCTCCTGAGGCACGCGGGCGAAGCGCTCGCTTATCTCACACAGTGCGCCGCCGTTATGACGACGCCGTCTGGCGAGAATACAAAGATAAAGCGCGTCGAATTGGTTCCGATTTCACCGCACACCGCGATGATAGTGCTTTTGGCGAGCAACGGTATCCTCAGAAGCAAGCTGTTCAGGCTTGACTCCGCGATAGACACGACAATCTGCGAAACATTTTACAATGTCGCGCAGGCGATGCTCATCGGCGTGCCGGTCAGCAGCCTGACCCCCGCTTATCTCCAGTCGATAGCGGCGCGGCTCGGAATGGAGTCACTTGCGATGTTCCCAATGCTTTCGGCGGTCGCCGAATTGTCGCAGAGCGCCGCACAGCCGCATGTGTTCCTCTCCGGTCAGTCAAATCTGCTGCACCACAGAGAGTATGCAGGCAGAGCGTATGAGCTGCTCGAGTTTTTGAGCCGCGGCACTCCGCTGCGAACCCTCGCAGACAGCATGAAGGGCGAGCTTGAGATAAGGATCGGCAGAGAGAACGGCTTCGTTCAGCTCGACAATTCGAGCGTTATCCTCGCGCGGTACACCGTTGGCGAGGACAGCAGCGGTTCGATAGGCATTATCGGGCCGACAAGAATGGACTACCGCAGACTGGTTCCCGGTCTTAAATATATTTCTCAGTGCATCAGTAAAACGATGGAAAAAGCACTTGAAGAATAACGAAAGGAATGTAACACCAATGAGCGAGAGCACGAAAAAGCCCGAGCAGGCGGAGGAGAACACCACCCCCGAGACCGCTCCGGCAGAGGACACAAAGAAGGCTGAAAAGAAAGCCTCGAAGTCCTCGAAGAAAGACCGCATAGCCGAGCTCGAAAAAGAGCTCGAAAAGGCTCAGCAGTCACTCAAGGAGAGTGCCGACAACTTCCTGCGCCTCGCGGCGGAATACGATAACTTCCGCAAGCGTTCGCTGCGCGAGAAGGACGACATAAAAATCCGCTCAAAAACGGATGTCGTCGAGAAGCTTCTCCCGGTCATAGATAATTTTGAACGCGCGGCGATGAACGCCGAGGCCGATGCCGACAGCTACCGCAAGGGAGTCGAGCAGATATACAGGCAGTTCGGCGATATTCTCAAAGCGCTCGACATTGAGGCGTTCGGCGCCGAGGGCGACGCATTCGACCCGAACATCCACTCGGCCGTCATGCACGTTGAGGATGAGAGCGTCGGCGAGAATATTATCGTCAAAGTGTTCACAAAGGGCTATAAGCTCGGCGACACGGTCATTAGACCCGCAGTCGTTCAGGTTGCCAACTGATGCCGCAAGGCATTTTGGAATATAAATTAAACAATTCATTACTTCGGAGGTAATTTATTATGTCAAAGGTTATAGGTATTGACTTAGGTACAACAAATTCATGTGTAGCAGTTATCGAGGGCGGCGAGCCCGTCGTTATCCCCAACGCCGAGGGCGCAAGAACCACGCCTTCCGTCGTCGCATTCGGCAAGACCGGCGAGAGACTTGTCGGCCAGGTCGCAAAGCGTCAGGCTATCACAAATCCCGACAGAACCGTCTCCTCCATCAAGAGACAGATGGGTTCCGACTACAAAGTTAAGATTGATGACAAGAAGTACACCCCTCAGGAGATTTCCGCAATGATCCTGCAGAAGCTCAAAACCGACGCAGAGTCTTATCTCGGCGAGAAGGTCACCGAGGCAGTTATCACCGTTCCCGCTTACTTCACCGACTCCCAGCGTCAGGCTACAAAGGATGCCGGTAAGATAGCAGGCCTTGAGGTCAAGAGAATAATCAACGAGCCCACAGCGGCGGCTCTTGCTTACGGTATCGATAAAGAGAACGATCAGAAGGTCATGGTTTATGACCTCGGCGGCGGCACATTCGATGTCTCCATCATCGAGATGGGCGACGGCGTTCAGGAAGTTCTTGCAACTGCCGGTAACAACCGCCTCGGCGGCGACGATTTCGACCAGAGAGTTATCGACTGGATCGCCGACGAGTTTAAGAAGAGCGAGGGCGTTGACCTTCGCGGCGATAAGATGGCTATGCAGAGACTGAAAGAGGCTGCCGAGAAAGCGAAGATTGAGCTTTCCAACGTCACCACTTCCACCATCAACCTGCCCTTCATCGGCATGAATTCCGACGGCACTCCGCTCAACCTTGAGATGACCCTCACCAGAGCTAAGTTCAACGAACTGACCGCAGACCTCGTTGAAGCGACAATGGGTCCTGTTCGCCAGGCTATCTCGGACTCCGGACTCAAGACTTCCGATCTTCACAAGATCCTTATGGTCGGCGGTTCGTCCCGTATCCCCGCTGTTCAGGAAGCTGTTAAGAAGTACACCGGCGTCGAGCCCTTCAAGGGTATCAACCCCGATGAGTGTGTCGCTATCGGTGCTGCTATCCAGGGCGGCGTCCTTGCAGGCGATGTCAAGGGACTGCTTCTTCTTGATGTTACCCCGCTGTCACTCGGCATCGAGACCATGGGCGGCATAAACACCAAGATCATCGACAGAAACACCACAATCCCCGTCAAGAAGAGCCAGATCTTCTCGACCGCAGTTGATAATCAGCCCTCAGTTGAAGTCCATGTCCTCCAGGGCGAGAGAGACTTCGCTAAGGATAACAAGACCCTCGGCGTGTTCCACCTCGACGGCATCATGCCCGCACGCAGAGGCGTGCCGCAGATCGAAGTTACCTTTGATATAGATGCAAACGGCATAGTCCATGTTTCCGCAAAGGATCTGGGCACCGGCAAGGAGCAGTCGATCTCCATCACCTCTTCGTCCAACATGTCCAAGGAGGATATCCAGAAGGCTGTTGACGAGGCTGAGAAGTTCGCTGAGGAAGACAAGAAGCGCCGTGAGGAAGTTGATATCAGAAACGGCGCAGACCAGATGGTCTATCAGTGCGAGAAGCTCGTCAGCGAGGACGGCGACAAGTTCTCCGAGGACGACAAGAAGGACATCAACGACAAGGTCGATGCCCTTAAAGAAGCCCTCAAGGGCGAGGATATCAACCTCATCAAGTCCCGCCAGGAGGAGCTCACCGCTAAGTTCTATGAGATCTCCGAGAAGGTCTACAAGGCAGCTGCCGAGCAGGCTCAGGCTCAGCAGGGTGCCGATGGCGCTCAGCCCGGCAATGATGCGGGATACACTGAGGCGAATTATACCGACGTCCCCGAAGACAACGACTAAGTCGGCAATGCGTAATTTCGCACGATACGGCGTTGTGAGAACCTGAGAACTTGGTCACGTACCGACGTACGCTCCCGCGTTCTCAGAACCTCACGCCTTGTCTCACGCAAAATTCCGCTATTGCCTGCCCTTTCGCAGGAATTGACAGCCGGCAATGCGTAATTTCGCGCGATACGGCGTTGTGAGAACCATGCCCGTTCGGTCACGTACCAACGTACGCTCCCTCGCGGGCAGAACCTCACGCCTTGTCTCGCACAAAATTCCGCTATTGCCTGCCTTTTCGCAGGAATTGACAGCCGGCAATGCGTAATTCTGCGTGATACGGCGTTGTGAGAACCATGCCCGTTCGGTCACCGCTGTAGGGGCGGATATCATCCGCCCGCGATACGGTCACGATTGCCTTTCACGGATACGCATTGCATAAAAAATAATGTTTTACGCGGTTATCGCGCATGAACCTACGCATATCCGTGGGCTCTGCGCGGTTTGCGCGTTTGAATGTAGGGGCGGATATCATCCGCCCGTGATATGATGATGCCTATGGACACGACGAAACCGTCGAGAAAGAAGATTCGCCTTGTTGGATATGACTATTCTTCAAGCGGCGCTTATTTCATAACGATTTGTACCGTGGATAGAAAGCCGTTGCTATGGAAACGCTCCGATGCGGATTTCGGGCTTTCTCGCTGCGGCGAAACGGTGAAAACTGCAATTGAGTCAATCGAAAAACACTATGAATGTGTTGCGGTAGACAAATATTGCATTATGCCGAACCATGTTCATCTGATTCTTACAATTACCGCCGATGAGTGCGGGCGGATGATATCCGCCCCTACGGTGTCGAATGTTGTGGGCTCGATGAAGCGGTGGGTCTCAAAAGAACTCGGCGTGTCGATTTGGCAGAAATCATTCTTTGACCGCGTGATACGCGGCGAAAAAGACTATTTAGAAATTTGGCAATACATTGATGAAAATCCGTTAAAATGGGTTTCGGATGAATTGTATATTGGGTAAAAAGGAGTAATTTCCCTTGGCTGATAAAAGAGATTTTTACGAGGTGCTCGGGGTCAGCAAAAATGCCACTGAGGACGAGATAAAAAAAGCATACCGTCAGAAGGCGAAGCAGTATCATCCCGATCTCAACCCCGGTGACGCTGACGCCGAGGCGAAATTTAAGGAGGTCAACGAGGCATACGAGGTGCTCTCCGATAAGGATAAGCGCGGCAGGTACGACCAGTTCGGCCATGCCGGCGTCGATCCGAACTTCGGCGCGGGCGGCGGCGCAGGCGGCTGGGGCACAGGCTCCGGCGGCGTTGACTTCGATTTGGGCGATATTTTCGGCAGCTTCTTCGGAGGCGGCGGAGGGTTCGGCGGCTTCGGCGGCGGACGCTCCGACCCCAACGCCCCGAGGCGCGGCGACGACGTTCAGGCGCGCGTCACCATTTCGTTTGAAGAGGCGGCGAAGGGCTGCAAACGCAAGATAGAGATACACCGCATCGAGACCTGTCCCGACTGCGGCGGTTCGGGTGCCCAGAAGGGCTCGACCACCAAGACCTGCCCCGACTGCGGCGGCAGAGGTCAGGTGAATGTCCAGCAGAGAACACCGTTCGGTGTTATTTCGACCACTAAGACCTGTACCAGGTGCGGCGGCAAAGGCAAAATTGTCGAGAAGCCGTGCCAGAAGTGCCGCGGCGGCGGACGCGTGTCCAAGCGCCGTGAACTCGAGGTGAATATCCCCGCCGGTATCGACGACAGACAGGTCATCTCCGTGCGCGGCGAGGGCAGCATGGGCTCGAACGGAGGTCCCTCCGGCGATCTTCATGTATCCGTGTTCGTCAGACCGCACCCGTTCTTTGAACGCGAGGGCTATAACATCTGGTATGACTGCAAGGTAAACTTTGTCCAGGCGGCTCTGGGCGACAGCATTATGGTGCCTACCATTGACGGCAAGGTCAAGTTCGACATGCCCGCCGGCACTCAGCCCGGCACCGTCATGTCCCTCAAGGGCAAGGGCATTCAGTATCTCAATTCGCGCGGCAGAGGCGATCAGTATATACGCATAATCGTCGAAGTCCCGAAGGATCTGACTGCGCCTCAGCGCGAGGCACTCAAAAACTTCAAGGATACCATGGGCTACAGCGATGTCACCCCTGATGAGAAGCGCGGATTCTTTGGCAAAAAGAAGAAATAATTTCTCAGACCGGAACGGCACGCACCGCTCCGGTCGCGTTTTTATACAGTCAAACCGTCCGTGTCCTTTATTTTACATATTCCTGTCGGCTCTGTCTGTTGACGGAGCGGGTAATATGAAGTATAATAAACAGATAAAGCGTTTACGATTTAAAGACGGGGAAAGCCGCTTTTCGGCGGCATATCAACGAAAAAGGAAGATATATTATGGAAGATAAATTTGAATCTGCGGCTCTGCTTATGCCGACCGTTGCGCTGCGAGGTCTCGTGGTGTTCCCCGGCATGCAGGTGCATTTTGATGTTGGCAGAGAAAAATCTATAGATGCGCTGAAAGCGGCGCTCGCGGGCGACAGAAAAATTTTCCTGACCGCGCAGAAAGATATAGCGGTTGACGATCCCGATTTCAACGACCTCTATAAGCTCGGCGTTGTCGCGACCGTTTCGCGCGTCGCGAAGCTCCCGGGCGAGGGGGATATAGTGCGCGTGTCCGTCAAGGGCATGTACCGCGCACGCCTGAATGGAATCGTCTCGTCCGAGCCGCACCTTGTCGGCGCGATAAGAGCCTGCGCAATACGCAAATATGACAGAGAAAACGAGTACGGTCAGGCGCTCATCAGAAGCGCAAAGAGCATCTTCGAGGGCTATGCGCAGAGTGCGCCCCAGCTCTCTCCCGATGTCGTGCTCGCTGTGCTCGGTTTCGATCATCCCGGCGACATGGCGGATTTCATCGCCGGCAATATAGCTCTCGAATTCTCGGACAGGCAGTCTGTTCTCGAAGAGCTCGACCCGATAAAGCGCCTTGAAAAGCTCTGCGTGCTCCTGCTCAAAGAGTCCCGTCTGCTCGAATATGAGGACGAGATTCAGGAGATGGTTCAAAAGCAGATGGACGACAGCCAGCGCGAATACTATCTTCGCGAGCAGCTCAAAGTGATTTCGTCCCAGCTCAACAACGGCGTGTCTCCCGAGGAGGAGATTCAGGAGTTCCGCGACAAAATCGCGGCTCTGCCCGTTGACGATGCGTCAAAAGAGAAGCTTCTGCGCGAGTGCGATAGGCTCGAACGCTACGCGGTTCAGTCGCCCGAGGCGGCGGTGAGCAGGAACTATCTTGAGACCTGCCTTGAACTCCCCTGGGGCAAATATACAAAAGATAACCTCGACCTTACCCGCGCCCACAAGATACTTGAGGCGGATCACTACGGGCTCAAAAAGGTCAAGGAGCGCATCCTCGAATTCATGGCTGTGCGCTCGCTCGCGCCCGATGTCGGCGGTCAGATAATCTGCCTCGTCGGCCCTCCCGGAGTCGGCAAGACCTCGGTCGCAAAGTCGGTCGCACGTGCTATGGGCAGAAAATATGCCCGCATATCTCTCGGCGGCGTCCATGACGAGGCGGAGATACGCGGCCACAGAAAGACATATATCGGCTCAATGCCCGGCAGAATAATTGCCGCTATCCAGCAGGCGGGCAGCTCGAATCCGCTCATTCTGCTCGATGAGGTCGACAAGCTCGGCAGCGACTACAAGGGCGATCCGTCCTCCGCGCTGCTCGAAGTGCTCGATTCCGAACAGAACTATGCGTTCAGGGACAATTATCTTGAGATTCCCTATGACCTGAGCAAGGTGCTGTTCATAACCACGGCGAATGTCGCGTCCGATATCCCCGCGCCGCTCTATGACCGCATGGAGGTCATTGAATTGGGCAGCTACACTGCGGAGGAGAAGTTCCATATCGCCAAGAAGCATCTTATCCCCAAGCAGCTCAAGAAGCACGGGCTCACGGCGCGTCAGCTCCGCTTCACGGACGGCGCGATAAGAAATATCATAGACGGCTACACCCGCGAGGCGGGCGTCAGAAGGCTTGAACAGCTTATAGCCTCCGTCTGCCGCAAAGCCGCCAAGCGCATAGCCGAGGGCGAGGAGAAGATAAGCGTCAAGGAGAGCGACCTTTTGGCTCTGCTCGGCAACCCGAAGTTCAAGGAAGAGAAGCTCAGGGATTCCGATGAGGTCGGCGTGGTCAACGGGCTTGCGTGGACTTCCGTCGGCGGCGAGCTGCTCGAGGTCGAAGCGGCCGTGCTCGATGGCACGGGCAAGCTTGAGCTCACCGGCTCTCTCGGCGATGTGATGAAGGAGAGCGCCCATGCGGCAATGTCCTATGTCCGCTCACGCGCTGATGTGCTCGGAATAGACAGCAAATTCTATAAAAATAAAGATATACATATTCATTGCCCCGAGGGTGCAGTCCCGAAGGACGGCCCGTCCGCGGGTGTCACGATGACCACGGCGCTCGTCTCCGCGCTGACCGGTGCCCCCGTCAGAAGAGATGTGGCGATGACCGGCGAAGTCACCCTGCGCGGCAGAGTCCTGCCGATAGGCGGACTCAAGGAGAAGTCCATGGCGGCTTACATACGCGGCATAAAGACCGTTATCATACCCAAGGCGAATGTGCCCGATCTCGACGAGGTCGACGATGCGGTGAAAGCGAATGTCGAGTTCGTTCCCGTCAGCCATGTTGATGAGGTGCTGAGCATCGCGCTTCTGCCCGTCAGCAAGCCCGCCGAGGTCGTTGACGCGCACGATGACTCTAAAGACAGCAAACACGCCGATATCCCGGCGCACGATAAAACAGGCGGACGCAGAAGCCGCGTCACGCAGTGAGGTTTTTATGAGATTTGATATCATTGAATTTGACCGTTCTTACGGTACTTCGGCTCAGCTCAAGAGGTTTGCCGAGCCCGAGATAGTTTTCTCCGGACGCTCCAATGTCGGCAAGTCGTCGCTGATAAACAAGCTGTTCAACCGCAAGAATCTTGCCCGCGTCAGCTCCGTTCCGGGAAAGACCGTCACCGTCAACTTTTTCAAAGGCGACAAGGTGAATTTCGTCGACCTCCCGGGCTACGGCTACGCCAAGGCGGCAAAGAGCGAGAAGCTGCGTTGGGCGGAGCTTATGGAGGGCTTTTTCGGCTCCGAGCGCAATATCGCGCTCGTCGTCCAGCTCATCGACTCGCGCCACAAGCCGAGCAAGGATGACTACGACATGCTGAACTTCCTGAAATCCGGCGGATACAAAACAGTTATCGCGCTGACGAAGATAGATAAGCTCAACAAAACCGAGCGCGCTCAGCGCCTTGAAGCGTTCAAAACAGAGCTCGCCGATTTTCCGGATTATGAGACTGTCCCGTTCTCTTCGCAGACCGGCGAGGGCGTGGATACGCTCAGAAAAATAATCGCGAGCGCGGCGGAATAAGCAAAATAATGTGTAAAGTTATATAATTTTACAGGCTGATCTGACAGATTTTTGCTTTGTGTTTGCCAATCGCATATAAATGCGAAAAGCGTTGAAAAATATCGGATTTTGCGGCTGAATGTGCTTTTGAAATCAGCTTCGACCGATATTTCAATGGTATAAATCCTGTAAAGTGAATTGCTTTACAGTTTTAAATGAGAGGATGATGTATATGTCCGATTTCACAACCGTCTATTTCACATGGATCAAGAGGGGATTCAACATCCCGTCGACCCTCGTTGAGTTCTCGCTCTTCGGGAACGAGATCAGCATCAAGTTCTACGGAGTCATTATCGCCTTCGGCTTTATACTCGCCGCGCTCTTCGGCGGCAGAATGGCCTACAAGTGGCGCATAAGCCTCGATAAGATGCTCGATGTGCTCATCTACGGCACCCTCGCGGGAATAATAGGTGCGCGCGCGTACTATGTTATATTCCAGTGGGACTATTATAAGCTCCATCCGGCGGAGATTCCGCAGATCTGGCAGGGCGGACTCGCCATCTACGGAGGAATAATCGGCGGACTCATCGCCGCGTTCATAGTCTGCAAGGTCAGAAAGATAAATATTCTTAACCTACTTGATATGGGCGGCATCAGCCTGCTTATCGGTCAGGGAATCGGACGCTGGGGCAACTTCATGAATCAGGAGGCTTTCGGCACGAATACCGATGCCCCGTGGGGAATGTGGAGCAAAAAGATAGCGGCGACGATAATTCAGGACAGTCAGCTGCTCGCGGAAAAGGGCATAACCATGGATCCAAATAAGCCCGTTCATCCGACCTTCCTCTATGAGTCGCTGTGGTGCCTCATCGGATTCCTCATCCTCTATGTTATCTATAAGAAGTTCAGAAAATTCAGCGGTCAGCTTTTCCTCGGCTACGGCGCGTGGTACGGGCTGGGCAGAATGATAATCGAGGGCTTCAGAACCGACAGCCTCTATATCGCACACACGACTATAAGAGTTTCGCAGGTAGTCTCGGGCGTGCTTATGCTCGTCTGCCTTGTGCTGTATATAGTGTTCACAGTCAAATATACGAAGCATCCCAAGCCCATTGAGGGCGTGGATTACTTCCCGGAGGACGCCGTAAAGACCAAGAAGGAGCGCCTTGCGGACGAGGCCGCCGCTATGCAGGCGCAGACCGAGGAGACTTCCGCGGAGAAGTCCGAGGAGGTTTCCGAAGAAGCTCCCGAAAAAGAGCCCGAAGAAAAAATCGAGGAGACTCCCGAAGAGGAGAAGCACGAAGACAGCGAAAAAACGGAATAAATCAATTGGAAAGAGTGGATAAGATGGCAAAGCTGATAGACGGAAAGCTTATTTCCGCAGAGGTGCTCGACTCTGTGCGCGGGCGCGTGGAATATCTGAAAAGCCGCGGCGTTGAGCCGTGCCTTGCGGTCATAATCGTCGGAGACGACCCCGCATCGAGGGTGTATGTCAATAACAAAAAGAAGAGCTGCGAAAAGGTCGGCATAAAGTCGCTCGAATTTGCGCTCCCCGCCGATACGAAGCAGGAGGAACTCATCGTGCTCATCGACCGCCTCAATGCGGATTCATCCGTCAGCGGCATACTCTGCCAGCTTCCCGTGCCGGAGCATATCGACTCAGAAGAGCTTATCCGCCGCATCTCGCCCGAAAAGGATGTCGATTGCTTCCATCCGCAGAATGTCGGCGCGGTGGTGACCGGCGGCAATGTGTTTTTGCCCTGCACCCCGGCGGGAATAATCGAGATGCTGCATCATGAAAATATAGCGACCGCAGGCAAAAACTGCGTTATTGTCGGCAGAAGCAATATTGTCGGCAAGCCCATGGCAATGCTCATGCTCAGGGAGAATGCCACCGTCACCGTCTGCCATTCTAAGACCGAGAATCTCGCCTCGTTCACCTCGAACGCGGATATTCTTATCGCGGCGGTCGGCAGGGCGAAAATGATAACCGCGGATATGGTAAAGTCCGGCGCGGCGGTCATAGATGTCGGCATGAACAGGGACGAAAACGGCAAGCTCTGCGGCGATGTGGATTTTGAAAGCGTCAGCAAAATAGCCGGCGCAATAACGCCCGTGCCGGGCGGCGTGGGCCCGATGACTGTCGCACTGCTCATGCGAAATACCGCAGAGGCTGCGGCTCATCAGAACAATATAGGATAACACCGCTTTTGCGGATATCGCAATAACTCATTTTGGAAAGGACGATTTTTATGGCGTCGGAAAAGAAACTTTATAAAAAAACAAGCGAAAAGAAGATCTGCGGCGTCTGCGCGGGTCTTGCCGAGTATCTCAACATGGATGTGACTGTAGTCAGGCTGCTTTTTGTGCTGCTCTCTCTCTTCACTACGGGATTCCCGGGGATTCTTGTCTATGTCATAATGGCACTTGTTATGCCAGATGAGGACGATCTTCAGCCCCCTTATGACAACAGCGTGGATCAGTAACAGCATCGGCTCTCCGGTTTTTGGCCGGGGAGCTTTTTACTTGCAAAAAACTGCGGAAAACCGCAAAAAAATTTGCCTGAATGTTTGACAATCCGGTGCAGTATATGATATAATCACCTATGCCGCATATCTCGGGCAGTGCTATGCACTATGAAGCGGATTATCCCGCCCGCACATAGCGAGTCTTAAAAAAGGAAGGTAAATATTGATGTACGCAATTATCGAAACCGGCGGAAAGCAGTATAAGGTTCAGGCCGGCGATGTCGTATTCATCGAGAAGCTGGACGTTGAGCCTGAGCAGGAAGTCGTTTTTGACAAGGTTATGGTCGTCGGCAAGGATGACGGCGTCGTTGTCGGTACCCCCACTGTCGCAGGAGCCACTGTCTCGGCTAAGGTTCTCAAGAACGGCAAGGCTAAGAAAGTCACCGTCTTCACCTACAAGCCCAAGAAGAACGAGAAGCGCAAGCTCGGTCACAGACAGCCCTACACCAAGGTGGAAATTTCCGCTATCAACGCTTAACCAATGATAAGAGCGGTATTTTTTGAAGGCGAAAACGGCCGGGGATTCGAGATAAGCGGTCATGCGGGCGGCAACGCCGGCACGGATATAGTCTGTGCGGCTGTTTCTTCCGCAGTGTATATGGCGGCGAACACCGTCACCGAGATTATCAAGGTTCACGCCGATATCTCCGAGCAGGACGGACATCTGAAGTTTTCCGTCGGCGAGGAAAATGATTCGGCTGCAGCAGTCCTCGACGGACTGAAACTGCATCTGACTGAGCTTTCAAAGCAGTACCCGAAAAAGATCAAAGTCATTACGGAGGTGTAACACAATGCTCAAGATAAATATTCAGCTTTTCGCACATAAGAAGGGCGGCGGATCGACCAAGAACGGCCGTGATTCTGAGTCCAAGAGACTCGGCGTCAAGAGAGGCGACGGTCAGTTCGTTCTCGCAGGCAATGTCCTTGTCAGACAGCGCGGAACCCACATCCATCCCGGCAACAATGTCGGCAAGGGTTCTGATGACACCCTCTTCGCTCTCGTCGACGGCAACGTCAAGTTCGAGAGAATGGGCAAGGATCGCAAGAAAGTCAGCGTTTACGCTGTCGAGCAGTAATCTGCCTGAATTTTTAAAATTACGGCTTCGCTTCGGCGGAGCTGTTTTTTTATATTTAACGCTTAAAATCACTTATATATTGCTTCAATATATGTAATAATGCGCGTTTAACAAAGTATTTTATATACCTTTTATATATAGGGCATTTTCGGGCAAAAAATCCGTCGGAAAATGCAAGTAAAAAGCTCCGCCGATGTGACGGAACGGCGGCGGGTGATTGTTAAAAAGTGTAAAGCGTTTTACTTTACACTTTTTCAGCCTTTTTTGCAGGTAAAATTATGTAAAGCGAAGAGGTTTACAAGCCCTGTTTATTTTTCTTTGCCGATATAGTTTGGTGCGCAACGAAACAGGTTGGCGAAACTTGAAAATGATTCTTCTAAAACATCAAAGAGCCGAATTTGTTACGGATTTTCATTGATTTGTAACCATTTGTAACTTTTTGGACTTTTCACAAAAGTTTAGCCATTTTTTCCCATTTTAACGGGCGGTTTCAAGGGTCAGTGCCACACTTTGAGCGTTATCGTATTTGATTTGCAAGTACGCTCTTGTGCAAACTGCACAAAATGAGAGCCTCAAAAAATTTGACAAATGCCGATTGTGTCAATATAATAGCAGGAGTCGTTTCAAAAACGGCTCAGCACACCCACGGAACCCAAAGCAAAGAACAAAGGAGTTTTACCTGATGTTAGAGCATATCAAGGCTTTCTTTGCAAAACTGCCCGTGAGAAATATGTCAAAACGCAAAGTTCTGGCAACGGTTTCAGCCCTTGTGGTTATCGTCTCTGTTGTGACGATAACGGCATTCGCGGCTGCGGCGACTTATAAAGTCACCGTAAACGAGGCAGGCAAAAAGGCCTACACAGTTTCGACCCGCGCAGACTCAGTTGAAAAATTTGTTGAGGATAACGCGGACGCCCTGTCACTCGGCAAGTATGATTATCTCGACACCTCTTCTTTCGAAGTCGGCGAGAACTGCACAGTGACCGTCCTTCGCGCGCAGGTCATCAAAGTCATCGACAACGGCGAGGAGCACTTCCTCAACGGAGCCGGTCCTGCGGCTCAGATGCTCGAGAAGCACAACATGGCTCTCGGCAAGTTCGACGAGATAAACCTCGCCGACAATGAATTCGTCAGCAGCGACAAGACACTTGAAATCAAGCGTTCATTCGGCGTCACTGTTATAGCGGACGGAAAATCAAACGATGTCCAGATAGCCTCCGGCACTGTCAAAGATGCAGTTGCCCGCGCAGGCATCACGCTCGGCGAGAATGACGAGACCGATCCCGCGCTCGATACGGAGCTCACCAACGGCATGGAGATAAATGTCCTGCGTGTTGAGTACAAGGAGCGCACCGAGACCGTCAAGATCCCGTTCGATACAGTCACAAAGAGAACCCCCGACCTCTATGTTGACCAGACAAAGGTCTCCGTCGAGGGCGTGGACGGCGAGAAGATAGTCACCTATAAAGACAAATATGTCAACGGCGACCTCGACTCTTCCGAGACCGTAAATGAAAAGATAACCAAGCAGATGGTGACCGAGGTCATTCTCAAGGGCAGAGTCAAGCGCGTCAAGAATATCAGACTCAAGACTCATACGCCGATATCCGAGCTCAAGGTTCCCTCGAGAGTTCAGCTGGACGCGAACGGCGTGCCCAAGAACTATAAGAGAATAGTTGACGGCACCGCAACCGCATATTACGGCGGCACGGGAACGGCATCCGGACGCAAGCCGATGCCCGGACACATCGCGGTCAACCCCAAGCAGTTCCCTTACGGCACCGAGCTCTATATCGTCTCGCTTGACGGCAAGTTCGTCTACGGCTACTGCATAGCGGCCGATACCGGCGGATTTGCAAAGAGAAATTCCTGCACGGTAGACCTCTATATGAACACATATGAGGAGTGCTGTGCATGGGGCTACAGAGGCGTGCGCATCTACGTTCTCTGATGAATAAAAAATCAGGACTGTCTGAACGGACAGTCCTTTTTTCATGCCTATTCCACCACACACAACAAAAAAATCCTATCCAATCGCGGATAGGATTTTTTGTCTTATAATCATTGCTGAGTTTTTATACTCTGTTGCTCGGTCGGTCTTCGATTATCCTGCCGTCCGATATTCTGACAACGCGCGTTCCCTCTTCGGCGATCTCGTTGTCGTGGGTGATGAGGATTATCGTGCGCCCCTCGTCGTTGAGCTCGTGGAGTATCTTCATGACCTCCTTGCCGGAGTGCGAGTCAAGGTTGCCGGTCGGTTCGTCTGCGAGGATTATCGGCGGGCGCGCGGCGACGGCACGGGCTATTGCGACTCTCTGCTGCTGACCGCCGGACATCTGCGAGGGCAGGTGGTTCATGCGCTTTTCGAGCCCGACTCGGCGCAGTGCGTCGACCGATAGCTTCTCGCGCTCTTCTTTTTTTACGCCTCTGTATATCAGCGGCAGCTCAACGTTTCCCTTTGCCGTGAGGCTCGGGATCAGATTGAAGCCCTGGAATATAAAGCCGATTTCTTTGTTGCGTATCTCCGAAAGCTCGTCGTCCGACAGGTTAGAAACATCTTTGCCGTCGATGAGATATTCGCCGCTCGTGCAGATGTCGAGCAGACCGAGCATGTTCATCAGCGTCGATTTACCCGAGCCGGAGTGACCGACGATCATCAGAAATTCTCCGCGGTCAACGGTCAGCGAAACTCCGTCGAGCGCGTGAACTTCGTTCTCGCCGGGATTGTATATTTTATATGCGTCCTTGACTTCGATAAGATGCGCCATTGCAAAGCTCCTCAAGTGTTTTTTATAATTTTATCGCGATGTTGTTCATCAAGTCAAGTCAACATTTGTAAATTATTTTCGCGGCGGTATATTTCTTTCGCGCGTGCAGAAAATAGACGCAAGGGAGATGAAAGTATGTCGCTGTCCGGAAAAGAATATGAAAAAATGACGAAGCGTGCCTCGCCGCCGAGCCCGAAGCTGATGAACCTGTTGAAAGCTTTTTTGATAGGGGGGCTCATCTGCGCGATAGGCGAGGGATTTTCGATGCTCTATGAGTCGCTCGGCGCGGACGAAAAGACGGTGTCGAGCCTTGTACCATGTACTCTTGTTGTCATTGCCGCCGTGCTGACCGCTCTCGGCGTGTTCGATAAAATCGCCCGTCATGCGGGCGCCGGTACACTCGTGCCGATAACCGGCTTTGCAAATGCAGTTGTTTCGCCCGCGATGGAGTTTCAGAGCGAGGGCAGGATTCTCGGCACGGGCGCGAATATGTTCAAGGTTGCGGGGCCTGTTATAGTCTATGGCAGCGCCGCGGCGGTCGTCTACGGCGTGATTTATTATATCGCGCTCAGGATAATGGGGTGAACCGATGGCAGAGAGAATTGGAAAATATACGCTGAAATTCGGCAGTCGTCCGGGGATAATCGCATCCGCCGCGATAGTCGGCAGCAAGGAGGGGGACGGACCTCTCGGCGGGAGCTTCGATGAAATTATAATCGACGGCACATTCGGCGAAAAGACATGGGAGAAGGCGGAGAGCGCGTTTCAGCACCGCGCCGTGGTGAAGGCTATTGAAAAATCCGGCATGACCGCCGCAGATATAGATATGCTAATGGCGGGTGATTTGCTCAGCCAGTGCAGCGGCTCGGCGTTCGGCGCACGCGATCTCGGCATACCGTTTGTCGGGCTTTACGGCGCGTGCTCAACAATGGCTTTGTCGCTGGCATTGGCGGCGCTGAGTGTCGATTCGGGTGCGGCGCGTATAGCCGCCGCGGCAACTTCGTCGCACTTCTGCTCGGCGGAGAAGCAGTTCCGCACACCGCTCGAATACGGCGGTCAGCGTCCTCCGACTGCCCAGTGGACGGCGACGGCGGCAGGGTGCGCCGTGATAGGAAAGTCCGCGTCGCCGCATATAGAAGCCGCCACATTCGGCAGGATAACCGACTACGGAGTCAAAGACGCAAACAACATGGGTGCGGCTATGGCGCCCGCCGCGTGCTCGACAATAACCGCCTTTTTGCAGGACACAAAAACACAGCCGGAGGATCTCGACCTTATCCTGACTGGCGACCTCGGCTATGTCGGCTCAACGCTCCTGCGCGAGCTGATGAGAAAGCAGGAGCATATCGATATCACGACCTGCCACAACGACTGCGGACTGATGCTCTATCGGCTCAACGAGCAGGATGTGAACTCCGGCGGCTCGGGCTGCGGGTGCAGCGCGGCGGTTGTCTGCTCGCATATCGTCAGCGAGATGCGCTCGGGCAGGCTGAACAAAGTGCTCTTCGTCGGAACGGGCGCGCTGCTCTCGGCAGTCTCGCCGCTCCAGGGCGAAACAGTGCCGTCGATAGCTCACGCGGTCCTGCTGACAAACTGAAAGGGGATAGCAATGGATACTGTGCAGAGTGTTTCAAAGAGCCTGAAGCTCGTCAGCTGCGCATTGACCTCGATGCGCTGGCTCGATATAATCAAAAAGCTTATCGCCGCCGCGGCGATAGCGACAGCCGCCTGCTCGGCGCTGAGCATAATAGCCGCGTGCAGGGAGAAAAAGTGAAAAAACGCGAAAACCGGCTGTAAAGTATAATCGCTTTACGGCTGGTTTTTGTGTTATTAATAGGCTTGTCAGGCTTTCGTGCAGGGAAACCTGATTGACGAAGCCGAGACTGAGAGCTTATTTCACGAAATTCGCACTAAATTTATTACCCTGTACCTTGTAGGGTGCGGCGACCCGACGCACCGCTGCCGCCGACGGCGGCACGAAGTTTTCGCAAGATTTGTTCTACTGACCGTAGCGGCGAACTTCGTTCGCCTGCTTTTGAAGTCTGTATAGGGGTGACGGAGCCGGTTTTTCTGCTTATCTGTGTTGCTTTTTACCCCGATAAACCACTGCCGCGATGCCATGTTACTATACATTATATATAAGCCTTTTTATATAGCGGTTATGTAAAACAAATATAGCCTTAAAAGCCGTACCTTTATTAATTATCAGCAAATAAAAGCCCTACTTATTTCCATAACAAATATTAATATGATAAATAGACGTTATTATTCTCAGAACTCATGATTTTTTGTGCAATTTTTACCCGCAAAAAATTAAAATTAATTCTCCAAAATCATAAAAGCGTTAATTTTAATGGAAATATAGAACAAAAATGACATTTTTCAACATATTTGTTAAATCTGTATTGTTAGCATACGATAAAAAATTGAACTTTCATTGTACAAAACGCACAAAAATGATTAAAAAAATTTAAACTTATTGACAAAGTGCCGAACGAGGGGTTATTCTTTACATGGGGGATAATCATACCCTCTTGCTTTGTATTGCCCGAACAGAGCAAAATGACTTTGTCGCCAATGTGTTCCGTCAATTTGCGGGAGACGGAATGCTCTGATATATGGTGAAATTTTTAAAATGGAGGTGTAAATTTGAAGAAAATGAAACGCTTGTTAGCAATCATCCTTGCTTCACTGCTCATACTCTCATCGGCTACCGCCGGCGCGAGTGCGTACCAGGCTTATAAGGATGACGCGCTGACAAAGTACGACTTTACTGACACTGCGGTTCTGACCACAGAGCAGTATGCGTCTGCGCTTCTTGACTACGCTGACAAGGCGCTTGCCAAAGAGAACATCACGATGGATCTTTCGATTCTCGGTAAGCTTGATGCGACGTCTATAGACAATGCTCTTTCGAGCGTCTATAAGCTGATCAACGGCAACAAGATCATCCTTTGGATGGCCGGCGATCTGAACAGCGTCAATGTCGATGCAATCAAGAACCCGCGCAGAAGCAATACCACTGATGTCGCAGTCATCAAGGCGCTCCTTCAGTTCCTTGCGGACAACAAGGGAATCGTCAAGAAGGTTGTCGTCGGCGGTGTCGGTAAGTACAAGCGAGACGGCGGTGTCTCTCTCGGCGTTGCCAACTCGTTCGTAAAGGTCGATCTGAATGTCGAAGTTATGCTCAGAGAGATGATTTGGGGTCTTGCATATCCGAATACGGAATACAACAGCTCCAATAACATCGACAGCATGCTTCAGGTCATCATTCAGAACGCTCTTGCAGGCGTTAAAGAGATTCCTGACAGCGTCAAAAATCTCGTTGACCTCAACTCGACAAAGTCTACATATGACTTCATCGAGGATCTTCTTCAGACAGCTTATAACGATATAGCTGTTCCGATGCTCAATGACCAGACAATGAAGTGGCTCGGTCAGGAGATCGACAAGGATACCACAGGTACTCTTGCGGGTCTGTTCAACAGGGACTTCAGGGTTTCGGCCTATACCGTCCCCGCGGGCAGCACTCTTGTTGCTGAGCTCAATAACATTGCCGGCGGCATTGTTAACGGACTTCTGAAGAACTACAACGGTTGGGTCTCGGGTGACAATTCAAAGCTCACCGATAATGTTGTCGCAGTTGCGAGATACATTCTCAAAGAGACCGGCGATTACTTCTTCCCGGATTGGCAGAAGCACATCGCAACCGCCGAAGAGATCGACGCAATGAGCAAGGAAGAGCTTATCGCTTATCTTGCGCGCTCGATCATCAACGCATCAGTCGGCTATATGTACATCCCCGAGGATGTCACGACTGTTATAGGCGTTGCATGGGAGGCTGTTAAGCAGCTCATGGCTCAGTTCCTTCCCGAAAGAGATTACAGCGGTTATCCCAAGACTGTTCAGGGTATCCTTGACATGCTTGCGGATTTCGTCGCCTACAACGTCAATCCCGGTATCGACCTCAACGCAGGTGATCTGAAGAAGGCGCTCAACTACGGCGACGGTATGGATAAGATGCTGACTACTGCCGTTCAGTGGCTTGCCGCTGACCCGCAGTATTACACAGGTCTTCTTCCCAGCACCACGATTGATACCTCTGACGGATGGAAAGCTCTTGATGATATCTTCTTCAAGCTGTTAGACAAATCTGTTCTTCCCGCAAAGTTTGCCAACAGCGGAAGCGAGACTATCCTCAAGGATATTGTTTATTCTATCCTCAACGGACTGCTCGTTGATCAGGATCTGACCTGCATCTCTGACCTGTTTGTTAAGAATGAGTCCGGCGCATTCGCCACTCAGACTCTCAAGCAGAGCATCGTGAGACTCGTCACCGATATCCTCAACGCAGTTCTTCCGGGAACGATAACCAAGACTTACGGCTCGCTCAATGAGATCGTTTCGAACTCTGAGCTCGGCTCGATAGTCGAGAACCTTCTCGGATCTTTGAATTCCAACAAGGACAAGCTTGTTCCGCCTATCGTCAACATCGTGGCTCAGGTCATGAAGCTGACTGATAAGGCAAAGTTCAAGGAAATGGAGATCGCCGGTTCAAAGAGAATCAAGAACAGCAGCGAACTTGATCTCACGGTTTATAACGGAAGCCAGGGCATTAACAGAGGTTATACTGATAAGAACAATAACTTCACTCAGGACAAGCTTCCCCGTTATACAATCGATAGTTGGAGCGCTGTTGCTTATAACTATGACGGCAGCAAACAAAAGGATCTTTCGGTATCCGGTCTTACTGCCAATGAGGAACTCAATGGCGGCGATAATAGGTCGGTGAAGATAAGCGGAATCGACAGTAATAATACGCTTGTTGTCTTTACTGTATATTATTTTGCCCTCGATGAGGCGGGAAATAAGCTGACAAACGATGCTTCGGTTTGCAGATTCTATTCTTACAGGCTTGATGGTGCTGATGTTGATAACAATACCAGCGGAATTAATACGGGCTCAAACAAGACAAGTGCGTCTGTTAATGATTGCCCGCCCAAGCTTCTGCTGTTTAATCAGAACAACACCAACCCGCTGAAGACGATATGTGCGCAGAGTGTTACTTTCAAGGTGCCGAAGGGCAAAGGTTCACATACAGGATCTAATGCATCGGCTAATCTCGGTGGCCTTAGTTCCAACCTTAAGAGTGCGACCTCCTCGGCGTCAATGGATGGCGGAAATGCTATTTCAGGTTCAAATGCCTATGCCAGCATTGATCTTTGGGAGGAGACAGCTTCTATTGCAAAGTTTGAAGTTGGCTTTGACACTACGATCAATTGGGCTGCTACGGCAAAGAAGGGTAACAAAACCGACCATTACAATGGTGCTACCCGCATTATCTGTTATAACGATTACGGACTTCCTGAGCTCTACAATATAGAAGCTGGCAAGAATCGCGCAAGAACAGATTATGACAGCAGCGCGGATGCAGCTTGGGACGCATATATAACCGCCCTTAACAATGCGGCTATATATACGCTTCTTCCCGGTACGATTGCGCTCTACACCAATAGCGAATTCCTTGCAGGATTTGAAGCTAGACAGAAGGCACTTGCCTCTGCAGTTGAAACTTTGGAGACGCATTTGGATTCCGCTTCTGTTGACTCGCTCAAGACCGCCGTTGAGGCAGTCCAGGGCAAGGACAACGCAGAGGGCGCCGTTTATTGGGATGACGGTTATAACTATTTCGGTTATGACGATTTCAATTCAGTCACCTGGAACGGCTGGAAGGAAGCCAGAAACCGCGCTCTCAACCTCTACAACTCGACCATAGCTCCCAAGGAGCCCGTTGCTCCCGAGAAGCCCGGCGATGACGCTACTCTGATCGAGAAGCAGAAGTATGAGAAGGCATATGCACAGTGGGAGACCGACCACGCAGCGTGGGAGACCGCGATTGTCGCTTGGCAGACGCCCACAATATCCGCTATCGATGTTGCTTATGCTGAGCAGCAGGTCGAGCTTTGGGGTCCCAGACTTATAAAGCTTGCCGCTGTCAAGACGCACCTCGATGCGGCTATCAAGATGTGCACCATCGACTCCGCCGATGCTTCCAAGTATGACGCGGAGAGATGGGAAGCATATTCAAAGTCATTTGCTTATGCTCAGAAGGTTTCGACCTCGTTCAACGCCTCTACGACCATGCGCACGCAGGTCAGAGAAGCTATGAACAACCTTATCTACAACTGGAAGCGCCTTATTGCTAACCCCGTTGTCACCGTCACCTTCACCTTCACCGTGAATGGCGAGACTCACGCGGTTCTCACCGGCAACCAGGGCGATCCCGTTGATCTTAGCTCCATCGAAGCTCCTGCCGCACCTGTCGGCATGCACTTCGTCGGTTGGGGCAACGTACCCGCAACGTTTGACGCTGACGCTACATTCGAAGCTCAGTTCGCAAACAACACGGATACAAAGTACACCGTGAATGTTTATAATATGGACACCACCGGCAACTATCCGGCAACTCCCGACAGCACCTATCAGGGCGCAGGCGAGACCAATTCTACAGCCGATATCACTGCCGATGCAGTCGCCGCTGAAGGCTTCTCGCTCGATTCGGCAAAGAGCACCCTTACCGGCACCATCGCCGCTGACGGTTCTCTTGTCCTCAGCATTTACTATTCACGCAACCAGTACACCATAACTTATGCTAACACGGATCTCGAACCCGATACATATTATTATGGCGCTACTGTTTCCGCCCGTACTCCCGAGAAGGCAGGCTTTGCTTTCCAGGGTTGGGAGGAAGAGGTTCCCTCCACCATGCCCGCACAGAACATCACTCTTACGGCTAAGTGGAACGAGAATCCCGCAGACTACACCGATTATGACATAGCTGTTGCAGCTGCCAACGCTAAGAAGGCAGAGGCCAACTACGACAAGACCTACACCGAGGCTTCCAGAAAAGCTCTTGACGCCGCTCTCGCAGTTGACGTCTCCGGCAAGAAGCTCAGCGAGCAGGGTGTTGTCGACGCTCAGACCGCAGCTATCAACGCTGCTGTTAAGGGTCTTGAGAAGATGACCTACAACGCAACATTCTATGTTGACGGCGAAGAGTACAGAGTCGTTCCCACCAAGGTCGGCGAGCAGATCGTCGCCCCCGAGGCTCCCTCCAAGCAGGGTTACACCTTCACCGGATGGACTCCCGAAGTCGGAACGATGGGCATTGAGGATGTTTCCTTCAACGCAGTATTCTCCGCAGGCACCGTTGCTTACACTGTCGAGACATACGTAATGGATGTCACCGGCAACTACGGCGACGCTGCTATCGAGAACAAGTCCGCTACTACCGGCGAGACCGTCTCCGTTACTCCCGAGGCTCGTGAGGGCTTCTCGGTTGCAGCTGAGAGCGTACTTTCCGGCGAAGTCAAGGCTGACGGCAGCCTTGTTCTCAAGGTTTACTACAGCCGCAACCAGTACAAGCTTACTGTTGACGGCAATGTGACCAATGTTTATTACGGCGCAGCCATCAGTGTTTCCGAGCCGGCAGCTCGTGAGGGCTACACCTTCGCCGGTTGGGACAGAGATGTTCCCGAAACCATGCCCGCTTCCGATGTAACTCTTGTTTCCCAGTGGAACGAGAACGACGCTGACTACACCGCTTACAACGCGGCTAAGGCAGCGGCTGAGGCTAAGCAGGCAGAAGCAAACTTCGACAAGACCTACACCGCAGAGTCCAGACAGGCTCTCGCCGATGCCCTTGCGAAGGATGTTTCCGGCAGGAAGTATACCCAGCAGGGTGAAGTTGATGCAGCCGCTAAGGCAATCAACGATGCGGTCACAGCTCTTGAGCTCATGACCTACAAAGCCACCTTCTATGTTGACGGCGCTGAATACAAGGTTGTTACTGCAAAGGTCGGCGAAGCTATCGCCAAGCCCGACGATCCCTCCAAGACAGGTTATGTCTTCACCGGTTGGGATCCCGAGGTCGGAACCATGGGCACTGAGGATCTCACCTTCAATGCTAAGTTCTCCGCAGGCGAAGTTTCTTACACTGTTGAGACCTATGTCATGGGTCTTGACGGTCAGTACGGCGCAGCCGATTCCAAGAACGTTGCAGCAACCACCGGCGCAGAGATAACTCTTACCCCCGATGCCCGTGAGGGCTTCACTGTTGCAGGCGAGAGCGTTCTCACCGGTACAGTCGCAGCTGACAGCAGCCTTGTTCTCAAGGTTTACTACAGCCGTAACCAGTACAAGCTTACTGTTGACGGCACAACGACCGAAGTCTACTACGGCGCAGCTCTTGAGATCGCAGATCCCGAGGCAAGAACCGGTTACACCTTCGCTGGCTGGAAACCCGCGGCTCCCGCGACCATGCCCGCTAACGATGTAACTCTTGAGTCCCAGTGGACAGAGAACGGTGCTGATTACACTGCTTATGACGCGGCAGTCAAGGCTGCTCAGGCTAAGCAGGCCGAGTCCGACTACGCAGCAAGATACACCGAGGAGAGCAGAAATGCTCTTGCAGCGGCTCTTGCAGCAGATGTCTCCGGCAAGAAGTACACCCAGCAGGGTGAAGTTGATGCGGCAACAACCGCTATCAACAACGCAGTCGCAGGTCTCGACAAGATGACCTACAACGCAATATTTACAGTCGACGGCGAAGAGTACGCCAAGGTTCCCACGAAGGTTGACGATCAGATCGTCGCTCCCAAGGATCCGTCCAAGGAAGGCTACACCTTCGCAGGTTGGAAACCCTCAGTCGGCATTATGGGTACCGCAGACGCTACCTTCGAGGCAGTGTTCGCAGCAGCAGGTGACACCGCTTACACCGTCAACACCTATGTAATGGGCACCGACGGCACTTACGGCGATCCCACTTCTGAGAAGCTTACTGGTACCACCGGCTCGATCGCTACCTACGCACCTGAGGCTCGCGAGGGCTTTACCGTTGCAGACGAGAGCGTTCTTTCCGGCACTATCGCAGCTGATGGCAACCTTGTCCTCAAGGTCTACTACAGCCGCAACAAGTATACCCTGACCGTTGACGGTGTCGCTTCCGAAGTCTACTACGGCGCAGCTGTTTCCGTGGCAGAGCCTTCTAAGGAGCACTACACCTTCGCAGGTTGGGAGCCCGAGCTTCCCGACACCATGCCCGCGAACGACGTAACAGTCGTTTCCAAGTGGACAGAGGACGGCGCTGACTACACCGCATATGATGCAGCAGTCGCAGCGGCTCAGGCGAAGAAGGCCGAGACTGACTATGATAAGACCTACACCGCAGAGTCCAGAGCGGCTCTCGATGCAGCTCTTGCAGAAAAAGTTTCCGGCAAGAAGTATTCCGAGCAGAATGTTGTCGATGCAGCCACCAAGGCTATCAACGACGCAATCGCAGCTCTCGATCTTATGACCTACAACGCAACCTTCTATGTTGACGGCGCTGAGTACAGAGTCGTTCCCACGAAGGTCGGCGCGCAGATCGTTGCTCCCGAAGCTCCTTCCAAGACCGGCTATGTCTTCACCGGTTGGGATCCCGCAGTCGGCGTTATGGGCACTGAGGATGTTTCCTTCAACGCTCAGTTCTCCGCGGGCGAGGTTTCCTACAAGGTTGAGACTTATGTCATGGGTCTTGACGGACAGTACGGCGCAGCAGAGACCAAGACTGTTCCCGCAACCACCGGCGCAGCCGTCTCCGTCGAGCCTGAGGCTCGCGAGGGCTTCACCGTTGCTGACAACAGCGTCCTCTCCGGCGTTGTTGTTGCCGACAGCAGCCTTGTTCTTAAGGTCTACTACAGCCGTAACCAGTACAAGCTTTCTGTTGACGGCGTAGAGTCCGATGTTTACTATGGCGCAGCTCTTAACATTGCCGCTCCGGCAGCAAGAGAGGGCTTCACCTTCACCGGCTGGAATGTCGAAGTTCCCGCCAACATGCCCGCATCCGACCTGACCCTCGTTTCCCAGTGGAGCGAGAACGACGCTGACTACACCGCTTACAACGCGGCAGTCGCAGCGGCTAAGGCAAAGCAGGGCGAAGAGAATTATGACAAGATGTACACCGCCGAGACCAGAGATGCTCTCGCAGGCGCTCTTGCCATAGATGTTGCCGGTAAGAAGTATTCCGAGCAGTCTGTTGTCGATGCAGCTACCAAGGCTATCAACGACGCAGTTGCAGCTCTCGAAGTTATGACCTACAACGCGATCTTCACGGTCGACGGCGCCCAGTACGAAGTCGTTCCCACGAAGGTTGGCGAGCAGATCGTCGCTCCGAAGGATCCCGCTAAGGAAGGCTATGTCTTCAAGGGATGGGATAAGGAAGTCGGCAAGATGGGCGTTGAGGATATCACCTTCGCCGCCCAGTTCGAAGAGGCGTCCGGCATTGCCTACACCGTCGAGGTTTACACGATGGATGTCAACGGCAACTACGGCGCAGCTGAGACAAAGACCCTTTACGGCACCACCGACGCTGAGGTCACTGCAGATACAACTGCCGCCGAAGGCTTTACCTTCGACGAGTCGGCAGCTAATGTTGTCAGCGGTACCGTCGCAGCCGACGGCAGCCTCGTACTGAAGGTCTACTTTGCCCGTAACCAGTACAAGCTTACTGTTGACGGCGCAGAGTCCGAAGTTTACTACGGCGCAGCTCTTGACATTGCCACCCCGGCAGCGCGTGAGGGCTACACCTTCATCGGCTGGAACGTTGATGTTCCCGCCAACATGCCCGCATCCGACCTGACCCTCGTTTCCCAGTGGAGCGAGAACGACGCTGACTACACCGCTTACAATGCGGCAGTTGCAGCGGCTCAGGCGAAGCAGGCAGAGGACGGTTACGACAAGACCTACACCGCAGAGTCCAGAGCGGCTCTCGATGCAGCTCTTGCAGAAAAAGTTTCCGGCAAGAAGTATTCCGAGCAGTCTGTTGTCGATGCAGCCGCCAAGGCTATCAACGATGCAGTTGCCTCTCTCGAGGTCATGACCTACAACGCAACCTTCTATGTTGACGGCACTGAGTACAGAGTCGTTCCCACGAAGGTCGGCGAGCAGATCATCGCTCCCGAGAATCCCACCAAGGAAGGCTTCGTCTTCACCGGTTGGGATAAGGAAGTCGGAGTCATGGGCACCGAGGATGTTTCCTTCAACGCTCAGTTCTCCGCCGGCGAAGTCTCCTACAAGGTTGAGACTTACGTCATGGATGTCAACGGCGCTTACGGCGCAGCTGATGTCAAGGTCGTTCCTGCCACTACCGGCGCGGCCGTCTCCGTCGATCCCGAGGCTCGTGAGGGCTTCACGGTCGCCGCTGACAGCGTCCTCTCCGGCACAGTCGCAGCTGACGGCAGCCTTGTTCTCAAGGTTTACTACAGCCGTAATCAGTATAAGCTTACGGTTGACGGTGCAGAGTCCATGGTTTACTACGGTGCTGAACTCAACATCGCAGAGCCCACCAAGGATCACTACACCTTCGCAGGTTGGAACGTCGAAGTTCCTGCCACCATGCCCGCGTCCGACCTGACCCTCGTTTCCCAGTGGACCGAGGAAGGCGCTGACTACACTGCATATGATGCAGCAGTCAAGGCCGCTCAGGCGAAGAAGGCTGAGGCGGACTATGACAAGACCTACACAGCAGAGTCCAGAGCGGCTCTCGATGCAGCTCTTGCCATAGACGTTGCCAATAAGAAGTATTCCGAGCAGGCTGATGTTGATGCAGCAACTGCTGCTATCAACGACGCAGTCAAAGCTCTCGAGCTCATGACCTACACCGCTAACTTCTATGTCAACGGCCAGCTCTATAAGGCTGTTACCGCGAAGGTTGGCGAGCAGATCATAGCTCCTAAGGATCCGTCTGTCGACGGTTACAACTTCAACGGTTGGGATCCCGCAGTCGGAACCATGGGCACCGAGGATGTCAGATTTGACGCTATCCTTGTTGCCAGCAACTCCTCCATCATCTCCGTCACTCCGGAGACCCCGAACTACGGCGGCATGCATCAGTATGCAGTCAAGGTTAAGGGCGAGCCTCTGAAGATCAAGATAGTTGACGCAAACGGCAATACCCGCACGTTTGACAGAAACACCTCCATGACAAGCGATGCCAATGCGCTCGGTATCTTGAAGATAGAGAAGACTGAGGACGGCGAAATCTGGCTCATCAATGCTAACCTCGCAGAAGGCAAGTTCACTGCTTATGCGAAGATGGCGAAGGAATACTGGGAGAACGATGGCTATGGCTTCACAGTCTCGTTCGATCAGAAGCCCGAGCCTAAGATCGGCGACGTTACCGAAGTTACCTACGACACCCCGAACTACGGCGGCAAGCAGGACTATCGCGTTAAGGTCACCGATAAGGCTGGTAAGATCCAGTTCGTCTATGCAAACGGCGGAACCACCACCCTTACAAGACTTGATCCGAGAGTCTCCATCAAGTCTTATGACGCACAGGGCAATGAGGTCTATGCAAACAGCACCAACCTCGCTTATGAGATCTGGACTGTTAACTTCAACCTTCCCGCAGGCAACTATGTTGTCAGAGCGAAGTATGGAAGAAATACATGGAGCGAAGGCCTTGCAGTCAACGTAGTTATCAGCGCTAAGCCGGCAACGGCTGTCAGCGTTACCGAGGTCAATGCCTCTGCTGATTCTGTCGCAGTCACCGTCAACGGCACTGCCAAGAAGGTCAAGATAACCTACGCTTCGGGTGCTACCAGAACCTTCAACAGAGATGACGCCAATGTCTCCATCGCTTCTAACGGCGACGGCGAGATCTGGACCATCAATGTTAAGCTCACCGAAGGCGATTACACCGCAACCGCGAAGTATATCGACAACGGCAAGCAGGTCTGGGATACCACCGACTTTGCTTTCACGGTCTAAGGCTGTGAACAAAAACTGAAATCCTGCTCAAAAGGCAGGTGAGAAGGGGAGTCGCCCTTGGGCGGCTCCCCCGATTTTTTTGCCCCGAAGTTTACTTGAACTATCTGAAAAAATATGATACAATAGTTGCAGTACAAGTATAATTTTCAGGTTGGTGAAATTTTTATGACTCCGAATATCTCGAAACACACTCTTCAGAGACTGCCGATGTACCTGAGCTATATCCAGGGGCTTCCGGAGGATGCACCGAAAAATATATCCGCTACAACTATCGCCGAAGCACTTCAGCTCAATGATGTTCAGGTTCGCAAGGATCTCGCGAGCGTCAGCTCGTCCGGCAAACCGAAGGTCGGCTACAATGTCAAGGATCTTATCGCGGAGCTTGAAGCTTTCCTCGGCTATAATGATATAGACAATGCCGTGATAGTCGGCGCCGGCAGCCTCGGTAAGGCGCTGCTCAACTACAGCGGTTTCAAGGCTTACGGACTCAACATAATCGCCGCGTTCGACCTGTGCGAAGAGCCGACCGAATTCCAGGGCAAGACGGTCTTCCCGATAGCCCAGCTCGGCAGCTTCTGCCGCAAGGTGAATGTGCATATAGGCATCATCACTGTCCCTGCATCGAGCGCGCAGGAGATATGCGACCTGCTTGTTGAAAGCGGCATCCGCGCTATCTGGAACTTTGCTCCGGTTCATCTCGTCGTCCCGGACGGCATACTCGTCCAGAACGAGAATATGGCGTCGTCGCTCGCTCTGCTTTCAAACCACCTGCGCGAGCAGATGAAAAAGTAAATATAAACAATCAATCGGCTGTCGAATAAAAACGACAGCCGATTTTTTGTATCTAATATGCGAAATTTTGATGTGTTCATATTAAATTATAAATGCTGGTATGGTAAAAATGTACAAATTTGGATTTGTAGGTGTAAATGCCGATGATAAACGGTTATCACAATATTACAAATCGGCACAATCATGTAGGGACGGATATCATCCGCCCGTGAGATTTGTACTATTCTACTGGCATGCACCCTGCAAATCATATCATGAACGTCGGCGAGCTACCCCCCTCAGTCTCAGCTTACGCCGAGCCGGCTCCTCTTGCAGGGTCGCCTAATAGATTCTGCAACAAATCCCAATTTACTGGGCTCATAAAGGTATATTCATCTTGCAATGCATAAATATAAAAAATCCTACCCAACGGAAAACCGTGGGTAGGATTCTTGCTTTATTATACGTTCCGCCGAACTGTCGAGGCTTTTTACTTTATCGGGACGATAACGAAGTTGTATGCAAGCTCTTTGCGTCCGTCAACTGTGTACTGCGGGAGAACGTCGGGGCCGCAGCTGCCGGTGCCCGTGCCTCTGAGGAAGCCGTCAATGTCGATTGCCGTCGTGTTCTCGGAGTGGAGGTCGTCGCGGTGTATCGAACGCTGCATCAGAGCCTGCGTGAAATGCCTCGCCGTGAAGCTGAGATCTCTGTCAGGGTTGCAGATCATCAGTCCGACGCCGTCGGCATCCGTGATGCTGAGCTTGCGAACGCCTGTGCGCACTCCGTAATCCTGCGGCTTGATATAGAACTCATCCATATCGTTGACCGTGGTCTTGTATGTGCCGAATGTCGTGTGCTCTCTGAAATCGATCATGTTTTCACCGGGACCGTAGCCGAGATATTCGATGTTCTCGAAGCTCATCGGCATCTCAAACACGAGACCGAAGCGCGGCAGAGCTGCAGCGGCTCTCTGCTGGGATTTCGAGTTGAATACCGTCTCGACTTTTATGCATCCTGCGGCGTCAACAGTGTATTTAAGATTGACCTTTGCAACAACACCCTTCTTCGAGCGGAGGTTGAAGTCAACGGTGAATTTCGCCGAGTGCTTGGCCGAGGAGAAGTTCACTGAATGCGGAATAGCTTTTATGTCGTCGTATCCGGCCTTTTCCCACTTTTCAATGATAACTCTGTCGTTGTCGAGCATCGCGCGGAAGATGTTCGGGATGAAGCCCTTGTGCGCGGCGGGGGACTGGTTAATGAGCTCCTTTTCGCCGAGCTTGTAGGACGCTATCTCGCCGGTCTTGAGGTCGAATTTCACCGAGCCGCCGTCAAAGCTGACTTTTGCGGAGTTTCTGCCCACTTTGCACTCCAATTTGCTGCCGGTCGGCAGAGCGACTTTCTTGTGCTCTTTCTTTATTATAACCTGCTCGCGCGCGATGAAAGCGTCGCCGTCGAAATATTCAAAGTTCATGCGGCAGTCGCAGCCGGCGGGGATCTTTGTTTTGAATGTCACTTTTTCGCTCTTGCAGGGCGCGATGTCGAGCGAGAAACGCTCCCTCTCTTTGCCTTCGATGCCGTCAACCGTCATCGAACGGACGATTGTGATATATCCCGAACTGCGGAAGCGGTTTGTGTTCGTGAAGGTGAAGCTGCCGTCGCGGTTGTACTTTGCTCTGACGGGGCGATAGACCGCCTGCATCTCAAGCGCGTCGCTCGAAGGCGTGCGGTCGGGGTGAACAAGACCGTCAACGCAGAAGTTGCCGTCGTGCTTCTTTTCGCCGTGGTCACCGCCGTAGGTGTATTCATACGGGCCGTCGGCGTGATATACCGCGTGATCCGCCCATTCCCAGATGCAGCCGCCCATGAGGTTGTCGTATTTATAGAAGCTGTCCCAGTATTCCTCCATCGCGCCGGGACCGAAGCCCATCGCGTGGACATATTCGCATAGGAAGTAGGGTTTCGTCTTGTACCATTTACCCCTCTGTGTGCCCATGCCGACGCGCTCAACCTGCGCGTGTGTCGGGTACATGTCGGAGACCACATCGTAAGCCTTGCGCTTTGTGTGGATAACACCCTCGTAGTGAGTGGGTATCTCCGGGCAGGTCTCGTGCAGATAATCGTAGCAGACATCCTGGCATGCATAGCCGCCCGCCTCGTTGCCGAGCGACCACATCGTGATGCACGGGTGGCTCCTGTCTCGGTAATACATTCTCTTGACCCTGTCGAGGTATCTCGGAGCCCACTTGAGATCGTGGCTTATCTTGTTTATATCATTGTGCGGAGCGAAAAATGCGCCGTGAGTTTCGATATCCGCCTCGTCGACTATATAAAGACCGTATGTGTCGGCAAGAGCTATCAGACACGGGTCGGGGGGATAGTGCGAGGTGCGTATCGCGTTGCCGTTATACTCCTTGATGAGTTTTACATCTTTTTCATAGTCGTCAAAGGTCATGACATAGCCGGTCTTGCCGTTTGTGTCGTGATGATTGACGCCCTTGAACTTGATAACCTGTCCGTTGAATGTAAAGGTGTTGCCCTTTATTTCCACTGTTTTGAAGCCCGTGATGTTTCTGAGCGTCATGAGCTCTTCGCCGTTCTTGTACAGTGTTATATAAGCACTGTAGACGGTCGGGATCTCCGCGTTCCACTCGGTGACATCGAGATTATCGAATGTCATGTATGTAAGGCGTTCTGCCTTTACAGCCTCTCCGGCGATAACCTTGCCGTCCTTTTCGAGCGAGAGGGCGACTTCGCATCCGCTGAGCTTGCCTTCGAGCGTGATTTCGACATCCATCGTCCATTTTCCGTCTGCCTTGCGCGGGCGGATATAGTAATCGTTTATGTAGACTGCCGGAAGCCTGTAGAGAAGCACGTCGCGGAATATTCCGTTTTCGCGGAACATGTCCTGACATTCGAGATAAGTGCCGGAGCACCATTTGTGAACGACTGCGAGCAGCTCGTTCGTGCCCTCGTATATAAATTCCGAGATGTCGAACTCCGCCGAATTGTGCGCGCCTTCGCTGTAGCCGACATACATTCCGTTGACATAAAGGTCAACGCACGGAACGACGCCGAGGAAGCTCAGAATATGAACATCGTCGGAATTTGTGACTTCAAAAGTTTTGCGGTAGATTCCGGCGGACATATGCTCGGGTACATTCGGGTTGGGCAGGTCGAACTCGTAGGGGCAGTTGAGATAGACCGGCGGCTCGTAGCCGGTGCGCTGCCATGTCGAGGGGACATGTATCCTGTCGAACTCAACGCCTGCCGCGTCGAACACTTCGGGGATGAGCGAGATATCGTTGTAATATTTGAAATCCCACTCGCCGGAGAGAACCTCGACAAGGTCGGAATCAGTGCGCTCGTGCCTGAGATCGACGGCGCACAGCTTCTCCTTTTTTGAATACGGTATAAAATATGCTCTTCCCGCGAGCTTGTTGTCCTCAATGACCTTGAAATCGCGGTAATTTGTCGTGTTTAGCTTATACTCCATATAAGAGTACCTCCTCAAAAAGCGCAGTAGTGCAAATTATAAGCACGGATATATTAGCATATTTTTCATCAATCTTCAATCCGTTGGCGGATTTGTTCATAAAATTTTTTAAATGTCCTACCAATTTTGACTATTTTGTGGTATTCTTGTTGAGCCGAGTAAATCATATTATCTTTTGAAAATTTTATCCCGCGAAAGGACTATTATATGAACAAACAGCACCCGATACCGTTTGATAAAGTGAATATCACAGGCGGATTCTGGAAAGACCGCATTGCGCTCAACGAGTCCGTGACGCTCGACAGCGTGCGCCGCAGATTTGAGGACACCGGAAGATTTTCCGCACTCAGCTGCGAGTGGAAGCAGGGCGAGCCCGACTGCCCGCATTTCTTCTACGATTCCGATGCGGCGAAGTGGATGGAAGCGGCGGCATATGTGCTCGAAAGAAAGAATGACAAGCAGCTTGAAAGCTATGTCGAGGATCTTATCGACCGCATCGAGAGGAACATGACCCCCGACGGATATTTCAATGTCTGGTATACCGTTGTCGAGCCGGGCAAACGCTTCACCGACCGCGACCACCACGAATTATACTGCGCCGGACATCTTATCGAAGCGGCGGTCGCCTACTATGAAGCCACGGGCAAGCGCAGATTCCTTGATCTGATGTGCCGCTATGCAGGACTTATAGACGATGTTTTCCGCAGAGACGATTCCGCAGTTTTCACGACTCCCGGGCATCCCGAGATAGAACTTGCCCTCGTGCGCCTCTATCGCTGCACGGGCGAAAAGCGCTGGCTCGATCTCAGCCGCTTCTTTATAGATAAGCGCGGCAACAACGAAAAGGACAGGGGAGAAGCAAGCGGCTTCGCGTCCGAGGATTATCTCCAGGACAGAATCCCCCTGCGCGACCAGAGCGAAGCGGTCGGCCACAGCGTCAGAGCCTGCTATCTCTACAGCGCGATGGCTGATATCGCCTACGAGTGCGGCGACGAAGAATTGCTCGCGGCGGCGAACAGAATATTCAAAAATATGACGGAGCACCGCATGTATATCACGGGCGGTATCGGCTCGACCCGCATCGGAGAGGCATTCACCGTTGACGGCGACCTGCCCAACGAGACCGCCTATGCGGAGACCTGCGCCGCAATATCTCTTGCGATGTTCGCCCAGCGTATGTCGCTGACTGCAGTTGATTCGCGCTATGCCGATATCGTGGAGCGGGTCATCTATAACGGATTCCTCTCGGGCACTTCGCTCGACGGAAAGAGCTTCTTCTATGAAAATCCGCTGTCTATAGATCTTCTGAACCGCAGGATAAAATATTGGCGCGGCAATGAAGTGCGCCTGCCGATAACTCAGCGCGTCGAGGTGTTCGATTGTTCCTGCTGCCCGCCGAACGTCACCCGCTTTGTCGAGAGCATAGGAAAGTATATATATTCGTATGACAGCGACACCGTCTATGTCCATCAGTTCATGGAGAGCGATACGGATGTCGCAATAAACGGCGGCACGGCGCATATCTCCCAGTCGACGGACTACCCGTCCGACGGCTCGGTGACAATACGCGTCAGCGGCGCGCCCGCGAAGCTTGCCGTTAGAATTCCCTCGTGGTGCCGCGACTGCTCGGCGGGAGCCGAGAGAGCCGAAAATCTCGGCATCAACGGCGGCTATCTGTTCTTTGACTGCGAGGACGGCGCTAAGATAGAGCTGGACTTCGATATGTCTCCGGTCATTATCTCCGCCGACCCGTCAGTGCATGAGGACTCGGGCAAGGTCGCCGTCATGCGCGGCCCCGTCGTCTACTGCGCCGAGGGAGTAGATAATGGCGACATATTCTCGCTCGTCGTTTCTCCGGAACTCAATGCTGAGCCCGTCGATCTCGGATTCGGCATTCCCGCGCTCGATGTTGACGGAACAAGAAAGCTCGGAGCGGGTGCTCTGTATGCCCCGGCGGATGAGATAAAATATGAACCTACGCGCATAAGACTCATTCCGTATTTCGCCTTTGCCAATCGAGGCGAGAGCGATATGAGAGTCTGGATGAACATAAAATAACTATATATGTATATATCCGCCCTTTTTGAGAGCGGGTATATTCTTTTTGCATTCCGTTTTATTGACACCGACATTTTCAATTGGTATAATTTGGTTAAAAACACAAAGGAGATAATTTTATGCAGCAGCTGGATATCCGAAGCTTCGCTTCAACCCCGATACATTGCTATCTCTGGGATGACGTTGAGAATCCCAAGGGCGTTGTCCAGATATCCCACGGAATGTGCGAATATGCCGGCAGATATCATGAGACCGCGCAGATGTTCAATGAGCACGGCTATATAGTCTTTGCCGACGATCACCGTGCCCACGGAAACACCGAGACCGATGAAAACCGCGGCAGGCATCCCGGCGATATTGAGAAGAAAACAGTCAAAGACCTTGTCTTCTTCTATAATTGGCTCAAGGATCGCTACCATCTCCCGCAGGTGCTTATGGGTCACAGCTACGGCAGCTTCTTGGCGCAGGATTTTCTCCAGCAGGGGACTGACGTCAAGGCAGTCGCGCTCTGCGGAACCGCCGATATGGACGGCGCGCAGGCGGCTCTCGCTCTGCTCTGGCCGCTCGAGCTGTTCGCAAAGGACTGGTGCCCGAAGTTCGTCAACCCGGTCAGCGATATGATTTTCGATGCGCGCTATAAGGGTGAAAAAGGTCCGAGCCAGTGGGTGACGAGCGATGTTGCGCGCCGTCAGGTGTTTATCGATGACCCGATGGCGGGAATAGATATCAGCGTCAACTTCGATTGGAACATGATAAAGGCGTTCGGCAGGATATATAAAAAAGAAAACATAGCGAAAATAAGCCCCGATGTCCGCATCGGTATATTCAGCGGCGACATGGATCCCATCGGCGGCACGAAGTCGTCAAAGGCAAAGAAGCTCCTGCGCCGCTATCAGAAAGCCGGACTCAATGCTGAGATACATATATATAAAGATGCCCGCCATGAGCTGCACAACGAGAAGTGCCGCGACGAATATTTCCGCGATCTCGTCGGATTTTTCGACAGCGCAGTGAAAGCGGCAGAGCCCGCAAAGGCCTGAATCCGTTGTATATCAATGCCTGTGCGGTTCTCTGTGTCCGCGCAGGCATCTTTGATATCATGGCCGCGTCAAATAAAATGAAAAAAATCTGAAATTTTTTGAAAATTAGTGTTGACAAGTTCCGCCGGTTGTGTTATTATAGTCGAGCACTTGAGGGACGGGTCAAGCGAAAGCGCAGGAACGTCAGAAATGAGAGTGCCGAGTACCTTGAAAATTAAACAACGAAAGAAACAAGGAACCCTGAGATTCGCGTCTGTAAAGACGCAACAAAGTAATTCCGGGAAACGAAAGTTTCTTGGTAAGATAAGAGCAGAACAAGCTCTGGAATTGATTGTAGCCGCTTAAGCGGATATGATACAAATTTTAGAGAGTTTGATCCTGGCTCAGGATGAACGCTGGCGGCGTGCCTAACACATGCAAGTCGAACGGAGTTCTTAAGGAATGCGGCTTCGGTCAAATGACTTTTGAACTTAGTGGCGGACGGGTGAGTAACGCGTGAGCAACCTGCCTTTCAGAGGGGGATAACATTTGGAAACAGATGCTAATACCGCATAAGATTACAGTACCGCATGATACAGTGATCAAAGGAGCAATCCGCTGAAAGATGGGCTCGCGTCCGATTAGATAGTTGGTGAGGTAACGGCTCACCAAGTCGACGATCGGTAGCCGGACTGAGAGGTTGAACGGCCACATTGGGACTGAGACACGGCCCAGACTCCTACGGGAGGCAGCAGTGGGGAATATTGCACAATGGGCGAAAGCCTGATGCAGCAACGCCGCGTGAGGGAAGACGGTTTTCGGATTGTAAACCTCTGTTTTCGGTGACGAACAAATGACGGTAACCGAGTAGGAAGCCACGGCTAACTACGTGCCAGCAGCCGCGGTAATACGTAGGTGGCAAGCGTTATCCGGAATTACTGGGTGTAAAGGGAGCGCAGGCGGGATAGCAAGTCAGCTGTGAAAACTATGGGCTCAACCCATAAACTGCAGTTGAAACTGTTATTCTTGAGTGGAGTAGAGGCAAGCGGAATTCCGAGTGTAGCGGTGAAATGCGTAGATATTCGGAGGAACACCAGTGGCGAAGGCGGCTTGCTGGGCTCTAACTGACGCTGAGGCTCGAAAGTGTGGGGAGCAAACAGGATTAGATACCCTGGTAGTCCACACTGTAAACGATGATTGCTAGGTGTGGGGGGTCTGACCCCCTCCGTGCCGGAGTTAACGCAATAAGCAATCCACCTGGGGAGTACGGCCGCAAGGTTGAAACTCAAAGGA
>ULQX01000779.1_pt1 | contig 165941 bp, 145 predicted proteins | sample 1954941 | NCBI WGS metagenome assembly ULQX01 (sample SAMEA4835667, study PRJEB28245) | human gut metagenome | biome: gut microbiome; material: fecal sample | place: Denmark | collected 2008
GCCGCCCCGGTGCGTTCATCTGATGTCTTTCCGATAATCGTCTTGTATATACTTCTGACATCTTCCTGATATTTATTCAGTATTCATCTGATACTCGCCTGATAACCGCAACATTATCATGGTAAAAGATCATCGTCAACACCCCGAAACAGGGCAGAAATTATACAGAAACGAAAAAATCCCAGGCTATACGAAACCTTTAAATCTCTCTATGTCTTACAAATGCCAAATTTTATCCATTCTATCTGTTGCTAATTAATTATACAGAAAATCAAATTTCGCACGTACTGCAGCGGAATATTAATTATTTGTAATATATTTAAACCCATAGTCTGAGGCAGATTCATACCATTTTCATAGCAAACTGGCATAAAAATACCGATCTCCGATCGTTAGATTCTCAAGTCTAACTTTTGGAGGTCGGTATTTTTTGAGATGCCATCAACCACAGGGTTGTATATTATTCTACTGTATCCTTATAACATTTTATAACGTTACTACATTTTTATGGCATTCCTATGTATTTATGGCGTTACTATTATTCTATGGCAGAACACTGCGGATCATAGTAGTGAAAACTATAGGGATTACTTTACAGCTCCGCAGTATTTACACTCATAGTGAGTCTTTGCAGGTATAGTTTTTGTTTCATATTTTGCATCATGATGTACAGTCTTGTATACAGGTTCTCTATGGTTGTCACATACACATAACCCTTCACCGTCATCAAGTGTAGGATTGTAGTGTATAGGGCAATTATGTGCTTCACACCATTCAAATCCTGCATTTGTCACATCTTCACCAGTTACATTGTGTATATCTCTATATCCATCAAGAACTTTCTCATCCCACGCATCTTTTACTTTAACGTTCTCTGAATAAGCCTTCTTTACCCATGTATGGGCATGGTTAGTCTTTAAAGTTATAGTTGCCTTAGCACCATCAGCGTAAGTCACAAGAATTCTGGATGCAGCCTTCTTGTTCTTTGTTTTTACTACGTAAAAAGTTTTACCACCTGAAAGTGTTGCAGTGGCTATAGACGGATTAAGGCTCTTTACATACTTAATCTTTGTTGCAGTTTTGATGACTCTTATGGAGTTTGTGTTCATGATAAGCGCATTGTTCCTTGTAACATTACAAGTAATGTGTCTCTTATCCTTTGTCACAACGTAGAATTTGGTAGTACCATTCTTTACGCCCTTAACCTCTACTTTACGCGCAGATATCTTCTTCATGGACGCCGGAGCCTGGCTTCCATAAGTGATGCTTGCTATGTCAGAGCCGAATGTCACGATCTTCGTCTCTCTTCCAGTGAGCTGGCAGCTGATGGTCTTGTACAGTTTTGTATTGACATTTGCCGCGCTGGTCTCAATCTTTGAAGCCGGAAGCAGTGCCACTGCCATCACAAGCGCTGCGATAACTGCCATGATTCTTAGCATTTTGTCTGCTTTTTTTGTTCTCATAATTTGCAATATCCCCCTTATCTTTTGTACTGAATACTGTGTTCAGTTTTTCTAACAGGCTTTCCACTTTATATAAAAACCTGCTTTACATATAAACCACCTATTAAATATACTCAATTCATTGTATGCTATCAATAATACAATTAGTAACAGAAGGAAATAAAATTCACAACTTGCATATTAATGATAAAGTTCCGTATTTCGTAAAACAATCTGATAAACAATCTGATAAATAATCTAATAAATAATACCTAATCGCCATCTTCATGCTCTCTATAAAAGTGCACAATTGTATCACTTTATGTACGAAAAAACAAAAAAGAGCACAATCCCATTAACTGTAAAAAAGAGAATTGAATTCCGTTTATACACGCAAAAAGACACACCCTTTCAGGTGTGCCCTCTTTTTCAGTGTCTTTATCTTACTCCCAGACTACTCCGGCCTTGTTGTCGCTCTCAAACACAGTGACATATGTCTTTCCTGGATTGAGCTTTAACTCCTTGCCGTCCTCAGTTGTATACTTGGTAATGGAGCTGTCTTCTGACTTTGTCCATGTGATCGGAATGAGCTGACCATCTGATACATAATATCCATCACCTGATCCAACGAGATCTATGAGCTGTCTGTCGTGGTCATCTATGCTCGTGTAGTGGGCAAACTGGATAATGATGTTCTTGAATGCGAGCTGCTCGCCTGTCAGATCATCAATCTGCTTATCGCCATACTGGAATCTATTGTATACTTTCTTCTTTGAATCATATTCAAACCAAGGCTGTGTATAATTTGATATATTCAGTGTGAGTTTCTTTACTGCATCACCCTTAGGAGCTGTATCCTCCTCATTGAACTCGAATTTGCTCTTGTATCCCTTGTAATGCTCTGTTGTGCACTTTAAGTAATCGATACCTGCCTGGATCATATCTCCATTTGTATATACATTGTGTGGAGCCTCCCTGTCTGATGATCTGTAAAATGAAACTGAACCCTCTCCGCCGAGTCCACTAATATGATCTATACCAGTTTTATCAAGCTCTTCCTGGCCCTGTGGAGACTGTCCATAATGCATGTATATCGCATCAAACTCCATTGCAGTTGTCACATAGTAAGGTCTGCAGCTTCTGATGGATCCAACCTTCTCAAGGTTAGAGTAATCACTGTAGATTGCAAGCATTCTTGTAATTCCGCCTTCAACCTTGAATTCGTATAAGATGTCTGCCTGACCGATACCTGACTGAGGAATGGCGTTCTCTATGTTGTTTATCATGATCGCAATCGGTCTGCCGTACTCCTCTTTTCTCTTTGTATCCCACTCTCCTGTGAGATCGTTGTATATTCCCTCATGGAATGTCTCATCTATAGCTGTGGCTGACTTCATCATGTCTGTCTGTGATACATCTACCTCAGCATTTGCCTCTGTAGTAGTGCTCTCTGTTTTTTCCTCCTTCGCACCACAACCAAAAAGTGATAATCCCATCACCATAGCTGTAGCGAGAACCAATCCCTTTTTAAATTTCTTCATAGTCTCTTGTGTATCCTTTCATTGTAAGTATTTTTTCCTGCATATCTTCCATGACCTTACGCTCATCTTCTTCCATATGGTCATATCCTGACAAATGGAGCATGCTGTGGGCTACAAGAAAAGCCAGTTCTCTTGTCTTTGAATGATTGTACTCAGCAGCCTGCTCATACACCTTGTCAATAGATATAACGATATCTCCCAATAGCAGTTCTTCTGTAGTAAGATCAAAGTAGTCACACCGGCTATCCTCGAGACCATCAAAGTTTCCAGGAATTGTATAATCAATCAGTGGAAATGACAGTACATCTGTAGTCCTGTCAATATTCCTCTGCTGGTTATTGATTTCATGTATGGTATCATTGTCCGTGAGGAGAACATTCACCTCACACGGATATGGACATTTCACAAATTCAAGGGATGCATCTATGATAGACCTTATCACATCCTCATAATTCTTTATATCAATGTCGCCATACTCATTTTCTATATTAACTGACATATCATCTTCCTCTGTTCTTCTGAGCAACGGATGCCTGAGACTTGCGCCCCTTGTTCTGTCTGCTCATCTTATCCTCATACTTTTCATAAGCATTGACTATCTTCTGCACAAGCGGATGTCTCACAACATCAAGACTTGTGAGATGACATATGCTGATATCATCTATGTCCTTAAGTACCTTGAGGGCAACATCAAGTCCCGATTGTGCATCATGAGGCAGATCCTTCTGCGAAAGATCTCCTGTAACAATTGCTTTTGACCCAAAACCAATACGTGTCAGAAACATCTTCATCTGTGCAGGTGTGGTGTTCTGTGCCTCATCAAGTACAATATATGCATTGTCAAGAGTACGACCTCTCATATAGGCAAGGGGAGCAACTTCTATAAGTCCCTTCTCCATATTCTTCATAAATGAGTCAGCACCCATGATTTCATACAAAGCATCATACAGCGGTCTAAGATATGGATCTACCTTGCTCTGGAGATCTCCCGGAAGAAAACCAAGCTTCTCTCCAGCCTCTATGGCAGGCCTTGTGAGTATGATCCTGCTCACTTCGTTATTTTTAAATGCTGTTATAGCCTTTGCCATGGCAAGATAAGTCTTACCTGTTCCAGCAGGTCCAACGCCAAACACTATCATTGACTTGTCTATTGCATTGACATAGGATCTCTGACCAACAGTCTTCGGTTTTATGGGTTTGCCATTCGTAGTGTGGCATATGATGTCCCTGTCTATATCAGCCAGATTATCTCTGGCCTCCTGAGGGTGCTCGTTTACCATAGATATAACATAGTCAACCTTCTGTTCATCTATAGACGCACCTCTGTCAGCCATCTGGAACAGTTGATCAATAACCTGAACAGCGCGTTTAACTTCTTTTTCTGCACCGCTGACTTTGAGTTTGTCATCCCTTAATATCATAGTCACACTGAATGCTTTTTCAATTTTCTTAATATTAGCATCAAATTGACCAAACACTGTCTGTATGTAATTTGATGCTACCGTAATGGATTCTGAATAATCGCTCAATAGCATATCTCCCATCTCATATACTAATCCGGAATGCCGACAGGAAGTATAACTGTTATTTTACCATCAGCTTTCATTCCTGCATTCCCATTAGTAATAATAACATTTTTTTGAACGATTTGCACCCCTTTTTCTTGCATTTTGCCAATATAAGTCTGAATATGCTCCTGCAGGCGCTGTTTTACTGCACTTTCATCAAGCTGCTCGTTTTTCAGATCATAGTATTGATAATGCTCAATAGTCACAGACACAGGAAGATAGAAATTTCCGAAATGCAGACAGTATTCCTCCTGTTCCAGATCTGAATCTGTTTTTTTTGCTTTTTTGTTATACGGAGATATAATCTTCGTTCCAAGCCTTATCTTAATACCGCTTAGTTCTCTGTTCTTAGGAACTTTTATACATTGGTTCGAATCTACGCTGTCAGAATAATGAATATCACACACTCCAAAAACCTCTCCATCAGCAGGAACCATTTTTGTTTCAACGACCTCACTGTCATCGTTTAATATATTTACAGCTCCAGATATCAATATATCTCCCTTTTTCACATCGTCTCCCGTCATCACAACAGGTGTTCCGGCTGATGTGACTATGGAATAAATAGTACAATCCATTGCAGCTACAACATTACACGGATCTGTGGGTTTACTTCTGTTAAAAACATCCGCTGATTCCCTGAGATTTACTGTCAGATGGGTGCCGCTTATACTGCAGGATACCCAACACACGCCTTCAAAATTATCCTCAATCACATTCTTCAGCGCTTCCAGGTCAATATCTTTTTTCTTTTTGCCATAACACGGATACTTGTTTTCCATAACAGAGATAACTTCTTCCGGAGTCAGATCATTGCAGCCGTCCACATCAATTCTCCAGACATAAAGTGACTCAATATAGATAAGTAACCCGCAAATAAAAAGTCCTGCCAGAAATGAAAGCCTTTTTTTATATAATGTGAGAATGCGGCGCAGGCTATTCACTTCATTCAATTTGACATCAAGCGAATACTTTTCAGCTACAAGCTTCACCTCATCCCTGTCACTTGAATATATGTAAAATCCATCTGTCTTTTTTTTCCTGTTTCTCCAGGTTAAAATCCCTCTGTAACTGCATATATTCATCAGACGAAGCGCCGTTTTCGCATCACAGTCCACATAACATACTCCCATAAGCTCCCTGTGAATATTCATACCATAAGCCAATCTACACTGCTTATACAGCCAAATATCTTTATCTCACAGCTTGTATAGTAATCTATCTTCAACTGCATCCCATATATATTAAGTATCCCACGCCTGGTCTTCACTGAAATTCTCTCCGCATCAGAAAAAATCACATGTTTAAAGTTTTCAATTATCAATTCGTCATTATTATAAACTGTTAATTTTGATACTGACCTGGCAGCATCAGGACACCACACTATAGGGTCTGTTGATACAACCTTTTTGAATTTGTCCTTCATAAGCTCTCATTTTCTTTTTTTGGATATTATATGTGTGTGGACAAAAAAAGAGTACCGAATAAATCGGTACTCCTTGAAATCAAATCAAAATATATAAATACAATAATTTATTTGTACTTACGCTTTCTAGCTGCCTCTGACTTCTTCTTACGCTTTACACTAGGCTTTTCGTAATGCTCTCTCTTACGAATCTCCTGCTGAATACCAGCCTTCGCACAATTTCTCTTGAATCTGCGAAGAGCGCTATCTAAGTTTTCGTTCTCTTTAACTATTACACTTGACATTCTCTCACCTGACCTCCCTCCAGTTGTAAAATTATGCTACCAAATAACAACTGATTGGGTATTTTTAAGCACAAAATGTATTATATACATAAAATTCCTAATCGTCAACAGGAAAATGACATTTTTATAAAATATCTGTCACGAAACCTTAGTTTATCTGATTCTGAGCCTCTGTAACAGCCAATGAAAGAGCTGCATCTATGCCATCTGGATTCTTTCCACCTGCCTGAGCCATATTAGGACGACCACCACCGCCGCCACCAACGAGGCCTGCCACAGCCTTGATGATATTGCCTGCATGTGCTCCCTTTGCAACAGCTCCGTCAGTTGCCATTGCTATGAGATTTACCTTGCCATCCTTTGCTGACGCAAGAACCACAACGCTGTCGCCGAGCTTGCTCTTGAAATCATCACCAAGATTTCTGAGTGAGTTCATATCAGTATCAGGAATAGCTGCTGTAAGTATCTTGATTCCATCCTTGTCAATTGCATTTGAAAGAACATCTCCGGCAGCTTCCTTAGCCATCTTATCCTTGAGTTTCTTATTTTCGTTTGTAAGTTCCTTAACCTCTGCAAGAAGCTGTTCGATTCTTGCTGCCACGCCGTGGATATCTGTCTTGGCTGCCTTAGCTGCATCCACAAGCTCAGATTCCATGTTTCTGTAATAATCAAGAGCTCCAACAGACGTGAGCGCCTCTATACGTCTCGTACCAGCTGCAACGCCCGTCTCTGAGACAATCTTAAACATTCCTATAGCTCCTGTGTTTGCTACATGTGTACCACCACAGAACTCCTTTGAGAAATCTCCGATTGATACAACACGTACCTTCTCGCCGTACTTCTCTCCAAAGAGCGCCATAGCTCCTGTCTTCTTTGCCTCATCAACCGTCATGATATCTGTGCAGACAGGTATGTCGAGCTGGATCTGCTCATTTACTATGTCTTCAACCTTCTTGATCTCTTCCTTTGTCATGGCCTGGTCATGTGAGAAATCAAATCTCAATCTGCCTGGCTCAACAAGGGATCCGGCCTGCTCTACATGATCTCCGAGCACCATCTTGAGTGCCTTCTGGAGAAGATGTGTTGCTGAGTGGTTGTTGCATATGAGCGCTCTGTTCTCAGCGTCAACTGTAAGCTCTGCTTCATCACCGACATTCAGCTCACCTGACTCAACATAACCGATATGTGCTATCTTTCCACCTACAACCTTGACAGTATCCTCAACAACAAATGTTCCATTTTCGGTCTTGATGATACCCTTATCTCCTATCTGTCCACCCATTGTTGCGTAGAAAGGTGTCTCCGGAACTATAATAGTCGCCTGCGCTCCCTCTGATACTGTGTCAGCAAGAACAGACTTCTTATCTTTTCCCTCACCGAGCTCAGTCGTGATAGCAGTTATCTTGGACTTGTATGCCAGCTTATCATAACCAACGAATTCTGATGTCATATCAACCGGAAGCTGCTCATATACTGTTGCATCTGCACCCATATATGTCGTGGTCTTTCTAGCCCTTCTTGCGGTCTCCTTCTGAATATTCATGCACTCAGTGAATCTGTCCTCATCAACATCTAATTCTTCCTCTTCGAGAATCTCCTTTGTGAGGTCAAGAGGGAATCCATAAGTATCATACAGCTTGAATGCCTTGTCTCCTGAGAGAACCTTCTCACCTGCAGCCTTTGTCTCTTCTATATAATCTTTGAGGATAGCAAGACCTGTATCAATAGTCTTGTTAAAGCTCTCCTCCTCTTTATCTATCTTATTAAAAATATACTCCTTCTTCTCACCCAGCTCTGGATAAGCGTCCTCCGACACCTCGATAACTGTCTTTGCAAGCTCTGAAAGGAACTTGCCCTTTATTCCGAGAAGTCTTCCGTGTCTTGCAGCACGTCTCAGAAGTCTTCTGAGAACATAACCACGACCCTCATTTGATGGAACGATACCATCAGATGTCATAAATGTAACTGAACGGATATGATCAGTTATAAGTCTGATCGATACATCCTTCTCATGGTCTGCCTCGTATTCTACACCGGCCATCTCGCATACTCTGTCACGCAGAGCCTTGATCGTATCAACATCAAAAATAGAATCAACATCCTGAACAACAACGGCAAGTCTCTCAAGCCCCATACCTGTATCTATGTTTTTCTGCTCAAGCTCAGTGTAGTTGTTGTGGCCATCATTGTTGAACTGTGTAAATACGTTGTTCCATACTTCCATGTACCTGTCACAGTCGCAGCCTACAGTACAGCCAGGCTTACCGCATCCGTACTTCTCACCTCTGTCATAATAAACCTCTGAACAAGGACCACAAGGACCTGCTCCATGCTCCCAGAAGTTGTCCTCCTTGCCAAATCTGAATATACGATCGGCATCTACACCAATCTCTTTATTCCATATATCAAACGCCTCATCATCATCCTGATAAACTGAAGGATAAAGCCTGTTCTTGTCAAGTCCTACGACCTCTGTAAGGAACTCCCATGTCCATGATATAGCCTCATGCTTAAAATAATCACCGAACGAGAAATTTCCCAGCATCTCAAAGAATGTACCGTGACGGGCTGTCTTTCCTACATTCTCTATATCTCCTGTTCTGATACACTTCTGACATGTTGTGACACGTCTCCTAGGTGGTACCTCCTGACCTGTAAAGTAAGGCTTAAGTGGTGCCATACCTGAATTGATCAGCAACAAGCTGTTGTCATTGTGTGGAATAAGTGAAAAGCTCTTAAGTCTCAGATGACCCTTGCTCTCCATGAATTCCAGAAACATCTTTCTCAGTTCATTCACGCCATAATTTTGCATTGTCTGTTATCCTCCACTCTATCTTCTGTCAGCCAGTTCTTCTGTTATATCTTTCCAGCTGATACCCTTCTCTACCATCAGAACCATCAGATGGTAAAGGAAGTCAGATATTTCATATTTTATATCCTCTGAATCAGGATTCTTGGCCGCAATGATTATCTCGGTTGCACCCTCTCCAACCTTCTTCAGTATCTTATCAATACCCTTGTCAAAGAGATAGTTTGTATAAACTCCATCAACCGGCTTATCCTTCCTGTCTCTTATGGTATTATACACCTCCTCAAATACTTTGAGAGGATTTGTATCATTGTAATCCTTCTTCACAAGATCTGTAAAGAAGCATGTACGGCTTCCCGTATGACAAGCTGCTCCAATCTGGGAAACCTTAGCAAGAATCGTATCCTTATCACAATCTATGGTAAGCGATTTCACGAACTGATAATGTCCTGACGTATCGCCCTTTGTCCAAAGCTCATTTCGGCTTCGGCTCCAATAAGTCATTCTTCCTGTTCTGATAGTCTTCTCGTACGACTCCTTGTTCATATACGCAACCATCAGCACCTCTCCGGTCTTATAATGTTGTGTAACACACGGTATGAGACCGTCCGAGTTAAGTTTAAACTCATCAAATGACATGGATGCTTCAAAGAGATTGACATCCACATTATCCGCTTTGCAATCCTGCTTGATCTCCATTATATCCATCTTCTGGAGATTGTACAGAGATATTGACTCGGCATTCGTCTCCTTTAGCATCTCAGCAACCGCCTCTCCATTTGTCGAGTATGTTGAAACTATAACCGGAAGTGCCACGTTTTCACGAATCGACCTGACTATATCCATATATTCAGGAACCATATTGTTGTGAAGCAGAAGAAGTTCTCCGGCTCCAAGCTCCTTTAACTTCCGCGCATAACCGACAGGATCATCACACTCACTTAAGTCTATAGTGCATATGATCCTTTCTGAGCCAAATCTGTCAGCAGCCTCACTGACAAGTTCAGGTGTAGCCAATGCTGCTGACTTCATACACACTTTTGACGCCCCAGCATATAGAAGCTTCTTGATATCATCAAGATTTCTCACACCTCCGCACGCTATAAGCGGAATATCAACGCTATCACATATCTGTCTGATAACTGCGACATTCGGATTTCTTCCCTCTTTTGTCGCTTTGCTGTCAAAATATGCAATTTCATCAGCTCCAGTATCGTTATAATACTTTGCCATTTCTACTGCATTGGAAAGATCAAGACAAGGAATAATCTTTTTGTAAATCATCTCATTATCCATAGTGAACCAGCACCTCCCTACAGTGTGCCCTTAGTCGAAAGCACTTTTCCGTTTAATCTTCTGTCATAGGTTGTTGCTTCATCCAGGGCCTTTGCAAAGGCCTTGAATGCAGCCTCAATTATATGGTGGTCATTCTCTCCGGAGAACTGCTTAAGGTTGAGGTTCATCTCAGCCGCATAAGATACCGCGTAGAAAAATTCCTTAACCATCTGTGTATCGAAATATCCAACTCTCTCTGTCTGAAGAGTCAGGTCATACACCAGATAAGGACGACCAGACAGATCAATTGCACACATGACAAGTGTCTCATCCATTGGCAGGAAGAAATTGCCAAATCTTTTGATGGCCTTCTTGTCACCGACAGCCTCCTTTATAGCTTTTCCAAGAACGATACCGACATCCTCTATAGTATGATGACTGTCGACATACAGGTCTCCCTTCACAGTTACATTCAGATCAAAAAATCCATGCTTTGCGAAGCTTGTGAGCATATGATCAAAAAATCCTATTCCTGTATCTATCTTGGACTGTCCCTTACCATCTAAATTAAGCTCAAGGGTGATATCAGTCTCATTTGTTGTTCTTGTTATCTTTGCGATCCTCGCTGTCTTTTCTGCCACGTCTCTTTGTTCTCCTTCCCATATTTATCTATTCTATATCAAATCCAGTTATTTTTCAAATCTTACAGCAATAGAATTTGCATGGGCAGTGAGCTGCTCTGCTTTTGCAAATGTCTCTATGTCAGTGTGTACTGCCTCAAGTGCCTCTCTTGAGTAATATATTATGCTTGATTTCTTGATGAAATCATCAACTGAAAGTGGCGAGAAGAACTTTGCTGTTCCATTTGTCGGAAGGACATGGTTAGGGCCGGCAAAATAATCTCCGAGCGGTTCTGATGAGTACTCACCGATAAATATAGCTCCTGCATTCTTAACTCTTGTCATCACATCAAATGGATTTGCTGTGACTATCTCAAGATGCTCAGAAGCAATATCATTTACAGCATCTATGGCATCAGCCATATTGTCTGCAAGGAGTATATATCCATAATTGTCTATCGACTTTCTCATGATCTCTTTTCTTGAGAGTTCTTCTATGAACTTGTCTACCTGAACAGACACCTTTTCTGCAAGCTCGCTTGAAGTTGTCACAAGTATAGCTGACGCCATCTCGTCATGTTCTGCCTGAGAGAGCAGATCGGCTGCAACATATCTTGCATTTGCGGTCTCATCTGCAAGAACCATAACCTCTGAAGGGCCTGCTATAGAATCAATGCTTACATGTCCGTATACGGCACGTTTTGCAAGTGCAACAAATATATTGCCAGGTCCAACTATCTTATCGACCTTTGGAATAGATTCCGTACCATATGCGAGCGCAGCTATCGCCTGAGCACCACCTGCTTTATAGATTTCATCGACTCCGGCCTCATTGGCAGCTACAAGAGTTGTAGCATATACCTCGCCCTGTGCGTTGCAAGGAGTAGTCATAATTATCTTCTCAACACCGGCAACCTTTGCCGGCATGACATTCATGAGAACCGATGAAGGATACACTGCCTTACCGCCAGGAACATACACACCTACAGACGCAAGGGCTGTAACCTTTTGACCGAGAAGTGTTCCATTTGGCTTGGAGTCAAACCAGCTATACTGCTTCTGCTTCTCGTGGTATTCCCATATATTCTTCTTTGCTTTTCTGATAACGTCAAGAAGCTCGTCGCTCACCTGTGTGTAAGCGTACTCTATCTCTTCCTTTGTGACGCGGACATTCTCAGCTGTTATATCTGCCTTGTCAAACTTCTTCGTGTATGAAAAAAGCGCAGCGTCGCCGTTATCCCTGACATCGTCTACTATGCCCTGGACTGTCTCGGCAAAATCTCCAAAATTATTAGGACTTCTCTTCAAAAGATTGCTCAAAAGATCTTTCTTTGTCTCTGAATTAAGCTTTACTATTCTCATGTCTGTAAATCCTCCGTATAATAAATTTCACATAATATGCCATGCAATTTCTGTGAACAGTATCTACTGCTGTGCATCTTCCTTTATCAGTCTGTTGAGGTCGGCAAGGAGTTTGTGGATTCTCTCATTCTCCATCTTCAGGCTGACCTGGTTGACAACCATTCTGGCCGAAAGCGGGCATACTTCTTCAAGAACTTCAAGTCCATTCTCCCTGAGTGTACTTCCGGTTTCAACTATATCAACTATAACTTCTGACAGTCCAACGATCGGTGCCAGCTCCACAGATCCGTTCAGCTTTATGATCTCAACCGTCTGATGCTTGCGGTTGTTAAAATAATCCTTCGCAATGACGGGGTACTTACTTGCAACTCTTATTATCTCATTCTTTTTCAGCAGATCCCTGGCCGATGCAGGACCACATACACACATACGGCATTTACCAAAGCCAAGATCCATTACCTCGTACAGATTTCTGCCCTCCTCAAGTATCGTGTCTTTTCCAACAACACCTATATCTGCAGCTCCATACTCCACGTATGTAGGAACATCCGTGGCCTTTGACAGAAAGAATTTCATCTTTAGTTCCTCATTAACAAATATAAGCTTTCTTGTATCTGGATCCTTCATCTCGTCACATGTTATACCTATCTGCTCAAGCAACGCAAGTGTCTTTTTTGCCAGACGGCCTTTAGCAAGTGCAAATGTCAAATATCTCATAGTCTTATAAACCTTTCAAATTAATTATATCTCATGTCAATGTCTATCTATGTCCATTGCTATACTACTCTGTACCATTCCAATCAACAGTCCTTTTATTGCCTCAAATCTATGATATCAGAGCTCTGTCTCCGTTCCGGCAAGCAGATCGTAAGCCACTGTCCTGCCCGAAGCGTCAAAATACATTAGGCCTGAGAAATGCTCTCTCTTTGCATACTCAAGATAATCCTCGACAGTCTTTCTATGTGACTTTCTTATAAGCTCTATCTTTCTTCCCTGGGCGCGGAATGTCATCCCTGCCTTTATAGCTCTATCCTGGTTCTCTGTGTCATAAAGAACTATAGTATTTGAATAGTCAACCTCGACCTCTATACTCTGCCTGTCAAGTGCCATCATAAGCTCCTCAATGATAAATGCAAATCCGATTGACGGAGCATCTTTTCCGAACTGCTTAAGCAGATTATTATATCTTCCGCCTTTGACAACAGCATCACCGGTTCCGTATGTGTAGCCTCTGAATATGATTCCTGTATAATAATTGTATCCATCAAGAACACCAAGATCAAAACTTACATGATCTGTGCAGCCATATGACTCAAGCGCACGATATACTCGACGAAGTCGTCTTATAGCCTCAAGAGATATCTCGTTTGAAACATATTCCTCAGCTTCATCAAGCATAGAGATGCCACCAAAAAGTGTGTTAAATGATGCAAATGCTTTCTTTAATTCATCGCTTATGTCAAGGTCTGCCACATATTCTTCAAGTCCGAAAAAGTTCTTGATATGGATATATTCCTTTATCATCTCCTCCTCGTCCTCACTTATGCCGGACTCAGCCACAAGTCCCTTGAAATAATCTATCTGACCTATCTCAATCTGGAAATCCTTTATTCCAATCTTTTTAAAACAGTCAATTACAGTTGCAATGATCTCAGCGTCGGCAGCAGAAGAATCATCATTTACAAGCTCTGCTCCGATCTGTGTAACTTCCTTCAGTTTACCCTGAAGCTTTAAAGTATTGGTGTATGTGTTCCCAGTATAACAGAGCCTTACAGGAAGATCCTCATCTGCATAATATTTCGCAACGCATCTTGCGATCGAAGGTGTGATATCCGGTCTTAAAACAAGAGTATTGTTATCTCTGTCGAAGAATTTGTACATCTCATTAGATGGTGCAGATCCCTTATCTCTGTTAAATATATCAAAAAATTCAAATGTAGGCGTCTCTATATCATGATAGCTGTATAACTCCAGAACATTATGGATCTCGTGAAGCACCTTTCTCTTCTTTTTACATTCTACATCATAGGTATCCCTGACTCCATCCGGTGTCTGCAACAGTTTGTCCTGCATAATATTGTCTCCTCGTCTATATTTTCGCTTTATTGCGTTGAAGTGTTACTTCGTTACCTAGGTAGCATAACAACGTGGTAATTATATTAAACCAGTTTACTTTTGTCAACCATAGTATCACATATCTCTGCTTTCCAGATCTTTTTTCAATGGTTCAAGATAATGCACAAGGGCACCGCCCTTTGAATTTATAAAATATTCCAGGTCGAGCTCATCAAATTTGAAATTGTTTGCATGGCCCAAAGACACACGTTCAATGTACTTCTTAAGCTCGGAAAAGCGCATATAATATAGCTTATTCCGCCCTGTAAACATGATCACAAGAAAACTCACGCCACCCTGCTTTTCATAATCTTCCATGAACCGTATCTGATGTTCATGTATGTTGCGCATGGAGAATGTATCCGTAGAACACTCCTTTGCGTCAAAGCACACCGGAACTCCCTGCACGGCACCTATATAATCCACCGTAGAATCCTTCTCAAAATAGGCAAGCGTGATCTGGCTGCTTGCTTTGTCTATCTTTATAGGAGTGATCGGCGTAGGAATCTTCTGGACAAGTGCCAGGTCTTTCTGTCTGTAATATTCATTTGTGTGATTGATCATATCTTCAAGAGTTGAGCCCCTGAGGCCTCTCGAATTCCAGGTTGCCATCTATTCAAATAAATCCTTTTCTATGTTCTTGTACATCTCAGGTTTGAATGCCGAAAACGATCTGCCATTAAGATATGAAAGACCGCCCTTCACATCCGTGAATTCCACCTGTCCACAGTGGAGAAGCTGATTTCTAAGCCTATAATTCTGTCTGAAGATAATATTCACATCACGGTCTCCATACTTCTGATCTCCAACAATTGGATACCCCATATGCTGAAGCTGCGCTCTGATCTGGTGCGTCTTTCCGGTTATAAGCCTTATCTCAAGCTCCGTATAATGCCCATTAGTTCTAAGTGGATAAAATATGGTATGGATCTTGTCATAGCTGCCATTTCCCGCAGCCTTTCGGATTTCCTGGACGCTGTCTGCGATGGTAACTTTATTGGTCTTCTCGTCTTTGTAGAGATATGCGGTCACATCCTGCATATCATTCATATTGCCTTTTACGATTGTATAATAGAATTTCTCTATGGTTCGTTCTCTTATGACACGGGAAAGTTCCTGGCTTCCCAAGAGTGATACTCCGCACAGAACAAGTCCTGAAGTATTCCTGTCAAGCCTGTTGCATATAGAAGGCTTAAATGTTCGAAGTTGTTCCTGCGTGGTGTAACCGTTTTCCAGAAGATAATCTATAACGCTCTCATTTACAGAATAATCATCCTTTGAGGCCTTCTGTGAAAGAACCCCCACAGGCTTATTTACTATAAGTATATTGTCATCATGATACACTATCTCGGGGTTGAATTTATTCTCTTTCAAATTACCACTTATCTGCCCATCTTCATTTCTGAATGAATTAATTGTCTCATCAGACAGATACAATTGTATCACATCACCAACATAGACAATCTCATTGCCGACAGCCTTGGCATTATTAAGTTTGATGTTTTTCTTTCTTATCATCCTGTACACAAAACTGGATGGGGCCTTATCAAGATACTTCATTAGCAACTTGTTAAGTCTCTGTCCAGCCTCGTTTTTCGATATAACTATCTCTCTCATCTCTATATTCCCAGCTCAAATAATCTATTTCTCATTTTTTCATCTGAAGCGATAAAATCCTCAGAAGGACTTTTTATACGTCCCGCTTTCGCCACAAATGTATCAATATCTGTAGTGACCATTATCACATAAGGCTTTTTCTGATCGGCAAACGTCTCCGATATGATCTTCTTAAGCGAACTCTCGTCAGCTATCTTTTTGACAAATCTGCCATTGTAATAAAACAGCATTCTGCCGTCCCTGATAACAGCAACAGGAAAATATACGATTCCCTCATACCTGCTGATCGAAACATCATAGACCAGCGACGGATCGTCAAAATAGTCTATTTTCTTAAGCTTTGAGTATTCATCATCGGTAAGCTCCTTAAACCCGGCACACATGATGTATGCCACAAGCTGTTTCGCCAAAGGAAGTGCAACGAGTATTGGAATTATTATAAATACTGTTTTTCTCGTATCAAACATCGCCACAGTAAAAAATACTCCTGCGATCACAAACAGTCCTAAAACAATGATACTTATAAGAACATTTCTCTTATGTCTGTTCATGTATCCGTGTTGTCCTTTATCCATATCATCCTCCAAATCTGTAATGGAACTGCCCTGATCTGTTATCTGGGCATAGTTATTTCATGAATTTTATCAGCAGGCTGTGTGGCAGATATTTACACACTATCCTGAACGCCTTCATAAGCGGCGAATACACTGATACACCACTCATATAGTACGCGTCAAAAAGTGCAAGCTTAACCACCTTCACAGGATCTGCCCTGAGAACCATCTTATATGGTTTTGATTTTGTATACTTCTGTGCAATATCAAAAAACTCAGTCTTAACCGGTCCAGGACATACAGCTGTCACCGTGATGCCTCTCCCCTCCAGCTCTCTTCCAAGTGCTCTCGAAAAACTGAGTACCATGGATTTTGAAGCCGCATATATGGCAAATGACGGCTGCGGAAGGAATGCCGCAGACGATGCCAGATTTATGATATTCGACGGTCCTGACATATATGGAAGTGATATGTGTGTGATAGCCGCAAGAGCCTTGCAGTTAAGGTCTATCATTCCGGTGACATCATCCACTGTCATATTCTCAAAATGTCCGGCAATACCATAGCCAGCTGCATTTACAAGAACTCTGATAGACGGATTCTGTCTCTCCAAAAGATTCCTGTAAAACTTTATATCAGTCTCGTCTGTGAGGTCAAGTGCAAGTATCCTCACAAGCTTATTGCTGACAGCTTTTATCTCAGCCTTAACCTCGGTGAGCCTGTCCTTTCTTCTGGCTATAAGCCATATCTCCTCAACGGTTTTATACTTCTGTGCGATCTGCAGGGCAAACTCCCTGCCTATACCTGATGACGCACCTGTTATAACTGCTATTTTCTTCATGACATCATCCTCCAACCTGATAAATATTTGTTCTTGAGTACTCCTCTGTTATTCTTTGCCCATCCAAGTGGATACCCGTCAACACACACCAGCACATATCCATTTGCTGTATCCTTCGACTCGTCTATCTCTATGGTCTCCCCCTTAAGATATTTGATGATGCGTATGTCTTCCGATGAAAAATCCACTACATTGTCAAACTGATCTGATCTGAGGTACATCGCAAGCGACTGACTCGGCTCAAATCTGTTCTTCTTGACCTCTCCGAGGAACAATCCATGTCTTAGAAGCCTGAGCCCCTTTACATCCGGCATATCCTCACTTATATAGTACAGTCTTCCCTTATTTTCCTCTATCCGGTCTGTCTTTATACCCGAATCGTCAGATATATGTCCCATAAATTCCAAAAAATCTTCATCACACCTGTACGGTCTGAACGGATATGTTGATCTTCCGTAGTCAGCGGCTCCCCCATCTTTCTGGAACAATGCGATAAAATGACCCTCACCTTTAAGATGGTGTGGCCAGAGTCTGGCACATTTCTTCAGATCTTCGTTCCCGGTCTCTCCCCAGACCGGATTGCCATCGTCAAACTTCTCATACTTTGGAAAATCAACGAGATGTATACTGTCATCTATCGAGAGAAGATATTCAACCGATCTCTCATCTTCTTCAGGCGAGAATGTACATGTGGAATACAGAAGTTTTCCTCCCGGTTTCAGCATCTTACACGCCTCATTCAGAATCCCCTTCTGAAGTCCGGCAAACAGCTCTGTTCCATTGTTTTCCCAGGCTGTCATCATCGAGGTGGACTTTCTAAACATTCCCTCACCCGAGCACGGCGCATCTATAAGTATCTTGTCAAATGTTCCTTCAAACACTCTGGAAAGGTTGTTTGGAGGTTCACTCACAACACACATATTGCCTATTCCGAAAAGCTCCAGATTCTTAAGGAGCGCTTTCGCCCTGGAGTTGCTTATGTCATTTGAAATAAGCACTCCTGTTCCGTGAAGCTTTGCTGCAAGCTCCGTGGATTTACCGCCCGGAGCCGCACATATATCAAGTACAATGTCCCCCTCTTCTATATCAAGAACGCTTGCAGGTGTCATGGCACTTGGTTCCTGTATATAGTAGAGCCCCGCATAATAATACGGATGCTTTGAAGGTGTACATTTTTTCGGATCATAGTAGAAACCATTTTTGGTCCACGGTACCGGTTCAAGTTCAAATGGTGATATCTTAAGAAAATCCTCCACCGATATTTTGGAAGTGTTTACCCTTATCCCATGATACATATCGCTTTCAAAACACCTTATGTAATCCTCATATTCATCGCCAAGCTGTATTCTTATTCTATCGTCAAATGCCTTTGGTAAAGCCATATACTACTCCTTATTTGATGCTCTGGGCCTTAAACCCTTCCGCAATAATGTCAAGCTGTTTTGCAAAATTTTCAAGCAGTTCCATGTCATCTCTCTGATAAACAGCATAAAATTCATCCTGTATCTTCTGGATCTCCCGTGGATTTCCCACCTTGTACAGGTTCTGGATATTCACTATGATCTCTGATACAATATTCGCCTTTATGTTAAAAGAATTCTGTGCATCCATGATCTCTCCGCGCACATATGACATCTCCCTGTCAAGTGCAAGCGTGGCATCCGCAGCATTTTTAAGTTTTGCTCTGATGTCATCAGGTATTCCTTTGCGGTACTTGTACTGCAGCGAGTGTTCTATTGTGGACCAGAAGTTCATAGCCATGGTTCTAATCTGTATCTCAGCCTGGATAGTTGTGCAGCCATTTACTGTATATACATCGTAGTCAAGAATGACGTGATAGCTCTGATATCCACTCGGCTTAGCATGCGCTATGTAATCCTTTTCCTCCCTAATACGCATATCCTGTCTGCCACGGATGATCTCCACAACCTTCTCGATATCTTCTCTGAACTGACACATGATCCTGATACCGGCTATATCATCCATCTCCTCAACGATTCGATCCATCGGTATATGTTTCTTCTGAAGTTTATCAATTATACTTGAAACAGTCTTAACACGCCCAGTAACACTCTCTATAGGTGAATATTTTCCCATGCTCTTAAACTGCATGATAATATGATTAAATTTAACTAAAAGTTCATCGACTGCCTGCTCGTAAGGAGACAGAATCTCCTTCCATAGCTGAATCTCCATATTATTCCTCCCAAATCCGTTGAACTCCAGCCATGCAAAATTTGCCTTTGGCAAATGGCTGGAGCTACATGTCAAATTTTCATAGAAAACTTGACACATCCTCCGATATAAACCGCTGTCACCATGAAATGACTGCTCTCAATTACTGTTCTGATACTCTTGTGCTAAGGAATGTGTACTCCTTCTGTCCTATCTCATAGTCAGGATACTCAGACACAAGCTGTGATGCCAGCTCGTAAGCTTTATCATAGTCTTCCTGCTTTTCATAATATGTAATCTCCAGCATGATAAGCTCTTTTCTATACACTTTATCATTGCAGTCAAGACCATTCATAATATATGCAATAGAAGACTCCATGTCTCCGTTATTCATATAATACGATCCATACATTGCGTATACATATGAATTGAATCCAAATGTCTGAACATACTTTTCATAACTTGCAAACATATTCTCCGAATCATCCGTCACCGCATAACATGTTCCCACATACATATATAATTCTGGATATTTTTCTGCCTGTTTCAACAGAACATCAAGTGCACCGCCATAGTTACCCATGGAGAAATCATCCATGGCAGATGCCAGCTCCTGAAGATCCTTAACATTTGATCCGCTGTATGATGAATCCACAAGATCCTTATATATATCCGCAGCCTCTGCGTACTGTGCACTCTTCAGATATGAATCAGCGAGATACAGTTTTGTATTCTGATCTTTTTTCTTGGAAAAAAGCTGATTCTCTGCCAGTGCCGCCTTAAATGAATCTATTGCCTCCTGATATGAACCAGCATCATAGTACTCCACACCCTGATCGTACAGTTCGTTCTTCTGGGACACAATCGCTGATATCGCATACGATATAAAAAGGACTGCCGCACACATGAGAAGCAGAACCGCAAATATCAATTTATAATTTATCTTTTTTCTCTCTTTAAATATGCTGCGTTTACGTCTAGACATACATTTAATCTCCTTTAAATCACAGTATTCTTCTAATCCGGACAAAATGCCCGCACCTCATATCATTTTATATTATCACAACATCTGCATAATATAAAGTAAAAAAGCGGCTTTACTGATTTTCATCAGCAAAACCGCTCTTAGTCTTATTTATGAATATAAAAGTCCGTCACCGCCGCTGTGCTCTGACATATTAGTGATGGAATAATCTGATTCCTGTGAATACCATAACCATATCGTACTTGTCAGCACACTCAATAACAAGATCGTCACGAACTGATCCGCCCGGCTGTGCAATGTACTTGACACCACTCTTGTGAGCTCTCTCGATATTGTCTGAGAATGGGAAGAATGCATCTGATCCAAGGACAACATCTGTATTCTGCGCCAACCATGCCTTCTTCTGCTCTGCTGTGAACACCTCTGGTTTAACCTTGAATCTCTTCTGCCACTCGCCTTCCTTAAGGACATCCTCGTACTCATCTCCCATGTATACGTCGATGGCATTGTCTCTGTCTGCTCTTCCAAGTCCATCAACGAACTGAAGTCCCATAACCTGTGGTGACTGACGGAGGAACCAGTTGTCTGCCTTCTGTCCGGCAAGTCTTGTACAGTGGATTCTTGACTGCTGTCCTGCTCCGATACCTATAGCCTGTCCACCCTTTACATAACATACAGAATTTGACTGTGTATACTTGAGTGTGATGAGCGCGATCTTCATGTCGATCTCAGCCTGCTCTGGAAGCTCCTTGTTTGCTGTAACAAAGTTTGACAGGAGATCCTTGTCTATCTTGAGCTCATTTCTTCCCTGCTCAAATGTAACACCATATACCTGCTTTCTCTCGATCTCAGCAGGAACATAGTTCTCATCTATCTGGATGATGTTGTAATTCCCCTTCTTCTTTGCGAGAAGAAGCTCCATAGCCTCATCTGTGTATCCAGGAGCGATAACACCATCTGATACCTCTCTCTTGATAAGACGTGCTGTGTCTGCGTCACATACATCTGAGAGTGCAATGAAATCACCGAATGATGACATTCTGTCAGCGCCTCTTGCCCTTGCGTATGCACATGCAAGTGGTGAGAGCTCTCCGAGGTCATCTACCCAGTAGATCTTTGCAAGTGTATCGTTAAGTGGAAGTCCAACTGCAGCACCTGCTGGTGAAACATGCTTGAATGATGTTGCTGCTGGAAGCCCTGTTGCCGCCTTGAGTTCCTTTACAAGCTGCCATCCGTTGAATGCATCAAGGAAGTTGATGTATCCTGGCTTGCCATTTAAAACCTTGACAGGAAGATCACTGCCATCCTCCATATATATTCTTGAAGGCTTCTGATTTGGGTTACAACCATACTTTAACTGAATCTCGTTCATGATCAAATATCTCCTTTATTCTTTAATTACTTATTCTTGTTCACGATCTTTGTCTCATACTCACCTGTTGCGATGTCAATATATCTGACGAACAGTGACACCTTGTTGTCCTCATTGAGGCTGTTCCATACCTTGTCTGTGAACTCATCGATATCACCGGATATCTTAACCCACTTTGGCTCACCCTCAAAGCTTGGGAGCGGATTGCCATCGTGCATATATGTGTGAATGAAATGTCCCTCACCAGCCACAGGGTTCTCGTATGAGAATGTGTATCTGTTATTTGCTTCAGGGTTGCCATTGTTGCTCTTAAGTATGGACATTGAATAGTCGAACACACCATTCTTTATGTGCATAACACCAGAGATTCTAGGTGTGTAGTTAGGGCCGTCCGGCTCAAACTGTCTGCTTCTGAGTGACTGCTCAAATGTGAGTTCATCGTCAAGTCCGTCATATATAGTGTCTGTCTGATCGCCATTTGTAACGATAGTCTTGTTGCCAAGAACTCTTACAGGTGCATAGATGATAAGGCTTGGATCCTCAAGCTTTGAAGGATCAAATGCCTCTGTTCTGATGCCCTCACCCTCTGTCACAAATACTCTGTTACGGCTGTTTGAGCTTCTTCCCATGATGAAGTAGGCTGTAACTGCCTTCTTGCCATCCTCTGACACACCGATCACGATTCCACGTCCCGGATATGCATTTTCGCTAAGTTCCTTCTCAAGTGATAACATTTCCATTTTCTGTTGTACCTCCATGTGTTTTCTCGTACCTGTGAGCTGATGTTATTGTCTCATATTTTTATTCGCTGCTATAGTCGAAAAGTCTTGTATAAACAAATAACTTTGACTATCTATATGCGCAAATAAATAAAGAAGCCGGCCACCTGCGCACACAAATACATGTCTTGATATATTTGCTTGCCCAGGCGGTCGGCTTGTCTTAACAGTACACTCCCTGTAGGTAATTCCTACCAGCCTTTCGGCCGTCTCCGCCAGTCGTGCACCAACATGTTTTTATAATATAGTAAATCCTTCCTTATTGCAAGCACATTGTAAATAAATGTGCGCCGTAAAATTCTTACGACGCACATTCATTTTATACTACAACTATTATTTTTTAGAGCTTGTGACTACATCCGCCATGACAGCTCGAGCAGTCGCCACCACATATGTGTTTGCCCTTTTTTCTATCCTTAACCATACCTCTGACAATGAAGAACACCATCAGAACGATTATGACTGCCACAATGATTGTACCAAGATACTCTGACATAAGTCACCACTCCTTTTATATAATCCTTATAAACACTTATATTAAGCGTTGAGGAACTCCTTGCTTGTCTTTACCTTCTTGTTTGGATCCGGACGCAGCAGCATGAAGAAGAACAGAACAACAAGTGCAATTGCTACTACTGACCATACACCGAATGTACAAGCTCCTGTGAAGAGACCTGCGATTCTGTATACAACAAGTGCTACAAGGTAAGCAAATCCACACTGATATCCGATTGCGAACCAGAACCACTTAGCACTGTTCATCTCTCTCTTGATAGCACCCATAGCTGCGAAACATGGTGCGCAGAGAAGGTTAAATACAAGGAATGAGAATCCGCTTGCTGTTGTGAATGCGCCTGCAAGTGCCTGGTAAACTGTACCATCTCCACCACCGTAGAGGATACCCATTGTACCAACGATGTTCTCCTTTGCAACAAGACCTGTGATAGACGCTACAGTTGCCTGCCAGTTACCCCATCCCTGTGGAACAAAGATCCAAGCGATCGCATTACCGATCTTTGCAAGGATACTGTAATCGATCTGGCTCTCATCAAGCATCTGGAATGATCCATCGACAAATCCAAAGTATGTTGTGAACCATACAGCAATTGTTGAAAGTGTGATTATTGTACCAGCCTTCTTGATGAATGACCAGCCACGCTCCCACATACTTCTGAGTACAGAACCAACTGTTGGGATATGGTATGGTGGAAGCTCCATAACGAATGGTGATGGATCTCCGGCGAACATCTTTGTCTTTTTAAGTATTATACCAGAACATATAATTGCTGCAATACCAATAAAGTAAGCACTTGTTGCAACTATTGATGAACCACCGAATATAGCACCGGCGATCATGGCGATAAATGGAACCTTAGCACCACATGGTATAAATGTTGTTGTCATGACTGTCATACGACGGTCTTTCTCATTCTCAATTGTACGTGAAGCCATGATACCTGGAACACCACAACCTGTACCTACAAGGATAGGTATGAATGACTTTCCTGAGAGACCGAACTTTCTGAAGATACGGTCCATGATAAAGGCAATACGTGCCATATATCCACAGTACTCAAGGATTGCAAGTAAGATGAACAGCACGAGCATCTGAGGTACGAAACCAAGTACCGCACCAACACCGGCTACAATACCATCGATGATAAGTCCGTGTAACCAGTCTGCACATCCAATCTTGTCAAGTCCTGCAGAGATGAGATCTGGGATTGAAGGAACAAATACACCGTAATCAGCAGGATCGATCTCTGCCATCTGTGTCTCGTTGAAGTAATCAACGGCATCAAGATATGACATTGCATTTGTTGTCTCTTCATTAGCATTTGCCGGAACCTCTGAGTAGTAAACATCGATATCGTATGTATCAAGTGTCTCCTCATCTTCCATCTCATACTTAACACTTGCCTCTGTGTTTGTGTTTGCCTCGATGGCTGCCTTTGTGGCATCCACATCAACTGCATCCTCGTCATCTGTTACGAGTACGCCGTATGCATCGAGGGCTGTTGTTGCTGCATCATAGTCACCTGATGCATCCTCATAATCTGAGCTTCCTATTCCGAAGAGATGGAAACCATCGCCGAACAGGTTATCATTTGTCCAGTCTGTGCACCATGCACCTACTGTTGACATTGCTATATAATATACGAGCCACATGATGAGCACAAATATAGGAAGGGCGAGGATACGATTTGTTACAACACGGTCGATCTTATCAGATACTGTAAGCTTCTGTCCCTTAGCAGCCTTCTTTACACACTTGTCAATGATCGATGAAATATATGAATATCTCTCACTTGTGATGATACTCTCTGTGTCATCATCGAAATCATCCTCCAGCTTCTTGATCTCTGATGAGCAGTCTGGAGCATTCTTCATCTGCTCTATGATCTTGCTATCCTTCTCAATGAGCTTGATTGCGAAGAATCTCTTTCTGTTCTCATCCATATCAAGCTTTGCGCTGACGCTCTCGATTGCAGCTTCAACTGTCTCATCAAAGTTATGGACTCTTGCATTTGCTGTCTTTGACTTTGCTGCAGCGATAGCCTTCTCCTTAACCTCATCGATACCTGTACCCTTGAGAGCTGAGATCTCAACAACCTCACATCCAAGAGCTTCCTTCAGGTTCTTGATATTGATGGAATCACCATTCTTCTTTACAAGATCCATCATGTTGACAGCCATGACAACAGGGATTCCCAGCTCAATAAGCTGTGTTGAGAGATAAAGGTTTCTCTCTATGTTAGTACCATCGATTATGTTGATAATGGCATCAGGATATTCCTGAATAAGATAATTTCTGGCAACAACTTCCTCAAGAGTGTATGGAGAAAGTGAATAGATACCAGGAAGGTCAGTTATGATAACATCCTTGTTACCTTTAAGCTTACCCTCTTTCTTCTCAACTGTAACACCTGGCCAGTTACCTACATACTGGTTAGCGCCAGTTAATGCATTGAATAATGTTGTTTTACCGCAGTTAGGATTTCCTGCAAGTGCAATCTTTACTGACATTGTTTACCCTCTTTCCTATTGTATTGTGCAGACGTATTTAAAGAAGCCTGTGCACGGCGCCTGCTCACTTCACATTAGCCTCTTCTATCATGTGTTAGTATGCACTAACACATAGGTAAAAAAAGCTTTTACTCTACCTCTATGATCTCTGCATCCGCTTTACGGATAGATAACTCATATCCTCTAACAGTAACTTCCACAGGATCACCTAGTGGCGCAACTTTACGCACATAAACCTGTACACCCTTTGTGATGCCCATGTCCATGATACGTCTCTTTACAGGACCCTCGCCTGCGATTTTCTTGACAGTGACAGTACTGCCAACTTTGACATCTTTTAATGTGCTCATGACATTACTCCTTTTACATACTTTTGTCGTCAGTCAGATAGATGTAACCATACCTATACAAGTATCTTGCTGGCCATATCTTTATCAATGGCAACACGGGAATCTTTGATATTAACTATAAGATTTCCTGCATTCTCCGCCACGACAGTTACAATACTGCCCTCAACAAAGCCCAGCTTTTCAAGAAACAATCGTGTTTTCTCTCTCCCGCCAACCTTTTTGATCACATTGGCTTCTCCCGGTTTTGCAAATGTTAATGGCATAATTGCACCTCCTTAACTTGAACCTCAGCTTTAGTCGCTGATTTCATATCGTGGTTAGTATATACTAACGTTAATTAGATGTCAATAATATAAATTATTTTAGACTAATTTCACAAATTGAATCTTGTCAATTGATAAAAAGTGCCTATTAAAAATTTCCATGCCTTAATTATAAAATTGAACAGGGAACAAATCTGTGATATACTTTGATACAAAACTTGTTGGCATTAGCCAGTACTAAAACTATGTAGTGCAGACTTTTATGTCTGCCTATATACGCCAATGATATAAGGGGGATATATAATATGCTGACCACCAACGAATCAGTTGAGAACTATCTTGAAACAATCCTTGTTCTCAGTCAGAAACTTCCAGTAGTAAGAGGTGTTGATGTCGCATGCGAAACTGGATATAAGAAGTCCAGCGTCAGTGTTGCCATGAAGAATCTGAGAGAGATGAATTATATTGAAGTCAGTGATTCCGGATACATTACGCTTACTACAGCCGGCAGAAAGATTGCAGAGATGATATACGAGAGACATCAGCTTCTTTCTTCATGGTTCACAAGTCTTGGTGTTGCAGAAAAGACTGCTGCTGAGGATGCATGTAAAATTGAACACGTCATCAGTCAGGAGACATTTGACGCGATAAAGCGTCATGTTCGCTCCACCAATCAGTAACAACTAAAACATAACAACAAAAACGACGGAGATATCAGCTTTAGAAAATGATATCTCCGTCGTTTTATATAGATAATCTATTTCTTCATACCAACCAGACTTCCCTGTCTGACTTTTGACTCAATCCCACGCAAAGAGTTTTGCTCTATCTCATATAAAGGCACTACCCGGTCTTTCTGGGTAAGCAGGATAATAGTAGAACCGCCAAAAGCAAAGTTCCCTTTCTCACTGCCTCTTTGTACACGGCAACTATGCATATGAGAGTTCTCGATACGGCCAACCAACATGGCGCCTACTTCCATCACAAGAACAGTACCCATATCATCTGTCTTTATAAGACAATATTGTCTGGTGTTCTCCTTATATATAGGATAATACTTGCTGGCAATGGGATTTACAGTGTGATATATCCCATTTATTCTTCTGACGTCAGATTGAATTCCATCAACGTTATAGATATATCTGTGATAATCATCAACACACAATCTGAAGAGCCACAGCTTTCCACCTTTATATCTCTCTGCAAGCTTTCTGTCCCGAAGCAACTCTGATAATGTATACTCAGAATCTTTTATATTGAAAACTGCCCTATCAGAATCTTCTATACTATATACTGTAAGTCTGCTGTCACATGGGCTGACAAACCCCCCCCGTACATCAGAAATTGGCCTGGCCCCGTCCACAAGTTTTCTCATAAAAAAATCATTATAAGAGTCAAAATCACTTTTTTCACACATGGACATATCTATTGCATTCTTTTTGACAAATGGTTTGATTGCTATTTTAGATACCTTTCTGTCCATCAACCATCCTGCAATATTAGAGACTGACGGTCTTACAAGTACTGACAATAGCATTCTGCCCAAAACCGTTCCGTATAATTTTCCAAGCAAAATATCCTGACCTGATGCCCCCTGAACATTCTTGCGGGCACTGTATCTTGCGTATGTTAATCTTCTCATATATTCCTCTTCCTACAATAAAAATGTGCAAATATAAGGCAGCTGAATAGCATTGATCCTTACCAGATATCTGATCAGCACCCATATAACAGCAACAGCAACTATCACTATAATAACCATCAGTTCCTTTGTTGTTGGCTTAGGAAACCTGAAATCCGTGATAAACAGAACCATCGCAAGTATCATAATCGCATGTAATGCAATAGGAAAATAACTGCCAAGAAGCGGTGATGTCACATACAGTACAGGTAGTCCTACAGATATAGCTGTAATCGGCATACCATGAAAATACTTTCTTCCATCAGGTGTCTCAACTACCTCTGCATCCTCTACATCATTATTCTTCTTTTCCTCAAGGACATTGTAATATGCCAGTCTGATCATACCTGCAAGGCAGTAAAGCACTAGTATAATCATCCCCGCCGGTGTATTCATTCCTGAATACCAACACAAAACAACAGGAAAAACTCCAAAGCTGACCAGATCACAAAGTGAATCTATCTGTATACCACAAATCTCTTTTCATCTTTGGTTCTGTCTTTTTTGCTTCTCGCAACTCTGCCATCAAACGCATCAAAAAGTCCTGACAAAGCAAGACACAATATTCCTATGCTCAGATGTCCATAGAATGTAAAAAAGAGTCCTGTGATTGATGAAGCAAGACTCATATATGTCAATATAACTGTATAATTATAAAATCCTACCATTTTCATTACCCCATATTATTTCTTTGCTTTATCTTTGCTTAAAAGCATGTTAAGTGTCATTATACACAATTATCTGACATATCTCCACACATTTTTTTAAATATTAATTATCTTTCATCCTGTTTTTTAAATCCTGTAAACTCTCTTCAAGGCACAGAGTCCCCCATCCCACATATCTGTTAGGATATAGAAACTGACTCGGGAGCTTACGGGCACCTCTTATGAGCTGTGCCTTAAGCCGTTCTCCATACATAAATGGATCATTTCCCATTACTATCCCCCATTCCATAAGCAACGCAGCCGCGCCTGACACAAACGCAGTAGAAAGCGATGTTCCGTCAGCTTTCTCATACATCCCATTCCCGGCAGATACAGTAATTTTCACTCCCGGTGCAGCAATATCTGGTTTTATTCCATTATCAGTCGTATATCCCCGGCCTGAAAAATTAGTTATTCCTCCTGTGTTCTGGTCATATGAAGCCACTGATATAACGCTTTTTGATGTGGAAGGTATTGTGAGCGAACCAAATGGCACAGGATTCTCAAAATACACCTGGCCAGTTACGTAAGATTCTCCAGGCAGATATGCATTGTACACTCCATTTGCAATACTTTTAGGAACAAGGCGCACTTTCCATATGCCTTTCTGTATATAAGAATCCGACTGAAAGAATATATATATGAGCTGTTTTGCATTGTAAGGTGATGGTGTCTGCGATATCCCCTGAATAATTGTCTCCCCATATTTCATGCCTGTTACCGTCTGTCCCTCAGACATATAAGTTACAAGTTCATATGAGGGTGAGTATACAAGCACATCAAATATATCAATATAGCTTTTCCATATCTGAAGTCCAAAATTGCCTATACCTCCAGTGACCGTTATGTTCAGATCTGCATAACTCACATTTCCAAGCAATCCATTAGTGTGCAAAGATCTGTCTCCATCATTTCCCGTACCAGTCACAAAACTTACCTTAGCCATTTTTGAAATCATATCAATGAATATCTCAAGCAGTCCGGTTCCATCATGAGCTCCATAATTATTGCCATACGACAAATTTATTACCATGGGAACCCGATTCTCTATACTATACCTGACAAGCATGTCTATCCCCATCATGATACTTATAGTGTCTGGGTAATTATGATCGGTCTGTTGCTCAACCATAATTATATCCGCCTGCACCGCAACACCTGTCGTGCTTCCGGCAGCAACCGAAGTCACGGCAGTTCCATGGTCCTGCGCTGACGTCCCAGGAGTCAGACCATCCAAATACATCTGCGAAAGCTCTGTCCTTTCATATATTCTGCCAACGCCATATCGATTAGGATACCTGAAATCATACAACATGTTCTGATCCCAGTATGAAACCACTCTTGTATTTCCATTACGCTCAAAATCTACATTTCTTATGTCAAGGCCGCTGTCAATAATTCCTATACACACACCCTTGCCAGTCAGACCATATTTCTCATCAAAACTCTCTGATATGCACGACATATATTTCTCATAATAATTACCTGTTGTCCCATAACTGTAATAATTAGCTTTATCAATATAAAGCACCCTGGAGTCTCTCTGTAAAATGTCAATTTTCGATGTATCTATTTTTATTATCGCGAAACCTCCGAGGAGATACACGCATTCATTTATAACTTTCCCTATTAGATCATCAATATCTCCTGTATATCTAAGCACAAGCAGCCAGGTATCTTTGTCCGCATCATATCCAAGATACAGGCTGTTATCCCTGCTATATTCCGATGATTCTATCGCCAATTCAAGCTCAGGATTAATTTTCTCTCCCATATGCACACTTTCCATTTTTTATCATTATATTTCGATAGATATCACTCTATGTCGCAAATTGTCTGTATTTTTTACACATTTTGGTGTGTTTTAGCACTTTTCCACATTATCCACAGATTTATACACATTTTTCTAATATAGAGTCGTAAATTGAAAAACTTAACCACATATCCATCAACATTTTAAAAATTCAATCGAAATATCGTGGCTTCATTTATTTTAATGCGACTAATTTCTTACCCCCCTACATCTATAATTCATAGTGCATTAAATAAAAGAAGTGAATTATTTGAACATTCTGACAAATGTATTACTTGGGAAAAAAAATCGTATCACAAATGCTATCGGGTACCTGGATACCGGAAACACACTTAAATGCAGCCTGACAGGCAGGCACGTTTCCATAGCAACATACCCTGTTGCCGCAGCTCTGGCAACCACAGAAATGCTGCCAGTGATAGATAAATATGTAAATGATCCTTCATCCATATGCAGATATCAGAAAACTTTTCCCAAAGGATTGCACCTAATTCCATACAATACCATTTGTTCCAAAGGACAAATTATGCTGGCCATGGATGCAGATTACATGTTTATAGACACCAGATACATAGAAAAAAATCCATTAATTGGCATAAGTCCAAATACATTTACAATACTTCGAACTGACAAATGCATTCTTCTAAATAAAAATAATATGAAACGAGGCCAAAGACATGTTAAACACAATAAGGGGTAATGATTTTAAATTCACAGTTGCAAGTAATCTTTCACTGCTCTCTCTGAAAAATAACAGAGATGTACACTATATCGGAGGTACAGAGGTACTTCCAGCGCCACTAGAACCAGTGGAAGAAGCAATGGTCATAAACGAACTTACTGAAAACCAGTCCGACGAGGCAAAAAAGCTGCTTATAGAGAGGAATCTGAGGCTTGTGGTGTACATAGCTAAAAAATTTGACAATACAGGAGTGGGGATCGAGGATCTGATATCAATTGGCACAATAGGACTCATTAAAGCCATAAACACCTTCAGAAATGATAAAAATATCAAGCTTGCAACGTATGCATCAAGATGTATCGAAAATGAAATACTCATGTTTCTTAGAAGGAACAGCAAACTGCGGACTGAAGTATCAATAGATGAACCGCTAAACGTAGACTGGGACGGCAATGAGCTTCTGCTGTCAGACATATTAGGAACAGATGAGGACATAGTCTATCGTGATCTTGAGACTGAAGTTGACAGAAATCTTCTTGACATGGCCATATCCAAACTATGTGAAAAGGAGCGCACCATCATAGAACTTCGATACGGAATAAACACTGTTGAGGGAAAAGAGAAAACCCAGAAGGAGGTTGCTGACATGCTGGGAATATCCCAATCGTATATATCAAGACTTGAAAAAAGAATAATCAAAAAACTCAAACGTGAGATTATGAAACAGTACTGATCTCTAAAGATGAAGTCCTGTGCATCAGGGGCACAGGACTTTATCAGTGATGGTATCCAGCCATACATCTCTTGTATTCATCAATCCTGGAAACCAGTTTATCATGATCCTTTTCTTTTAACTGTCCCTCACTGTAGAACTTTACCACAAGCTCATCCACCTGCCTTAAAGCCGCATGTGCCAGATCTTTGTAATTGTTTGCAAGGTTCATGTCAAGTTCATTAAATGCCGATTCTATCTCTTTTTTTACGCTTCTTTTTATCATAATACATTGCCTCCACATCACTATTAGCGGTTGACACTAATTTTTTTATATGTTAAGATAACGAATGTTGTAAGGCCGGCTTGTCGGAATTGGCAGACGAGGCAGACTCAAAATCTGTTGGTGGCAACATCGTGCGGGTTCAAGTCCCGCAGCCGGCATTCCTCACTAATTTCATACTATACTAAAAGCCCTCAGGATGACTTATTTACCAGTTTTTTAGTATATCACTGACACAGCTTAATATCTTAATATTAGGCTATGTCATTTTTTTTGCTACCACAACAAACCTTCCCTCATCCGTATGTGACGAACATGTTGAAAGTGTGATTAGTTCATCACCGTACTGCGCACTCTCCTCTATCGTGTATGCAGTATTGCTCTTTGCAAAGTTCACATACTCGTCAAATTCTTCTTTATTATCTGCATTAAAGAATTCATAATAATGATAGTGATCCACATCACCATCTGCATATATCTGTGCTTTAAAAGCAGCGATAACCTCATATGTTCCAAGTTCATACAATGTATCAAATTCTATTGTGGTGTGCTCTTTATAAAAATCCTCATTCTGATACTGCAGCAGTTCCCTGAACATTATTCCAGATTTCATATTGTGTCCATATATGAGTACATTAGATGTCCTGTCTGCAAACGGCCTGCAATGAGAATCTATGAATGGCGTCCCAGGGTCACTCCAATTCTTGTCAAAATCAAGATGAAGATAATACTCATTGTCCTCCGGTGTATACATAACCGGATAATCTATAGTCGTTCCATCTATAGTCAACCAGCCGGCCAGATCACTATTCTTCTCATATAACTTCTCAAAACGTTTTAAGATAGTCACTGAACTCTTATCATCATTTCCTGACGGCAATGTAATCTTAACATCATTTTCTCCATCTGATACCTGTCCATCATCCATCAGGTCTTTTAAATTATCAAAATTATTCTGTGCTGTTCTTGCTACATAGTAATATCGCACAATGTAAGCACCACTTCCTGCCGCAACAAGCAGGAGCACCACGAGGCATATATCAAGTATTATATCCTTGGCGGTCTTTTTCCTTTTATTCTTTTTCCCCATCTATAACTCTCCATGTATTATAAAAATCTTCCAGACAACACGTTGAAGCATGTACAGACCATAAAAATCAAACTCGATGACTATAACGCAAAAGGCTTATGTATTCTCATACAAAAGCCTTTTTTGTCTTAATAATACTTCTTGCTTCCCCACAGATTATTCTTCTTCAGCTCAATATATTCACCGTAAGCCTGTTCAAGTATCTGTTTCTCATTTGGAAATTTTAGAAGGTGGTAGGCTTCATGGTACTTGTAGTAACCGGAGTCCACAAAATATTCCTCTCTCTGAGGCTTGCTATAATAGCTGTCTGCCATCATGAGATACCAATGAACATCCTTGTTGACAGTGTCAAAAGCAGTATTAAATGAATAATTGCTTTTACCAACGTACTTAATTATAGATGCGCTTACACCAGTCTCCTCTTTTACTTCTCTCAGAGCCGTCTCGTCATGTTCTTCACCTTTCTCGACCGTTCCTTTCGGGAGAACCCATCCTTCGTATTTGTTCTTGTAATTCTTATACAGTAACAATACTTTTCCTCTGAAGATTACCACACCTCCACAGCTTGTTGCTTCAATCACCGCAATTCCTCCTGTTTTTCTTTAGGTGTGTACCCCAGATTTTCTGCAGATTTGCAGATCATCTGTTTTCTATGGCATTAAAAACTTGAAAACAGTATATCATATGTCTTTACAATTTTAAAGTAAATATAAATGAGTATCAGAATTTGCCTATTTCACATAATTATAATAAGTATCAAACAGTTGTCTGGCTATATACTTTGCCGATGCACCTGTAGAACTTGCATTTTCAACAATAACACAGACAACTATATCCGGATCATCCACATTTGAAAAACCTACAAACCATGAATGAGAGTCCATATTTTCATTAAATTCCGCTGTACCAGTCTTTCCCGCAATCGTGTATGATGCATCCGCAAACGCATCCGACGCAGTACCATAAGATGTTACACCAAGCATGAGATCCTTAAGTGTGAGGGCATCTGATGCAGATATAATCTTGCCATAAGTCTCAGGTTTAAAAGTCTTCACAAGATTTCCATCGCAGTTCTCAATTCTATCTATCATATAAGGGGTCATCATCACACCCCCATTTGCTATAGTACTCATGATCATTGCACTGTGAAGAGGCGTAATCAAAGTATCTCCCTGTCCAATAGCCGTCTGTGGTATATCAGAGTCGTACGAGGTCGCATTCAACTTGAACTGTGATTTCCTATAATAGCCGTCATAAGGCAGCTCCTTGTTAAAAAGGAATTTCTCGCACAGATCTCTGTAAGACTGTTTGTTCAGGTGCATTCCTATATTTGCAAACGAAGTGTTACACGACTTCGCCAAGGAATCTGCAAGATCAACTGTTCCGTGAACAGCATAGTCTGAACAGTGTATCTGCACACCATCAAATATATCCTCACCTTCACATTCGTAGGAATACTTCTTATAATTGTTATTTTCATGTATATATTCCAGTGCTGTCAATATCTTAAATGTTGAACCCGGTGGATAAAGTCCCTGAGTCGCTCTGTTCAAAAGATATGAACTGTCTGACTCCTGAGATTGCTCAATCACGTTATCTATATCATTTGGATCAAAATCAGGTTTTGATACCATCGCAAGAATTTTACCGGTATCAGGTTCCATTACAACAACAGCACCGTCATTGTAACCGAGGGCATCATATGCTGCGCTCTGCATAGTCGAATTAAGAGTGCTGATAACGTTGTTTCCTAAGCTCTTCTCATTCTTAAGCTTATTATATGTCTGTGTTACTATATTCTGGTTTGAGGTCAGCAGATAATATGCCGAACTCATTTCAAGCCCCGCCTGTCCATTGCTGTCATAACCAACAGCATGGGCATATACATTTGCATATGGGTAGTTTCTGTATTCGTTGCCCTCGTCATCCGTCAACGTCTCTGCAAGAATATTGCCATCGCTGGAAATTATGCTGCCCTTTGTTATCTTCTCAGCATAAAGCGACTGTCTGTCATTGTACGAATTGGCGATAAAAGTACGCGAATCCCTCACCATAAACACAATGATATAGGCAAACATACATATAAATATAAGCACAACAAAATAAGTTATAACAAGAACCGGGATATTTTTTTTGTCATTCGTCTTCTTGTCAAGGATTCCATCATTCTCCCCAGAATTCATCTGACTCTGTCCTGTATGTGTCTGCTGCTTTTTTTGATTTTGTACTTTTTTGTTCATCTTTGCCTTCTGTTTTCCTGCGTTTGCTCTGTTTCCGGCTTTCACTGACGAATGAACTGTTTTCTGACCATTCTGTCTGTCCGGATAATCTCTGCGTGACATTTTTATCAACCCCACTATTTTCTAATACACATATGCCCTGTATAATTCCAAACATTATAAGTGTACTTACCACAGAACTTACTCCATAGCTTACAAGCGGAAGTGTAACACCTGTGGATGGAATGAATTTGACAACTCCGCCCACATTTAAGAATATCTGGAATATAAAACATATAGTGAATCCAAAAGCTACATTTTTGTAGAAAGCATCTCTGACTTTCATCGATATATTTATAAAATATATAAAGCAGCTCAGGTACATGAGTAGGAGGCACAATCCAAATATGACTCCGAGTTCCTCACATATAGCCGCAAATATAAAGTCGCTGGTCACAACCGGTATGGATGTCGGAAGGCCCTGACAAAGTCCCGAACCCTCAAAGCCACCAGAACCAATAGCAAAAAGGCTCTGTGCAACCTGATATCCACTTCCGTCTATATATTCTATAGGATTAAGCCATGCGTCTATTCTGACAGTAACATGGCTGAAGTGATCCTTGAGCAACATATAACCGACCACCGCTATGACACTGCCGCCAAGTCCACCGCCGATAAGTATCATATGTTTTCCCGTAGCGAGATAAAGCATCATGACAAATACCATGAAGAATATGACGGCACCACCCAGATCCGTCTCAGCCACAAGGACAAGCATGAACAAACCTGCAACTATCACTGTCTTCATCATGTCCTTGAAATCCTTTGCCTTTAAGAACGAACTGGCAAGGAAAAATACGAAAATGATCTTGACAATCTCCATAGGTTGCATGGAAAAACCGCCTATGCTAATCCAGTTGTTCGATCCATATTTGTCAATTCCAACATGTGGAATAAATACCGTAGTCAAAAATCCTATACCGAATATTGCATAGAAGATATTCCAGTTTTTTAACTGCGGCATCTTCATTATAAGCATAGGTATAAATGCTGTAACAACCAACATGATAGTAGCAAATATAAACTGTTTCTTTGCAAGATCAAAATCAAGCCTTGTAAGCATCACATATCCTATGAGAAGCAGAAATGACATGTTGTTTGTAATAAGTCTGGACGACTCCTTATATATAGCATGGTAAGAAACCATATATGTAATTGATACTATCATCTGCACCACATAAAATATAAGTATGCTCTTCTTCTGATAGTGCAGATACAGTGTCATATAACACAGAAAATGTATCATGAACACATAAAATATCTGTACATTAAGTGCCCTTCTCTTCCTGTCAGAAGACACCGGCTTCAATACGGTAAAACACTTCACCGTATACAAAACCATGAAAAATATGATCAGATATTTCGCAATCTCACTCAGTATTGTAACCATTCTTTCACCTTTTCAAGTCAATCAATCTATCAATCTATTCCTTTATAGTAATGTCCTCTTGTGTAGTCTTTTATAAAACAATCTGTATTTTTCCCTAAAAATGCGTTTTCTGCACAATCCATTACATTTTTTGCCTCGTCAGCACTCTCAACTGTCAGTTCTATGATATATGCCTGATAATCAAATCTATAAGTCTCTAACTTGTCGATCACGCTAGTCGGCACGCCATTATATATCACATTTGTACATATAGAACAGTCATTTTTCACATAAAATCTGTTGGACATCTCATCAGTCATCTCATACACATTGCTGCGGCCATCACCGCATGCATGATGATAATTTGATTTTATGCAGTTCGCAGTTATCATTACCTTCTGATATCCATACAGTTTAAGAACCATATCAGCAGAAAGTTCCGCCAGTTCATCAAATGTGAGCTCCTGTGGTGATATAAAACTTACATTCTCCAGCACATCACTGTAGAATCTGATGGCGTCATCGTTGTATGCATACAGGCTTGAATCAAGAATGACAGTGCCTGAATAATCCAAGGAACTTATAAGACCAAGTTCGTCTATATTCTTTATCATAACACCATCGTATCTGTCAAGGCTGTCTCTCAGATCATCCATTATGTGCAGTTCTTTTTGTCTGAGTATCTCAGGGAGAGCCAGATATATTTTGAATCCATCTTCCGACAGCGTATCACCATATTGTCTGATATTATAATCTACAATTATATTCGTTACCCATTTATAATTCTTAACAATATTTACGTGCTCATCCGTGGATACCAAAACCGTGACCCCCTTAAGTACACAGCCTTGTCTCTGAACACCGGCGCTGTCCACAGCCTTTATGTTGTCTCTGCTTCGTCTATACCGTCCAGCCAACACATCCGCGAGCGCCTCTATAGCATCTCTCCTAACGCTGTTCACCGCACCCATCTGCACAAATATATTGTCGTCTACAGATGTCTTTATATTTCTGATCTGATAATGTGTGCCACCTGTTTTTAAAATCTTATCCTTTATCTGCTCTGCCGTTACAGGCTTATTCTGGGCTTTGTCACACACCGCGCCTTTGACACACACATCAGCGCAGTTCTCATCCCTGCCAAGTCTCAATATTAGCGATTTTCCCTCATGAGCCTCCACATCTGCATATATATCAATCTGTCTGTCATTTTCTATCACATCTTTTCGTATACTGTCAAGCAGACTGTTATTTCTCGTCCTGTAGACAGGGTTGCCCTTTGCAATACTCTTAAATGATTTTGCCTTCAGTTTCACCACACCGCCTGCATTTGCTGCGGCATTACAGGTTATCTCTACAATCTCCTTTTTGCCACGTATCTCCAGAATATCCCCCTCTGACACCGATTCAGAGAGTCTGATCTGGACATATGGCGGCTCCACACGCATGATCTGACCTATCTGCATACCTGTATGGTTAGGTCTCTTATTCGCTAGCATATCCCTGCCGTTCTTTGTAAAGTAATACCCTTTGCAGAAACCGCCCCTGTTATATATGTCAAGCAGACGCTTCTCATAAGCCCCAGCCACCTTATCTGCATCACCGCCGGAAAGAACCGCATCCCTGACCTCACGATATGCCTGTACAGTGGCCGCAACATATTCCGGTTTCTTCATTCTTCCCTCGATCTTGAATGAATCAATGCCGGCTTCCATCAGAGCAGCAACATCTTTAAGCATACACATATCCTTCAGGCTAAGGGCATACTCATGCGCCCCTCCCACGGTGTATCTCTTTCTGCACGGCTGTGCACAGCGCCCTCTGTTGCCGCTTCTCCCACCGGCAAAACTACTCATGAGACATCTTCCTGAATAACAGTAGCACATGGCACCGTGCACAAATGTCTCTATCTCCATATCAACATTTTCTTTGATAATCCTGATTTCTTCCAGTGACAGCTCGCGAGAAGGGACAAACCTTGTCATACCATTTTTTTTGAGAAACGATGCCCCCGGGATTCCAGACACACTCATCTGTGTACTTCCATGCAATGGAAGATCCGGAAAACATTCCGCAAGAACTGAGGCAACGCCGACATCCTGTACTATAATGCCGTCCACACCCTCACAGTAATAAGGCTCCACGTATGATGGGAGCCTTCCAATTTCATTATTCTTTAGCAACGTGTTTATTGCCATATACACTTTCACGTCAAATATATGGCAGTAATCTATAGTCCTTAGAAGCTCTGCCTCGTCAAAATTGCCCGCAAATGCTCTGGCACTAAACAGGCTTCCGCCCAGATAGACCGCATCTGCATGTGCATTCACAGCAGCTTTAACAGCTTCAAAATTGCCCGCAGGCGCCAAAATTTCCGTCTTATTTAACATTTTTCTCCGCTTCAAGTTTGATGATCTGTCTCTGAAGTTCACTGATCTTTTCTTTGTATTCCTCAATCATCTTCTGGGCAGACTCATACTTTATCTGAACTTCTATCACTTCATGTCTGAGATCATATATCTGCTTGTCCTTGTCGTCATCCTCGGTGAGCATCTGGTTGACCTGATCCTTTGCCTTGAAATAATCATCAGCAATATTCAGCGCAAGGAGGACATTCTGGTATTCCGCATTGAATCTTCTATACGCCTCTGACGACTGGCATTCTGCAATCTTGCCATTTATATACGTGGCGACATTCTGAAGATAATCTTCGCTCTCCTGTCCGCTAAGCGTATATACTTTATTATTTATCACTACCTTGATATCATTCTTTTGTGCCATACCCATTCTCCTTCTATCTTATTATGATATGTTTATTTGTTATCTATAAATGCGTCCAGTCCGAAATGCCTGTAACACAAATCCGTCACAACTCTTCCCCTTGGAGTTCTGTTTATGAAACCATTCATGATAAAATATGGCTCATACACATCTTCAATGGTCCCCGGATCCTCACCCACAGCAGCCGCAAGTGTATCTAGTCCCACAGGGCCGCCGGAAAACTTTTCTATCATCGTCATAAGGATGTTTCTGTCATTCACATCAAGTCCCATGGAATCCACCTGGAATTTGTCAAGTGCTGACTTGGCTATGTCCTGGTTTATGAAACCGTCATGACACACCTCAGCATAATCTCTGCACCGCTTCAGAAGGCGGTTGGCAAGTCTCGGAGTTCCTCTGGATCTCCTTGCTATCTCAAGAGCTCCCTCGCCGTCTATATCCACACCGAGAACTCCCGCTGATCTCACGACTATCTCTTTCAGATCCTCATGGCTGTAAAACTCCAGCTTATCAACCATACCAAATCTATCACGCAGCGGGGCAGACAGCATTCCAACTCTGGTTGTCGCTCCTATAAGAGTGAATTTGGGAAGATCGAGCCTTATGGATCTGGCTCCAGCTCCCTTTCCTATGACAACATCTATCGCATAATCCTCCATAGCCGGATATAGCACCTCCTCAACCTGTGTGCTCAGTCTGTGTATCTCATCTATGAAAAGAATGTCGTTATCTGAAAGATTGTTGAGTATAGCTGCCAGCTCTCCCGGCTTCTCTATCGCCGGTCCTGACGTGATCTTGATGTTGACCCCCATCTCATTCGCAACAATAGTGGAAAGTGTGGTCTTTCCAAGTCCCGGTGGACCATACAGAAGCAGGTGGTCGAGAGGTTCATTCCTCTTTTTTGCCGCCTCTATAAATATCCTCAGGTTGTCCTTCACCTTGCGCTGGCCAATATACTCATTCAGGTACTTTGGCCTTAAACTGTATTCACTTCTTTCCTCTTCTATATCAAGTGTTTCTGTAGAAATAATTCTGCCCATATCTATACTTACCTGCTTTTTAATGTTTAAAATGTGATAAATCCGACTACCACTATCTGACTACTACCATCTGTCAGCTCCATCAGATCTGTATCACAGTATATTCTTAAGTGCCGCCTTCAGCAGTTGTTCTTCGTCAAGTAACTCAGCATCTTTAACCTTACTTACAGCCCTTCCAGCCTCCAGCCCAGAATAGCCGAGTGCTGTGAGCGCTGATACAACAGCAGATCTGGCATCACCATTTCCGGAAACGACTGATGCCGTGCCCGCATCATATGCACTGTCTATCATATCTTCCATCTTGAGCTTGTCTTTCAGTTCTAGTATAATCCTGGAAGCCCCCTTCGTTCCGATTCCATTTGCCTTGGAGATAGACTTCACATCCTCCGATATAACCGCAAGTCGAAGCTCCTTGACAGTAAGAGTGGATAAAAGTGACATGGCAACCTTTGGGCCTACCCCACTCACACTTATCAGAACTCTGAATATCTCAAGCTCATCCTCACTGTAGAATCCATAGAGACTTACCTCATCTTCCCTCACATACATATATGTATATGCCTTCATCTGGGCATGCCGATCCGGCAGTCTATTGATAAACTGGGTTGAAATCGTAAGTCTGTAACCGATACCCCCACATTCTATAACTATAAAATTTTCACCTATATATTCCAGACTTCCTTTTATATAAGAAATCATCACGATCTCCCTGTTAAGTTATTTTCAATATGGTTCTAAAAAAGTGTATAAAAACCGACATTAAATCTTTGTAATTATATCATATAATTTCTCAGTTGTGAATATATGTTTGCTTTTTTGAGTCGTCACAGCTACTATATATACAGACTATCCAATACAAAAATGTCATATATTAAACAATTTTATATGTTCATCTCAATATGCAATATCGGGCCATGAACAATGAAAGAAAGGGTAATTCATGAAAGTTTACACATACACAGAAGATATAACTGTTGACACATCAGGCATATCGGCAGACCCACATGATATTCTATACTTTGATATAGAGACAACCGGACTCAGCGCAGCAAGATCAGATCTGTATCTCATAGGATATGGGTATCTTGAGGATGATCACTTTAACACAGTTCTCCTATTCAACAACGACGGAAAATCAGAACCTGAGATGCTGCAGACATTTCAGGATAAACTCAGTTCATTTGGTACTCTGGTCTCATACAACGGCGACACATTTGACATTCCATACATGAAGACCAAATATGATCAATTTGATGTTGCTACAACCATTGATACCATACGAAGTTTTGACATATACAAGATAACCCGCAAATACAAAAAGCTTTTTAATCTGTCTTCCATGAAACAGGTGGATGTGGAAGATCTGACAGGATTTGCACGCTGCTCCTTCATATCCGGAGGAAAACTCATCGAAGCTTACAAATCCTATCTGAAATACCCTTCAAAAACGCTGCTGTCAGATATGCTCACGCACAACCACGACGACATCAGAGGACTTATAAGCATATCCGAATTTGCAAATATGCCATATATAACATCTGAAGCCAAAATTCGGGATGTGATAATAAACACTAATTCTCTCACATACATATGCAATGTAAAAAAGCTTCCATGCCGAATAACCTATTCAGATAAGAACAATAACCGTATAATTCTAAACGCACATGACACTGAATTGCGCCTGACTGTGAGCAGAACAAATGATACGCTGAAATACTATTTCAAAGATTATAAAAATTACTTTTATCTTCCACTTGAAGATATGGCTATACATAAATCAACAGCCATATACGTGGATAACGACCACAAGGAGAAAGCCACCAAAGACACCGCCTATGTCAAAAAAAGAGCGATATATCTTCCGTCTCCCGCCAAATGCAGTGACAAAATGTTCTTCAAGGGCGACAGGTGTGGTGAAAGATTCATTGAGGAGACAGAGGCTTTGTCTTCTATATGTGACACATCAAATGCGTATATAAAGTCAATTCTCAGTGAGATCCTCCCTGAATGTAAGAAACCGGTGTAGACATGGATATATATCGGCTCAGATACAGAAATGCCAGACAAAATGCCACACACGCCCTGATACAAAAGTGCCAGGCAAAGGACCACATATACCAAAATTGCACAACCAAAAAGAGAGCAACTTTCGTTGCTCTCTTTTCATATATCATATACTGATAACTATATCATATCAGAGTTGTATTACTCCTCTACATCCTCAGCTACATCATCTGCATCCTCTGGTACTGGAAGTAATGCCTTTACACTAAGGCTAATCTTCTTATCTGCTGCATTACATTCAACTACAGCAGCCTCAACTGTATCGCCTACCTTGTAAACATCTTCTGGCTTATTAACATGCTCATATGAAATCTGTGATACATGAAGAAGTGCATCAACTCCTGGCTCAAGCTCAATGAAAGCACCAAAATCAGCCATTCTTGCAACTTTTCCAGTAACTACTGTTCCAGGTGCATACTTCTCGTCTGCATTAAGCCATGGATTTGTATCCTCAAATTTGAGGCTGAGGGCAATCTTATCACCATCAATATTCTTGATGAATGCCTTTACTGTATCGCCAACCTTGAGTACAGACTTAGGATCATCAACTCTACCCCATGACATCTCTGAAATATGAAGAAGTCCATCTGCACCACCGAGATCGATGAATGCACCAAAGCTTGTTACATTCTTTACAACACCCTCAACTGTCATTCCAACTTCTATTCTATCGAATAACTCCTTAGCAGCCTCTGCCTTTCTTGCAACTATAATCTGCTTTCTGTTACCTATGATTCTTCTCTTCTTTGGCTGGTACTCAGTAAGTACAAACTCAATATCCTGATCAAGGTACTTGTCAAGATTCTTCTCATATGTATCTGACACAAGACTTGCAGGTATGAATACTCTTGTCTCATCATACATAACATTGAGACCACCGCTGACAACCTGGAAAACCTTACCTGTAAGGATCTCACCTGACTCAAGAGCTGCCTCAAGCTTCTCATTTGCCTTCTCTGCTGCTACTCTCTTGTATGAAAGAAGAACAGAACCCTCACCATCGTTTGTCTTTACAACTTTAGCTGTGATAGTGTCACCTACATGTACAAGCTCTGTAAGGTCAGCATTAGGTGTGTTGGTATACTCATTTCTTGGAATAATTCCATCTGACTTGTAGCTGATATCTACCAGTATCTCGTCTGGCTTAACATCGATAACTCTACCTTCAACTATCTCTCCTGTCTTGATTGAGACCCTGCTCTCATCATTCTCCAATAATTCTGCAAAATTCATCTCGTCCATCCTACCATGAACCTCCTTAATAATATTGTTTGGGGTAGATGCCCCAGCTGTAATACCTACCCTACTAACGGATTCAAAAGTAGTCAAATTCAAATCAACGAGTGTCTGTATATAGTAAGTATTCTCACATTCTTTTTTACTAATCTCAAATAACTTCTGAGTATTAGAACTATTTCGACCACCTATAACAATCATGGCATCTACCTTTGATGCAATCTCCTTCGCCTCCCTTTGGCGCACGGATGTAGCATTACAGATAGTCTTATAAGCAGTAATATTATACAATTTATTTCGAATAATATCAACAATATTATTAAATTTTCTATAATTAAAAGTTGTCTGACTTACTATTGATATATTCTCTTTCCTGCTGTAACTGCCATCCAGGCATTTCTGGGTGAAAATTTCAGCCTCTTCCTCAGAACCTATGACCACCGGCCTGCTCACGCACCAGCCCATGATTCCTCTTACCTCAGGATGATTTTCATCACCCACTATCACTATGGTATGACCATCCTCGCTCTTGTCTCGGACAATGTTATGGATCTTCTTGACAAATGGACATGTAGCATCTATCACAATGTTTCCATTAGACTCCAGAATATCATATACCTTCTTTTCTGCGCCATGAGATCTGATGATCACCTTGCTGTCTCTTATATCTGACAGTTCATCATCCTCAATCACCTTAACTCCATGTCTTGACAAATCTCCAACAACTTCCTCATTGTGTATGATCTGTCCGTAAGTATACACCCGGCCTTTATCATCAGCATGTTCATACGCCGTATCCACAGCCCTCTGTACACCGAAACAAAAGCCTGCCGTCTTTGCCAATATAATCTCCATATTCAAACCACCTATATTATATACTATCTTCTCTCTTTTGCAAGTCGTATGATAGTTTCTGCAACTTCATCTATCCCCATCAATGAACTGTCCACCAAAACTGCGTCCCTTGCCATTCTAAGAGGTGCTATCTTGCGTTCCATATCCTGTTTATCTCTCAAAGCAATATCTTTCTCTATCTTCGCAAGGTCAGCTCCGATCTCACCTTTTCCGACAAGTTCATCATAACGTCTCTTTGCCCTGACTGCAATTGACGCTGTAAGGTATATCTTGAGCTTAGCATTTGGCAGGATATTTGTTCCTATATCCCTGCCATCCATGACAACATCATTCGTCTCTGCCAGATTTCTCTGCAGTGACAGCAGTTTTTCTCTGACACAAGGCAGTGCCGATGCCTTTGACGCCATATTGCCAACCTCTTCCGTACGGAGTTTCCCAGTTACATTCTCTCCGTTCAAGTATAACATCTGAACATCGTTCTCATACCTGATCTCGACAGTTATATCTGAAATACTGTCTGCGACAATCTTCTCATTCTCAGGAGATATGCCGTGCTCTGTAAGATACACAGCTATAGCTCTATACATAGCTCCCGTATCCACATATATAAATCCAAGTTCCCTTGCAACCATCTTAGCGATCGTGCTCTTTCCTGCCCCTGCAGGACCATCTATCGCAATATTCATAACAACCTCCATTTTTAATAAAAATACATCCGTTCAATTCTCTCCTACGTAAATCATGTATATCATATACTTTCTGAAGCTGAAAGTCCAGCCAGATACCCCGTGGACCACGCTATCTGCAGGTTAAATCCACCGGTTAAAGCGTCAAGGTCAAGAACCTCTCCGGCAAAATACAGCCCATCCACCATCTTGGATTCCATGGTTGATGGATTGACTTCCTTAACATTCACCCCACCCTTTGTTATGATAGCCTCATCATATCCTCTGAGTCCGGAAAATGTCAGATCGAAATGCTTTAATATATCTACAAGTTCCATGCGTTCCTCGCGTGTCACTGAATTTACTTTTTTATAGGGGTCTATCCCTGATCTCTCAACCACCACGTCTATCATCTTAACCGGAAGAAGATCTCCAAGCGAGTTTCTGAAATCCTTATTTACATACTTCTTGAAATCCTTCTGTATCCTCTGATCCAGCATGTCTTTGTCCATGGCCGGTTTTAGGTCAATATACAGCTCTATATCTTTATCCAGATACCTGTGTATATATGCTGATGCCTTGATGACAAGAGGTCCGCTTATTCCAAAATGTGTAAACAGCATCTCTCCCTGTTCATCAAACACCCTCTTTTTACCGCATGAGATATGCAGTGCAACATTCTTCAGGGACAATCCCATCATATCCCTGCAGCATTTCTCTTCTATTTCAAAAGGAACAAGTGACGGCTCAGTTTTTTTGATCGTATGACCGCATTTCTGTGCAAATTTATATCCATCTCCCGTAGACCCGGTAAGAGGATAAGATATTCCACCTGTTGCGACAATAACCGCATCACATTCTAAGTATGATGTACCATTCTCATTTTTCTTTTTGTATGTCACCCCTGTCACACGTCCATCTTCGGTACATACAGATGTAACTATAGTCTCCAGCATGAGATGAATATTGTGATTTCTGTTTATAAGTGTCTTTAGCGCACCTATAATATCAGAGGAATGGTCGCTCACAGGAAACACCCTGTCGCCGCGCTCTATTTTAAGAGGGCAGGCGGCCTTCTCGAAAAATTCCATAACCTGCTGATTATCAAATGAATAAAATGAGCTGTACATAAATTTGCTGTTTGTTATCACCGAATTGAAAAACATATCAGCATCACCGGCATTTGTAACATTACACCTGCCTTTACCTGTTATAAAGAGCTTTTTTCCAATTCTTTCATTTTTTTCTAAAATATATACTTCTTCATGTTTACCGGCTGTGAGTGCCGCCATAAGTCCTGCGGCGCCGCCTCCAATAACAACTATTTTCTTTGCCATAATATCTCCATATCAGATAAACCATACACGCTCGCCGCGAAGCGCCTCACATGCGTGTGCTCAATTTAGATTGTGACATATAACAAAACAGGCAGAGACCCCGCTCACGGAGCTCCGCCTATTTCTTGTGCAGTACAGACGCCGGATCCCATGACAGAGATCCTGATCTTCTGCGTTATATATTTTCTTGATTATACCGGATAAGCTGTGCTCTCCTTGTCAACAAGTGACACATCTATCTTCTTCTGCTGAGCTTCTCTGTACTTGAAGAAGTCTGTAGCAACCTGTGGGAACAGTGCATATGTGAGCACATCCTCATCCTGCTGCTTATACTGGATCATCTCCTTCTCAATCTTACCAAGCTCGTTCTCAAGAAGATCTGCAGGACGGCATGTAATCTGCTCCTCATCGCCGATAACCTTCTTCTTAACCTCTGGATCAACAGGCTTTACTGACTGACCATACTCGCCACGTACAAGTGCCTTTGATTCCTTTGTACACATCTTGTATCTCTCGCCAGTTACAACGTTGAGAACAGCCTGTGTACCAACGATCTGGCTTGAAGGTGTAACAAGAGGTGGCTCACCATAGTCCTTACGAACTCTAGGAACTTCCTCAAGAACTGCCTCAAATTTATCCTCTGCACCCATCTCCTTGAGCTGTGATACGAGGTTTGAAAGCATTCCACCAGGTACCTGGTAGAGAAGTGTCTTAACATTAACTCCAAGAACCTTTGGATTTAAGAGACCGCTTGCAATCCACTCTTCTCTGAGTGGTCTGAAGTAATCTGCGATCTCAGCAAGAAGCTTCTGATCAAGGCCTGGATCATACTCTGTTCCCTCAAATGTCTTGGCCATAACCTCTGTTGCAGGCTGTGATGTACCAAGTGCAAGAGGTGAAATTGCTGTATCGATGACATCACATCCAGCCTCTACAGCCTTGAGATATGTCATTGAAGCAACACCTGATGTGTAATGTGTATGAAGCTGGATTGGAAGGCTTGAACCATCCTTGAGTGCCTGTACAAGCTCTGTAGCCTTGTTAGGGACAAGAAGGCCTGCCATATCCTTTATACAGATTGAATCTGCACCCATATCCTCAATTCTCTTTGCCATATCCTTCCAGTAATCCAGAGTATATGCATCACCGAGTGTATATGAAAGAGCTACCTGGGCATGTCCACCCTCTTTGTTACAAGCCTTAACTGATGTCTGAAGGTTTCTAAGATCGTTCAGACAGTCAAATATTCTGATGATATCAATACCATTTGCAATTGACTTCTGTACAAAATACTCTACAACATCATCTGCGTAATGACGGTATCCAAGGATATTCTGTCCTCTGAAAAGCATCTGCAGCTTTGTATTCTTGAATCCATCTCTGAGCTTTCTGAGTCTCTCCCATGGATCCTCCTTAAGGAATCTGAGTGATGCATCAAATGTTGCACCGCCCCAGCACTCTACTGAATGATAACCAACCTTGTCCATCTTGTCGATGATAGGAAGCATCTGCTCGGTTGTCATACGAGTAGCTATAAGTGACTGATGCGCATCACGCAGTACGGTTTCCGTAATCTTTATCGGTTTCTTATCTGCCATTTTATCGTCCTCCTATAAAATTATGCCATGACATTCACAATTAACTTTTTATAATTCACTATCTGTTTATAGCATGAATTATCGTCACAGCTTCTGAATTCATTGCCTAAATTCTTAATTAAATTCCAAATATTGCAAGGAATGTACCTGCAGCAACTGCAGTACCGATAACACCTGCAACGTTTGGTCCCATAGCGTTCATCAGAAGGAAGTTTGTCGGATCATACTGTGATCCAACCTTCTGTGAAACTCTGGCTGCCATTGGAACGGCTGATACACCAGCAGAACCGATAAGCGGATTAACCTTACCCTTTGTCGCCCAACACATGAGCTTACCGAAGAGAACTCCGGCTGCTGTACCAACTGCGAATGCGACAAGACCAAGGAATACTATCTTAAGTGTACTCATCTTAAGGAATGCCTCTGCACTTGTAGATGCACCTACTGAAGTACCAAGTAAGATAACAACGATATACATAAGAGCGTTTGAAGCTGTCTCTGTGAGCTGCTTTACAACGCCGCACTCTCTGAAGAGGTTACCAAGCATCAGCATACCTACAAGTGGAGCTGTTGTTGGAAGGATAAGAACTACCACAAGTGTAACAATGATAGGGAAGAGTATCTTCTCGATCTTCGTTACAGGTCTGAGCTGTGGCATTCTTACAAGTCTCTCCTTCTTTGTTGTGAGAGCCTTCATGATAGGTGGCTGTATAACAGGTACAAGTGACATATATGAATATGCCGCAACTGCTATAGGTCCGAGAAGTGTTCCACCCATGCCGAGCTTACCGGCAAGGTAGATAGATGTAGGACCATCAGCACCACCGATGATTGATATAGCTGCAGCCTCTTTACCATTGAATCCCATAAGGAATGCAAGGAAGTAAGCTGTATAAATACCGAACTGAGCTGCTGCGCCAAGCAGGAAGCTCTTTGGATTCGCAATAAGCGGACCAAAGTCTGTCATGGCACCGACACCCATGAATATAAGTGAAGGTAAAATACTCCACTCATCAAGCAGGTAAAAATAATGTAACAAGCCACCATCTGCCATAATATCTGGGAACATGTTTACAAGAAACATACCAAATGAGATAGGGACAAGAAGAAGTGGCTCAAAGCCCTTTCCGATTGCAAGATACATGAATACGAACGCTATAAGTATCATAACGTAGTTCTTCCAGTCAAGGCTTGCAAAACCGGTCTGATTAGCTAAATTTGTCAAAACGTCAACTATTGTGCTGCCCATTTAGTTGTTTCCTCCTATAAGATTTATTCGGATCTCGCTATCAAGATCCTGTGTACAGTTCATGTCACTAAGCAAATTAGTTGAGAGTTGCAAGCGTATCGCCTGACTCAACCATAGCGCCTACTGTAACATCGATGCTTGCGATTGTACCATCTTCTGGAGCAACAACTTCGTTTTCCATCTTCATAGCCTCAAGGATAAGGATAACCTGACCCTTCTTTACTGAATCGCCAACATTTGCCTTGACTGCAAGGATCTTTCCTGGCATAGGTGATGAAACCTTGATGCTTCCTGCACCGCCTGCTGGTGCTGCTGGAGCTGCTGGTGCTGGAGCTGCTGCTGGTGCAGATACTGCAACTGGTGCTGGAGCTGCTGCAACTGGAGCTGCTGCGCCGCCTGCTAATTCTTCAACTGTTACATCGTATGATGTTCCGTTTACTGTGATTCTATAATTCTTCATAACAATTATCCTCCTGATTTATTATCTCTTATTCTTTCTTCTTGGTCTTACAACCAGTTTATCGTTACTTGGATAGTTTACACGAACTCTTGTGTTGCCGCCCTGTGCTGCCATGACAGCCGCTGATATAACAGCCACAAGTTCACTGTCATTCATAACGCTCTCTCCTGTCGCGGTGTTTACGATATCCACAATTCCGGCAGCTGGAGCAGGCATTCTCATGGTTGGTGTGTCATCTTCGTCATCCGCAGCTGCTGTATTTACAGCTTCCTGGGCTTTCTTTGCCTTTTCAGCTTTCTTCTTCTCTCTTGTCTCCTTATCCAAAAGAGCTGGAACATACTTGAGAAGTGAGATGATGAATGAGATAAATATAAGTGCTATGAATACGATACCCATACCGATAACTGTATTTGCACCGGCATCCTTCATCTTATCCTTCATCGTCTGGTTTGCTGCTACCTCGAATTCAGAAATCTTGTATGGAAATACTCCATTTGATGTGAGATAACTGTCAGCTTCCTCGTCTGAAACGCTGTTCTGAGTCATATACATATACTTGTTATACTCATACACAACAGAATTATCTACAAATGTTGCTTTGACAATAGCTTCTTTTTCTGCACATTCTGCATACAAGCTTATCACAACTTTGTCATCAACCTCTTCACAGTCATAATCACTCTTGAAATCTATGAACTTACCATAGTCAGCCTCAAGTGAAGAAAATACCTTTATGGCATCTATATCACTCTCTGTAAGACCTTCATCAGTTCCATTTTCAACAGCATAATTATATACCTGATCAACCTGAGTGAGACTCATCCAGCTTTTAGCATAGCTGATGGCATAATTTTTCATGTCATCCTCGTTATACTTAAAAGCAACTTTTTTGCTTGATGATGAACAGCCTGCAAGTGCGAATGTAACAGCTAACATAGAAACTATCAATAATAACTTTTTCTTTATTATCTTTTCCATTAAGTTGTCACTCCTTTATATTGTTCCGTGCTTTTTGTATGGTCTGTCCTCACTCTTAGAAAAAAGCATATCAAATGCTGCTATAACTCTCTTTCTTGTTGCATCAGGCTCGATTACATCATCAACATAACCTCTTCTTGCAGCAGATACTGCACCTGAAAGAGCATCTGTGTACTCTGCCTTCTTGTCCTTTATGAATGCAAGCTTGTCACCAGCTGCTGCGATCTCATCCTCGTACATGATCTTGACTGCCATCTCAGGATCCATAGTTCCTATAACAGCCTTTGGCCATGCAAATACCATATCAGCGCCTATTGCCTTTGAGCACATAGCTGTATAAGCTGTGCCGTAAGCCTTGTCAAGCATAACTGTTACCTTCGGAACAGTTGCGTTTGCATAAGCGTAAGTGAGCTTTGCAACTGCCTTTGATATAGTCTTCTCTTCCTTAACTGTTGCAGCAAGTCCTGCCACATTCACAAGTGTAAGTACAGGAATGTTGAATGCATCACATAACTTGACAAAATCCTCTGCCTTGTATGCACCTGCTGTTGTGAGTACATCTTTCTGATTTCCCACAACTCCGACTGTCTCACCATTCAGTCTGATGAATGCTGTGACAACGTCATCCGCAAAATCCTTCTTGAGTTCAAATACAAACTCATCATCTGTTATATCAGCTATAACAGTCTTTACATCTCCAGCCTTAGAAGCAAGATCAGGGATGATTCTGTTCACATCGTCCTCACAAAGAGCTCCATCCTTCTCATCCTCATTGTTTGATGGAAGAAGTTCTACAAGTGTTCTGACAGCTCCGAGAAGTTCAGCCTCTGTGTCATATACTGCGTCAACATTAGCTGTGTTTGCTGCTACATACTCTGCTGCAGCAGTGTCAAGTTTCTCTGTACGGTTCTCATCAAGAGTGTTCGGGCTGTTTACAAACAGCTTTGAACCTTCCTTTGTCATGAGTGTAATATCAGTCAGGTTAGGAATGATAGCTGCGCCACCACCACACATACCAAATACAGCAGTGATCTGTGGGACAACACCTGAAGCCAGTGTCTGCTTAAGGTATACCTCGCCAAATGCATTAAGTGCATCAGTTGCCTCCTGAAGTCTCAGTCCGGCGCAATCAATCAGCCCGATAACTGGAGCACCCATCTTCATAGCCATATCATAAAGGTTTGCAATCTTCTTTGCGTGCATCTCGCCGATAGAACCGCCGAGTACCTTTGCGTCCTGGCTGTAAACATAAACTAAATTGCCATCGATAACACCATATCCGGTTATAACACCGTCTTTTGGAGTATCCTTGTCCTGAATGTTGAAATCTGTATTTCTAGCAGTTACATATGCGCCGATTTCAACAAAACTTGAGTCATCAAGTAACATAGAAATTCTGTCACTCGCTGACAAGCTTGGTGTGTTGCTCATTTTTAGCCCTCCGTTTAATTTATTTTAGGACATATATAGTCCAATTTTCGCCGAGTATAATTGTAAAGCCTTTGACGCCATATTTCAAGTAAAAAAGGGAATTTTGAACAAAGTTTGAGCATGACGCTCCTGCTCTACATATACTCATTTATACATCAAAGGGGGATATGTGTACCCTGTTATCTTCTCACATAACAGTATACCCCAAATCCCCCATTGAATTCTTACCATTATATAATTTTGTATGATCAGTCTTTTAATACAGCTTTGTTGTGAACCAGATAATCAAGCAGCGATACAATTGTGAGAACAAGTGCGAGATATATAAGCACCTGATCTATCACATAAAAGACTTTTCCCCCGAGATCCGCTACAAGAAAACATACCATGATCATCTGTACCGTTGTCTTAATCTTACCAGACCATCCGGCAGCAATGACAACCCCTTTTTCTGCTGCGACAAGCCTGAAACCACTGATTATGAAATCTCTTGCTATTATGACTATCACTATCCATGCAGGCATACGTCCAATGTCAGACAAAGCAATAAGTGCCGAACACACAAGAAGCTTGTCTGCCAATGGATCCATAAACTTTCCAAAATTGGTGACAAGATTGTATTTTCTTGCAATCTTTCCGTCCAGCATGTCAGTAAGTGATGCCGCTATGAATACTCCAAGTGCCACCCATTTGAACCATCCAAAGTCATGGCCTTCCATCACAGACATATACAAAAACACAAGAAAGAACGGAATCATTATAGCCCTAAGTATTGTAAGTTTGTTTGGTAAATTCATTCTACAATCACTCCTGTTAAATCATATTCATTGCCCTCAGTTATCTTCACATCAACATATGTGCCGGACATGAGCTCGTATGGGGCACTGACAAAAACTATTCCGTCAACACCAGGAGCATCCCTGTATGTCCTTCCCACATACACATCATCATCAGAGAGATAACCCTCTATAAGGACTTTCATGACAGTTCCAACAAATTCCTGATTCTTCTCATAGGAAATCTCCTGCTGAAGCTCCATAATCTCGTCACGCCACTTTTCTGCGACAGCCTCATCCACCTGATCCGGATATGACGCCGCAGGTGTTCCTTCCTCTGGAGAATAAGTAAAAACTCCAAGTCTGTCAAATTCACACTGATATACAAAATCTACAAGTCCATTATGCTGTTCCTGAGTCTCTCCCGGAAATCCCGATATCAACGTAGTACGTATCGCGATGTCCGGCATGGCAGATCTTAATCTGCCAACCAGTTCTACTATATCCTCGCGGCTCGTTCTTCTGCCCATGCGCTTTAATATAGCGTTTTCTGAGTGCTGAATTGGTATGTCTATATAATGACATATCTTCGGATTGGCAGCCATAGTTTCTATCAGATCATCTGTGATCTCCTCAGGATAGCAATAAAGCAGTCTTATCCACTCAATTCCATCTATATCACTTAGTTTTGTAAGAAGCTCCGGGAGTCTCTTTTCACCATACAGGTCAATGCCATAAAGTGTTGTCTCCTGAGCTACAAGAACAAGTTCTTTTATGCCGTCATCAGCAAGCCTTCTGGCCGAGTCCAGCAGGCTGTCCATCGGAACGCTTCGATACCGGCCTCTTATGTGAGGTATTATACAATAGGTGCACATCTTATTACAACCCTCAGCAATCTTAAGATATGCCATGGATGCCGTGGTCGTGACAATCCGTTCACGGACAGGAGCCGGTGTGTAATCTATATCATCCACGATAGCTTCCTCATCTGTGCCTATAGCCTCAACTATCTTATCAAAATTAGTTGCACCAATTATCACATCAATTTCCGGGAGTTCTGTCATAATCTCATCTTTGTATCTTTGAGACAGACAGCCTGCAACTATAAGCTTCTTCAGTTTACCAGTCTTCTTAAGCTCCCCCATCTCTATGATCGTGTTAATGCTCTCCTCTTTTGCATCCTTAATAAATGCACATGTATTCACCACAACAACGTCAGCTTCCGTCTCATCATTTGTGATCTGATGTCCCGCTTTATTTAAAAGTCCAAGCATGACTTCGCTGTCTACAAGATTCTTGTCACATCCCAGTGATATAAGTAATACTTTCATCTGTTCTCCAATAAAAAGTTATTCTAGTTAATATTGATTGATTCGACACAGTTCGACATGAGCATTGCTATAGTCATAGGACCGACTCCGCCTGGCACCGGTGTGATCGCACCGGCAACTTCTTTCGCTGAATCAAAATCCACATCTCCGCAAAGTCTGTTGTTTTCGTCTCTGTGTATTCCTACATCAATGACTGTTGCTCCCTCTTTGATATAGGAAGCATCTACCATCTTTGGTCTTCCTACCGCAACCACGAGAATATCAGCGCGTCTGCACACTTCCTTTAGATCTTTTGTCCTGGAATGACACACTGTAACAGTTCCATTCTCACGGAGCAGCAACATACTCATAGGCTTGCCCACAATATTGCTTCTGCCAAGAACAACACATTCTTTCCCCTCTATTTCTATTCCCGATCTCTTTATAAGCTGTATAACGCCCGCCGGAGTACATGATACAAATCCTGGCTGGCCAATACTGAGCGCACCAACACTCATAGGATGGAAACCATCTACGTCCTTCTTAGGTGATATGGTCTTTATGACCTTATCTTCATCTATATGATCCGGAAGAGGAAGCTGAACAAGTATTCCATTAACCTTGTCATCAGCATTGAGCTTCTCTATAAGCGCGAGAAGTTCTTCCTCTGTGGTCTTCTCTGGAAGCTCATAAGACAATGAACCTATGCCTATATATTCACAGGCTTTTTTCTTGTTTCCCACATATACAGACGATGCAGGATCATTTCCGACCTGAATAACTGCAAGGCATATCTCCACGCCTTCAGCCTTAAGTTCAGCAACCTTATCTTTAAGCTCGTCCTTTATCTGTTTTGATATAGCCTTACCATCTATAAGTTTATACATATATCTGTCCTCCTGAAACATTGAATGCCAGTCATTATAATTGTCATCAACAAACTGACCCATTCAACATTTAATTATCTGTCTATAACCTGCTCAAATCAAGAATATCCTCAACATTAGAACAATCCGACAATCTTGCCATTATCATCTACATAAATTCTCTCTGCTGCAGGGGACTTTGGAAGTCCTGGCATAGTCATTATAGTTCCGGTAATTGCAACTACAAAGCCTGCTCCTGCACTCACATATACCTCGCGGATATTTATATCGAATCCTGTAGGTCTTCCAAGCTTCTTTGGATCATCGGACAGCGAATACTGGTTCTTTGCCATACATACAGGGAAATTACCAAATCCCATCTCTTCTATCTTAGCAATGGCCTTGCTTGCCTCATCACTATATGTAACGCCATCTGCACCGTATATCTCTGTTGCTATACAATTGATCTTATCTTTTATTGAAAGGCTGTCATCGTAGAGCACCTTGAAGTTGCTCTTCTTGTTCTCCAGTGTGTTAAGCACTGCATTTGCAAGGTCTATACCGCCCTTGCCGCCCTGCTCCCATACATTTGCAAGGGCAAAATCACAGTCTCTATCCTCACAAAACTTCTTGACATAGTCAAGCTCTGCCTGGCTGTCTGTGACAAATCTATTCAGGGTTACAACAACAGGAACACCATACTTCTGAAGATTTTCAATATGCTTCTCAAGGTTTACTATACCAGCCTTAAGCGCGTCGAGATTCTCCTCTCCGAGATCTGCCTTTGCAACTCCGCCATTGTACTTGAGGGCTCTTACTGTGGCAACCAGAACCACCGCATCCGGCTTAAGGTTGTTCATACGGCACTTGATATCGAAGAACTTCTCAGCTCCAAGATCTGCGCCAAATCCAGCCTCTGTTATTACATAATCTGCAAGCTTTAACGCTGTCTTTGTAGCCATCACACTGTTACATCCATGTGCTATATTAGCAAATGGCCCGCCGTGTACGATAGCCGGTGTATGCTCAAGTGTCTGGATAAGGTTTGGCTTGATGGCATCCTTTAAGAGCGCTGCCATAGCTCCAACAGCCTTGAGATCAGCCGCCGTTACAGGCTCATTGTCCATATTGTATGCAACGATTATTCTGCCAAGTCTATCCTGAAGATCCTTCATGTCGCTTGCAAGACAGAGAATAGCCATGATCTCCGATGCAACTGTAATGACAAATCCATCCTCTCTAGGTACTCCATCAACACGCTTTCCAAGTCCGACAACTGTGTGTCTGAGAACTCTGTCGTTCATGTCCAAACATCTCTTGAACACGATTCTGTTCACATCTATCTTAAGTGCATTTCCCTGCTGGATATGGTTATCCATCATGGCCGCAAGAAGATTGTTCGCAGATGTTATAGCATGAAAATCTCCTGTAAAGTGAAGGTTGAGATCCTCCATAGGTACCACCTGTGCATATCCGCCTCCGGCAGCACCACCCTTGATTCCGAAACAAGGTCCAAGTGATGGCTCACGAAGTGCGATAACCGCCTTCTTTCCAAGCTGTCCCATGGCCTCACCAAGGCCTACGGTGATGGTTGTCTTTCCCTCTCCTGCCGGAGTTGGGTTGATGGCTGTCACGAGGATAAGCTTTCCATTCTCGTTGCCCTCAACTTTCTTTATAAGCTCATCAGAAAGTTTTGCCTTATATTTTCCATACATGTCAAGGTCATCCTCTGATATGCCAAGTTTTGCAGCAACCTCCCTTATGTGCTTCATCTCAGCCTTCTGTGCAATTTCAATGTCTGTCATCATAGCTCTTATCCTCCGCTTTTTATAAATTATTGTCTATATATTCATCGAACTGTTCCTGGCTCATCAGAATCTTTCTGGCCTTTGTTCCCTCCTCCGGGCCAACGACTCCGGCAGCCATGAGCTGATCCATTATCCTGGCAGCCCTGTTAAATCCTATCTTGAACGTTCTCTGAAGCATACCTATCGAAGCTTTTTCTTTCTCGATAATAAATCTTCCGGCTTCTACGAAATATTCATCTCTGTCATTTGCAGAAGTTCCACCTATAGCTGTCGCCCCGCCTGAATCAGTGCTTGATATCGACTTGGCAACATCGTCGTCATATGTACCTACGCCATTACTCTTTTTGAGGAAATCTACCACTGCAGTAACCTCATCATCTGATACAAACGCTCCCTGAACTCTTACCGGTTTCGGATATCCCGTAGGATAAAACAGCATGTCTCCCTTTCCAAGGAGCTTCTCTGCACCCACCATATCAAGTATAGTTCGCGAATCAACTCCCGAAGACACAGCGAATGCTATACGTGATGGCACATTTGCTTTTATGAGTCCTGTTATGACATCGACAGATGGTCGCTGAGTTGCTATAACAAGATGTATACCGGCTGCTCTCGCAAGCTGTGAAAGTCTGACTATAGCATCCTCAACCTCGCCATGGGCTACCATCATAAGGTCTGCAAGCTCATCCACAATAACCACGATCTGTGGCATCTTTGTAAGCTTCTGGCCGTCCGCCCCAGCGATCACAGCGCTCTCAACTTTGTCATTATATCCCTGTATATTACGCACACTGTGCTCAGCAAAAAGCTGATATCTTCTTGTCATCTCCACAACAGCCCAGTTTAATGCTCCAGCTGCTTTCTTGGGATCAGTTACAACAGGGATCAACAAGTGTGGTATTCCATTGTAACAGGCAAGCTCCACCATCTTAGGATCGATCATGATAAGCTTAACTTCCTCAGGTGTAGCCTTATACAGAATACTCATAATAAGGGTGTTTATACACACCGATTTTCCGGAGCCTGTGGCACCCGCTATCAAAAGATGCGGCATCTTTGCTATATCAGTGGCTATTACCTGACCACTTATATCCTTTCCAACCGCAAATGCTACTTTTGACTTAAGATTCTTGAAATTATCCGACTCTATGAGCTCCCTGAATGCAACTATTGAATTCTCCTTGTTCGGAACTTCTATTCCGATTGCCGCCTTGCCAGGTATAGGAGCCTCTATACGTATATCTGCAGCTGCAAGATTAAGCTTGATATCATCGGCAAGATTTAGTATCTTGCTGACCTTCACTCCCTGTTCAGGCTGCATTTCAAATCTGGTAACAGCAGGACCACAGCTATAGTTTGTTATAGTGACATTTACACCAAATGTCTCAAGAGTCTTTTTGAGCTTAACAGCAGTCTCCCTCACGTGTGCATCTCTATTGGAATTATTATGCTTCGGCGGTTGGCTTAGAAGACTCGCCGTAGGAAATCTATATTTTCTGCCCTCCTGATATGTCTTTGCCGAGTTATTATCTATAACAGATTTTTTTACTGTACTGCTTCCGCCAGACATTTTCTGTCCAGAGCTCTGCTCAGCAAACGCCGAATCATACAGAGGGTTGTAATCCGACACACTCTCAGGGTGCATGTTGCCATTCACAGCACCTGCAAGTACATCCTCATCGGATTCCGCAGATATCTCATCCACAGCTGGCATGGCATTCACAAACTGACCATCAATCACAGGCTTTACTTCATTGTCAGAGTTCATCCTGTATCCTTTATGTACAGGCTTTCCCTCTCTCGTCTCAGACTTCACAGGTTCAATATAATGTGACTCACTCATTGTCTCATCCTCAACCTGTACCGGATTGAGAAATTCATCACTGTCAGCCATGACAATCTTTTCTATATCATTGTTAAACTCATCATACGAACCCTGTTCTGAATAGTTGTCTGAATCGTCTGCCTTAAGTTCATGCACATCCTGATTGTAGAAAAAGTCCCTAGGCACATCATTCACCTGTGTAGAAGAAATATCTTCTTTTGGGGCTTTTCTGCCACCATGCAACTGACGATCAGCACTGCTTTTCTTACTTTCATACACATTCAGATTTGCCATGGATGGCTTCGCCCGTCTTTCATCATCAACATTTCCAGCTTCTTCAGTCTCATTACGTAATCTTCGCTTATGCCCTGGCTGTCTCCTGTCGGCAACAGCAGTCTCTCTTAAAGCGTATTCTTCGTCTTCATCTTCATAGCTGTAATCTTTTTTGAATGACAAGGCAATTTTCTTTAGCTCATCTATCACAGATATCTCAGTTATCAAAATAAACATGATAACAGCCAGAATAAACATGATAATACATGCTCCCGGGACGCCGAGAAGCGTTCTGACAGCAAAGAAAATACCTCCGCATATGACTCCTCCGCCCGCACGATTCTTATATCCATCCATATACAAAGCTTTTACAGACTCATAATCAGTAGAGTATATTGCCTGGAACAGCATGGACACCAGTATCATCACCACGCCGAAATATATTACTTTTTTTGCAATCTTTCTATTAAAGTCGTTCGATATAAGATACGCCGCTGAAACAAACAGATACACAGGGAATACATACTCACTGAAACCTATGATTCCAAAGAAAAATCCAGATATCGTATTACCCACAATTCCACATATTCGGAAATTTGCAAGAAGTAAAAACAGCGAGAACGCAAAGAGCACTATCAATATAACCTCACTTCTGAGCTGCTTCTGTCTTGCAGCCTCAGCCTCTCTGGCTTTTCTCTCCATCGCAGCCTTTGAACGTGCTGAGGATCCGGAGCGACCTGAATTCTTTGATCTCGCCGCAGATCCGGATCGTCCTGAAGCCTTTGGTCTTGCTGCAGATCCAGAACGGCCCGAAGCTTTTGACCCTTTTGTAGATTTTGCACCTGCTTTACCTGATGAAGTTTTTGTTTTTGACTTTTTATTTTCAGAAGCCATACTATACCTCTTCTTCCATTCATCCTCAAAATGTTGACATCCTATGAATTTTACTATCATTTAATCAATTAATCAAGTCATAGAGTCTTTTTATAGCATCTGCCATACCTCCCACCTCATCTATGATACCGGCTTCAACAGCCTGTTTTCCCACCAACACAGAGCCAATATCCTTCGCAAGTTCCTTTGTATTGAACATATATCCCTCAAACTCGTTTCTGTCCACCTCAGAATGCGATACAGTAAAATCTATGATTCTCTGCTGCATCTTTTCTATATATTCAAAATTCTGTTTTACCCCGAGGACTGCAGAACTTATCCTTATTGGGTGTACGACCATTGTTGCTGTAGGAGCTATAAATGATACATCCGACGCAGTTGCCAGAGGAACACCTATTGAATGTCCTCCACCAAGCACAAGAGTTACAACCGGCTTGCTGAGGCTCGCAAACATTTCAGATATTGCAAGTCCAGATTCGACATCTCCGCCCACTGTATTTATCAGAACAAGAACCCCTCTGATATCAGGACAGACTTCTGCCTGTGCAATAACCGGCAAAATTTCTTCATAACTTGTACTTTTTACACCTGATGGAAGTTTTTCATGTCCCTCTATCTCTCCGTATACACCACAAAGCAAAATAAATCCAGGCTTACACGGAATATTCATTATATGGCAGCCCCCACATAATTTTATCTGTTCAGATATGCTAATTCCTTTAGCAGCACAATTGTTTTCATTTGCATTGTTTGCAGCGTACCTGCTCTCTGAATCATTGTTATTACGCATATTGTTATCATTACCATCTGCATTTTTCTTATATTCCATAACGCACTCCCACAAAAAACAAATACGAAGAGCTATAAAAACTCTTCGTATTTATTAATATGAAATATATATGATTTTATACAACTAAATCAGATTACACATTATGTCATTACATAACAAGCACAATCTCATTTGTATCCTCAAGCGCACTCGCAGGGATGTAATTTGAATTCATTGCCTTTCCGTTGAGTGTAAGACTCTGGAAGCCACTCTCATGTCCATCAGGATTCTGTACCTTAATCGAGAGCTTCTTACCCCTGAACATCTTCTCGATCTCAAACTCCTTCCAGTCTGATGGAACTGAAGGTGCGATCTTGATTCCTCCAAAATCAGGTCTCATACCCATGATTCCCTCGACACAACCAACCATGCATGTGGAAGCTGTACCTGTGAGCCAGTGTACATGAGCACGTCCCTCAAATGGGCTTCCCACAGACTCTGTGAACTGTCCGTGGCAATATGGTTCAAGTTTTCTAATCTCTGCCTTATCGTTCATAGATGCAGGTGAACTCTCGTTGAAATACTCAAACGCCCTGTTTCCATGTCCCATGAGCGCCTCGGCAAGTATGATCCAGCCCTGTGGCTGTGAGAATATACCCGCATTCTCCTTTGTTCCTGCATTGAAAAGAAGCATGAGTGCTCCGTCAAATGCATGCTCTCTGTATGGTGGGAACATAAGTCTCACACCGTACTCTGTGTTAAGCTCCCTGTGAACAGACTCAAGTGCGATCTCAGACTGCTTTCTTGTGGCAAGTCCGCTTATAACTGCCCATGACTGAGGATTCAGCCACATACTTGCCTCAGGATCGTTCTTTGAACCGATAACCTGTCCGCCTTCCTTGTATCCACGGATAAATCTGTCATCCTCCCAGCACTTCTCCTGAATGGTCACACCCATCTTATACTGAATGCTGTTGATGTAATCTATGTACTCTGTGTCATCCTTCATCTCAGCAAAATACTTGATAACTGTCATCGCATAGTAGAGCTGCATTGCAACAAATGTCGACTCGCCTCTCTTTCCAAGTCTCAGACAGTCATTCCAGTCTGCCCAAAGACCTGCAGGCATTCCATTGTCGCCAAGTCTGTTCATGGAAAAATCGATTGCTCTCTTAAGATGCTCATATACTGTGCCCTTGTCCTTGTTTGCAAAAGGAATAACCTCATCAATAAAGTCTAAATTACCCGACTCAGCAATATACTTATATACAGTTGGGAACAGCCAAAGTGCGTCGTCTGCACGGTATGCAGGATGTCCTGTCTCCTGTACATATGATGGATCATCCGGTGTATCCTCATGACCTGCGTTATGTGTGAACTTTACAAGTGGAAGTCCACCGCCGTTGTCAACCTGTGCTGACAGCATGAATCTGATCTTCTCAAGAGCCATCTCAGGTGCAAGGTGGATAACGCCCTGGATATCCTGAACTGTATCTCTGTATCCATATCCGTTTCTCAGACCACAGTATGAGAACGATGCAGCTCTTGACCATATGAATGTCATGAAACACTGGTATGCATTCCATGTATTTACCATGTTGTTGAATGAATCACTTGGTGTATGTACCTGGAAGTTGTTGAGCTTTGAATGCCAGTACTCTATCAGCTCATCAAGTTCCCTCTGACAGGCTGCAGCAGGATCTGAATATCCGGCTATGACAGCATTTGCAGCGTCATTGTCCTTCATTCCGACTATAAATGCAAAATCCTTTGACTCGCCCGGAGCAAGTGTAAATTTTGTCTGGAGTCCACCGCAGGCATTGCTGTTGTAGTTGAGCTTGTTGCCAAGATCACCATTTATAACTCCAACAGGATCACCATAACCGTGATATCTTCCAAGAAACTCCTCCTTGTCTCCGCAGTATGATGCAACATCACTTCCGGCAAGTGCAAAGAATCTTCTGTTAGCCTTGCTGCCGTTTATCTCTGCCTTCTCAACATTCTCGTTGATGACCTGAAGGATCTTGTTGTTGTCCATGAAATATGTTCTGGTTATGAACAGTGTGTACTGGAGATTTACCTGATCCTGCTCGTAGTTGCAGTCATTTGTAAACTCGCAGTATCCGATTGCTGACAGATTACGAGGTCTGTCCGAATTGTTGGTAACTCTCACTTTCCATACTTCATGTGTCTTGTTAAGCGGAACATAATACAGCACCTCTGACTTGATACCAGAATACTCTGCATACATCTTTGTATATGCCGTTCCATGGTGACACTCGCTCTTGTACACATCAAGGCTCTTTCCAACCGGCTGCCATGATGCTGACCAGTAATCCTTTGTATCATCATCTCTAAGATATACATATCTTCCAGGCTGGTCAAAACTGTTAAATATATATCTCAGTATTCTCCCGTTTGCTCCTGACTTCTCAAAGCTGTAACCACCTGCATTATTGGAGATTATAGCTCCATATTCCGGTGAACCGAGGTAGTTCGCCCATGGTGCCGGTGTATCCGGTCTGTCAATTACGTACTCTTTGTGTTGTTCGTCAAAATAACCGTATTTCATATGTTCCCCCTTAATCTGTTTTAGCATTTATTTTAGTTTGTTTACATTCTGTCCATCTTTGCTCACTACAATTATTGCAGTTATTAGAATGCCCCGGAACCGGTCATATGACCGACCGGCTTCGAGACATCAGATTTACCCTTATAAAAAATATCCTTATTATAGTTTAGCTCAGAACTGTTATTTACTGTACGTCCTTGAGGCTCAGGCTTATTCTTCCTGCTCTCTCATCGATCTTGATGACCTTAACGTCAACCTCATCGCCAACATTTACGACATCCTCAACCTTTGCAACTCTCTTGTCTGAAAGCTTTGAAATGTGGATGAGGCCGTCCTTGTTAGGTGCAAGTGATACGATAGCTCCACAGTCGATAACCTTAACGACCTTGCCATGGTAGTTCTTTCCAACCTCAAGAGGCTCTACGATCATGTTGATCATCTCGATGGCCTTGTCCATACCCGCCTGCTCTACGCCACAGATAGAGATTCTTCCCTCGTCGTCAATATCGATCTTAACACCTGTCTCCTCGATGATAGTGTTGATGGTCTTACCTCTCTGTCCGATAACCTCACCGATCTTCTCAGGGTCGATCTTAATCTGCTTGATCTTTGGTGCGAACTCATTGACTGTTGGTCTTGGAGCTGCGATGGCTGGCTTCATACATGTCTCCATGATGAAAAGTCTCGCCTCACGTGTTCTTGCAATGGCCTCCTCAACGATTGGTCTTGTAAGTCCATGGATCTTGATATCCATCTGGATAGCTGTGATACCCTCTGTTGTACCTGTTACCTTGAAGTCCATATCTCCGAAGAAATCCTCAAGTCCCTGGATATCTGTGAGAACGATGTAATCATCATCTGTATCGCCTGTCACAAGTCCGCATGAGATACCTGCAACCATAGCCTTGATAGGAACACCGGCAGCCATGAGTGACATACATGATGAACATGTTGATGCCATTGATGTAGAACCGTTTGACTCAAATGTCTCTGATACTGTTCTGATAGCATATGGGAACTCCTCCTCGCTTGGAAGCACTGGAAGAAGTGCTCTCTCAGCAAGTGCGCCGTGTCCGATCTCTCTACGTCCTGGTCCTCTTGAAACCTTTGTCTCTCCTACTGAGTAAGCAGGGAAGTTATAGTGGTGCATATATCTCTTTGTTGTAACATTCTCATCAAGTCCATCAACTCTCTGGATCTCAGAAAGTGGAGCAAGTGTACATACGTTACAGATCTGTGTCTGTCCTCTTGTGAACATGGCTGAACCGTGAACTCTAGGAATGATGTCAACCTCAGCAGCAAGTGGTCTGATCTGGTTGATAGCACGTCCATCAGGTCTCTTGTGATCCTTGAGGATCATCTTTCTTACTGTCTTCTTCTGATACTGGTATATAGCGTCTGGAAGTACCGCAAGCCACTCCTCGTTGTCTGCAAATGCCTCCTCAAGCTTCTCTGTGATCTGTCTGATATTCTCCTCACGGACCTGCTTCTCATCTGAGAATACAGCCTCCTCCATAGCTGCTGGAGGAACGATCTCCTTAATTGCTGCAAAAAGTTCCTCTGGAACTGCACAGCTTACATATGAATGCTTCGGCTTTCCAACCTCAGCTACTATCTCATTGATAAATGCAATGATGTCCTGGTTGATGTCGTGAGCCATATATATAGCCTCAATCATCTTAGCCTCTGGCACTATGTTGGCACCGGCCTCGATCATGATAACCTTCTGTGATGTGGATGCAACTGTGAGCTTCAGATCTCCATCATCCCACTGCTTCTGTGTTGGGTTGATGATGAATTCTCCATCAATGAGACCTACCTGTGTCATGGCACATGGTCCATCAAATGGAACATCTGATATACATGTTGCGATAGATGATCCGAGCATTGCAACCAGCTCTGGTCTACACTCTGGATCTACTGACATAACAAGGTTGTTGAGTGTTACGTCATTTCTATAATCCTTAGGGAAAAGAGGTCTCATAGGTCTGTCGATAACTCGTGATGTGAGGACAGCGTTCTCTGATGCCTTACCCTCTCTCTTATTGAATCCCCCAGGTATCTTTCCTACTGAATATAACTTCTCCTCATACTCTACGGAAAGTGGGAAGAAATCGATTCCGTCTCTTGGCTTCTCTGAAGCTGTACATGTTGAAAGCACTGTTGTGTCACCGTACTTGATAAATGCAGCGCCATTTGCCTGAGCAGCTACTCTGCCTATATCGACTGTGAGCATTCTGCCTGCGATTTCTTTCTGGTATCTCTTGAATTCCTTACTCATCTCAAAATCTCCTTGATTATATTTATTTGTATTGTGGAAGACGTCGAAACAACTATAAAAAACACCGTGTATCGTAATATTATATCATTCGTTTATAGTCACACACGATATTCTTTATAGAAGTCTCGATATGTCATTCCACAATCTTTTAAATTTTAGCATACGAATATAAAAAATACAATATCCAAACACCCATGTTTATACTGTTTGCACTCGTAAAGACTATATCTAAATAATAAAAAAGGAACCATGTGTCTCCACATGATTCCCATTATTGTTATCATATTAAGGCTCTGATAGAAATTACTTTCTAAGTCCAAGGCTCTCGATGAGCTTTCTGTATGCCTCGATATCCTTACTCTTGAGGTATGCAAGAAGGTTTCTTCTCTGACCAACCATCTTAAGAAGACCACGGTTTGAATGATGATCCTTTGGATTAGCCTTGAAGTGTCCGTTGAGATCGTTGATTCTTGCTGTAAGAAGTGCGATCTGAACCTCTGTTGAACCTGTGTCATTTGCATCCTTGCCGTACTTAGCGATAATTTCCTGCTTCTGCTCTTTTGTTATCATAATAACAATCCTCCTATAATATAATATACATGGCCGACACCGGGCAAAAGGTCTAGAGGTGTCCTTAAACTAAGTGTCAGCTGACCGTTGGTAGAATAACACATGTGTAATTATTTGTAAAGACTCTAAATACACTTTCTGTTTGTACTTTCTGTCTGTACACTTTATGTGTGCACAAAATACACATTTTGCCGGCACTCATATATATTGCTAATCTGCAATCTCATACTGTAAAAATGCATAATGCAGTCTGGTTCCCTCCTGTATATTCTCAGGAAGAAGTGCTCTTGCCACAAGCTTCGTCTCACCACCCGGCTCATTCTCATCAGCAAGATTTGCATAATCACCATCTATTGTTTTAACTATATAGTATTTTTCCATCGCTTATCTCCTTTTTATTCTAAGGCCGCTTCACAAATATCTGCTTTGTATTTTCAGATATCTGTAATGTGCCTTCCCATATCACAACAAACAGGATAATATATAATTTTTTGTATTTCAACATTCCACCTTAAAAACACATAAAAAAATATAATTTTCAGGCAATTGCAATGTCCGATCAAAGTATCATAAAATCATGCCACTCCTTCACATCCGAAAGCTACGCACTTTCACACTTTACAGTATTTTACTCAAACCTTGTTATGCCGCCTCCAAATATGCTATAATAAGCCAGCGCAGAAAAACACATGCAAACACTGCGTAAAACGCCAAAAACTATAATGGAAAATCGTTATAAGTTATAATAATAAATAAAAAGAAATGCAACATTTGAAACGTATAACTTTCTGAAAGGAGACAGATTATGGCAGGCTCTACCATAGGAAATAAATTTACTATTACAACATGGGGTGAATCCCACGGCAAGGCACTCGGTGTGGTCGTTGACGGATGCCCAGCCGGACTTCCTCTGTGTGAGGAGGATATACAGATATTTCTTGATAGAAGAAAACCTGGTTTTTCACAGTTCTCTACACCAAGGAAAGAATCTGACACTGTAGAGATATTGTCAGGTATATTTGAGGGAAAGACAACCGGAACTCCTATTTCCATGATGGTAAGAAATACCTCACAGCGTTCAGGTGACTACGGTGATATAGCCACATATTACAGACCAGGACACGCCGACTACACATTTGATAAAAAATATGGCTTCAGAGATTACAGAGGCGGTGGACGTTCATCAGGCCGTGAAACCATAGGCAGGGTTGCTGCCGGTGCCATTGCATCCAAAATATTAAAAGAGCTCGGGATAACGATATCAACTTATGTATCATCTGTAGGCGATGTACATATAGCCAGAGACTGTTTTGACGCCGATTACATCACTAAGAACGATCTCTATATGCCAGATCCTGGTGCTTACGAAAAGGCATCTGTCCTTCTCTCTGACTGTATGGCAGAAAACGACTCTATAGGATCAAGTGTGGAATGTATTGTCCACGGATTGCCAGCAGGCATAGGCGAGCCAGTCTTCGAAAAACTTGATGCATGCCTTGCCAAGGCCATCATGTCAATCGGAGCAGTCAAAGCCATTGAAATCGGTGACGGAACAGAGGTCTCATCTAGCAGAGGTTCTTATAACAATGACAATTTCGTTATGAATAACGATAAAGTTGCAAAGGAGACAAATCACGCCGGAGGAATTCTCGGCGGAATGAGCGACGGTTCAGACATTCTGATAAAAGCACATTTTAAGCCTACGCCTTCAATCGCTTCCACCCAGAAAACAGTAAACAAATCTGGGGAGAACATCGAAGTATCAATCCGAGGCCGCCACGATCCGATTATTGGTCCACGTGCCGTGGTTGTCGTAGAGTCCATGACCGCACTTACCATTCTTGATCTTCTGTTTGAAAACATGTCATCACGAATGGACAGAATAATTGACTTTTACAAATAGAAAAACAGAAGATTCAGCCATTGCGCTGAATCTTCTGTTTTTTCTTTAGATATCTTTTCCCTATATCATTTTATTGTTTTCTATATTTTTTGTTATTTTCTATATCTTTTTAGTTTTTCTATATCGTCTATATTATATTTCTTTTTTCTGACCTTTAAGACCTACTCCTCGGTCTTCTTTGGCTTATTGATAATGTAAAGTCCAATTCCAACTATAACACCACCGCCAATGATATTGCCAATCGTTACAGGGAGCAGGTTTGAACCAAAGAAACTTCCGACTGTAAGCTGATCATGTATCTGTTGTGCTGTGTAACCATAAAGCTCGCACGCCTTATCAACATATCTGCTGTTTAATGCAGCCATAATTCCGGCCGGAATATAATACATATTTGCAACACAATGCTCAAATCCTGATATAACAAACACCATAATCGGGAAAAAACAAGCAAAAAGTTTACCGATAACATCCTTTGCTGCCGAAGCCATAAGAACCGCAACACATACAAGTACATTACACATAATTCCAGATACGAGAGCATTGCCAAACTCCAGCCCAGTCTTGCCCATGGCTACTTTTATGGTGTAAGCTCCAAGTCCTCCTGCAGAATTGTCAAACTGTCCGCTTCCGTATATCAAGGCAGCCGTTACAACCGAACCAAGCATGTTGCTGAAATATACAACAACCCAATTCTTTAACATCTGGATAAATTTTATTCTTCCATCAATCACTGCCGAGATCATCATACAGTTTCCTGTGAACAGCTCCGCACCTATAAGTGACAGCATCATGAGTCCCACAGGGAATACACATCCCGCAAGAGTCTTTGCAAGTCCCAAATTGCTGACCGTATGAACCGCCAGATTCGATCCTTCTGCACCTATAGCTATGAACATTCCAGCAAAAAAACCCATAAGAATCATCTTGTATAGCTTCAGATTCGCCTTGGTAACTCCCGCCTTCAGATTATTCTCAATTATCTGCGCCGGCAAAAAGTAATTGTTTTCCATGATTAAATTGTCTCCTTAGTATCTTTTATAGTCAGGCTCTTGGATAAGCTTTGGTATACTCTTCCTTGAGCTTGCTCTGCTTATTCGTGAGATATATCTGAGTTGTGGAAATATCCACATGCCCCAACATCTCCTGGACAGATTTGATATCTGCACCATTTCCAAGCATATGTGAAGCAAATGAATGCCTTATCATATGTGGTGTTATATCCTTATCTATTCCCGCTTCTGCGGCATAATATTTGATGATTTTCCAGAATCCCTGCCGCGTCATAGGTGCTCCCTTGCAGTTGAAGAACAAATAATCGCTTCCACCGCTCATATCATCTCTGACTTCAGTTATATACCTGCTGAGGGCTCTCTGTGCAATCTCAGCAACAGGCACAGTTCTAACACGATCTCCATCATGACACTCTATAAATCCAAGCTTTATGTTCACATCCGTAAGCTTAAGGGTCACGAGTTCTGTCACCCTGATTCCTGTTGCATAGAGCAACTCCAGCATTGCTTTATCTCTTATTCCCTTAGGAGTTTTTATTGTTGGCTGATTGAGCAATCTATTCACTTCGTCAACACTCAGTATCTCAGGTGCTTTTTTTACAATCTTTGGTGGTTTTATACCCTCAGATGGATCACTGTCAACCATCTTTTCTCTCATAAGATATGCATAGAATGACTTTATGGATGCAATATTCCTGGATACCGTCGCCATAGACATTCCTTTTTTCTCAATTTCAAGGATATAAGAAGTTATATACGTCTCATTGATATCCTCAAGCCGGACTATCCCCTTCTCCTGAAAATACTTCATAAATTTGCACAGATCTCTCCTGTATGACGCAACCGTATTCTCACTTGATTTTTTTACATTTTTTAAATATTCAACATATCTGTCTATGTACTGCTCCACTTAATTTATCCCCTTAGTTATGTAGACTAAACCCAATTATAAATAGAAATGTAAAGAAAATCAAACACTATTTTAACAAGTAAAATCGGGCATTTGCAGCTTTTGCCAGCAAAATACCAAATGCGGTGTCTATTTGAATTATGTATACCAGATATTGACATAATTATTTTCAAATTTATTTCACATTTTTTAATTCAAGTCTGATTTTGCTTGTTTTAAATTATGTGGAACAGTTTTTTTGCTTTATTTCAATGAATTAATATATGCATACACAGCTATTATAGTCTTTGAATCCACTATTCTTCCATCCCGGATCATATTCTCTGCATTCGCAACATCAAATATCTCTGACTCAATATTCTCATACATATCCTGTGACATACATCCATCTCTAAGATCATACCCAATATATATATATGTCTGTTCATTACTTGTACCTATTGCCAGGACTGTACGAGTTACATATTCAAGCCTTTCAGCAATATATCCAGTCTCTTCCTCCAGCTCTCTTAACGCTGCAGCCTCTGGCTTTTCTCCGGTATTTATCAATCCCGCAGGAACTTCATATGTTATATCATCGATAGAATTTCTATATTGTTTTACCAGAAGCAGCCTTCCATCATCCGTTACCGGCAACACGCATGCACCAGCTCTGTGGTCAATATAATCATACACAACCTCTCTGCCATCAGGCAGATCCAGGTAATCATTATACACATCAAACACATGGGCATGATAAGCAAGCTCCAATTTTTTTCTCACATATTTTTCCATAACCGTCTCCTTAATTTATATTGCCCACTTTATAATCACACAAAAATAGGGTTTGCAGAGATATCTGCAAACCCCATCCTCTATTTTGCGTAATCTGTTACGCGTGACTCTCTAATAATATTAACCTTAATCTGTCCAGGATATTCAAGCTCGTCCTCGATCTGCTTTGCAATATCTCTAGCCAGCAATACCATATCAGAATCGCTTACATACTCAGGAACAACCATCACACGAATTTCTCTACCCGCCTGAATAGCAAATGTCTTATCTACTCCCTTATGAGAATTAGCTATATCCTCTAACTTCTTAAGTCTCGTAGTATAAGTCTCTAAGGTCTCTCTTCTGGCGCCAGGCCTTGCAGCTGAAATCGTATCAGCAGCCTGTACAAGAAGTGCTATCAATGACTCCGGCTCAACATCGCCGTGATGTGACTCAACGGCATTGATAACAACTGCTGACTCTTTGTATTTTCTACAGAGATCAGCACCAATCTGAACGTGGGATCCCTCCATCTCATGATCTAAGGCTTTACCTATATCATGAAGAAGTCCGGCACGCTTTGCAACCTTAATGTCAACACCTATCTCTCCGGCCAACAAACCACACAACTGCGCTACTTCAACTGAATGCTTTAAAGCATTCTGACCGTAGCTTGTTCTGAATTTTAACTTACCAAGAAGCCTTACCAATTCTGGATGAATTCCGTGAATTCCCACTTCAAGTGTAGCAGCTTCACCTTCCTCGCGCATCATGGTCTCTACTTCCTTCTGCGCTTTCTCAACCATCTCTTCGATTCTGGCTGGATGAATTCGTCCATCAACGATAAGTTTCTCGAGTGCAATTCTCGCCACCTCACGTCTGACAGGATCAAAGCTTGATAAAATAACCGCCTCAGGTGTATCATCGATTATCAGATCTACACCTGTAAGAGTCTCTAAGGTACGGATATTCCTACCCTCTCTACCAATTATTCTACCCTTCATCTCGTCGTTAGGTAACTGAACTAATGAAATCGTTGTCTCAGATATGTGATCAACTGCACATCTCTGTATTGCGTTGACAACGTACTCTTTTGCCTTCTTGTTCGCTTCTTCTTTAGCTCTGGTTTCTAATTCCTTGACCATAACTGCTGTTTCATGCTTTACTTCATCTTCAACAGTTTTTAATAAGTATTCCTTTGCTTGTTCAGAGGTTAAACCTGAAATTCTTTCAAGTTCCTGTACGCGTTTCGCCTGTAACTCTTCAACCTTTGCCTTCTGCTTGTCAAGAGCGCTTTCCTTGGCTGATAAACTAGCCTCTTTCTTCTCAACTGCTTCGGTCTTCTTGTCAAGATTCTCCTCACGTGCAAGAATTCTTTTCTCCATACGAGAGAGTTCCCCACGTCTGTCCTTGACTTCTTTCTCGAGCTCATTGCGTGTCTTCAATGAACCTTCTTTAGCCTCAAGCAATATCTCGCGCTTCTTAGCTTCGGCGGTCTTCTGAGCCTCATCGATAATCTCCCTTGCCTGTGACTCTGCCCTTCCTATCTTGGTCTCAACTATGTTTTTTCGATATGCAATAGCTATAAACCATGTAGCAACGAGTAACACAATCACAACAGCAATGGCTATCGCCCATACTATTGGTGAATCCACAGGAGCACCTCCTTATTAAGTTTTCATTGTACAAGAATACAACTATTTAAGTTTAATATTTTTGATGTATTATGTCAAGTCAATTATCCCGAAATGAGCAGTCTTTTTTGACATCAGTACAATAACTCATTCATCTGCATCGCTTATCAAATTCCGCATACATTCAGCTACTTTTCTGTGGTTAAACCCCTTGCCAGACATATATGCAAGAACCTTTTGTCTACTGTCTTTAAGATCAGCGACCGAATATCTCCTATGCAATATTCTTTTTATGGTATCCATCTCATCCGGCATATCAGCCTCAGCGAATGCCTGTTCTATTATATCCTGTGAAATATGCTTCATAGCCAGTTCATAACTTATGACTCTGTGTCCTTTTTTCGCAGCATGCCTGCGTATATATCCGCCCGCATACCTAAGATCATCAACGTATCCGTATGATCTAAGTTTCTCCAATGTAAAATCTATAATCTCTTCATCATAATACAGATCACTAAGCTTTTGTCTGATATCGTACTCACATTTATCTGAAAACTTTATGGAATTGATCGCCTTATTCAAAGCTCTCTTATAAAGATATTCCTGTCGGAACTGTGCAAGTGCAAGGTCATCTATATCTTCGCCAATCTTCAGATGAAGCCTTCTGATATCAGAAGAATATACCGAAGCATACGGCTCATAATCTATATACAGGCAATATCTCTTGTCATCTATCTTTCTGATATCAGTAACCAGCATTTCTCTTCTCCGTTCTTAATACGGATGCCAATCATGTGTCACAGCAAACATCCGTCTGTATATCAGTTACTCCTCGCCATCCGACACATTACTGTCTGTCGATGCCAAATCACCGGCAACGCCGAGAGCCTCTCTGACCTTATGTTCAATCTCCGAGCAGACAGCCTCATTATTCTCAAGATACATCTTGGCATTCTCTCGTCCCTGTCCGATCTTGTCTCCATTGTACGCATACCACGCCCCTGACTTATCCACGATATTGTTTGCAACGGCAAGATCAAGAATATCACCTACTTTGGATATTCCTTTACCAAACACAATATCGAACTCAGCCTCTTTGAAAGGAGGTGCTACTTTATTCTTCACGATCTTGACTCTTGTTCTGTTACCCACTATCTCGCCGCCCTGTCTGAGGGTATCTATACGTCTCACATCAAGTCGTACAGAAGCATAAAACTTGAGAGCACGTCCACCTGTAGTCACTTCAGGATTGCCAAACACAACTCCCACTTTCTCTCGGAGCTGATTGATAAATATAACCACACAGTTTGTCTTGCTCACAACTGCTGTAAGCTTTCTAAGTGCCTGGGACATAAGTCTTGCATGAAGTCCCATATGTGAGTCTCCCATCTCACCATCTATCTCCGCCTTAGGAACAAGCGCTGCAACAGAGTCAACAATAACAACGTCCACTGCACCCGATCTAACCATAGTCTCTGTTATCTCAAGTGCCTGTTCACCACAGTCAGGCTGAGATATGTACAAGTTGTCTATATCAACACCTATATTCTTAGCATAAGTAGGATCAAGTGCATGCTCCGCATCGATAAATCCTGCTATACCGCCTCTCTTCTGTATCTCCGCAACAATATGAAGAGCCACCGTAGTCTTACCACTTGACTCAGGTCCAAACACCTCTATGATTCTTCCTCTTGGAACACCACCGAGTCCAAGTGCTATATCAAGACTAAGTGATCCTGTTGGAATGACGTCGATATTCATATTGGCATTGGAATCGCCAAGCTTCATAACTGATCCCTTACCATACTGCTTCTCTATCTGTGCTATCGCAGCATCAAGTGCCTTCTTCTTATCATCATTATTAACGTTAGCTGAATTATTCGCCATATTCCGTTCCTCCTAAACATATGTTCGATTCTTTTAATATACTATATAAAATTCCTGTTTTTGTCAACTACTATTTGTACATCCCAGGTAATTATGATTCTACTACCTGTTGTGCACTTTTTTTGCACCACAAAGAATACTTCTCTTATTGTCATCACCATGGGATACTGCCAAATACGGCCTGAAAATTCTGATCTTCTTATTCAGATTACATATCAAGATTTGCTTAACTGCGTAATATTATAACATACTTTACACCATTTTATTATTAAGATACAATAAACTTTATGAATGGAAACATATCTGTATGAATAACACTACTTCTTATATACAGCTGCACTTATCCAATAATTTTTTCAGTAAGCATCATCGATCAGGAGGACTTTATGAGCACCATAGGAATAGTTTGCGAATACAATCCTTTTCACAAAGGACACGAATATCAGATAGAACAGGCAAAGGCTGTAACTAATGCCGACCACGTTGTATGTTTCATGAGCGGCGACTTTCTACAGCGCGGAGTACCAGCCCTTGCAGACAAATATACGAGAGCTGAGATCGCACTCAGATGTGGTGTCGATGTAGTATTTGAAATACCATTTGTATATGCAACATCAAGCGCAAGGGATTACGCATTTGCTGCAGTTACCATGATGAACCTGCTGCAGGATATTGATTATATAGCATTTGGTGCAGAGACCGAAGACCTGCAGCTTTTAAGTGATATAGCTGACATAACTGTGAACGAACCTTCTGATGTTTCTGACGAGATACAAAGACTTTCTGCATCCGGCATTTCATATGGTCTGGCAAGAGCTTCAGCTGTCTCAGCTTATCTCGCAAAAAACACAGTTGATAGAGATTCAAGAAAATACAGAGGCTATACAGAGGAAAATATAAGCACTGTTATGTCCAGCCCAAATAATATACTTGCTATAGAGTATCTGGCAGCCATGTCTGCAACTAATTCAAAACTGAAACCCATACTTATAAAGCGCATATCATCTGCCTATGACAGCCTGTCTGCCGAATACGACATCTGTTCGGCTTCAGCTATAAGGGAGTTGTTAAGAAACGGCAATTTATCTTCACTTGAAAGACATGTTCCCGAGCCGTGCTACCATATGCTCAAAGAAAGATACCAACATGTATTTCCTATATTTGAAGACTCCTTGTCATATCTATTAAATGCTTCAAGGCTTTTTTTACACGTCAGAGGCGACATATCCGACATGGATGTAGATCTGGCAAACCGCCTGAACAAGCTAGATATCAATCTCACATTTACCGAGACATCCGCAATGCTCAAATGCCGCAATTACACATTGACCCACATTCAAAGAGGACTTCTCCATACGATCACACAATTACATGTATCCGACATGGATCATTTCAAACAGGACGGATGGATAACTTACATCAATATACTGGGACTTAAGAAGGAATCCAGCAACATACTTGGAGCAATGAAAAGAAAATGCGAAGTTCCTCTGATCACAAAAAATTCTGAGATGAACCGTCAAAGCTCCCCTGCAGCACAGGCCATGTTCAGATATGATGTAAAAGCATACGATATATACAGGAATATTATCTACCAGACATACAAAACAAATATTCCAGGCTACTACAAACGTTCAATCATACTCATCTAGCTATTTGTCAAATCACTCATAAACGTGATCACAATGTCATACATTTGAGTATGAAGAATTATTTATGTATATCTGTTTTAATCTCTGCAATAATATTTTCATGCATAAATTCAGCTCTGATAAAAGAAGGGTGCACAGATGGAATATACCTATGGTACAACTCCATAATTCCCATCCTTCTTCCTTTTATGATGCTTACAGGGATCATCATCAATATTATCAGATCAATGCACATCTCAAAATATCTGGCATTTGCGATTTCCCTGACAATAGGATTGCTGTGTGGTTTTCCAACTGGAACAATGATAATTACATTCTTCTTCGAAAATAACACACTCTCCCGAAGAGATGCCCAGCTCCTGCTCCCACTTTGCAACAACGCAAGTCCTATGTTTATTATAGGGTATGTCCATGCCATGTTTATCGCAGAAACCTTTCCCATTCACATACTGATAGCACTCATATACCTGCCACAGATTGCATGTACCGCCATACTGTTTTACACCAGCTATATACACCAAAATTACAACTCACACATACAGGCTGAAACAATCACACACAGCATGCAGATACACGGTGTCAATGAGAAACACAAACTCTGCTCCCAAAACGAGGCAGCCGTTACAATCAGCAAAAATGCCACTACATCTAAGCAGACAGACGACCAGTCTATGATGATCAGATGCATAACAAATATCACTGTAATAGGAATCTATATTTCCATATTCTCTATCATATCTGCCACCATATGCAGATATATCCCAGGGATAACAGCCCATATAGTCACATCTTTTCTGGAGATCAGCAACGGCATACAGGAGATATCAGCCTTAAACATGCCTGCAAACATAAAGACAGCCCTCACGATCTCACTCACATCGTTTGGAGGATTGTCTGCAATCTTCCAAAGTCACGATATGATAAAATCATCTGGGCTGTCTTTTATAAAATATATACTTTGCAAATCTGTCTTTGGTATAATATGTTACATCACATCATATGCATACATGACATGACAATATGACACAGTGGATAAAAATAATTAGTCATCGAGGAACTCGTCGTCATCGTCTTCGTCTTCGCCCTCATCATCGTAATCATAGTAATCGCCATCCTCATCCTCATCATCGTAGTCGCCTTTATCATCAGATGAATACTCTGTCTTACCATATACATTGTAATCATCCTGACTGTCAAATGCAGAATCACCAGCAGGCTGCTGAGATATATCTGGAGCACCGTTGATCTGGGCAAGACTCGAATCAAGTTCTGCCATATTATCAGCTACACGTGATGCATTGTCCTCAAGTGACTTTATAAGATTCTCGTAGTTGGCTCTCTCTGCCTGAAGTGTCGCATTAATATACTGACTGATCTCCGAGAGCTTATCTTTTGAATAATACATCGAACCAGCCCTAACTTCCTTAGCGTCAGCATTCGCCTCTGCAATAATCTGTTCAGCCTGACTTCTGGCCATATCAGTAATCTCATTCGCCCTTATATTAGCAAGCTCCACAATCTGACTCTGGTCAACAAGTCTGTTTGCCTCTGCAACAGACTCGGTGATGATAGAATCAGCTCTGGCTCTGGCATCTGCAAGGATAGCCTCCTTGTTTCTCATGATCTTCTTACATCTCTCTATCTCATTCGGCAGCTTAAGCTTAAGCTCACCAACCATCTGCTCCAAATCCTCTTTCGGTACTATGATCTTGCTGGATGACAATGGCTGATACTTACAATTGTCTATAAATATCTCGATCTCACTGATCATCTCTTCAATACCTTTTCTTGCCATGTTCTTCTCCTCCTAATTATCTATCACAATTGGTCAAATAATACTGTTATCTTTTTATAGAAAACCTCTCACGGAGTATATCGCAGATCTGTTCAGGAACGAACTCCTTGACATCCACTCCAAAACTTGCATATTCCTTTACAACACTTGAGCTGAGATACGAATACTGTATATTCGTCGCAAGGAATACCGTATCTATGTCAGATGCAACCTTTCTGTTACTCTGTGCTATCTGAAGTTCATACTCAAAATCCGTAACAGCCCGAAGCCCTCTGACAATAACCTTTATATCGTTCTGTCTCGCATAATCCACAAGGAGTCCGTCAAACTGAACCACGCTCACATTCGGGATATCCGAAACTACATTCTTTAACATATTAACACGTTCTTCTAAAGAAAACAATGGAGTTTTTGCAGTATTAATAAGAACTCCAACCACTAATTCATCGAACATGGCTGCCGCCCTTTTAATTATATCAAGATGCCCCAATGTAACCGGATCGAAACTTCCGGGATAAATTGCTCTGCTCATATCTCTATCTCCTGCATATAAATGTATGTTTATTTGTCTTGTACCTCTTCACTTTATATACTTCAAACTCTGATTCGTCAAGATAATCATACTCTGTATAAAGATCAGATTCCACAATTATAGTCGTGTCATCACCGACAAGAACCGATCCCATAAGCCTTTCAAGTACAGCCTTTTCAAGCAGTTTACCATATGGTGGATCCATAAATATTATATCATAGCTCTCACCCTGGCGTTCAAGTGTACTTATCGCAAGAACTGCATCAGAGGAAATGACCTGAGCCCTGTCTCTCAAATGTGTAAAATCCAGATTTTTATTTATACATTCCAGAGCTTTTCTGCCATTCTCCACAAATACTGCTTTTTCAGCACCTCTGCTGAGAGCCTCAATACCTATAGCTCCACTGCCACTGAAAAAATCCAAAAAACTACACCCTTTCATATATGGCGACAACATATTAAACAAAGTTTCCTTTATCCTGTCAGTAGTCGGTCTTGTGTCCAGCGAATCGATAGTCACAAGCTTCAGACTTCTTGCACTTCCTGCTATAACTCTCATAATCAATCTCCTATCCCATATATCATGCAAATGTCACATATAATCTGTTTTTATATATATATGAATCAGTTCCCTAGAACTTTATCTCTTACATATAGTCCTGTCTCAGAAAGATCTGACTCACTGATGGATCCCGTCGCTGCCAAATCAGGCTTAAGCAGCGCTGACGTTTCATTCTTATTGCACAGACTCCACGAAGCATAGCTAAGATTATTTTCGTTTATCAGCTTAAACCATGCGTCAGATGAATCATAATCTATGCCGCCATTTCCCGACGCATCGCACAAACTGAACTCACTCACGAACACAGGAAGTCCTTTCTGTATCGCAGTCTCCACCTTACCACGTATATCATCCTTATGAGTTGCTGCATAAAAATGTACAGCATACATGATATTATCATATCCTTCAACCGGCGCGTCTGCAGCAATATCCACATCCTGACTCCAGTTAGGTGTGCCGACAATGATAATAGCATCTTCCGCATTCTTCCTGATAACAGGTATGATCTGCTCCGCATACTTTTTGACGCTATCCCACGTAGTACCGCCATTTGGCTCATTGCAGATCTCATATATCACATTGCCATAGTCCGCATATTTTACTGACATATCGGCAAAAAACTGCTCCGCATCATCTATATGAATGTTCGGATCACCGTCGTTTAATATATGCCAGTCTATGATAACATACATTCCAAGTTCCGTGGCCGCAGAAACTCCACTGTCTACTATGGACCTGATACTAGCTTTATCACCGCCGCTGCAATATCCGTTTGAATCACCTGTATCTGTGTACATGGCAAGCCTTATAAGATTAGCCCCCCAATCGTCACGCACAGATGCAAATGCATCCTTATTCACGTATTCCGGGAACCATGTTATACCATGAGTGCTGACACCCTTAAGCTGGTACTTATTTCCATCCTTGTCCACTATATCAGTACCATTCACGGAAAGCTTACCATGATTGTCGTATGGTGTTCCAGTCTCTGTCACAACAGGTTTTGCCGCTTTAACTTCGGTATTATCTGCCTCTGTCACAGCTCCCGTATCTGTCTTTTTGCTATTCATTGACTGTTCTTCCTTTGAACTGCCAACTGCCGGATCTCCAGTGTATTCTTTGCCATTTACATAGAGTATGTATTTTCCAACTGCGAGATCGTCCGATGAGATATTGTAACCCACATTTATACTTCCATTTGCAGGTATCTCCTCATTGTACGAAGCAGGAGTTATAATTATGGTATTCCCTGTTGTCTTCTGCTCGCCATTCCATATCTGGTCTATAACCGGTTTTCCTTTATATTCAATCTCCAGTTTCCAGCCTGAAGCACCGGCCGATGTATCATTATATATATTTATATTCTCAGTTGCGCAGGTCTTTCCATCAGTCTCCCATGTACTTTCATGTCCGATCTCCACGTAAAATTCCCTTTCTTCGTCAGTCTGTTCTGTTTTTTCACTTTCAGCTTTCTCATCCGCCGGCGTATCAGTTTTTTCTGCCTGCGTATCTTCTCCCGAAGCCGTATTATCTACCACCGACGCATCCTCAGATAATTTTCCTGTATCAGATCCACCATCGCCGTTCTTCCCAGAACCGCTTATCAAAAAATATCCCATCACAGCGATAACAACTACCAACACGCCTATGATGATTCCCATAATAACTGTTTTCTTGTTCTTCAATTCAACATCCCCCTTATAATTTGTATAAAATATCACAAAACCGGCGAAAAATACCGTCTGCTATCTCCGTTTTCATCATATGACGCTTCTATCTCATCGCCATATCTGCCATAAACCTCTTGGGCAGCTTTCAGCATATCTGCATGGTTATATATATCCCCCACTTTGAACATTATGTCCCCGCTCTGTCTTATCCCAAAGAAGTCGCCCGGACCTCTCATCTTGAGATCCTCGCCAGCAATGAAAAAGCCGTCATTTGATTTCTCAAGAACTCCAAGTCTTTCCATCGTGTCTTTGTCTTTCTTGCCGCTCATAAATATACAATACGACTGCTTGTTTCCTCGTCCAACCCGCCCCCTGAGCTGATGGAGCTGTGCCAGACCAAATCTCTCCGAATTTTCCACCATCATGACTGTAGCATTAGGATTATTGATGCCTACTTCTATGACTGTGGTCGATACAAGGATGTCTATCCCACCTCTGACAAACTCTTCCAATATGGAATTCTTTTCATCCGCCTTCATCTTACCATGAAGACACGTCACTGTAACATCTGCGTTGTAACCATTCTTCAAGGTGTTCCTGAGTTCCTCAGTGTACTCCGTGACATTTGCCACATCATCAAGTACCTCACTGGCCTCGACCATAGGACATACTATATACACCTGATGTCCCTTTGACACCTCATTCACGATAAATGCCTGTGCCTTCTTCCTGAAGCTCTCATCCACAACGCAGTTCTTTATAGGTATCCTTCCGGCAGGCAGCTCATCAATGACTGAAATATCAAGATCACCATACATGATGATCGCCAGTGTTCTAGGTATAGGTGTTGCACTCATAACAAGTGTGTGAGGATGTCCGCCTTTCTCCGCAAGTTTCTCTCTCTGCTTTACTCCAAAACGGTGCTGTTCATCTGTTATTACCAGCCCAAGTCGGTTATAATCCACCTTATCCTGTATGAGGGCATGGGTTCCCACGATGACCATGACATCACCATTCTTTATGGATTGCTGCATCTCACGCTTCTCCCTGGCCGTCATCGAGCCTGTCAGCAGGCCAACCGAAATACCATACCTGACAAATCTCTCACTGAGTTCTTTGTAATGCTGTACAGCAAGCACCTCAGTAGGAGCCATGAGCACGCCCTGGTATCCACATGAGGCAGCTGCAAAAAGCCCAATCTCCGCCACTATAGTCTTGCCAGATCCAACATCACCCTGAACAAGCCTGTTCATCACGTGGTCTGATGCCATATCCGACAGCATGTCCCTCACCGCATTCATCTGCGCATCTGTCAACGTAAAACTCAGGTCCTCTATAAACTTCCTCACATTATCATCGCACTTTATAACATTATCATTAACTACAAATGCATTGTCATCCTTTATACGGTGCAGATTGGCTATAAACGAATAGAATTCATCAAACGCAGCTCTTTTAACTGCACTCTTAAGCTGCTCCTCATTCATAGGAAAATGCATAGCAGTCACAGCCCTGCCAAGTTCCATTACGCCGTACTCATCACATATTTTTTGAGGCAGATAATCGTGAAGTTGATCCACGACCGGCAGAGCACTCCTTACTGCCTTCTGTATGGTCTTGGATGTTATCCCTGCTGTAACTCCATATACCGGCAGCCACCTGTGAGTCATCTGTGAGTACGCTGACACAGTATAATATTCCGGCTGGGTCATCACCATCATGCCGTTCTTATACGACACGTCACCAACAAATACAAATTCCTGTCCTATATGAAAATAACTGCGCAAAAAAGGACAATTAAACCAAGTAAGCTTAATTGTCCCTGAGTAATCCTTTGCGTACACGATCACTATAGTGAGTCCATGTACTTTTCTGACTTCTGCTCTGCTGTTTATAACCGCTTTCACCGACTGCCGGCTTCCGGTCTGAAGATCACTGATGTCAACGGGATTCTCATAGGCAACATAATTTCTGGGGTAATATAGCAGCAGATCCTGAACCGTCTCTACTCCAAGCCTGGCGAAAACAGCTGCGGTTTTATCGCCAACCCCCTTTATCGTTTTTATGGAGTCCCTTAACACCATATGATCACCTCTCACAACCAGACATAAGTCTATTCAACTGAAACTATATAATAATATATCGGCTGACCGCCATAATAACACTGTACATCCACATCCGGATAAGCCTCTTCCACACGTGCTGCCAGTTTGTCAGCATCCTCCTGTGAAACATCCGCTCCATTATATATACTTATAACTTCCGAGTCATCATCCACACCATCTGCTATCAGGTCGAATGTAACCTGCTCAATGTCATCTCCGACACTGACAAGTCCCTTGTCACCTATACCCATGATGTCGCCCTCTTTGATGGCTTTTCCATCTATAGATGTATCTCTCACCGAATATGTGACCTGACCACTCTTAACATTCTTCACTGCAGCTTTAATCGACGATTTATTCTCATCCACATCTACTGTGCTGTCGAAAGCTATCATGGCACTGATTCCCTGTGGTGCATTCGCCGTAGGTATAACTATAATATTCTTACCCTCACACAGTGAAGCAGCCTGATTTGCAGCAAGTACGACATTCTTGTTGTTAGGAAGTATAAATATATTCTCTGCATTCACCTTATCTATGGCATTGAGCATATCCTCTGTACTTGGATTCATTGTCTGACCGCCTTCAATGATGTAATCCGCACCAAGTTCACCAAACAGCTTATTGAGGCCATCACCCATAGAAACAGCTATAAATCCATATTTCTTCTTCGGTTCAACAATTTCTTGCTTTCTGTGCTGTCTTTCCTCTTCCTGTCTTTCAGACTCATCTCTCTCCGACTGGCTCACTCTCTCGTTGTGCTCTATCCTCATGTTGTCAATCTTCATATTTGTAAGATAACCGAGAGTAAGTCCCTTCTCAAATGCCTGGCCAGGATGGTTTGTATGAACATGTATCTTAACTATATCATCAAGGGATACACACACTATGGAATCTCCTATGGATTCAAGGAAACTCTTCAGATCATCCTCCTCTGCTTCTCCGTACGGCTTCTCAAGATTGATGATAAATTCTGTACAATAACCAAACTTTATATCGGCCGTTGATATCTCATCATTGCCCGCGCCTGTGGTATTCTTTTTCACATTCACAGCTCCGGTACTTTTGCTGAGTTCAACAGTGACTCTGCCCATAAGACAGTCAACCGCTCCCTTGATAACTACCATAAGTCCCTGTCCGCCTGAATCAACAACTCCTGCCTCCTTGAGTACTGGGAGCATCTCTGGAGTAGAATCAAGAACAGCATCTCCATATTCAATAACCTCATCGCAGAACTGGGCAAGTGACATATCTGCATCAGCACATTCCCTAGCCTTCGAGGCAACCCCCTTGGCAACCGTAAGGATAGTTCCCTCCTTAGGCTTCATAACTGCTTTATACGCAGTCTCAACAGCCTTCTGAAATGCATCCGCAATATCATGAACATCAATTATCTTCTTGTCCTGTATCTTTTTGCTGAATCCCCTGAGTAACTGAGAAAGAATTACCCCTGAGTTACCCCTGGCCCCCCTGAGTGATCCCGTGGACATCGCCCTAGCTATGGATTTCATGTCATCAGGAGAAGCCTCAACCTCTCTTACTGCCGAAAGTATCGTCAACGTCATGTTTGTTCCTGTATCTCCATCAGGCACAGGAAATACGTTCAGTTCGTTAATATATTCTTTGTTATTGTCAAGATTATTTGCACCGGCTATGAATGCCTTCTTCAGTGCAAGAGCATCGATCGTATTACTCACTTTCCATTTCCTCCAAAATTAATCCATCACCTTAACGTCTTCTACATACACGTTAATCTGGCTTACTTTAAATGAAGTGAAATCCTCCACTTTATATTTCACAGACTGCATAAGATTGTCTGTCACAGCCTTTATACTGACACCATAAGCAACAACAATGTGAAGTTCTATAACTATATCTCCGTTCTCATCAAAACGAACATTCACCCCTTTCGAGACGTTGTCTCTGCGAAGCTGCTTTACTATTCCGTCCTTGACACTGACAATACCCATGCCAACGATTCCAAAACAATCAAGCGCTGTAAGTCCTGCAACTTGGGCAACAACGCTCTCATCTATACTTACTTTTCCATTGTCTCCTGTTATATATTCTTTCATGGTTTAACTCCTTTCTGTCGAGTTACAAACATAGTCTTTACTGATTATATCATAATTACGCAAAATTTCAAGAAAACCAGCTCGTCTACCATTGATTACCTCCATTCTATATTTTTTTGCAAAAATCAATTTTTTACTTGCATATAGAAAAATAATCTGCTATTATAAGTTTTGTTGTGAGTTTAGAAGGCAAGTTAGTTTATTCATTGAAGGAGGTGCTATTATGGCAAAATGTTCAATTTGTGATAAAGGTGCTCATTTCGGTATCAAAGTGAGCCACTCTCATAGAAGAGCAAACAAGATGTGGAAGTCAAACGTTAAGTCAGTTAAGGCTGTTGTTGATGGAACACCTAAGAAGATCTATGTTTGCACATCTTGCTTAAGATCTGGTAAGGTCGAGCGTGCATAGTATTTGCATAATATCACCGATTCAGTTCTGATATAAAGATAAGAGCGATGACCACTCATGTCATTGCTCTTATTTTTTTACTTGTCTATCTACATGAGAAAATATATGACAACAGCAAAAGTATCACTATGATAAGAAATTCTATAAATCCACTGACAAAATACCCTATCACAACTCCCACCGCTGTAAAAAAGAATGCAATTCCCGTAAATTTACGCCAAATAAAAATCACCACCATAATGATTTATTACCATTATATGTGGTGATTTCATAATAATTACACGCTGTAAGTTCAAGTATTATAGTACAGATCAACTTAAACAAATCTACATATGCAATGATCAACCTAAACAAGGATCTACCTAAGCAATGATCTACTCAAAAGTCTCAGTCTGAGCCATCTCATCTATAGCTTTGTCAACCTCAGCCTCATCTTCGGTCTTGTCCTTTTTGAAAAGTCCAACAATCTTATCAACAACCTCAGGAGCCATATCTATTATCTTGGTTATTGCATCCTGATTCTTGAGATTAATAAGCCTTGTACTACCGTTCGCGATGACCAGCACAGCCGAAGGACTCATCTTGGCTCCTATACCACCCGCAGCTTTATTGCCGTCCTGCTTGTTGAATGCACCGGCAGCCATTCCAAAGTTCACATCCACAAGAGGGATCAGTATGGTGTCACCCACATACACAGGCTCACCCACAACAGACTTTGATGATATGAATCCATCCATTCCCTTAAACATAGAACCAAGTGTTCCTTCAATATTCATATTTGCCATATCAGTTTCCTCCCGAAATCTTCTTAAAACGTGAAATTGTAATCTTTACATTCTTATTCCAGATCACCTTGAGCACATACCAGCCGATTGTAATCAGTCTTACACGCCCCTTCATGAACAGATCTCCTTCAAGTCTCTTCTCCATGAAATCCGGTGTCACATCTATGTGATCACAATACAACGGAAACAGCACACTCATATATCCGAGGTGCTGGCCTGTAGTGGCCGGATCACCCGTACCATACACAAGCTGCCCTTTTACTTTAGTCGGCTTCAAATGCTTTAAAACAGCAATGAGCTGAGCCTTTGCAACCCTAATAGCTTCCTTTGTTCTCACATTATTTACAAGTTTAGTATAGCCATCTTTTTTCTTTTTCAGACTCTTTAATTTATCTGAAATTAACTTTGCTTTATCTGCAATCATACCGCAGACTGAATCAATTTTCCTGCCAATCCTTCTGAAGATACCTGACTGATGTTCTTCAAACTCACTGTCGCTCAGAACAAAATCTTTATCTTCGCTGTCTATAGAAGGATACTCTGTCAAAGCAGGGTCTGTTTCACCAGCAGATTCCGTCTTGTCTGCTGCATGATCTGATTTGCCAACAGATTCTGACTCTTCTGATACAGAATCTGCCGGCTCAGCACACGCTTCTTTCTTCTCTATGCCAGCTACAGAACCCATATCATCGCCATCTTCTGCCTGTGCACCATCTGACGCGCCATCCTCATCCGGCTCGTCTGATTCTTTTTTACTTTTTCCCGAGCCCCAAACTGTACCGCCGAACAACCTCAGCCTGTAATCAAGTCCTTCTGTATCATACACTGCCTTAAAACACAGAACAAACCCCAGCCACCTTGCAGTGAATTTTGCAAATATATCATCATATTTCTTGACATATATCCTGTACCTTACCGGAGCTATCAAAACAAGAAGTACCAGCAGCACAGCCAGACCTATAACTGATAAGACAATTATCAGCAGTATCTTCAATATTAATAATAAAATATGCATTCTCCAGCCCCTTAGAATCTTGAACGTTTCCCTAGGATGTGAAAAATCTCTTTACATCCACGCCGCCAGTCTTTCTGTATATGTCATCAACAATATCCCTGACAAGTGACACCGCCTGCCCCCTTGTGGGTGCAGCTCCGACAATATGTATGGAATCCGACATATTCTGATATACTCCCTGTCTAAACTCATTCAGTTCATAAATCTCCAGAATCCCATCATCAAACAAAGGCAGAGTGATGACGAATATTCCCGGAACATATTTTACCTTATTGAATCTTCGGATACCTCTGACCATCCTGATGATCCGGCGGTCTCTGGCTCTTCCTACATAGAACTTGTCATCAATGACCATATCTATCACCTAGTCTATTCTTCCATCATCTGTTTTATAACTATATAATCTGCCAGCAGCTCACTCTTCTCCCTGCACCTTGTAAGAGATCCGGTCACATACTCCTTGATCTCATCCATAGTGTTGAAAAATACCGGGATATTTGAAAGTATCTTAGCCATAACCGCTCTGTTTACTGTCATGGTATTCTCGTCAAACAATTCAGCAAATTCACCCACAAGCTTTTCCTTACATGCAGCCAGGTAGTCACTGTCCACTGTGAGTGCTCCAGCCACTGCAATATTATCAATATCCACAAACATACTTCCCGAGAGAAGCTTATCTATAGTCTCAAGATCCCTGTATGTCTTCTCAAGCTCACATCTGGCTATATCCTCTGAAAATCCTGTGGTTATATCATACACAGCAGACTCAAGCATAACTTTATGCTCACCGGCCTGCTCCTGCTCACCCACTATCTCATCGAGCATGGCGTACACGCTCTCTATCTCATCTCCAGAAACAGCAACAGCCTTGCCTATGAGGGACATGGCTTTCTGGCAGCTCTCAGACACACTGCTTTTGGCTGAAACTGCAAGCATCATGACATACAAGTCATTGACCAGCTCTATGATGAGCATGTACTCAGTCACAACTGAATTCAGGAACTCTGCACTTCTGTCAAGGACTCCTGCCAGCTTGCTGTAAGAGGCATAATCCATATCTGTATAATTGCCATTTTTTAAGGTCTCTAGAGCATTGCAGAGATCAGGATACTCTGTCTCAAATCCATCCGGACGTCTTATGAGTGCTGTGCTTTCCACCATCTCCATAAACTGATCCAAGGACTCCTTCTCCACTCCGTTATAGATATCAAGTGTATCACCCAGGATATCATAGAATCTGTTCTTCGTCATACGGATTGGAAGCTGTCCTATAAGAGACTGCAGCTTGGAATTGACTGCAACCTTGTCAGAATCCGAAAATACAAATCTGTATATCTCGTCTGCAAATTCTGTGACATCAAGCTCCTCAAGTTCACTCTTGAGATCATCGGTCATGTTCTCTTCAAAATTGTATTCTTTTCTATTTAAAATATACTCATATGTCTCAAATGCATCTGTGTATGAAGTGAGCACCTTCATCTTGCCTGTGATGGTGTTTCTCACATCTGATATGAGTTTTATATCCTCATCATAAGTTTCGTTCCTGTCCCCTGCGATAAAATCTGCAGCAAGCTTGTCTATCACAGTCTGACACTGCGCAATATACGGATCATCTGGAATGTCTCCATCCATATGCATGTCCTTCAATGTGAGATAATTCAGTGTGAACTTATGGCAGGCATACTCATAGTCAGCCTTAAAAGCCACATCTGAAAACATCTTCAGGTTCTTATCAAGATCCTTCTTTCTCTGTATATCTGTTATCAATTTCTTCTCTTCGTTGTACATATCTGATTCCCTGTCCTTAAAAAATTAATTATGCGTATGTGTAAACAGATGATCCTGACAGTATTCCTTATTGCCAGTACACTTGGAACAATATCTGAACTGCAGATCAGGATAATCCTTATCTGTTCGTCCGCAGATCACACATCTATGGCTTACATTCTGCTGTCTTGCGGCCTTAACCTGTTTGTTGTAATTTCTCCGCCGCTTCATCTGCTTAGGTGAAAAACGTCTTATATTCTTCGTACTCAGATAGAATATGACAAAGCTGACAAGCGACATCACTATGTTGACCCTTCCCATAAATGACTCATTTATAAAATAATAAACGATGATCAGTATATATATAATAGAAAGGTACTTCATCTTGATCGGGATGATCATGGCATACAGAACACTCATATCCGGATAGCACACGGCAATCGCAAGGAATATGGAAAGCAGTATATAGTATGTGGATGCATATACCAAATATCCCCCTGAAAGCGCATAATCATAATGTATGATATACGTACAGAATATATGCGCCAGCATCATGCCAACCATAGTAAACAGCATAGAACTGAACATATAAAGGTTATACAAAAACGTTCCTATGGTTCTCTCAAGAAGCGATCCTATACTATAGTAAAAGAACAACATGATTATGGTAAATATATCTACGCCCCACGTTGGCGGCGTGATGATCCATGTCACAAGTCTCCACACCTGCCCCTTCATGACCATGGCCGGGTCAAGTGTCAGCATCAACAAAATCTCAGGCCTGAACATATAGAGCAGATATCCAATTGCATATCCTATAATAAGATAAAGTGTGAGATTGCGTATAGAGTATTTTCCAAATTTTCTCTCTATCTTGCTTATAATATTCATATAATTCTCCATTCGTTATTTTAAACTACACCTTATGAATTATATAATATTAAAAATGACTTTACAACATCAGAAATAATTAAGTTTTTCTAACCTGGTCAATGAAGACAGCATCATGCACTACACGCCAATTTATATTTTCTATATATGTACTATGCCATACCACAGACATAAAAGCCTGCAGCACGGCTTTATTCCATAAAAATTATTATCTCTGGAAATCTACATATTTTATCTCCATATCACAGATCAGAGGGATCTTATAGAGATCCGGATTGAGTTTGAACAGATCATCCGGCGACACTCCCGTGTTCTTAAGCACCTCTTCAAATGTATCCCCATCCTTCACTTTATAAACAAGAAAATCTTCCTCCATGATCACCGGAATACACACCTCATCTCCCGGCTGCATATTGTATACATTTATATACGGATTTGCGGAAATGATATCGCTCAGCTTCACCTTGTAGATCCTGGACAATTTGTACAGTGTATCCCCCTTCTTCACCACATGGATGACACCATTACAAGTATCAAAATTCATAACCTGCCCCTGAAAAGCTTTTATATATTTTATGCCTGTGTCAGTAAAATGTTACTTGTGCAGCATACGTTTCTATACCACTTTTTCCAATAGTTAAGTTTTTATAAAGTCATTGTTTTTTTTTTAACCCTACACTATAATAAAGAAGCTTTAAGGGCGTACTGCCCTTAAAGCCACACATTCAACAAGACACAAAAGAATTGGAAGGGTTGTTTTATGTACACATTAGGAATTGATATTGGATCAACTACAGTTAAAGTTGCTGTTTTAAACGATGAACACAAGATACTTTTTTCAGATTATAAGCGGCATTTTGCAAATATCAAAGAAACATTGAAGGAACTTGTTGAAGAGGCCAAAGACAGCCTCAGTGACTTTGAAGTAAGTCCATGTATAACAGGATCAGGCGGACTAGCACTGGCACAGCTTATCGGTGTGCCATTTACACAGGAGGTAGTCTGCGTATCTGAGGCACTTCAGGACTACGCACCTCAGACAGACGTCGCCATAGAGCTCGGCGGTGAAGATGCCAAGATCATATATTTTACAAACGGAATCGAACAACGTATGAACGGAGTATGTGCCGGAGGTACAGGTTCATTTATTGACCAGATGGCAACTCTTCTCCAGACGGACGCTAAAGGTTTAAACGACTACGCAAAGGATTATGACACCATATATCCGATCGCTGCAAGATGCGGTGTATTTGCAAAGACCGATATACAGCCACTTATCAACGAAGGTGCCACCAAACCGAATCTGGCAGCTTCCATATTTCAGGCCGTTGTAAACCAGACAATATCAGGTCTTGCCTGTGGTAAGCCTATAAAAGGCAACGTCGCATTCCTTGGAGGCCCTCTTCACTTCCTTCCAGAGTTGAAGAACGCTTTCATAAGAACGCTCAATCTCACAGGAGACGCCATCATAGATCCGGGACACTCACATCTGTTTGCCGCAGTTGGTGCTGCCCTGAATTCCAAGCCGGAGATCACTATGACTCTCTCCGATCTCATACACGCACTGTCACAGGAACTGAATCTCTCTTCAGGTGTTGAGAGACTTGCCCCTCTCTTTGAAAGTGACGAAGATTACGAGAAATTCAAGGCAGATCACAACAAATACGCTGTAAAGCGAGGTGATCTTGCCACATATAAGGGCAACTGCTTCATCGGCGTGGATGCCGGTTCAACAACCACAAAGGTTGCACTTGTAGGTTCAAACGGCGAACTGCTCTACGACTTCTACAGCAGCAACAACGGAAGCCCGCTCAACACCACCATCAGAGCCATAAAAGATATCTACAGCAAACTTCCTGAGGGCGCTGTCATATCAGGATCATGTTCCACAGGATATGGCGAGGCCCTCATAAAGCAGGCTCTCTCACTGGACTTTGGAGAGGTTGAGACCATAGCGCATTATACAGCCGCAGCTTTCTTTGATCCTGAGGTTGACTGTATCCTCGATATCGGTGGTCAGGACATGAAGTGTATCAAGATCAAGAACGGAGTTGTCGACAATGTCATGCTCAACGAAGCATGTTCTTCAGGATGCGGTTCATTTATAGAGACATTTGCAAAATCATTGAACTATGACATAGCAGATTTTGCAAAGATAGCGGTCACCGCAAAGACTCCTATCGATCTCGGTTCAAGATGTACAGTTTTCATGAACTCGAAGGTAAAGCAGGCTCAGAAGGAGGGTGCTTCCGTCGCTGATATCTCAGCCGGACTTGCATACTCCGTAATAAAGAATGCTCTTCTCAAGGTTATAAAGCTCACAAATCCACAGGATCTCGGCAAGAACATCGTGGTACAGGGTGGTACATTCTACAACGATGCAGTATTAAAGAGCTTTGAGGTCATATCCGGAAGAACAGCCATCAGACCTGACATCTCAGGTATCATGGGTGCATTCGGTGCTGCCCTTATAGCAAGGAACAAATATAAAGAAGGTTTTGTGACAACCATGCTCCCTATCGAAGAGATCAGAAAGCTCACATATGAAAGCTCCATGACAAGATGTAAGGGATGTACGAACAACTGTCTCCTTACAATCAACAAATTCTCAAACGGCAAGAGGTTTATCACTGGTAACAGATGTGAAAAGGGTGTCGGTCTCAAGAAGAACGCAGACAACATTCCTAACCTCTTTGAATATAAGCTTGGACGTGTATTTGGATATGAGTCACTTAAGCCTGAGGAGGCAAAGCGCGGTGTGATAGGTGTTCCACGTGTACTCAACATGTATGAGAACTATCCTTTCTGGCACACATTCCTCACAAAGCTTGGATTCTCAGTCGTACTCTCTCCGAAGTCATCGAGGGACATATACAGTCTGGGTATCGAATCCATACCTAGTGAGTCAGAGTGTTACCCTGCAAAGATATCCCACGGACACGTTATGTGGCTGCTGAAGAATGGAATCAAGTCCATCTTCTACCCATGTGTACCTTACGAGATGAACGAAACACCTGAGGCGAACAACCACTACAACTGCCCTATCGTTGCCTCTTATGCAGAGAACATCAAGAACAACATGGAAGAGCTCAAGGCTGACGACATAACTTTCATCAGACCATTTGTGGCATTAGACAATGAAGAAGCACTTGTAAAGCGTATGTACCGTGAGATGTCCAAATACTACGACGTGACCATGGACGAGATTGGCACTGCCATACACGCAGCTTACGCTGAGGCAGAAAAGGTTAAACAGGACATAAGAGAAAAGGGCGAAGAGACCTTGCGATACATAGATGAGCACGATATACTCGGAATCGTTCTTGCAGGTCGTCCATACCATCTCGATCCTGAGATCAACCACGGTCTTCCAGAGCTCATCAACTCATACAAGATTGCAGTATTTACCGAGGATTCGGTTGCACACCTTGGCAAGGTTGAGAGACCTCTTATCGTCTCCGACCAGTGGATGTACCACTCAAGACTGTACAAAGCAGCCAACTATGTAAAGACCTGCGACAATTTGGAGCTCATACAGCTCAACTCATTTGGCTGTGGTCTGGACGCCGTAACAACAGACTGTGTAAATGATATTCTTACTAAGTCTGGCAAGATATACACTGTCCTCAAGATCGATGAGGTCAGCAACTTAGGTGCCGCAAGGATCAGAATAAGGTCCCTCATAAGTGCGGTCAACTCAAGACATGAACAGCACTACAAGACATGTCCGTCAAGCAGTGCCATCAACAGAATAGAATTTACCAAGGAGATGAAGAAGGACTATACAGTTCTTGCTCCTCAGATGTCTCCTATCCACTTTGATCTTCTTGCACCGGCATTCAGGTGCATGGGAATCAACATTGAGATCCTGCCGGATGCAACCAAGGAGACCATAGATGTGGGTCTGAAATATGTAAATAACGACGCATGTTATCCATCTCTCATCGTTGTAGGACAGATGATGAGCGCCATCACATCAGGCAAATACGATGTGAACAAGCTTGCAGTCATCATGAGCCAGACCGGTGGTGGATGCCGTGCAACAAACTATGTAGGATTTATCAGACGTGCCCTTTCAAAGGCCGGATACGGTCAGATTCCTGTAATTGCACTGTCAGCCCAGGGATTTGAGAAAAACTCCGGATTCAAGATCAGCTACAAGGTAGTAAAACGTGCTATGCAGGCTCTGATATACGGCGATGTATTCATGAGATGTCTGTACAGGACAAGACCTTACGAGAAGGAAAAGGGCTCAGCAAATGCACTCCATGAGAAATGGAAAAAGATCTGTCTGGAAAGTCTGACAAAGACAGGAAGCAATGCTGTATTCAAGAAGAATATCCAGGGAATCGTACATGACTTCGATACTCTTCCACTTCTTGACATCAAGAAGCCTAGAGTTGGTATAGTCGGCGAGATTCTTGTCAAGTTCCTTCCATCAGCAAACAACCATCTTGTTGACCTGCTGGAGGCTGAGGGAGCTGAGGCTGTTATGCCGGATCTCCTGGACTTCTTCATGTACTGCTTCTACAACAACAACTATAACTACGAATTCCTTGGCAAGACCAAGAAGGATGCCATAGTCAGTAACACTGTCATAAAGGTTCTGGAATCATTCAGAAAGCCTGCAAGGGAGGCTCTTGAAAAGAGTAAGCGATTCGAGGCTCCTGCCCATATCGAAAAGCTTGCTGCCTATGCAAGACCAATCGTATCGATAGGAAACCAAAACGGCGAGGGATGGTTCCTTACTGGTGAGATGATCGAGCTCATAAAGAGCGGTGCTCCGAATATCGTGTGCGCACAGCCATTTGCATGCCTTCCAAACCACATCGTGGGCAAGGGTGTTATCAAGCATCTGCGTGAGGCATATCCTGAGGCAAACATCGTGGCAGTCGACTATGATCCTGGTGCATCTGAAGTCAATCAGGTAAACAGAATCAAGCTCATGCTCGCAGCGGCAAACAAGAATATGAAGAAATAAATATCTGACGCTTCGAAAGGTTTTATCCACCTTATAACCTATAAGCAAAACAAAAGCAGTATATAGCATATCTCTGGTCTTTGACCTCCATGCTATATACTGCTTCATTTTTATATTACATTTTATCTTACTATGTATCCTGCATTGCCTTCATTGTTAATTACGTATAATGAATTTATTTTGTAATTCTGATCTTAGCTGAACTGCTCCATGCTGACCACTGAGCAACATCAAATGAGTCTCTCTTAAATGTACGGATTCTCACATAGTATGTGGCACCCTTTCTAAGATTTCTGAGAACGGTCGCTGCAGTAGCTTTTTTTCTAATCATAACTGTCTTGGTGTAACCTTTTTTGTAAGTGTTTGTCACAGAATACTGGATCTGGTAACCGTCCACGCGCGAGCTAGTATTCCATCTGACTGTTGCTGCCTTCCTGGAAGAATTGGTCACCTTAGATATCCTAGATGTAGGAATGCCTGTATTCGTTATTGTAAATGTGTATGAACCGCAATACTTACTATCTGCGTTATATGAGTCCTTCTGAATTATAAAATAATGTATTCCCTTTCTTGCAAAGAAACTTTTCTTATACAATCCTGCACCCAATTCAGTTACCGAATATACAGGATCATTCTGATATTCATTGATGACTGAAATATCATAATCATTGAGGTAACTACTTATCGCAATTGTCACATATCCTGGCTTTGTTATGTTAAGCTTATATATGTCCATAGCATCATTCATTGCAAGCTGTCCTCTGACCTTTTTTCCTAAAGTATAATATGTACCCGTTGCTGTAGAATTGTTCTTTGCCATGTAGCTTTCCTGTTTTGTCTCTCCTGATGGAGTAAATTTAGGGACAAATGAATATTCATTATCTACGCTATCTATAACTAATTTGTACGAACCTGCCAGCAGTTCAAATGAGTAGTTATAACTTCCCTTTTCAATTTCATAATATTTAATACGCTCATCAGATGCATCATATATAGAAATTTCTGCACAATAATATACATATCCTTCTGTGGTTAATTGAATATTAACCTTTCCTGATCTTTTCAAACTGAATACATATACATCTTTTTCATTGTTGTCAAGATTTCCGGTATGTTCCGTATTCCAATTGAGTGTTCTTTCAATAGGCGTCGCTGCTTTTGCAGTTATCTTTTTACCAAATCCTTCTACTCCGGCATTTCCACATATCATCACTGCGATGAGTATAGCTGCTATTATCTTTGTAAATTTACACCTTTTTCTGTTCATAGTTAAAATCTCCTTTTCATACTTTATTTTACTTCACCACAATATCTGCACTGTACGTGTGATGTTATGGTCTTGGTCTTCGTTCCTGTTTTGACCCATTTTGTGACATTCTTTATCTTGCATGTCACTGTGGATGCACATCTTCCCTGAGGGTCAGGCTGTGTGGCATATTTTCCATTGCAGGCAGTGCAGTGTTTCTGACACCAGCCGATAAGCTTGCTGTTGCTGAATGGTGTATCGATGTCCCCTGAGTAGAACTGCGATGCATCTGAGCCATCCGGCCATGTGAGCACAGCTTTCTTTACTATAGTCTTCTTAAACACCGGCACCTTCTCAGTCTTATCTGCCACTCTTATCCATGAATGCTTGTGAGGCGATGTTATGACCTTTATTACATTGAATGTTCCGTCTGTATAGCGGACAACCACATTTGCCGTTCCGGTCTTGTTCCATAACTCAATCGCATAGCCCCGCTTGGTGTCATCATATCTGTACACATGCACGAAATCTTTGTCGGATGCACTCACACTCTTTATATCCTTGGAAGTGGTTACATCCCTGAGATACCCCTTCCCAATGTACAGATTTGTGTTCACTCTCACGTAACACTTTATGATCTTGTGATCTCCGGTCATGACTTCTATGTATCTTCTTCCGCATTTTCTGCCTATGAAGTTTTTATATGTCACATACTCACTGCCGCTGTAGGCCCTGATCGATATGATCTCCCTGTCAAATGTAACCGTGTTAGCCTCATAGCCCAGAAGCTGTATCGGCATTTCCTCAACATTGTTCTTTGTAATAACTGCAGCTTTTGCTGTGTCCGCTGGCAAAAATGACAATATCACTATGAATACCAGCATGACTGCCATTATTTTAACTGATCCCGATTTTATATTTCTCATATTTCCCTCCAATTCTTTTTCATATCACGTACCTTTGTTTCACTTATTTGGCTGACGCAAGGCCTGCTTTGGTAACAGGCCGTCATCATTTCGTCAGTCTTCTACTGGCTGTATACCTGTCGCTCTCATATTTTTTGTTCCTTTTTAACCTGATCACCTTGTACACATAGTCCTGTATTCTTCTGTCTATAACAAGGGACTGGCTTTCGTTTTCCGTGAGAGTCTCAAACATATTCATAGCCTGCCATATCGTCATAACATCCCCCCTGTCTGGTTGAGTGTAGATCAATATTTTTTACAAAACCGGCATCATCTTCTGGCTCCACATAAACTGCACTCGGTGTGGGAAGTTATCCTCACATATTTTGTTCCCGTCCTTACTCTCCTCTCTCTCATGTCCATTCCCTCACCTACTGAGAATGCGCATCTTCCAAGCGGATCCGGATCTGACACATCAGGTCCCATGCATCTCAGGCAGTGAAGCGAACACCACCTGCATTTCTGTTCGCCACTTGCAAGATAGTATGCATTTGAACCATCAGGCCAGACATAAATGAATACGCAGTATTCCTTTGTCTCATATATCGGTATGCTCTTTGTCCTGTCAGATACAGTCACCCACTTGTGTGTATGACCTCCGGTATTCACCGTGAGGACCTTCATCTCTCCATCTGAATAAATGATGACCAGCTTTGCCATTCCCTTTCTTGATGTAGTAGTTATCAGATAAGATTTCTGGCTTTTTCCAAGCTCGGCTCTCACTATCGCCCTATTCGTGGAACTGACATACTCGATCCGCTTTTGGGATTTTACTGCTCTTTTCACTCCTGTCTTTGTGTAGTAAGTAGATGTAACCTTGCTGTAGCATTTCGTCGTCTTATTGTCTGCTGTCACAACTTCAAAGTATCTTCTTCCGTTCATTTTTCCGGTGACCCTTACCTGTGTATCAGATATTTTCTCCACCGAAGCATACTTTGGATCTCCGTACTTTCTGACGGCTTTTATCCTGGATTTGAATGTCAGCACCTTGGTCTCATAGCCCAGAAGCTGAACTGTAAGCGACTGTTCATTTGTCGCCGCCTGCGCTTTTCTCTCCGGAACAAATGCCAGCAGCATCGCCAGCACAATCATAAATGCGGTTATTCTTATAGTTTTTGTTTTTTTATTTTTCATAACACCTCACCTTTCCTCTCTTCTTTCTAATAACAGCACATCCCTTTTATCTGCCTTTTCACCTCCTTACGTTTATAAAGACGAATGAGGTTTTCAAAAAGTTTTATAAAAATCATATTTTTTTGAAAATTTTTTTATTTTTTTGAAAAAAAACTTAAAAGTCCGCTTAAACCCGAAAAAAAAAATAAGAGCCACCCGCCAAGGGAAGCCCTTATTTTCAAGGAAAAGAACCTTCTATATAATTTTATTTTTCTGATTTCAGATATTCCACAGCATCCGCATAAGTCATATTTGCGCTTTTTTCAAGAAGACCGCTCTTATCTTCCTTTATCTTACTCTCGCCGTCACCATTATAGAGGATGAGCGTCTCTGCATTCTTCCACCAGTTTTCTTTCATCGCATCATAATCTGCCTTGTTCATCTTTTTGCCATCACAGATGGCTATGGCATCATCTGCAGTTGCATTTGTATCCTCATTATTTCTGCCTATACTCCACTTATGTATTTTCTCAAGATAACCATCTTTGCCCATAGCATATTGCCAATAGCCCTCCCAGGCATTTGCACCCGGCATGATACTGAATACATAAAGTGAGTCATCTCCCTTTTCCTTAAATATAAAGTACTCTGTATTCAGATCCCATTCCGGTGCATATTCGACCTTTGTCTTATCATATATATTTTTGACTTCTCCACCTGAGTATGAGTATATGTACAGCTCAGGCGACGCGTCGACCGAATTTTTGCCGTCAGGACATGCCATAACAAACATCTCCGGAACGCCGTCTCCTGTGATATCTGCAAATGCCACAGGCTCGGATTCACGTCCGGCATGAACATCCTTTTTTGCACGATAATAACCACCGAATTCATTGTCGGACACCGGATATTGAATGTCATAATTGGCTATGGCTGTCTCATTTTTCTCTAGCACATTCAGATAAGCACTCTTATAATCACTCTCCGAAACTACACCGCCTGACTTGCCAGTTTTATCTGATGAACCATCGTCTCCAAGATACTTTATCGCCTCATCATAGGTCATGGCCGTATCATCAGTATTCCCGAAAAATTCCGCAGCTTTGTCACGTCCCCTTTCATTAAATATGAGAAGATTATCAGCATTCTTCTGCAATGCACTGATGTTGTCATCATATTCTGTTTCGGAAACCTCCTTGTCATTCTTCTTACATATAAGAATATTATCTGTATGTTCTTCATTCGGACCTGTTGTTTTACTCCACTCAGGATCTATCTGCAGCATACCTGAAGCATCCATTTGGAACTTCATATACGTATCTGTATATCCTTCATCGCCAAATCCGCTGTATGCGCAGAGCGTTCCATCCTTGTCAGTAAACAGAAAATAGCTTGTCCCTGAAGCAGCGCCTACATCCCATCCCATCATATCATCGATCAGATCTGTTCCAAATATCTGTATCGCCTTATCTCCATCAAATGAATAAATGTCAAGATCTGCGTTACCAGCTGAATCGGCAGCCTTTGACTGGAGCAAAATCATCTCCGGAACTCCGTCACCTGTGATATCTGCAAACGCTATAGGTGTCTGTTCTTCATTTGCAGTATGTGTCATAATGTCAAAATCATACTGCCAGAAATAATTGTCCACCTGCGTATGATAGGATTCCAGCACCTTTTTATACGCTGCTTTATATGCGCTTTCATCCACAGAAACTTCGGTAGTCGCAGCTTCTGTACCTGCATCCGCAGTATCCGCTGTCGATGCATCTGCTTGGGCATTATCACCAGCCGCCGATGCATCATCGCCAGATGACGCAGTGTCATCTATAACCGCCACAGCCTCTGTTGTAGTGCTCTGTTCTTCCAGCTTCCTGTCTGATATCTTCTTTGCCATGACTACACCGCCGGCTGTTATTCCAACTACCGCCACCGCAGCAACTGCAACTGCGATCTTGCCTCCCACTGTACTAAGAACTGCTTTCTTGGTGCCTTCTTTGACAGCAGCCTCCGCTATGCTTCGTCCGGCTCCGGCAGCATTTCCCATACCGCCAGAAGGTGTAGGATTTCCAAGCATTCCCTGTGAACCGCCCGGAGGGGTGCTGCCAGGATTTCCCAGCGTACCCTGTGAGCTACCCGGAAGGGTACTGCCAGGATTACCTGACATGCTCTGCATTCCACCAGATGTGCTGCCCGGCTGGCCGCCTCCAGTTATCTGCATTCCACCAGGTACTCTGCCAGATGCAGATATGGAATTTTGAAGTATAGCCTTTCCGGCTCCGTATGTAGTTCCGGCAAGCTGTGAGAGCGTTCCATTTGCAAGTTCTGCTCCCATATCTGACCATATAAGATAGAGAAGAAGTGTGATAGGTGCGAAGCTGTACAGCTTGTATCCCTTCTTCTGAAGCTCCTCCGCCTTTACCTTTATATTCTGTCTTCCATAATTAAGTCTCGACTTTACTGTATTCTCTGAGCATCCAAGGGTAGCCGCTATCTCTTTTATGCTATAGCCTTCCACATGGAACATGAGGACACACATTCTCTGTTCATCAGACAGTGAATTGATGAGCTCTCTCACCATCTCCTGTGTCTCCTGCACCGTACACGCCATCTCCGGCTGCTTGGACATATCCTCGTCAGCTATCGTGTACTCATATGCCTCACCACTCTCATCCTCATTCTGAAGATCCGTAAAAAGTACCGGATTCTTCTTTTTCAGTGCATCCAGCGCAGTGGACGCCACTATAGTGCTGAGCCACTTCGGAAATGTCTTCGGATCACGCAGTGTGTCAAGCTTTGCAAATGCCTTTATATACGAATCCTGAAGTACATCAAGCGCCCTGTCTTCATCCTTCATATATTTCATGGCTATATATAATTTACTCTTGTAAGAAATCTCATACAAAAATGAGAATCCCCTCTCATTTCCCTCAAGTGCAAGTTTTACAGCATTTGCATAATCAGGCTCTGCCCCGCACGCCGGGCAGCGATATTCATTTCCATTCAGATCATTTCCACATGTTCCGCAGTACATCTTTATCCTCCTATTGTCCCTTATACCCTTTTCTAATAACAGATTACATTGATTTCTTCTGCATGTACTTCCTCACAACGACAAGTATACCCGCAGCGATGAGCAGTATGCAAGCAAAAATATACATCTTATATCCAACCATCATCGTTACTTTTACACCCTTTGACTGGCTTTTTGCACTTGATATAGATATGAGCATCACTATAAGGTTAAATGCTCCGCCAAATATCAAACCGCCCCATTTACCTATTATAACCGCTGCAGCAGCTATGGCAACCATAACCAGAAATACTGCTCCGCCCTTCTGCGATATCAGGTTGCTTTTACTTGAATACTCATATGCGCTTGCCTTGATAAATGGCAGAAACAGCGATATAAGTGTCAGCACCGCCGCCACAAGCCCTACAAGTCTTCCTGCAAAATTGTAATCTGTCTTTAATCTCTCGGCAAATCCGGCTCCACAATTTGCGTTCATTACATTCATATTATTGTTCTGATTCATGTTGTTCATATTCTTTTTCCTCTCTTAATCTGTAAATTTGTTTTTCTTTTCTTATTTTCTGAACCCGTTCTCAAATTTTTGTTGAATCGCATCTCTCATTTTCCCTCGTTTTAGAATTACTCTCTGTCCCTGCTTACCGCCTCCCTTTTGTATTCGTTTTCTTAATTTGACTGGTCCTATACACATTGTGTATTTCCCTTTCTGTTTATAGAGACGAATGAGTTTCAAAAAAAGTTTTATAGAAATGCAATTTTTACGATTTTTTGAAAATTTTTTGAAAATGTATTTTGTGGTATAAAAAGTGCTATGGTCACTGTAAAAAGCTGCCACGATCACTTCACTGCATAAAACTGTCACGATTACTACACAAAAATGCCACGATCACTATCTAAAAAGTGACCGTGGCAGCTTTTTATAGGACATATTCTTTTTTTCCGCAATCCACAAACAACTGCTTGTCGAGTTCTCTCTGCAGCCTTGACCTTAAATATCTGACCCCCATTCCGGTGTCTGCGGCTTCTTTAGCAAGCTCATGTTTAGCCTTGGCTGACATCTTGATGCGTACTTTGTAGTAATCCGACAGACGCTTTACAGGGCTTATGTACTTATCACAGAGAATTGAATAATAGTCATCCTCCGTCATGTCCTTTAACTGGACAATATTGTTTATACGGCCGGCGATCTCGCTTCTGACATTTGCATATGTGACGAGGTCTTCCTGTGTAAAGATACTGTTATATCCGTCAAATGTCTCATCCTGCCCCTTGACGCCAAACCCTATTGTATGGCTGGCATTCACTGCGTCCTCCTTGGCTTTGACCATACTGTCAAATGAGCCGAGGAACACAAAGCTCACATTGGATGTGTCAATCTCAAATCTATATTTTCCCATTCTTTATCTGTTAATCTCAAATTCTAACCCCCATATCTGCATTTCTGTCTCTCTGCTTTCCAGTATCTTTTTTCAAAATCCTTGAAATAAAATAATCTGCAATCTCATATATCTTCCTGACTATTTATCATCAAAATTAAAACTGAGCTGAGTCTGTTTGAGAGACTTCACTTTCCTCTCATTTATCTTGTCAAACTCGCCCACACTTCCACAGAGCAGCGGGGAATGTGGATCGTAACACGCACAGTTGGCCTTCACAGCCTCGGGTGAGTAATTGGCATAACAGTATTTGCAACCATTCAGGCAGGTGTTGTACGAACCGATCTCCACACTCTCCATGCATCCGCACTCGGGGCGCTGGGACTTGTCCTTGGACACATTTATCTCACAGCCTATGATCTCCTCGATGAGTTTTTTATCTATACAACAGTTGTGCTCTATGCCACATTTTGCAAGATCCACAACCTCTGCGCAGGTGGCCACGACCATACCATGTTCCTTTGCTATATCGGCTATAGTCTTTGCAAACTTCTCCAGCTCATCATGTCCCATCTCATAGCTCGCAACAGCCTGCATATTCTTCTTATTCTTGGCATATATATCCACGAAACTTATGACGCATTTCTCTGTGCATCCATCAAGCGCCTCTGCTATCTGCGTAAACGCCTTTATGTGATACTCAGGTGTATATCTGTCTGTGAAAACTATCGGATCATATCTCCATATAACACTCTTCTTCCCTATCATCCCGGCAAGCTCCTGAAAAGCCGGGATGAGTTTGCCCTTCTTATCTGGAAGGTTCGCCTCCATATCCTTTCCGTACCCTGTCAGGGTGAACTGGAAATAATATTTGTACGCTGAGAGCTCGTCAAGCCTTGGAATCATTGAAATGGGGTTCTTGGTCCAGAACACGATACAGTCCACGACCTCCGGCGATAAATCTATCTTGCTTATCTGATGTGCATTCATGGGATTTCTGACGTACAGGAATCCCTCCTTTATTCTATTGTAGAACCATTCTGAGTAGAATGTCGGAATGTCCGTTCTTCTGCTTGCACTTAATATCATGTCTATGTCCTTTCAATCGAATCTTACTACCGTTTATATATTAGCCAGCTCTCCGCATATTATGCCGGCAAGCACATACTGCTGGGCAAATGTGTTGAGGATTATCTCTCCCGGCGCATCATCATCCACGCTAAATCCCATAAGCTTTCCAATCTCGGTTACTTCACAGGAAACTACATTTCCGTCTTCGTCAAATTCTTCTACAAAGTAACCAGAATTTTTAAGACGATCTTCTATCACATCATAGCGTATCATATTCTGGATCCCCCACAGATTGTCCGGCCTGTATCCGGCGGTCCCCTCAAAGATATCAAAAGACCTGTCTCGGATATCAGCTCTCCATGGATAATCATGAATCTTTGACACAAGCCACGATAGAGACCGCTTTGACCTGTCCGTATATGGACAGACGAAATAATAATCTCTCATAATCTTTTCGATTATGTCAAATTTTGTATTCTTTTCGGTCTGATCCTGAGCTTCTTCTCTGCGTCCGATTATCTTAAACACCCGATAACACATATCTTTCAGATTGTCCATCGGGTACATTTGAACATATACAGTATTGCGCGTCACTTCTTTCCATTCTGTAAGTGAAGCAAGTCTTATATCAATTATCTGATCAGTGAAAAGCTTGTCAAATGTATTATCATCGTCTCTCCCCAGATCAGCCACATATGTCATCTCACCGTCAGTGCCTGTATAGCTGTGAAATTCTGTATAATCATAGAAATAATTCCAGCTATCTTCATCCGGACTGCATATACTGAGATCGCAGCTGTCTTCATCGACATGCACAGGTGACAGCATCTGCACATCCAGACCTCTCTCCAGCAGACATTTTCTCAGATATGTTCCATACATAGTCTCATATGCTGCTGTATCTACCTCTTCATTGCTGAATTTTCCAGGTTTCTTCCTATATGTAAGTGCGCCCAGACTTCAGGATCGATCCCCGTATAATCAAGTGCACAGTTATCAGCCCTGTGCATCTTCCTTGCAGCATAGGACATCCCCCAATAGTCTATTCCTGTACCACAGCCTACACTCACCGCACTCACACGTCCCGGATTCTTCATATCCGCAAATATATCTGCGTAGGCTCTTGAAAACTGGAAACCGTACGCCCTTGCATACCTTAATACATAAAATGCAACCAGGTTTCTATCTCCGTAATCTGCAATGCCATTATAGAAAAAATTTGAAACTTCTTTCATGAATCGATTTTTTTCATCAGGTGTCAGCGTCTCCAGATAGTTCTTTCATTCATCATATACATTTCCAAGATAATTTCTTAAATTGATAACGCACATTTGTTTTTCCCTTTCCAATCTTTTTTATTATAAGGAAGCAAATATATACAAAACATGTTATTTATTCCATTCAAATCAGATTTCAACTAATTTTCAAATAATATATCAACTTCCTTTATTCTACCATACGGCACTTATATTTACATTATTTTTCATCGCAGTCCTACTTTTCCTGGTAGTCCTTACATTTCCTTGGCAATCCTGATTTTCCTTTTTTCTGCACGCACAGTGTTCATTTCCCATAACATTACGGCCCATATATGTGCGCATAATCAAATTTTCATACAAGCTGTACGCTTTTTTCTTTCATATTATAATTTCTAAATATAAATACCTCGTTAAACATACGGCTCAATCACCTCTATTATTTTCATTCAAATTATTTATTTGATTTTTCTTTTTTACATGTGCTATTTTGATGTTCTGGATTGTTTTATATATGAGATCTCAAATGAGAGAAAACCTGTTTCTGTCGTTTTCTCATATGTAACAGACTACGGAGGTGATGACAATTGAAGCAGCAGCAACTGCTTGAATTATACGATGCATACTCTGACAACGTATTCCGGCTTGCACTGAGTTTTCTTGGAAATACTGCGGACGCCGAAGATATTGTACAGAATGTATACACAAAACTTATAGAAAAAAGTCCACATATAAAAACTGGAAGCGAGAAGTCATATCTCCTCACAATGACAGCCAATATGTGCAGGAACAATCTGAAATCCGCTCCTAAAAGGCTGGATACCAGCTACGACGAGCTTGATAGGGAGCCAGCCGGATATGTCTTCAATATTGAGGAACAGACTATGTATGATTCCATAAATAATCTTTCCGACACATACCGCTCAGTCCTCTACCTTCACTACTATGAGGGCTATACTTTCAAAGAGATTGCACGGATGCTTCACATGTCAACATCGGCTGTCTCCATGCGGGTGTCCCGCGGACGCGATGAACTAAAAAAAATTTTATCGGATACCTAGTGACGGTCGTGTAACAAAACCTACACGGCATGGATGAACAATACATACTTAATAAGGAGGGATATTTATGACAAACAGATCAAATACACCAATAGACTTAAATTCCCATGTCAGAAAATCTGATTCACCTGACAAAGGAATCACCGAATTATACAAATCCACCATGGACAGCGTATATATGTCAAAGGAAAGCAGAGACAACATAAGAGCTAGTCTTGCAGAAAAAGCTCAAAAAGGAAATACAAAGGGCAAAACTATACGCATATGCAGATACGCTGCCATAGCAGCCGCCGTATGTGCAGTTCTTCTGTGCATCCCAGCAACCAGAACTACTGTCTCCGCTGCCATCGAATATCTGAAGGAGACATTCCATCTTGCAAATGGCTCAGAAGTTACATACGAACAGAACAGCGAAGGCAATTCCATAAAATTCTCTATAACTACAAATGACGACACTGGATATACAAAGGTCGAGAATGGACGGCTCTACTTCGTCCTAGGTGACACAAAGGAGGATATCACTGACAAATGCGGCCCTGACAAATACTTCCGTCATGAGATCAAAAACGAAGACGGCTCACGCAGCGTCATCCTCATCGGAGGAACACCTGAAAGCTGTGGCTGGGCCGAGCTCTTCTTTGATAAGAATGGCGAATATGTATTTAACAACATGAACGTTGCAGATTACAAAGACCCATGGCTTGATACCGCTATGCACGCAGAGGGTGTTGACACAGGAAATCCTTACCTCGATGACGAGCTCGCAACCGAAGGCGCTGACTCAGCGGAAAAAAACAACACCACTGCTTCAGGAAGCTCTAGTTCGGCTGCTCCTTCTAAGGAATCATCAGCATCTGTCCAGATCACATCTGGCGATGCTGAGTCTGGAAATGTCACATATATTGAGGAGTGATATAGATATATATGTGAAGGCATGATACATCTATGTAAATGTAAAATGGGAAATCTGTATTCAAAACAAAAAAGCATACATTAAACTTAGATGCTTACTTGATATCTCTCCGGGGGAAATTTGCTTGATTGTTCTCCGGAGAGCTTGCTTGATAAAAAAGGATACAAATTTATCACTAATTTAATAAAATAATCAAAAAAGAGATAAAGTTGCTAGAAATTATCTCTTTTTTGATTATTTTTAAGAATAAGTGAAAATTTTGTATGCTTTTCTTTATTTGGATAGCCAAGTTGAATAGCCAAGTCCATATTTGTGTGTAAATTCACTTCCAGCAAATTAAGTTGATTCGCCGGAATACGGCTAGCTAATGCACAATCTACAGCCTCATAGGGATTCCCTTATCCTGAAGATATCTCTTCAGATCTCCTATCTCAAGCTCTTTATAGTGGAACAGCGAAGCCGCAAGAGCTGCATCAGCTCCGCCCTCTGTCAGGGCATCATAGAAATGATCCTTAGTTCCCGCACCGCCTGATGCTATGACCGGGATGTTCACGTTGTCTGCTATAGTTCTGGTAAGCTCTATGTCATATCCCGCCTTTGTACCATCGCAGTCCATGCTGGTAAGCAATATCTCTCCAGCTCCAAGCTCTGCGGCCTTCATGGCCCACTCAACTGCATCTATTCCGCAGTCGATACGCCCACCATGCTTATATATGTTCCAGCCTGAGCCATCGTCACGTCTCTTTGCATCGATGGCAAGCACGACGCACTGGCTTCCGAACTTATCAGCCGCATCTGCTATAAGTGTAGGATTGTCTATGGCTGCTGAGTTCACTGATATCTTGTCTGCGCCCTCTCTGAGTATCGCCTTGAAATCATCCACTGTTCTGATTCCGCCGCCCACTGTAAATGGGATAAATATAGTCTCAGCCACACGCCTTACCATATCAACCACAATATTTCTCTGATCTGAGGAAGCTGTTATGTCAAGGAATACGAGTTCATCAGCTCCCGCCTTGTCATATGCTGCACCAACTGCAACAGGATCTCCGGCATCTGTAAGATTTACAAAATTTACACCCTTTACAACTCTTCCGTTCTTAACATCAAGACATGGTATTATTCTCTTTGTATGCATGCTCTACACCTCCAGGTCGATAAAATTCTTCAGTATCTTAAGTCCAACCTCTGAGCTCTTCTCAGGGTGGAACTGACATGCAAATACATTGCCGTGCTCCACAGAGGCATGAATCTTAGTTGAATAGAATGTGGACGCCGCCACATCCTCCTGATTCTTTGCCTTCAGATAATATGAGTGAACAAAGTAGACATATGGATTCTCAGGAAGTCCCTTGAAAAGTCTTGCCTTTGGATTTATCTCAAGATTGTTCCATCCTATCTGTGGTATCTTGAGCCCCGGCGCATCCGGTATACGAAGTATCTCACCGTCTAAGATTCCAAGTCCTGTTGCCTCCGGCGACTCCTCGCTGGTCTTGAACAGAAGCTGAAGTCCAAGGCATATTCCAAGAAATGGCTTGTCTGCATCCACAACATCATATATGACATTCTCAAGTCCATACTCCCTGATCTTATTCATGGCGTCTCCGAAGCTTCCAACTCCCGGAAGGATAACCTTGTCACTAGCCATGATCACATCTCTGTCCCTTGTGATGACAGCCTCCTCACCAAGATACTGAACTGCCTTCTCAACGCTCTTTATGTTTCCTGCATCGTAATCCAAAATTGAAATCATCTGTTTTTTCCTTTCAAGTCAAACACTTTTTGAGATACTTGTTTACGTGTTAAGAATGGATAAATGTCATTTCATTACTTTTATGTACTCTTTGTTACATCTCAGTACACATCATATTTAGTATATAATTAGTACACTAAAATTCATACTAATTAGACATTATATGATTAGCCATTTCATTTATCTGTCGCTGTAGTGATATCTACAAGCAAGAATATATACATTGTCATCATCGATCTTGTATATTATTCTGTCTTTATCATTTACTCGTCTGCTCCAAAAACCAGCCAAATTTTCAATTAATGGTTCAGGCTTGCCAATGCCTTCATTTCCATTTCTGCATATATCTTCTATAAGACTATTTATTTTCTTTAGTGTCTTTCTGTCTTCCGTCTGCCAATAAACAAAGTCTTTCCAGCCATTGTCAGTAAAGACCTTATTCATCCGCAGATACCTCCGTCAGATCATGAACAGTAAAGTTTCCTTTTTCTAGCTGTGCTTTTGATTCCATCAGCCAATCATAATTGGCTTTATCCCCCATTACATACACATTTTCCATCAGGTTATTATATGCCTCCTCGGACAGCATAACAACATTTTTATTATCCTTACGAGTTACGATCATCGTTTCATAATCATCTGTAACTTTATCCATATACTTTTTCATATTATCGCGTAAGTTTGTATAATTAACAGCTAACATAAGAACACCTCCTCATATTTATGTACGGTTTTCTGTACTTATATTGTACTGTACAGAAAACTGTACGTCAATCATCTATATTATCTTATGCCTATGCTATAATAGATATTCTGTCCTTGCATGTAATTCTTAGAACCTCAGCTTGCTTCCCTTGCCTCCGCGCTTGCCCGGCTTAACTCTAGTGAAGATTATCTCGTTGTCTCCAACCTTGAAGGTATCCTTTGTGCTTCCCACAAATACCGACTCAAGGACATCATCACCCTCTAAATTGATGAGCTTGACTCCCGCTGCTCCCTTGCCCTTTTCAGGGATCTCGGAGATGTCAACTCTTATGTAATATCCTTTTTCTGACTGTGCAATAATAAAATCTCCCTCAGAGAATTTACCTATGTAAATTATATCATCACCGACTTTTGAAGCATTTGCGGCACGCCTTGTGGTATCAAATGCGGAACCGTCTACCACCTTGGCAAGTCCCTGCCTGCTCACGAACAACAGCTTGTCCGTCACAAAATGCTCTATGCAATCCATGAACAGAATGTTCTCGTCACCGTTCATGTTACAGAATTCAAACACCTGGATTCCCTTGTCGGCAAGACGTCCTATGAGGCTTCCACCGCCCTTCTTGCTGGTGTTCTTCTTAGCCTGAAGCTTGATGATATCGGCGACCTTGATCGTATACACCTGATTATTGTCGGCAAATACCGCTATCCTGTCAAGATTCTGACACTTCACTGCGAATCTGTAATCCTTTGTGATCTGTTCAATGTTCTTCTCGTATACATTTGCATCTACGACCTTGATATAATAGAATCTGTCGAGAAGTACAGCCACATCTGTAGCCACGACCTCTGCCTTCTTCACAACGACAGTTCCATAGTTATGGATCTGAGTTCTTCTAGGTATAGCATACTTTGCCTTTATCTCAAGCATGTCATCTATCATCTGCTGCTTCATGGCATCCCTGGACTCCATAAGCCTTGTGTACTTCTTGATGAGCTTCTCAGCGTCTGCCAGCTCTTTCTTTAAGGCATTAATCTCCAGACCAATGAGCTTCTGAAGTCTCATGGCAAGTATCGCATCAGCCTGCTTCTCTGTGAAACACAGGAACTTCGCATCCGCCTCTGAGCCCTTGAATCTGAACTTGATATTAGATGTATCACCATGCATGAGACACGCCTTTGCATCTGCAACCTTTGTACTTCCGCGGAGTATCTCTATGATCAGGTCTATACAGTCAACCGCTGTCAGGAGTCCCATCTTGATCTCCCTGATCTCCTCCTGCTGGGCGAGAAGCTTTCTATACTTCGTGTCATACAGACCGTACTTGAAATCTGTGTATACCTTCAGTATCTTCTTGAGTCCCATGACCTCCGGCTTGCCGTTATTGATGCAGTTGATATTCACGCCAAATGTATCCTCAAGGGCTGCCTTCTTATATAATATATTGATAATGTTCTGTATCTCCTCATCAGAAGTTCCCTTCTTCACATCGATACACAGACATTCACCGTTCTTGTCTCCTCTGTCCGCAATATCCACGACTGCTGGAAGCTCTCTGTTTCTGACAAGCTCTGCAACAGTATCTAGGAACTTGGCAGTGCCTCCGATCATAGTATATGGAAGCTCTGTGACACAGATGCTCTTTCTTCCGTATCCGATATCCCTGACCTCTACCTTGCCTCTCACCTTGATCTTGCCAAGTCCTGTAGCATACACATTGTACAGTTCCTCAGGTGTGGCGTTGATGATTCCTCCTGTGGCAAAATCCGGTCCCGGCATGAGCGCAAGCAGATCCTCTAGCTCTATCTCAGGATCATTCAGATATGCAACCGTGGCATCTATGACCTCACCGAGATTGTGTGTAGGAATATTTGTCGCCATACCTACAGCGATACCGGTTGAACCGCTGACCAATATATTTGGCACCTGGAAAGGCAGGAAAGTCGGCTCTGTCTCCGTTCCGTCAAAGTTCGGTATGAACTGATCCTTGAAGAACGGAAGATCCTTCATACACACATCCTCTGTGTACTTGGATATACGCGCCTCTGTGTATCGCATGGCAGCCGCACCGGAACCGTCCACCGCACCAAAGTTGCCGTGAGGGTCAACAAGTGGTATCGGCAGCTTCCAGTTCTGCGCCATATTTACAAGTCCTTCATATATGGAACTGTCTCCGTGTGGATGATATTTACCCATGGTATCTCCGACTATTCTCGCACACTTTCTGTGTGGCTTGTCGGAGCCTGCAAGACCGTCCAGTGAGTAAAGTATTCTTCTCTGGACAGGCTTTAATCCATCCCTTACATCCGGGAGAGCTCTCTCTGTTATAACTGACATGGAATAGTCCACATAGGACTGTCCCATCTCGCTCTCATAATCTACGTTTAATATCTTTTCCGACATGATCTATCCCTTTCATCATACAAACTATGAAAACACGCTGTGCAGTATTTTTCAAATATAACTCTATATAAGCTTAGATATCGAGTACAGCATCCGCACTGTGTGTCTCTATGTACTCTCTTCTAGGCGCAACCTCTGTTCCCATGAGCGTCTGTGTGAGCTGATTTGCCTCAATACGGCTGTTCACTGATACCTGCTTTAAAAGTCTCGTCTCCGGATTCATGGTCGTCTCATAGAGCTGGTCTGCGTCCATCTCACCGAGTCCCTTGTATCTCTGGATCGTGAACTTGTTCGTGTGTGTCTTTCTGTACTTTGCAAGCTCATCATCTGAGTACAGATATTTGATGTTCTTGCCCTCGCCAACTCTGTAGAGAGGCGGAATAGCTATGTATATATGTCCCTCGCTGATAAGGTCAGGATAAAATCTATAGAAGAATGTAAGCAGAAGTGTCGCTATATGGGCACCGTCCACATCGGCATCCGTCATGATGATTATCTTATCATAGTTCAGCTTACTTATGTCAAAATCGTTGCCATAGCCCTGCATGAAGCCACAGCCAAATGCATTGATGAGCGCTTTTATCTCGGCATTCTCAAGTACCTTTGCAACAGGCTTCTTCTCCACGTTGAGTATCTTACCTCTAAGTGGAAGTATTGCCTGATACTTTCTGTTTCTCGCGGTCTTGGCTGAACCTCCCGCCGAATCTCCCTCGACTATGAATATCTCACATTTGGAAGAATCTGAGGACTCCTGCTTTGCAAGCTTGCCATTTCCCTCAAATGAGAACTTGTTTATATTGATCTTGGACTTCTCAAGCGCCTTTCTCTTGGAGAGCGCCACCGCCCTGTCCACTATATCCTTCAGCACATCATAATTTCTGTCAAAATAAACTGTGAGCTGTTCCTTCACGATATCGTCAATAGCCTTTGACACATCCGTATTTGAAAGCTTTGTCTTGGTCTGTCCCTCGAACTGAGGATCCGGATGCTTCACGGATATGATTGCCTGCATGCCAGATCTTATGTCTGCACCTGTCAGGTTGGAATCTTTCTCCTTCAAAACTCCAAGCTCATTTCTTGCATAATTATTGATAAGCTTGGCAAATGCTGACTTGAATCCCGTCACATGGGTTCCGCCTTCAGGATTCGTGATATTATTTGTAAATCCTATGATATTCTCCTCGCCGTCCTCCGTCATCAAAAATACGATATCAGCGGCGATTCCGTCCTTCTCACCGGATATGGCGACAACCGGTGATGTATGTGTGAGTCCCTGTGATATATCCTCAACAAATGCTGAAAGACCCCCCGGCTGATGGAATACTATAGGCTCCTCGCCGTCCCTCTTATTCTGGAATGTGATCGTAAGATTCGGATTCAGGTATGCAGTCTCCTTAATCCTTTGTTTGATGGCATCCGCCTTGAACTTTACTGTCTCAAATATTGTATCATCAGGATAGAGTGTTACCGTCGTACCTGTTCTCTTTTCCCTGAGTTTTGTCTTTGGAAGCATACCGTCAACAAGTTCAGTTGTCGGTATTCCCTTCTCGTATGTATCGTGATAGAGGTAACCATCTCTGGCTACATCCACTATAAGCTTGTTGGACAGTGCATTTACAACGGCTGAACCTACTCCGTGGAGTCCACCGCTTATCTTATAAGTTGAACTGTTGAACTTACCACCTGCATGCAATACTGTGTATACAACACGCTCCGCAGGAATGCCCTCCTGCTCGTGGATATCAACCGGAACACCTCGTCCATCGTCAGAAACCGTTGCCGAGCCATCCTCATTGATGCTCACCCATATGTTGTTGCAATATCCCGCCAGATGCTCATCCACCGAGTTGTCTATAAGCTCCTGTATGAGGTGATTCAGTCCGCTTCGCCCTGTGTTACCGATGTACATTCCCGGTCTCAGTCTTACCGGCTCAAGTCCCTTTAACACCTCAATATTTTTTGCACTGTATGACATAATCTTCTCCCATTTTATAAATATATTTGCAGCTGCCAGATTTTCTAAGTTTATCCCACCGTATCATGCAGCTCGCATAGCACCAACCTTATCATGTCAGATGCGTATTTTTTTACCTAACCTTTATTTGTGATATTGAAAATACAACAAATAAAGGAAACCCCTAGAATTATAGCCTAAAAGTTTCCTTCTTGCAAAGCATTTATTGCTCTGATGCGTTATCTGATGTACTTTCTCTGTTTCTCTCATGTATCATTTCCGGTTCACTTTCATTCTCCTTTATGATGTCCAGGTCGAAGTAAAATACCACGCCATCTTCTACATTATAAACACCATAATTCTTGTTGTGAGCCGCCATGGATGCAGCAACTATAGAAAGTCCGATGCCGCTTCCACCGTACTCTCTGGTTCTGGCCTTATCAACCTTGTAAAACTTAATAAATACCTTATCAAGCTCATCCGCCGGTATATTCGGACCTTCATCATATACAAATACTCGTAAGTTTCCTGTTATAAGGCCATCATCCGTCTTTTTCGGCTGATCATAATCCATACTCGCTGTCCATATTCTGACCTTACCGCCATCCGTGCAGTAATGTAGTGCATTTGTGAAGTAATTTGTAAATACCTGCTCTATCATAAATTCGTCGGCATACACATTGCACACATCTTCAATCGACTTATCAAGTTCAACATTGGCATGGTTTTGTTCAACCAGAATTGACGAGGAATCGACAACATTCTTAATAAGAGCATCTATGTCAAATACCACCGGATGAACCCTGTCAACACCAAATTCAAGTTCATTCAGATCAAGCAGCTGCCTTACAAGCTTATTCATCTTGCCGGCCTCATCGAGGATGACATCGCAGTAAAACTCTTTGCTCTCCTCGTCATCTATGACATTATCCTTGAGTCCCTCTGCATATCCCTGTATCAGGGCAATCGGAGTCTTGAGCTCATGTGACACATGGGACAGAAACTCCTTACGCATCTCATCTATCTGAACTTTCTCATCGATATCTGTCTGCAGCTTCGCATTTGCCTCCTGGAGTTCTGTCAGAGTATTCTTTAACTGATATGACATCTCATTCATACTGTCAGCAAGCTCACCAATCTCGTCGTTCTCCGGATATTCTACCTTCACATCCAGATCCAGCTGTGCCATCCTGTTGGCTATGGCGGCCATCTTCTTGATTGGTTTTGCAAATGAATTGCTGAAGAAATACGTCATGACAAATCCCAGCAGTGCCACAGCAGAAAATACCAACAAGAAGAATTTGATGGACGTAACAATTGTGGAATCTACACTTGATATAGGCTTACGTATAATAACCACGAAGCCGTTGTCAAGGAATCCAACTATATCATAATAGCTTGAACCTGTATTCTTATCGTTAGTTATCTGTATGTCATATTTGTCTGTCTTTTCTATCTGCTTTCTCTTTATCTTTGAATTGTTATCATTCTTACCGCCACTGTATTTGAAATAATCTGCTATGAACGACAGATTGTTATACACTGCCGCCTCCTCATTGACAGTGGTATAGACTTTCATGTTCTCGCTGTCAAATATGAATATCATGGCACCTGACTCGTTCACTACATCATTTGTCAGTGATCTGGCATCCACATCGTCATCATCGCCAAAAAGAGCATTACAGGAGTTGTATGTAGTAAGGAGCATCTTCTCCATACTATTATAATAATATCTCTTGATAAACAAAAACGTTATTGCACACGACATAACTATCATACATATGATTATCGCTGCCAGGCTGAAAGTTATCTTCGTCCTTATGGATGATCTGATAGATGATTTCATTATTCCACCTCAAATTTGTAGCCCATACCCCAGATTGTCTTTATATATTCGCCCTTGTCTCCCATCTTGTTCCTGAGCTTCTTGACATGGGTATCTATGGTTCTGGCGTCTCCAAAATAGTCGTAGTTCCATACATTGTTCAGGATCTTTTCTCTGGAAAGAGCAACCCCCTTGTTGACTATGAAATACTGAAGCAGCTCAAATTCTTTAAAGCTGAGTTCAATAGGTTTTCCATCTATGGTTACAACATGAGCTGCAAGATCCATCTCGATTCCACCAGCCACAAGTTTCTCATCAGATGCCGCATCCGATGTACGTCTTAAGATAGCAGCTACTCTCGCCATGAGGATCTTCGGGCTGAAAGGCTTGGTCACGTACTCATCAACGCCCAGATCAAATCCCATAAGCTCATCTCTCTCGTCAGCCTTTGCAGTGAGCATGATGACTGGCACCTGGGAGAATTTTCTGATCTCCTTGAGGGTCTCCCAACCGTCCATCTTCGGCATCATGACATCAAGTATAACAAGGGAGATATTCTTATCATTCATAAATATATCAAGTGCCTGCTCTCCGTCTCCGGCCTCAAGAACGGTGTAACCATCCCTTGTCAGGAAATCTTTCACAAGCTTTCGCATTCTGCTCTCATCATCAACCATCAATACCTTTATCGCATCCATAATATACCTCCGCACATATATTTCTATCCAACTTTTTACAATATAACATCCAAATTTGTATAAAATGTGAATTGACTATATAAAATTCAGGCAGCAAGATCACTTACTGCCTGAATCTGTATATTATATACTATTCTCTCTTTCTTCTTCCTACTCAGCATCTGCCTCAGTGTCAGAATCTGCTGCTGTATCTGTCTCAGATGTTGCAGTGTCATCAACGAGCTCCTCATTCGGATCTATGGCTTCTGTGTTCGCCTCTGTTGTGCTGCCAGCCTCTGTCGTTGCTGTGGTTGCCATCTCTCCCTTAAGTGTCACGTTCTCCTGCTGTGCCAGTGCATATACCGCATCATTGTATGCTGTATACTTACTCTGGGCATCTGAGAGAAGCTTCTGTGCCTCAGTCTGAACATCCTTATCCTTGTCCTTGATCGCAGTCTCTACCTTCTGAAGTGCCTGATACTGTGTGTTCATGGCGTCAAAATATTTGTCTCTCAGATCCTTGACCTCATCTGTCTTCAGGCTTATAGCCTCTATATCTGAAAGGAATGTCTTATACTTTGGAAGCAGATTGTCTGTCAGATCCTTGAGAAGAGCGTCCGTATCAATGGTTGTACCCTCAGCAAAATATGCATTGTACTTTGTCATGATCTCTGCCTCTTCTGTCTCCACCTTCGGAATGTCTGTGCCGACAAACTGGATAAGCTCATCCTTGACCTCTGATGCTGCCTCAGTAGTAGCCGTTGTCTCAGTGTCATCCTTCTTGCCACCACATGCCGTGAGTGAAAATGCCATTGCAAGTGCCATCATTGTAACTAAAAATCTGCGTCTCATAATCTCGTATCTCCTTGTCATCTCATTGTTCTCATGCCCGTCTGTCACATAAAAATGTCTCGCAGAACAATCTACATGGTTATGGCAGAACACGAATCCTGTCGTGTTCTGCCATAATTCAGTATACCACTCCCATGGTATAGGTGGCAACCCATATATATAACTTCTACCCACATTTTGGATCACACATCGGGGCATCGGGGGGCAGAGCATACATTATAGGAAATATCATCTACGTTTTTTCTTCTCCTTAGGGGGATTCTCTGCTATGTATTTTTCGTACATATCAGGTCTATGCTCCTTCGTTCGGGCGATAGACTGCTCAAGTCTCCACTCATTTATAAGTTTGTGGTTACCCGAAAGCAATACATCCGGAACCCTCCTGCCCATAAATTCAGGCGGTCTGGTGTACTGTGGATATTCAAGCAGATTATTATAGAATGTCTCAATCTCAGCGCTGTCTTCATTGTTCAGAACCCCTGGCACAAGACGCGACACAGCATCGACTATAGCCATAGCCGGGAGCTCACCTCCCGTAAGGACAAAATCCCCGATGGACATATAGTCATCAACTATCATCTCCAGAACTCTCTCATCAATTCCCTCGTAATGTCCACAGAGCAGCACTATATCCTCTTTCTCAGAGAGTTCCTGTGCAATACCCTGGTTAAATGTTCTTCCCTGCGGCGTCATATATATGACCCACGGTTTTCTGCCAAGTCTCTCCACCAGAGCCGTATATGCATCATACACAGGCTGCGCCTGCATGACCATTCCAGCACCGCCGCCATAAGGATAATCATCCACATGATTGTGCTTGTCCTCTGTATAATCTCTTATATTTATCGCCTCAATGTGAAGCTTTCCAGATTCCATAGCCCTGCCTGTTATGCTGGTTGAAAGTCCGTTCATAACCATCTCAGGGAAAAGTGTCAAAATATAAAAATTCATAGTCTGCTCCTAGTATATGTTCATCATCTCATCAAACGCCTGTATACGATCAATTCCCAGCACCGTCATCTGAATCATCTGCCTCTACCATCTCAAATGTTTTGACTTTGACTCTTTTGTTTTCTGTATCAACATCATATACAAAATCCGCGACAACGGGTATGAGGATCTCGCCGCCGTCATCTTTCTTTACGACAAATACATTATTTGCCGGAGTCTCAAGAACATCATCAAGGGTTCCTATATGCTTGTCGTTCTGATCATACACATCAGCGTCAAGGACATCACAAATAAAAAATTCCCCGTCCAAAAGAGGTACGGCATCCTCCCTGTCAACTAAAATGTCATAGTTTTTAAAACGCTCTATATCATTTATATTATCGTATTCTTTAAACTTAAGAATAACCATATTTTTCAAAAATTTGCAAGATGTACAATTGACCTCCAAAGTCTCTCTGCCATTTGACAGATAGCACTTCTTCAAGGTCTTGAAACGATCATTGTCATCTGTTGTCGGATATACCTTAACCTCGCCCTTTATACCATGGCTTGAGGTTATCACACCTACTCTGAGTCTGTCTTCAAAATTTTGTTCCATGCTCTCTCCTATCAAAACTGATATTACATCGTATTATAAACATCATCTTATATCAGGCCTTACGCCTGTGACATATAAAACGGTAGCACGCTGAAGCGTGCGCAGGTCATCAGGCCTTTCGCCTGTGACATATAAAGCGGTAGCGCGCTGAGGCGCGCGTAGGTCATCAGGCTTACGCCTGTGACATATAAAGCGGTAGCGCGCTGAGGCGCGCGTAGGTCATCAGGCTTACGCCTGTGACATATAATAAGGGGGAGTATAAACTCCCCCTCTTAACTCGGTAATAAAATCCTCTGTCATATGAAGATTAAGAAATACCACTTATCCTGCCTATGCAGTTCTACTTAATATCAACGACAACCTTCTTATCACCCTTTGAAGCAGCTGCCTTGACAACTGTACGGATGGATTTGGCTATTCTGCCCTGCTTGCCGATTACCTTACCCATGTCTTCTGGTGCAACAGTAAGGTCTATCTTTATTATGCCGTCTTCTTCAGTCTCGGTTACAGCTATCTGCTCAGGATGATCTACTAGGGACTTTGCAATGATTTCTACTAAATCTTTCATCTCTATACCTCCCAAATGGAACACCAGCCATGCAAAATCGACTTCGTCGATGGCTGGCGCTGCATATCAGCTTTTCATAGAAAAGCTAATACATCCGTAAAATTACTTCTCGATACCTGCCTGCTTTAATAACTTTGCAACTGACTCAGTTGGCTGTGCTCCAGTAGCTAACCACTTCTTAGCAGCCTCCTCGTCAATCTTTACTACAGATGGCTCCTGGTTAGGATCATATGTTCCGATCTCCTCGATGAATCTACCATCTCTTGGTGATCTTGAATCTGCTACGATTACTCTGTAGAAAGGATGCTTCTTATAACCCATTCTTCTTAATCTAATCTTTACTGCCATTGTTCTTGTTCCTCCTAAATATTAATTATCTTAAGCCAAAAGGCATTTTAAAACCACCGCGTCTTCTCTTTCCGCCCATCATGCCTGACATCTGCTTCATCATCTTCTTAGACTGTTCAAACTGTTTAAGGAAGCGATTCACATCTGCTATCTGGACACCTGCTCCATCTGCGATACGCTTCTTTCTTGACGGCGATATCGGATCCTGGAGTGAACGCTCTCTCGGTGTCATGGACTGAATGATTGCTTTTGGTGTTTTAGCAGCGTTCTCATCTATCTCAACATTCTTCATCTGACTTGCCATGCCTGGCATCATCGAAAGGATCTCCTGCATGCCGCCCATCTGCTCGAGCTGAGCCATCTGATCAAGAAAATCGTTGAAATCAAAACTTGCTTTGCGGAACTTCTGTTCCATCTCCTTTGCCTTCTCCTCATCGATGGCCGACTGGGCTTTCTCTATGAGTGACTCAACATCACCCATGCCGAGGATTCGGCTCGCCATACGATCCGGATAAAATGGTTCCAGATCTGTAAGCTTTTCTCCCATACCTGAGTACAGGATCGGCTTGCCTGTAACTGCCTTGATCGACAGCGCAGCACCGCCTCTGGTATCACCATCCAGCTTTGTGAGGATGACACCATCTATACCTATCTTATCATTGAATGATGTCGCAACATTTACCGCATCCTGACCTGTCATGGAATCTACGGTGAGTATCGTGTATGCAACATCTATATTCGCCTTTATCTCTGCAAGCTCATTCATCATGTCTTCATCAACATGAAGTCGGCCTGCTGTATCGAGAAATACGAGATTGATATTATTCTTGGCCGCATGCTGTATAGCAGCCTTAGCAATATCCAATGGCTTGTTGTTGTCTCCCATGGCAAATACGGGAACGCCAACCTTCTCTCCATTCACCTGCAGCTGTTTGATAGCCGCTGGTCTATATACATCACATGCCACAAGAAGTGGCTTCTTGCCTTTGTTCTTGAACTGATATGCAAGCTTTGCAACTGTAGTTGTCTTACCTGCACCCTGAAGTCCACACATCATGATGACCGTGATCTCATTCGATGGCCTGAGCTTGATCTCTGTCATCTCAGAGCCCATGAGCTTATCCATCTCTTCCTTAACGATCTTGATGACCATGTGTCCAGGATTCAGACCCTTGAGGACTTCCTCACCTACAGCTCTGTCACTCACCGATTTGACAAATGACTTTACGACCTTGAAGTTGACATCGGCCTCGAGAAGTGCTCTCTTGACTTCCTTCATAGCCTCCTTGACATCATCCTCAGTAAGTACGCCCTTGCTTCTCAGCTTCTTAAATACGTTCTGCAGTTTATCTGATAAACTGTCAAATGCCATAGACATTCTCCCTTCTGATATAAACTATCGGGTACATGCAGCTCCACTCTGTAAATCCTGGGGCGGTTCTGCAATACATCACTACCTGTCATCAGAAATCTTCGAGTATCTTATCTGAATAATTCACTATATCTTCAATTCTGCCTGCAAGCCGCTCGTCCGAATTGATCGCCTTGAGTTCATCCGCACATTCTTTGATCTTCTGAACCTGTTCCTGTGCCTTCATGAACTTATGTACCAGCATAAGCTTCTCCTCATACTCCTCAAGGATCTTGTCACAGCGCCTTACCATATCGTACACGCCCTGTCTGCTTATGTTGTTGAGTCTCGCTATCTCCGAGTAAGACATGTCATTGTTCACAACATCCTCGTACACGCTCTTCTGATGCTCTGTTAGTAGCTCACCATAAAAATCATATAACATAGACTGTCTGACTATCTTCTCCATAACAAACTCTCCGTAACGCACTTGCATGTAAAGTGTTTTTGCTTTACCATGGGCTATTCTAATACAGGCGGGGTGGGTTGTCAAGTGTTTTTTCTTGACAAGGTGAAATTATATTTTTTAATCTAGACACTATATACACAAACTATTCAATATTGAATAGTTTGAAGTCAAAAAAGCGCCATACTATTCAGAACTGAGTAGTATGGCACATTGTACTGCTTTTGTATCTATATCTGCAGCAAATCCTCCGTCTTACAACACAAAACCCGGCATAACCTCACAACATCTATTGCCTTTGTCTTGTTGATATCTCTCTGCCGCTGCTCAAACAACTGTATCTGACGAAGTGGCACTCCCGAAAGCTCAGCAAGCCTCCTAGAATACGCTGTGCCGATGAAAGATAATCATCTGGATAAGCGCGCATCTCCATTTGTCATCTCCTCCCTCATGATATCAATAATATAAAGCTCATGAATATCAGCTTTTTCTCTTTTACGCTTTCTGTACTCTCGCCTGGCATCCCGTTCACGTTCCATTTTCCTTGTATAGTATATGTCAGAATCAACATTTTCACATCCGACAAATTCAATCTGGTCAAATGCCTTAGGGCTTTTTAGGACAATCTGTTCGCCAAGCTTTCCCAATCTCATAGCCTCCGAAAGCTTCTCCAGTAATATAACTCCCACAACAAAATCCTGTGCAAATGAAAAGTACATTAGCGAAATAACGCTGTTATAATCTCCACTTAAGGCAGGCCACTCCTGTATCCAACATAACCCAATTTTTCAATATGTCAATATCGGTTACCAAACTGTATTCAATATATCTTCCTCACGTCATCCACCCGGTAAAGTCTCTTAAAATACTCAAGATCCTTCTCCGACTGTATCACCATCACTCCCACAAAGCTCCCGTCCTCTTTGCTCCTGAATCCGGCGACCTGTTCTCCGGTGCATATGGAACATCTGATGACAGCCTCGTGCTTTGCCTCGTCATAGGGGAACAGCTCTGCGTTCCCCTTGTGTTTTAACTTTAATTTAGAAATAAAACTTTTTCCAGTCACTATATCCACCTCTATACATACCATGTAAACAACTGACAATATACATTCTGAACCATCACCTTATCATTATGCTGACATTACGCCTCAGACACATAATCCGATACGACAACAGAGCAAGACCATCTTATCATTGTGCTGACACTACGCCTCGATCTGTCCCAGTATATACGGATCCTTGATCTTATTATCCTCTGCAAAGAACAGTATCTTCGTGAGCACCTCCGAGGTCTTTGGATCATCATCCACGAATGGCAGGAATATTCTGCCCCGCCTCTGGGAGTGTACAGGAAGTACATTTATCATAGGGCCTGCCTCCTGATGCACCACTCCGCTTCCAAGGTGGACTGTATAATTGGCGCGCTTGCCCTCTATCACCGCATGGTTCTTTGTAAATGTGACATTTGTCAGCCTGAAAAGCGGCATGGTGAATTCTGCTATCGCCTTTCTCATCTCAACAGTTGAGTGTGAGGTCTCTGGATCCACGCCTCCGGCATGTGCCACGGAAACCGCCATGTCCACATCCCTCATGACCTCGGAGAATATGATATCCGGTATGTCCTTGATTCTCATATCCTTTCCTGTCTTTCTATCCGAAAATACCACCCATTCAAGCGTCGGTGATTCTATATCTGCAGGTGAGAACCAGTCTGCAAGAGCGTAGATCTGCGCTACTATATTCTCCTTGTAGTACACCTTCTGAAGACCGTCCTCTATATCAGCTACCCAGTGTCTTGACTTCAGGCAGCCGAGTGTCTTCTTCGGCTGGATCTGATTGCCCGCGTATCTGAGAGAATGCTCCATGTTCATCTCCTCTTCGGTCTTCACGTAGAGTTCTCTGAACACCTGCTTGAACGGCTGGACGATCTTGTTGTCAAATACATATTTCTGTATATCGTGCCATTTGCCAGTCTTGTACATGTGGAATGGATGTGCAACTGTGAGTTTTGTGTCATCTGACAGATTCATAAGGTTCAAGCCTGTTTTTTCGGCGCTCTTATTTTCCGTTGAATTTGATACCGTATCCACAATATCTGCATTATCTGCCGGCTTTACATTTTCACAAGCAACAGATTTCTGCCCACCCGATGGCTGATCACATTCATCACCAATAGACGCTGCCACAAATGTATTGAATCCATCCTCAGCAACAAATCCCAGCACTACATTCTTGCTATCATCAAGTTCATTTGCCCCTGACATAATACTGTCAGCCGTACTATCCAGCTCTGCCTTCACACCATCCGGCTCCGCCACCTTGAACACCAACGCAGCCACCATGTCATGTATAACAGGATTCTCCAGCATGCCCCTGATCTCAGCCCAGGTGTATTCCTCCTGGCTCTCCATCGCATCCTCAAGCATCGCCTTTGTACGCCTTGACTGCTCCGCCATCTGCTTCTTGGCATCCATCAGAGCCAATACATACTCATCCTTCTTGATCTTTGCCGGAACTGACTTTAACTGTTTGCCGTTCTTCTCACAGATGACAGCGCATTTGCCGCCGTCCTCCATCTCAAGCCATATGGTCGTTTCTCCGACCTCATGTGGTTGAAAATATTCTGTCATACCCTGAGCTACAAGGCTTTCCATACGTAGGGTAAGTCTCGTCACGTCCTGATATCCTGCATTGATCGCCATATTGCGCATAGCTGTAGAAACTGCTGCCGCCTCGCTGGCTCTCCTCTGTGCTCCGAACTGCCTGCTCTCCTTCTTGAACTTCTGAAGGAACATGTATCTGTCCTTTATCTGCGCCTCATTCTCTATCGGCAGGATTCCCACTGCCATGAGCAGATCCTTATTTCTCTTTGCCTCAATCTCAGCTATCAGCTCGGACTCATCATATTTGCCAAGCGCCGCATCCGCATATTTTCTCGCTCTGGTGTGCTTTGCACCGTCTGAAATGTATTTCGCCGCCTTGTATATAAGCTGGAAACGCTTGTCTCCCAGCTTGTCATAAACCTCGGTGAACCATGTCCTATCAAATGCACCGTCATTCAGCTCATCCACCTCAAGCGGTGTAAATCTCGCTATCATAGCCTTTCTCTTGTCATCAAATGACTCGTTCATGTGCGCCATGAAGTAATAGCATCCCGCAATAAATCCATCCCATCCAAGATACTCTCCAACTATATCTATCCATTCTGGAGAATACATAGCTGCCTCTATAAGCCTGGCATCACTTATATCCGTACCTGTAAGAAAGGCCTTCAGAGTCTCCGCGCTGTCATTTGCATCAGGCACACACGCCTGAAGAAGATGCGACATACTGTTCTTCTTGCTGACCTTCTGACGGTTATAGTAATAACCGGTATTGAAATACGTTGATCTCTCCAGGGTCTCCTTGCCGAGGGCTGACAGTATCCTGACAAAATACTCCGCTCCGAATATTCTTGTAAGCCCGTATATATATGGAGAGAATTCTGTCTCTGTATCTCCCCTTGTGAGCTCTGCAGAAAGCACAAGCTCGGACATATCAGTGTACAGCTTCTTAGCTATATCCAGCCTTTTCTCGTCCGTCTCCGAGAACTCTCCTTCCGGACTGTGAAGAAGTATCTGCCTCACACTCCTCAGTCTTTCACGCTCCGTATATCCCCACTCATAGCCTCTGGTCTGCACCTTCCTGTTGCGCTCAGTTATAAAACGCATCACGTCGGATACACATTTGAGACTCCTATCCAGGGAATTCCCCTCAAATGCCATCTTGTACATATAATCCCTGGATATAATACCACGGCTGTATGCGGCAATATAGTTCAGGAGACCAGGAACCGGCATGACACTTCCTGTGTGTACCCAGTAATATGAATTTCTATCATTTACAACGTCTGAAGGTATATTAAAGTTATGACACTTTGCAAGGGCATAGTTGTATGGAAACAAATGCCTGAAATCCTCTTCATTCTGCCTTGCCTCGTCAGAATCCTCTTTCACGTCCAATATATCGCTGTCACCATCGATCGCAAGCCACCTTGTTATTATCATGATCTGCTCATTTGTGAGCACACTTCTGTGATATACCTTTGAATCATCACCAGATATACTGCTGCCACCTTTATTCCCGCCAAATGTATATATGAGCTCATCACTTCTTCCAAGCAGATAGTCTGCTGCCACAACGGCAAGTCTCATCTTGTCACTATCTGTCACATATCTTCTATACAGGAATCCAATTACAGCTCTGGCAATGGCAAGATATCCGAATGCCGGACATTCTTCTATATATATATTTCCAAACATATCCGCCATAAAACTCTCGCAGTACTTCTTGAAATCCTGTTTGTCACTGTTGTAGCCATTCAGATACACGTAAAGCTGCATGCACATATACGGAGTCTGAATATTTTTCTCGTAGAAATCTACCCACAATTCCTCACATGCCACTTTGTCACGGTTCACATATATGTTTCCACCTGACTCACCAAGCAGACCGATCTCTCCGTCAGTCATCTCATACTCATCATTTTTGTGTTCATCCACAAATGCATCAAATTTTCTTAATATCCTTATTACTTCTGAATCATCTGCTGTATCTTTCTTTTTAGGCACAATCTTTGATTTAAATTTTGCAAATGCACCCTCGCTCTTGGCAGTCTTGCACAGATTATCATTTGCAATTCCGCTTTCAGGGAAATACTTTTTGTACAGCTCAAGGCACTCAGCCAGATAACTCTTGTCAAATACCGGCTCATAGTCCGAATTTACATCATAAAGTCCATATCCCTCATCTGCACCAGCCCGGTCTGTGCCAACATTTTTAATCTCACGTATAAGAATCTGCTCCTTAGTTGTAACACTGGATCTTCCATTCGCAGACTCCCTCTGCATAGCGTCTATATGACCAACACAATCTGCAAAAAGTTTCTGCCTGTTCTCATCATTTTTGAGCTGGAGCAGCAGATCAAGTCCCGCTGTTCTCTTCTCCTCCTTGGAATCTGCGAGAAGTCTTCCGATGAGATCGTCCATGTCATCACCGTCAAGTTTATAAAGTATAGACAGTACAGTCTCCCTTATGTCTGACTTCTTGTACTTGAGCATATTCTCAAGCTGTACATAATTCTCCGGCGAAAGTTTCATATCCTTAACGATCATCGCCGCCTTGTTTCTGGTATATGTCTCCTTGTCGGCAACCGCATCCACCAGTATGGCACGCTGTCTGTCATTTGCCGGCTGCCTTACAAGCAGAAGCAGAAGCGCATCTCTGCTGTACCTTGCGGAATCTATCTCAGGAACCATCTCCGCTATGTGCGTGATCTTGTCCTCATCCCTGAGAGCGCTTGCACAGACCGCAAGTCTCATGATGATTGCGGATCTATCCAGATATTCGGCATTCCATGGAAATACACACGGATCAAACTCAAGCCTCTTCTTTGGCATGCGCTCAAGTATACCCACGAGGATATCGTACATCTCCTGACATTCTTTCCTGCTGTCAAAATATTTGTCCACCTCTGCAAATGTCATTTTCTTAAGTTCATTGTTGTACGATCTGCCGTCTTTATATATGAGACTATTCATATAAGGCTGGTAATCCGACATGAAGCTTGGCATGATGACCGCCATGGTGTCCATCTCGTCTGAGAATCTCTTGATAAATTCCTTTGCAACGCTGTGTGTGTACACCTTTCCCAGACTCATCGCCCTGATATATGTGCCAAATACCAGTCTTTGGTGTCTGCTGCCATCAAGCGCCAGCTTGTTCATCACATGGCATGCCTCGTCCACATCAAAGAAACCATAGCTCCACAGCGCAAGATAGATCTGCATGGCATTCTCGCCGGATAAAGCTTCACGCCTTGCATTTTCATCATTCAGATATGTATCTATAAGAAGCAGCTGTTTCTTCTGTATACGGTCAAGCTTGCTCTCCTCGTCAGTCACAAGTCCTGTCCAGGTGGCTACAGCCCTCATGACAGATGAGAATCTCAGAAGATCATTCTCCTTTATCACATGGAACAGGGTCATAAATGCACCTGCTGTTCCATAATCCATATTCTCACATATCGCCTGCCTAAGCCCCTCCTGAAGCTTTGCTGCAACGAGCAGCTTGCCTACAGCCTCGTGGAGCCTTGTGTTGGAGCTCATATATATTCCCCTGAGAATATTGGTCGTGAGCCCTGTCTGCGCACTCTCACCGAACATGATGTCCATGAGCACTTCCTCAAGCTCTGCATTCCCCCTGTCGAGCTCCGCCTGTATCCAATATTCAGATATTATTCTATATCCGTTGTTGCTGCCATCCCTGTAATAGCACAATATATCCTGCGGCAATTTCTCCTTGTAGAGCGATACAATATCACAGCCGTATATACCCATGAAGTGATATTCATTCATGATTCTGAAATATCTGTCAAGAAATGCCCCGTACCTCTTTGTACGCATGGTTCTTCTGTAATAATACTGGCTTGTCTGCCACTTGATTATGCTGTCTATAGAAGTGTAGAAATCCTCCAGCAGATGATCCGGCACCCACCCCGGCAAATGCTTCAGCTCCTTCCTGAAGAATTCCGAAGGAACATTCTTTTCATTCTCAAGAAATGTCTCAAGTCTCTTGCCGATCATCGACTCTTTTACATCTCCATAGTAATTATCCATCTCCTTAAGAAGCTTCTGCGCATCCGCACTGTAGCTCTTTCTGAGCTTCATAGAATTCTCGTCAAATGCCTCTCTCACTTCATCTGCGATCTTCTTCTGCTCCTCAAGCTCAAGCCTTGTCTTCTTGTTCTCCGCCATTGTAACCCCTTTCTTTATGTTCTACCACATTCTGCCCGCCAGCATTGTGAGGCGGATAAATGTGATCTCATCTCCTTCGTTAAACTGCTCGTCTCTGTCAAGTTCTATTAGTTCATCCATTCCGCGGAACACTCTGAACAGTCCATCCTCAAAACCCTGAATGGCTGTCTTCACTGCCTCATCCACATCCGGTTTCTTCTCCCCATAGACGATCCCGAATGCTATCTTTCCTATTCTTCCCATGTCATCGATCTGTTCATCTGTCAGAACTGCATCGCCGCGCTCCATGCGGGATATGTACTGCGCCACGCAGATCTTTACTGTCTCTGTTATGAGTTCCCGCAGCGTGCTCGGTGCTGTGTCATATTCAAATGGGACCTTGTGCACTGTGTTCTTCCGCTTGCCGAGTTGTTTTATGTTCATGTATAAAGTCATGTGATTCCCCCCGAAATCTTGTTATATGTATATTCACATTGTGCAAAAATTGCACATACTGAAATAAATGTTCAACTTGTGCAAAAATTGCACACATTGAATAATAGTGCCTGTTAAGCCACATTAGCATTTGCATTTATCTGATCTATTACTTTCTTTATGCCCATCCATACAGACGCGTTAAATATATCCGTTATACTTCCCCTGTCTGTAAATGGAGACTCCATCAGCACTGACATATCCTTTATCATTCCATTGTGCACCACATACTCAACTATCTGATTGACAAAGTATATCTGCCTGCTGTCATAATTTGTTTCATTCAGATGTCTATTTTATTCTTCAAATCCCCTGTTATCATTTGTATTCTCCTTTGCACATACAACAAACCAAAATTTGTATGGCTAAATTATACACCACGTAATATCAAAATCAAACAAATAAAACTCCCCAGGCTAGCCATTTATGAAGGGAAAATATCAAATATGGAAACACCTTGTCCCCTGGATCATACACATCTCATGCTACTTTGCTACGTCTATTCTCTCCCTGAGAACCTCTTCCTCAGTGTATGTATGCTTGCCAAGAAGCGTGTCTCTCTTTGCACCAAATGCCTTGTTGACACGACCAAGATTGAAACCAACCAGAAACGCAGCGATCACAGTACCAACACCCACACTGCCAAGGCTGTGTATGCATATCAGACAGGTTATCACTGATATGACGACCATTGAACAATCAAACCCAATCTTAACCTTGGAGAATTCAATTTTTGTCACATCTGATACAGCCTGCATGACACCCTCTCCGGCAAGCGGTATAAGGTCAGCCGGCAGATAGAAAAATATACCAACCGCTATGAACACTGTGCTCACAAGCATCAGTACAATTCGCATCACCATATTATCCGTTGAAGGCAGGTATGTCGCCAGGTAATTACAGAATGTTGTGAAGTATCCGAACACGATTCCCACTACAACCTGCAGCAGATTTATCGGTCTGAATCTTTTTCTAAGTATAAGTATCTGTATAAGCACCAATGCCGCATGGAATATGATCGTCGCCTTTCCCATCTCGATTCCCCATACACATGTCATAGTGTATGGTATGGAGCTGACAGGTGACACTCCCAGATTGGATTTGACTGACAATGCTATACCTATAGTCATAATAAACAGTCCGACAAAATACATTGGAATTCTTACCTTCATGTTCTTCATATCTATTTATCCCTCTTTCTGTTGTCTTTTTCGTTGTCCCTCATATTGTCATACACTCTGCAGAGCAGCATTTGCAAATGTCTGATCTCCTCATCTGAAAATCCGGCAAGCGCCACAGCTTCAACCCTGTCAAATTTCTGTTCAAGCATATTTACACACTGCCTACCCTTGTCAGTCAGAAAAAGTCCGGACACAACGTCTCCGTCATGTCCGGGCTTTACAACTTACCACTTAATATTGATATTACTTCTTTACAACAGCTTTCTTTGACAAACCTTTCACTGCAAACAGCTTCTTGTAATATGTAAGTTTTGTCACAGGCACCTTCACAATAAGCTTTGCAGGTGTTCCTGCAAATGCCTTTGCACTCAGCGTCTTTGATGTCATCGTAGTATTCTTTACTGTGATCATCTTGAGATTCTTACATCCATAGAATGCATTTGCACCTATGGTCTTCACATTCTTTCCTATGACAACATAGTTAAGCTTTGTATTGCCCTTAAAAGCTCCGCCTCCTATAGCTGTCACTTTGAAGATCTTGCCACCAATTTTCACCACATCAGGCACTGTAAGTGATGCAGTCTTCTTGACCGCTGACACAAGCGTAACTGTTCCTCTTCCGGTAGTCGAGGCATTTGTGATCCTGTATCTGTAGTTGCCGCTGGTGTAAACCTTGCCAATCTTTGTGGTTATGTTGAAGTAGCGTGTCACACTTCCCGTATAGTTGCCCTTACCTGTTATGACAACCTTTGCTCTGCCAAAGTTTCTGTTGGAATAATACTTAACTGTATAATTCCTGTTCTTCACAAGTGTAGTCTTGCCATAGAGCACTTTTACTGTCGGAGTCAAAAGCTTACCTGTATATACAGCAGTCTTGGCCACAGATACTGTAGACCTGCCAAGGCTTCTCTTCAGTATGGTAAATGTGAGTGTACGTGTTCCACTATATTTGTCTTTTCCGGCAACTACAACCTTCGCAGTTCCGGCATTTATATTGTTGCTGTATGTGACAGTATAATCAGTGTCAGGGACAAGCGTTCTTCCCTGTGAGGCAACAACAATCTCCGGTGTCTTTCGTCCTCCAGTGTATGCTGTCTTGTAACTTGCATTGCCTGTAATCTTGAATGTGATATCTGCATCGCTGCTTATATCCACAACTATCCATGTCCACACAGCAATAAAGTTTACATCACCTTCAAGCGCTCCATATACCTCATCAGCACCGTATGTCCTGCCGTCAACAGCAGTCCATGATAATTTGTATCCTGGCTTTGACTGTGCATATGAAGATCCGTCACTCATACTGATATCAATGTTCGCAAGGTCAAGCTCAGTGCCCTTGTTCATCGAAGCTGCATAGAGTTCTGTTCCGTTCTCATCAGCAAATGTAACCTTAACCATAACAATGCTGTCACCCTTGCTGTCCACAGGATCCTTTGAATATGATGGCTTGCCGCCTATTGACACATCACCGTCAACTATGATATCTCCATCCGCTGACTTGACGCCAAATGAATTGCCAGATGAACCAGAGGCATCAGCTGTAATCTTACCGCCCACAAGCTTTATCGAATTATCAGCCGATATGACCGACTCATCCTCACCGAGATCTGTCGATGTCGCATCGAGCAAACCGCCTGTCATCTCCACATCAGATGCAGATACTGCTTCTGACACAGCTTCTATCTTATTTGAACCACCTGATATTCTTACAGTTCCTGAAGACTGGATACCCTTGCCCTCTGACTTTATCTGAATATCCTCTATCTCTATATCACCTTCTGACTTTATCGCAACCGCACCCGGATTTGCAGATGATATGGATGACGTTGGAGTCTTTCCTGATATCTTTACATTTGAATCAGCAGACGAGCCATTTACGCATGTGATTCCGTCTGAGACAATATTGCTTCCGCTCACCTTTATCTCAAATGTTCCTGAACCAGCAGGTCGTACCGCTATGCTCTTAGCAGCCGCATCAGCTATGGTTATTCCGCTTGCATTTCCTGTATCCACAGCCACATCTGCGCCATCACCTGTTATTGTGTAATCTTTGTTCTCTGTAAATGTTATCGTTGTAACACCGCTTAACTTGGATACTCTTACTGTAGGATTGCCATTTGCATCGACAAGTGCACCCACATATCTGCTGTCGCTCACTCTGCCCATATCGACTGTGTACGGATCTGATACTAATGTAGTAACCTCAAGTGCACTGCTGATCCGGCCAGCCTTTACATTTGCTGTCTCCTTCATCCTGCCGTACACATAATATACTGTGAATTCCTTAAGTCCTGCAAAGTATGTGCCATCCTGCCATGTGAGATTATCTGCTGAAGCATTATCTACAGATGTTATGGCATATTCCGCTCCGGTATCTGTTCCAGATATCTGGCTGGCAACCGTTATGGATGATGCTGTGACAGCCTTCTTACTAAGCGTTACTACCCCTGTGTTGTCCGCTTTGCCAACGACAGAAGTAAGAGAAATATTTGCCGAGCCATTCTTTGTTGTTATGACAAGTGTGTCACTGTATCTTCCAGCGCCAAGTCCTGACACAGGCCTGACTGATACGGATGTAGTCTGTCCTGCTGTTATCTGGTCTGCAGGATATGATATTATCTGGAAATTATTTCCACTCTTCAGTTTTACCTGTATGTCAGTCAAATTCGACTCACCGCTGTTTGCCAGATCTATACGCTCGGTGTCAGCTTCCACATATCCGTATACCAGATCATTCCATGCAATGGAATCTGCCCTGCATGAAAGTTTGCCCGGTTCAAGCACCTTTACTGTACATTCCGCCTTGACATTCGAGCCATCCTTAGACATTGCTGTGATTTTGACTTTTCCGGCACCAAGGGCTGTGATCTTGCCGTTCTGTACGGATACCTTAGCCCTGTCTGAACTTGACCACACAAGTGATGCATCTTTTGCATCAGCAGGTGTGACCGTTGCCTTGATCTCGTCACTGTCACCCACATTAAGTGTTATGTATGTCTTGTCAAATGAGATTCCCGTAACCTTTACGGCTGGTGTCTCTGACGGAGCCTCTGTGTTTTTCTCAGTCGTTGAACCCGTTGTTGATCCGGTTGAGCCAGTTGAGCCGGTTGAAGGATCCTTCGTGTCGTCCTCAGTTGTCGTGCCTCCACCGGATTCACCGCTTATTGTTCTGAGCTCTGACGACACCTCGCTCTTAGGAACTACCTTCTGTGCTGCCTTCTCCTCATCTGTTCCGCTGTTCTTCACATACAGATAAAGTCCGGCTGCTGCACCCACAAGGCCTGCATTATAGTCCAGCGCAACCTCGTTCTGGTTATAATCTTCTGAGCTATCTACATAGGATGTACTCGAACCCGCCGGGCCGCCAACCAAAGCACCGACAAGTACATGTGCCTGCTTTGTATATGCATTTCCAGTTACAGAACCCTGATATCCGCTTGAGGCTCTGTGATGAGGGTACTTTGATGAATACTTGTTGTAACCTACAACGAAACACTTTGAACCAGCATTGTTGCCAAGTATGTACTTCATCTGACCATTTGCCCATGATGAATAATCAGTCTTTCCATATATCGTGTCATACATGAGACCTGTCATCTGATGAGCAGTGTTATATCTCGCTGATCCCCAGCTGTCTATCAGGCAGAAGTTGTTATCTCCTGACTGTGTCTTGCTTGCTATAAGTCCTGACTGGTTCTCCACGAACACACTCTTCTTTGATGAATTAGGACTGTAGAGCAGAGCCGCCTGAGCCACGTTATTCCAGCAAAGAGCCCAGTTAGGATTTGTTCTGCCACCATATACATTATTGTATTTTGTTGCATATGCTGATTTACCTGTAGCCTTGTACAGAAGAGCCGCCGCAAGGGCATAGTCATCTTCCCATGAATCTGAGTCATAGAAACCTGATGCCGGACCCGAGCTGTTCTTCTTAGCCTTAGTATCCGCATATGTGAAAAGCTTCTCCGCATAGGAAAGCGCTTTCTTATCCTTGTAATTTATATAATATGTCGCAAGTGCCGCCGCTGTCTCTGAAACGATATCTGTACACGTATCCGAATCAGATGTGAATGTTGCCTGTCCACTTCTAGATGACTGCTTTTCCGGAGCTCCCCAGTATCCATGATCTACATTTCCATCACCGACCTGGTAACAGAAAGCCTGAACCGAGCCATCACTTCCAAGGACTGTGCATTTCTCGAAATAATCAACGAATCTGTCCATGATCCTCTTGTAGTGTGCCTCTGTAGCAGTATCCGCAAATGCCTCAGCAAACTCCATGTGTGCAAGTCCTAGGACCGTAGCCGAATATGCCTGTGGCAGACCAAACTTGGCATGATCTCCCGCATCATGGTATCCACCGCTGACATCCACAGTCTTTCCATTATATGTTGTTTTTGCATCCTCAGTATGGCAGTTTGATCTCCAAGAGAACTCACTCTTTGCAGATACATCACTTCCGCACATATTCGCATCATAAAGATACAGTGACTCCTGAAGAAGCTTTGCATAATTGTACTCAACATCCGTATTGATCTCACCTGTGTTGTCCCCGACTCCGCCAGATGATGATGAAAGCGAACCGATAAATGAGTCAAATGCACCTGACTGTGAGCTGTAGTACACCTTGACACCTGTTATAGACACACCGTTTGCCGTACCTGTGTAGCCAAGCTTTGAATATCTCACGCTCGAACCGGCATTTACTGCACCTGACTTCTTGGATGTGTTTGGATATATGTACAGCTTTCCATCACTGAATACACCCTTGAGAGCTGACCAGCTGCTGTAATCCTTAACTGCAGTTACCGAACCATTCACATCAGCTACCGCTATCCAGTCAGCTATGTATGAATTGCTCTTGTTATTTATCGTTATCTCTGTCTCGTAGTAGCCATCTCCCTTGGCTGTTCCATCTCCATCGGCAAGGCTTGCAGTTACGCTTGAACTTGTGTTTCCAATTGAATCAAGATCTGCACTGCCTGATCCGCTGTCGCCTGATCCGCCAGACTCCCCTGATGAGCCACCCGAGGTGCTCTTTGTTCCTGAGAGAACCGCTGACACGATCCTGAACTTGATCGTGCTGTTTTCCTGAAGATTGGCAACCTGTATACCAAATGCCACCTTCTCCGTGCTGGTTGTGCTGATAGATGCCAGATCAAGTACGGCCTCAAACTGACCGGTCTTGGACAGATCGATCCACGTGTCATTATTTGACCATGAAGATCCATATGATGCAAATGGCATAACTCCCGCATTCTGTTCACTTGCAGCGGTAAATGTGTCAACCGCATATGTGATCTTGAGCGTCTTGTATCCCGCATCCGCAATAGCCTTCATGGATGCCAGATCTGATGAAGGCGAAAATCTGATCTCAGCCTTTCCATAATCACTCCACTCATCTGTTGCCGCAGTCACCGTCTTCCAGCCGGTGTCCGGTTTCAGATCCTTTGTGATAGTCTCTGCCTTAGCTGTGATCTCCGGCCAGGTTATACTGCCGATGATCATACATAAGGTGAGAACATACGCCAGGATCCTGCTCCCTGCTTTCTTTCTCATTTTACTTTTCCTCCTTTTACTTCCTTTTTCCTCCTAAAAAATACCCTATTATTAAAAATATAGCACAGAAAACACCTTCATGCGAACAAATAACCCGTCATTATTTATCCGCATAATTACTAATGTTTTCTGTGCTATTTTACCAATTGACTATCTGCAATTATTTTTTTTGCTGCATCTATGTCGTTTGACATCTGATTCTTTAGTTCCTCAATACCTGCAAATTTCTTCTCGCCGCGAATCTTCTGTATAAGCTCAACTTTTATGATGTTGCCATATATATCCCTGTCAAAATCAAATATATTGGTCTCTATGGTTATATTGCCATTATCATTCACCGTAGGATTATCACCTATGTTGGTGATTCCCATATACATCCTGAATGGATCCTCGTGACCTGCATGTTCGCCTTTTACGATCTTTATCCTGGATGCATACACCCCCGCTGGCGGATATAGCTTATGATCCTGCGGCAGCATATTTGCAGTTGGGATTCCGATAGTTCTCCCAAGCTGTTTTCCTGACACGACCTCACCGGTCATGCTGTACGGTCTTCCCAGCATCGGTATTACCGCTCTCACGTCGCCCTCGGATATATTCCTTCTTATGACTGTGGAACTCACCACCTCGTCATCCTGCTCCAGCTTGTCTATGACTATGACCTTATAACCATACTCCTCAGCATGACTCTTCAAGGTCCCCACATCACCTTTTCTGTCTCTGCCGAATCTATAGTCACTTCCAACCACCACATATCCGGCTCTCATCATACCCACCAGTATATTCCTGATAAAAGCCTCTGGCTCTGTTGCAGCAAATGCATCATCAAACGGATATTCGACCAGAACGTCAACACCAGTATCAGCTACCACCTGTGCCTTCTCGTCAGATGTGTATATGGTCTTCATATTACTTACATCAAACACATGGTTCTCCCTCATGTCAAATGTGAACACGACACCCATATATCCCTGTCTCTGAAGCTTTAACACCTGCTCTATCAAAAGCATATGTCCCTGATGGATTCCGTCAAACTTCCCCAGGGCAACCGCAGTGCACTCTGTGCTATTTAGTTGTATCTTCTTTGTATCCTTTATATGAATCATAACTGTCTGTCCTAAATTACATAAAATATATATTTATAAACTGGATCATCTGAGATGCCTGTCTGATCTGTCACATTATCAGACCGCATATATTCGCCTTAATTACTCACCGGGAACATCTTAAATGGCACATACTGCCTCTTCTCATCGCTGTATTCATACAGTGCTGCAAATCTCCCAATTTCATCGTACACCTTGACATATGTGTCCTTATATATCTGATTTTCCACAAATGAATCCACAGAGAGTTTATTGCCATTTGCAAGAAGTTTCTCACCCTTTGCTGATATATGGAGTTCTGGAATATCCGGCATAAGCTTGTCTGTTGTGAGCACATGCTGCATGAGGGTTCCGTCATCCCTAGCCATCTCCACGGCATCAAGTGTCAGACTCTCTTCTATAGTAAAGCCCTTCACCTCGGTTCTGACAAGCTTCTCCATCACAGCACCACAGCCAAGCTTTTCTCCTATATCCCTGCACAGGCTTCTGATGTATGTTCCCTTGGAACAGCTCACATCAAATGTCACTCTCGGAAGTTCCACAGAATGTATATTTATGCTGTGTATCATGACCGGTCTCGGCTCTCTCTCAATAACCTGTCCGGCTCTCGCCAGTTCATAGAGCTTCTTACCATTTACCTTGATGGCTGAATACATAGGCGGAATCTGCATGTAATCACCGACAAAACTCATCACCGCAGCCCTGACTGTCTGTTCATCAGGATATACATCAGTCACGTCTGTCATGATTCCTGTCACATCCTCGGTGTCGCTGGTCTTTCCGAGAAGCATGGTACATGTGTATGTCTTGTTCTTCTCAGTGAGCAGGTCGCACATCTTCGTAGCACTTCCCAGACACACAAGAAGAACTCCCTCCGCCATGGGATCGAGAGTTCCGGTATGACCTATCTTTTTCTGTTTTAGTATACCACGGAGCTTTGCCACCACATCAAATGATGTGAAGCCCTGCTCCTTATATATATTGATAAATCCATCTATCATAAATGTTCCAAATCCAATCCAAACTCTTTTTCAGCAGTCCGCTGTATCAACACCGGTTCCAGATCACATCTTTTCTGCAATCTATCAGCCGAGCTGTTTTTCTATATCTGCCACGATCTCAGCTACGATTTTGTCCGGATCACCTGACATGTTGCAGCCTGCAGCCTTTATATGTCCTCCGCCGCCGTGGCTGCACGCGATCTCGCTCACATTCACAATATCATTTGCCCGGAGGGATATCTTGTAGTTATCCTCTCCCGCCTGATACATGAAAAATGCAACCTCAGTACCTGATGTCAGTCTGAGCTGATCCACTATTCCATCCGTGTCCATCTTGCTGGCACCAAATCTGTCAAAGTCCTCCTTTGTCAGAAGAGTGTGGGTTATCCTGCCATTTGCAAACTGCTTCATATTGAGAAGAGCATAGCCCAAAAGCTTATTCTGTATGAGCGTCTTCTTGTAGAAGGTCTCATCTATGACAAAGCTTGGTCTTGCCCCCTTCTCTATAAGGATTCCCGCTATAGTCATGGCTGACCTTGTAGTATTGCTGTGCTTGAATACTCCCGTGTCATGGACTATTCCGGTATACAGACACTCTGCACACTTCTGATTGATCTTATCATCGTCAAGAAGCTTGAATATGGCTTCCGCAGCGGAGCACGCATCACTTTCCACATAGCATACATCTCCAAAACCCTTATTGGACACATGGTGGTCTATACACAAGGTTCTCTTTGCAGTCTCATAATATCTGGCAAATGGTGTAAATCTGTCCATATCTCCGCAGTCAAGCGACATAAAAAGATCATAGACCTCATCATCCGCCTCATGCTTCACCTTGTCAGCACCGCCCATGAACATGAACACATCGGAGAATTCCTGAAGATATACCTGAACCCTCTTGTCAGGGTAATTGCTTGTAATATAGTTATACATTCCAAGTGTAGAACCTATGCAGTCACCATCAGGATTGATATGACCTGTTATGGCTATGCTGTCTGCGTTCTCTATCTCCCTTATAAGATCGTTCATGATATACCTCCTTTTTTATTCTCATATTTAATCCCAGTCAGTCTTGAACATCAGCTCATTATAAGCCGCATTTGGCAAAAGTTGATGATGTATGTCAAGTTTTCATAGAAAACCTGCCACACACTCCTACTCTTCGGACTCTTCTTCGCTCTCTGCATTCTCATCTGCTGTTTCTTCAGCATTTCCATGCTTTCCAAGAGCCTCATCGATCTTGTGAGACATGTTGACACCATACTCTATAGACTGGTCCATGATAAATGTTATCTCAGGAGTATTTCGAAGGTTCACTGAATGTGCAAGCTCCCTTCTGATATAACCCATGGCACTGTTCAGTCCCGCAAATGTGGCGTCCACAGCATCCTGATCTCCCAGAACACTGATATATGCCTTACAGAATTTGAGATCAGGTGTGACAACCACATCGACAACCGAAGTCATAGGTGATATTCTCGGATCCTTGATCTCGCGGCTGATGATCCTGCTGAGTTCTCTCTGGACCTCACCGTTGATCCTGTTATTTTTTACACTGTTTTTTCTCATATCTATCTACTTTCCAGGCACCTATGGCTGCGGCATATGTTTTTCATATACCACCGCCATTCTCATGCCTTTATCTGAATCACTTTCTAGGCACCTCTACCATCTCGTATGCCTCTATCTGATCTTCCTCTGCAACGTCCTGGAAGTTCTCGAATACCATACCACACTCAAAGCCTGACTTAACTTCCTTGACATCATCCTTGAATCTCTTGAGTGACGCAAGCTTTCCTTCAAATATAAGATTGCCCTCTCTGGTAATCCTTACGCTGCAGTTTCTGTTGATTGTTCCGTCTAACACATATGAACCGGCAATGACACCGATACCAGAAGCCTTGTATGTCTGTCTGATCTCTGCGTGTCCGATGACCTTCTCCTCATATATAGGATCAAGCATACCCTTCATCGCTGAATCAATATCCTCTATTGCATTGTAGATGACTCTGTACAGACGAACATCTACGCCCTCGCTGTCAGCCATATCTTTTGCTCTCGCATCCGGTCTGATGTTGAAACCGATTACGATGGCATTTGATGCTGATGCAAGAATTATATCTGACTCGTTGATAGCACCTACACCTGCATGTATGCACTTGATAACGACCTCGTCATTTGAGAGCTTTAAGAGACTCTGCTTAACGGCCTCAACTGAACCCTGTACATCTGCCTTGATGATGATCTTGAGCTCCTTGAGGTTGCCGGCCTGGATCTGGCTGTACAGATCGTCAAGTGACATTCTCTGCTTTGTATCTGCAAGAAGCTTCTCCTTACCCTGTGAGATATATGTCTCTGATATGGTTCTTGCTTCCTTCTCATTGTCAACTGCCATGAATATCTCACCTGCATCAGGAACTGTGTTGAGACCCTGGATCTGTACAGGTGTTGATGGAAGAGCCTCTGTAACTCTCTCACCTCTTGAGTTGGTCATGGCACGCACCTTACCGTGTGATGCTCCTACAGCAATGTAATCTCCAACATGGAGTGTTCCCTTCTGTACAAGCATTGTTGCAACAGGTCCGCGTCCCTTGTCAAGCTCAGCCTCGATGACGATACCTCTTGCCTTTCTGTTAGGATTTGCCTTGAGTTCAAGCACATCCGCTGTGAGAAGTATCATCTCAAGGAGATTGTCGATACCTTCCTTAGTATGTGCAGATACAGGACAGAATATTGTTGAACCGCCCCAATCCTCTGGAATCAGCTCATACTCTGTAAGCTCCTGCTTAACTCGCTCTATATTTGCACTTTCCTTATCAATCTTGTTGATTGCTACTATGATCTCAATTCCTGCAGCCTTTGCATGGTTTATAGCCTCGATAGTCTGTGGCATAACACCATCATCGGCAGCTACAACAAGGATAGCTATGTCTGTACTCTGTGCACCACGCATACGCATTGCTGTGAACGCCTCATGTCCAGGAGTATCAAGGAATGTGATGGTCTGACCATTTACATCTACAACTGATGCACCGATGGCCTGTGTGATTCCACCAGCCTCACCTGATGTTACCTTTGTCTGTCTGATGGCATCAAGGAGTGATGTCTTACCATGATCAACATGACCCATAACGCAGACTACAGGAGGTCTTGAAACCATATCCTTCTCGTCCTCTTCATCCTCCTTAAGGAGCTCCTCGATCACATCTACTTTCTCCTCTTCCTCAGCTATGCAGTTGTACTCAAGTGCGATCTCTGAAGCCTCATCAAATGGAAGCTCTGAGTTCACATTGACCATCTTGCCAGCGAGGAACAGCTTCTTGATAAGTGCTGTTACAGGTGTCTTTACCGCATCGGCCAGCTCCTTGAGTGTAACAACCTCAGGAAGTGTGATGGTTCTGATTGCATCCGGATCCTCCTGCACAGTCTGCTGCTTCTTCTGTGGCTTGTTCTTCACATTCTTGGCAAGTCTGCTGATATCAGCCTCAACTTCCTCAGGTGATCTTCTGTTGCCCTTACGCGGCTTATTCTTATCTCTGTTGTAGTTATCTCTGTTCTGGCTCTTTAAATCTTTGCCTGGCATCTCTTTGGCATCGAAGTCCTTGCGGTCTCTCTTGAATGGTGCTCTCTTCTGAGCTGGGCTGTCATCCTCGTCATCCTTGCCAAATGGCATATTTATACGGTTGCTGAAACGATTTCCACCATCTCTGTTAAAGCTTCTTCCGCCCTGATTTCTGTCGCCACCGTCTCTGTTAAAGCGTCCGCCACCCTGGTTTCTGTCGCCGCCTTCTCTGTTAAAGCGTCCGCCGCCCTGATTTCTGTCGCCACCATCTCTGTTAAAGCGTCCGCCGCCCTGGTTTCTGTCGCCGCTTTCTCTGTTAAAGCGTCCGCCGCCCTGGTTTCTGTCGCCACCATCTCTGTTGAAACGTCCGCCGCCCTGATTTCTGTCGCCGCCATCACGGCTAAATCTTGGTCTGTCTCCGTTCCTTTCATTTCCACCATCACGGCCGCCTCTAGTTCTGTCCCCATTTCTGCCGTCTCCGCCATCGCGGCTAAATCTTGGTCTGTCTCCGCCATTTGCGTTATTCTTATCGCCGCTGAAACGCGCTCTGTCCGTTCCAGCTGGTCTGTCATTGTTAAATCTCACTCTGTTTCCGTTGCCGTTATTCATCTTGCCGCCGTTTCTGTCATCCTTTGCAAATCTTACATGGTTGCCGGCACCTGTTCTTGCCGTACTATCTTCCCTTACAGTATCCGGCTTTGGAGCCTCTGTCTTTGGCTGTTCAACCTTTGGTGCTGCCTTTACAGGTTCAGTAACCTTTGCTGCCGATTTTGGAGTCTCTGCCTTTGGTGCTGTCTTAACCGGTTCCGCCTTTGGTGCTGTCTTTACAGGCTCTGCCTTTGGCTGTTCCTGCTTTCCACCAAACCTGGCTTTTATGATACCAACCATAGAATCGTCCAGATTCGACATGTGACTCTTGATCTCTATTCCCTTTGCTCCAAGGGTATCTATTATATCTTTATTTGAAATGTTTAACTGTTTTGATAATTCGTGTACTCTGATTTTTGCCAAATGTTACACCTCCATATTTTCATTTACACTCATGCATTTGATTATCTGATTCCCGAATCCCTCATCCAGTATCGCTATGGATGTTCTCATCTCATTGCCGCTGTACTTACCAAGTTCATCTTTCGTACCGTACTCGTAGTAAGGAATCCCATAATAATTACACTTCTGATCGAATAGTTTCTTCGTGTTGTCAGATGCATCTTTCGCAACTATCACGACATATGCGCTCCGACTCTTAACTGCTCGTTCCACCGAGAAATTGCCACTGCAAAGTCTCCTCGCTCTCGCACATAAAGAAATCATCGAGTATATTTTATTGTTCTTCAATATCACGCAGCTCCTTGTCTAATTGTTCGTAAACCTCAGCAGGTATGCTCACTTTGAAAGATCTCTCAAGGGCTTTGCTGCTCACAGCCTTTTTCAGACACTCTGACTTTCTGCAGATATAAGCGCCTCTTCCACTCTGTTTTCCGGTGGCATCCACTGTAAAATCTCCGTCACTGCTCCGGACTATTCTGATCAGCTCGCTCTTCGGAATCATCTCCCGGCATCCAAGACATTGCCTCAGAGGTATCTTCTTCGCCATCTCATCACTCCCTATTTCTCTTCATGTGCTCCTGCGCACCCGCAGGATGATCCAACAACTCAGCAGTATATTAAAAGTGTAAATGATTACTCTGCGTCGTCTGTGTTATCTGTTTCATCTATGTCAACTGAAGCGGTCTCGTCATCTGACTCGCTCACTTCATCATAATATTCCCCGTTTCCATAAGGATCAAAGTCATTGTCAAACTCATCCTCAGGCTGTTCATCAAAATATCCCATCTCCTCAGCCTTTGAGTGACTCTTTATATCAATCTTGTAGCCTGTAAGTTTAGCTGCAAGTCTGGCATTCTGTCCCTTTTTACCGATGGCAAGTGAGAGCTGTGTGTCAGGGACAACGACAAATGCACTCTTCTCATCAAGGTCAACAGACACATCCTCAACATCTGATGGGCTGAGTGCGTTGTAGATAAACTCGGCAGGATTCTCGCTCCATGGAATGATATCTATCTTCTCACCGTTCAGATCTGCAACAACTGCATTTACTCTGTCACCATTTATACCGACACACGCACCTACAGCATCGACATTCTCATCATTTGACCATACAGCGATCTTTGATCTTGAACCAGCCTCTCTACAGAAGCTCTTGATCTCAACTGTTCCATCGGCAATCTCTGTAACTTCCTTCTCAAAGAGTCTCTTTACAAGCTCAGGATGTGTTCTTGACACTGTTATCTTTGGTCCCCTGTTTGTCTTCTTTACCTCAGTGACATAGAGCTTAATCCTGTCGCCTCTCTCGTACTTCTCGCCCTCGATCATCTCTGATGGCTTAAGGAGCGCCTCTGTCTTGTCATCGAGGCTTACATTCACACTGTCTCCGACCTGTCTCTGAACAACTCCTGTGACAACGTCTCTCTCCTTCATATGGAAATGGTCATATATAGCAGCTCTCTCGTTCTCATTGATAGCCTGGACAATGACGTTTCTCGCACGCTGTGCAGCAATTCTTCCAAAATTCTTTGTGGTGATCTCAACGTTTACTGTATCACCAATCTCATAGTGACGGCTGATCATCTTTGCCTGCTCAAGTGATATCTGGCATGCAGGATTCTCAACTTCCTCAACAACCTCTTTGGCAGCATATACATGACACTCACCGGTCTCTCTGTCAAGTGATACTGTTATATTCTCATCTGTATCAAAATCCTTCTTGCAGGCTGTCTTCAGCGATCTCTCTATCGCCTCAAGGAGTACATCTTTGCTTATGTTCCTCTCCTTCTCCAATTGGTTTAATGCTTCAATGATCTCTGACACCTTTTTATCCTCCTATTCTAATTCTAATATACAAATGCAAGTCGTATCATAGAAATATCTTTTCTTGATACCACGATCTCTGTCTCATCTTCAAACTCTATAGTAACTGTATCGGCATCATAAGCCTTGAGGATTCCCTCAAATTCTTTAGCTCCGTTCACCTTTGCAAATGTCTTTATCTCCACAAGCTTGCCAATACTTCTTTTGAAATCATTCTCTTTCTTGAGTGGCCTTGTGAGTCCCGGAGAGCTGACTTCCAGTATATAGGCATCGTCTATATAATCATCCTTGTCAAGCAGGTCTCCCAGTGCTCTGTTCACTATCTCGCAGTCATTTATCGTGATGCCGCCTTCCTTATCTGCGTACACCCTCAGGTAATAATCACTGCCTTCCTTAACGTATTCAACGTCCACAAGTTCCAAGTTGTTGGCCTCTATGATAGGAGTTACCAGTTCAACCGTCTTCGCTTCAATATCCGCTCTCTTCGTAATATGACCACCTTTCCTATAACAATAATTAAGAGTGGACCGAAGCCCACTCTCATGCTCATACTATAACAATCGTGTTTATTGTATCATAATTATCAGATAATTCAAGTGCAAATATCCACAAATATGCACCTGCATGCCTGTTTTTTATTGTAAAATCGTGATAAACGACAGATACCCATGGTTATTGTGAATTTCTTCTGGCCGCATCCTCACGATAATATTTGTCAAGAACCTTGTTTGCCTTCTTGTCATCAAGGACACATTTATTGGAAAGCGCCACCTTGACAAGCTCGTCAAGAGCTTCCTCACGTAGTGCGGGACTCTTAATATTCACATTCGCAAGCTCTGTGTACGCTCCCATCTTTCTTGTGAGCACATCGTACTCCTCCGGTATCATCCTGTCGATCATGTTCCTGATCTGTTTTGATACAGCCTGGCTGTTCCCTCCAGTGGTGACTCCTACTACCAGATCACCTCTGACAATGACGCCCGGAAACAGGAAACTGCTGAGTTCCCTGTTGTCAGCCACATTCACCATAATGCCCTGGGCCTTACAATAGTTACCTATCTTGTCATTGATATCTGCCCTTCTTGTGGCTGCAACCACTATATCCGCATTCTGCAGTATGTCCAGCGCAACATTGCTCTCATGTACGTTTATACCCTTGATCGCCTTTATCTCGTCACACACTTTAGGTGCTATAACTGCAATCTTCGCCCCAAAATAGAGAAGCGAATTTATCTTTCTGAGTGCAGCCTTACCTCCCCCTACAACTATAACTTTCTTTCCCTCAAGATTGATGTACATTGGAAAGTATGCCATATCCTATCCGTCTCCTTCCGAATATAAATAAATTATCTGCATATATTTTACTGATGTAACTGCCGTAATCCGGTCTGTAATCTGTATTTTTCCGGCAGCTACGAATAGAATTATAAATGAGGAATTTGAAAATGGCAATTACAAATAACGTTGGTTCACTAAAAATTCAAATTACTAACAACAATTTCTTTCCTGTACAAGGCGCATCCGTGTACATAAGCCCCACCGGCGTCCCAGATGCTGTATCTGGAGAATTTGTGACAGACGACAATGGGATCGCTATTGACGATCAGCTTCCTGCTCCAAGTCGTGAGTACAGCATGGAACCCGGAGACAATCAGCCATATTCTGAATACAACGTTCTCGTAACCGCTCCGGGATACAACGACCACTTCATATCTGGCGTGCAGATCTTCCCCGGAGAGAACGGAATCCAGAACATTGAACTGACCCCCGAAGACGGCAGTAGTGTAAATCCAATTGTTTTGGACGCTCATACACTGTGGGAACAATATCCTCCAAAAATTGCCGAGGACATGATAAAACCTGTGACACCATCCGGCGGCATCGTTCTAAGCCGTGTGGTCATACCTGAGACCATAGTAGTCCACGATGGTGCCCCGTCAGACTCCACCGCTTCCGACTACTATGTGCCATACAAGGATTACATCAAAAATGTAGCCTGCAACGAAATATATTCAACTTGGCCGGATGCCGCAATCCGTGCAAATGTTCTGGCAATCCAATCATTTACCCTGAACAGGGTCTACACGGAATGGTACAGGGGAAAGGGATATGACTTCACCGTCACCAGCAATACAGCATTTGACCAGAAATGGGTGTACGGCGCCACCATATTTGAGAATGTATCGCAGATCGTGGATGAGATGTTCGCCAGCTACCTGTCAAAGCCCAATGTATCCCAACCGCTGTTCACCCAGTACTGCGACGGACGTCGTGTGTCATGCCCCGGTTGGATGACGCAGTGGGGTTCTAAATCCTTAGCCGACGACGGGCTCACCGCCATCCAGATTCTCAGGTATTACTACGGCGATACCATATATATCAACTCATCTGAGACCATCGCCGGAATACCTTCATCCTATCCGGGCTACGATCTGACCATAGGCGCAAGCGGAGACAAGGTATCACAGCTCCAGCGCCAGCTCGCCCGCATAGCACTGAATTACCCTGCCATCGGCACAGTGACCGTTGATGGCATCTACGGTCAGAACACAGCGGATGCGGTAAAGAAATTTCAGCAGATCTTCAACCTCCCTGCCACTGGAGTCACAGACTATAAGACATGGTATAAGATCTCGCAGATCTATGTGGGCGTAACCAAGATTGCGGAGCACGTGTGACCTCTAACAATGGGGTCAGGCACCTTTTACATGGATTTTACATTTGATTGCAAAAAAAAGCTGAAAATCAAAATGATTTTCAGCTTTCAGCAGTTCGTAGGGGAATCGAACCCCTGTTTTCGCCGTGAGAGGGCGACGTCTTAGCCGCTTGACCAACGAACCATAGTCTTATTATTAAATTGTAGAACCTTGAGGTTCTTAGCAGTTCGTAGGGGAATCGAACCCCTGTTTTCGCCGTGAGAGGGCGACGTCTTAGCCGCTTGACCAACGAACCATATGTGCTTGTATCCTACCGCTTCGCTTGCGACCTGTTTAATATAACAGAAACGAAAGCAGAATGCAAGCACTTTTTTTATAAAATTGCAATGTTTTTTCAGATTATTGATTTAATTCGTACTGATGATCTACATAAAGTCAAACAGCGACAGCTGATTAGTCTCCGGCATTCCATCAAGGATTCCGAGTTCACTCATCTTCTCTATCGTGCCCTTTCCTATCTTGGCACGCTCATTGATCTCCTCCTTTGAGAGGAATGGTCCTTTCTGGGCAGCGTCATAGAGCTGCTGGGCAGCCTTCTCTCCCATTCCTTCTATAGATGCAAATGAAGGCATGATCTTTCCATCTACGATCTGGAATCTGTCCGCTTTTGCCTTGTATATATCGATAGGAACGAAATCATAGCCTCTGGCATACATCTCAAGCACTATCTTCAGATCCTTGAGCTTGCCTTCATCCTTGGCTGATCGCTTGCTCTTATCCACCTTGCTGATCTCATTTATGAAATACAGCACTCGCTCCTTGCCAAAACACATCATCTCATAGCTGAAATCATCAGCCCTGATACTGAAAAATGCCGTATAGTATTCAAGCGGATAATTGACCTTGAACCATGCAATTCTCCACGCCATCATGACATACGCCGCAGCATGTGCCTTCGGGAACATGTACTTGATCTTCTGGCATGACCACACGTACCAGTCCGGTACTCCATGGGCAGCCATCTCCGCCTTCCAGTCATCCCATTTGTCGCATTTGCCCTTGGCTACTATTCCCTTACGAACCTTCTCCATGATATTGAATGCAAGTCCTGCGTCAAGTCCCATATGGATCAGATATACCATGATATCATCACGGCAGCAGATGGCCGTAGATATAGTACACTTTCCCGACTTGATGAGCTCCTGAGCGTTGCCCAGCCATACATCGGTTCCGTGTGCAAGTCCCGCTATTCGCACAAGATCTGAGAAACATGTAGGCTTGGCATCTATAAGCATCTGCATAGCAAAATCAGTTCCGAACTCAGGCACACCCAGACTTCCAAGTGGTATACCATTTATGTCCTCCGGAGTGATACCCAGAGATTTGGTGCTGTGGAAAAGTTCCATGACATCCTTGTCATCCAGCCTGATCTTTGTGGCGTCAAGTCCTGTCAGATCCTCCAGACGCCTTATCATGGTCGGATCATCATGTCCCAGGATATCGAGCTTCAACAGGTTATGATCGATGGAGTGGTACTCGAAATGTGACGTGATGATATCACTGTTCACATCATTTGCCGGATGCTGTATCGGCGTAAATGAATATATCTCCTCATGCCTCGGAAGAACTATCATACCGCCCGGATGCTGTCCCGTGGTTCTCCTGACACCCGTACAGCCAAGTGCCAGTCGCTCCATCTCGCAGCGCCTCTTGGTAACGACTGCATTTTCCTCCGCATACTTCTTGATCTCCTTCTCACTCATTCCGGACGCTTTGGCCTCTTCCTCAAGTTTCTCCTTTGCGTGATCCTTGAAGTAATTGTACACATAGCCAAATGCTGTCTTCTCAGCCACACCGCCGACGGTTCCAGCCTTGAATGCCTTGCCCTTACCAAACAAAACTTCAGTATATGCATGAGCCTTTGACTGATATTCACCCGAGAAGTTTAGATCGATATCAGGCTCCTTGTCTCCGTTGAATCCCAAGAAGGTCTCGAACGGAATGTCATGTCCCTCCTTTATAAGCGGGGTTCCGCACTTCGGACAATCGCGATCCGGCATATCACATCCACTCATTCCTGAGTACGACTTTACCAGCTCAGAGTCAAAGTCCACAAAATGGCACTTTGGACAAATGTAATGTGCCGACAGCGGATTTACTTCCGTGATACCAGCCATAGTCGCCACAAATGACGAACCTACCGAACCTCTTGAGCCAACGAGATAACCGTGGTCATTTGAATCCCACACAAGCTTCTGTGCGATGATGTACATAACCGCAAATCCATTTGATATGATGGAATGAAGCTCCCTGTCCAATCTCTCCTGAACCTGAGGTGGAAGATCCGGTCCATATATCTCATGTGCCTTCGTGTAACATATATCAGTCAGCGTCTGATCAGAATTCTCGATGATAGGCGGTGCCTTGTCCGGTCTGACAGGCTCTATCCTCTCTATCATATCAGCGATCAGATTTGTATTGGTGATGACCACTTCCTTGGCCTTGTCACTTCCAAGATACTGAAATTCCGCCAGCATCTCCTCTGTGGTTCTGAAATACAGAGGCGGCTGCATGTCAGCGTCATCAAATCCCTTGCTCTTCATGATTATTGCTCTGTATATGTAATCCTCAGGATTGAGGAAATGCACATCACACGTAGCTACAACAGGTTTGTTGAACATCTCACCGAGCTCAACGATCCTCTTGTTGTATCCGATCAGATCATCCATGGTCTTTGGATCTTTTGCATCCCTTGTCATGAACTCATTGTTGCCAAGCGGCTGTATCTCCAGATAGTCAAACCAGTTTACAAGTCTCACTATCTCCTCATCCGGGGCATCGTCAACAATAGCACGAAACAGTTCCCCAGCTTCACAGGCGGAACCTATGAGCAGTCCCTCACGGTATTTGTTTATGAGACTCATCGGCATTCTAGGTCTTCTTGCAAAATACGTCAGATGGGACTCAGATATAAGTCTGTACAGATTAACCCTGCCTATCTCATTCTTTGCAAGTATGATACCATGGTACGTTCGGGCTTTCTTGATGGCATCCGGAGATGTACTACCCAATACATTTAGATCGTCCATGGTCTTAACACCCTTATCCTTCATCATATCCATAAGCTTGAAAAATACTTTTGATGTAGCCTCCGCATCATCTATGGCTCTATGGTGATGCGCATTTACAATCTTCAACTCTTTACATACTCTGTCCAGGGTAAATTTACCAAGCTCCGGGAGCAGGATATGACTGAGTGTCATGGTGTCGAGCACCGTGTTGTCAAACTTAAGTCCCAGCTCCTCAGCATTTTTTCTGACAAATCCCGTATCAAACGACGCATTATGTGCGACCACTATGTCGTCTCCGCAGAATTCCACAAACTTTGGAACAATGACATCAGACATAGGAGCATCCTTGACCATGTCGTCGTTGATCGATGTAAGCTGCTCTATCTGGTATGGGATCGGCACGCCCGGATTAATGAACTCAGAGAAGGTATCAATCACCTCTCCATCCTTCACCTTGACTGCTCCGATCTCTATGATCTTGTTGTGCTTCTTGGAAAGTCCGGTCGTCTCGATATCAAATACGACGTACTCCGAATCAATATTCTGGTTTCTGGAATTCTTTACGAGATCCTTGAGATCGTCTACAAAATATCCCTCCACACCATAGATGATCTTGAAATCCTTTCTGAGTCCCTTGGTGTGGTTTGCTATAGGGAAAGCCTGTACAACACCGTGATCCGTGATGGCTATAGCAGGGTGTCCCCAGTCGCTGGCTCGCTTCACTATAGTCTCTATGTCAACCACACTGTCCATCTCACTCATCTTGGTATGCATGTGAAGCTCAACACGTTTTTCAGGATATGTATCCATTCTTGGCACCCGGAAATCCTGTATGTGTTTCATGCCAAGCACTCTGCATATCATGACTTCCTTGGCATACGAGTCAAATTCTGCAAGTCCCTTCATCCTGTAGAACTGCCCTTTCTGTATCTCCTCACGGTACACTTCCATATCCTCAGGGCTGCAGAACATCTTGAAACCGATAGTGTCAGTAAAATCCGTTATGTATCCGGTCAATATGATCTTGCCGTTTCTCAGTTCTCTCTCCTCAGTATTCATGATCTGTCCGTGGATGACTACCTCTCCGATACCATCATTTATACTGGATATCTCAAGAAGTTGTCCCTCCACATCTCTTCCGATGAACACATCAGGATCATCCGAATACCTGCGTCTTCTGCCAAATTTCTCCTTTTCTCCACCAGACTTCTGTCCGGAATCTCCCCCGGAAGATACTGGCTGAGTCTTTGTATCCTCGCTCTTTTTTCCATCATCAGGCTTGCTGCCCTTTTCAGAAACTCCGAGCTTATCCTTGTCTACAGCCTTTCCATCGACGATTATATCCCCATGGTCTCTCAGATTGCTGAGTATGGCTTCTATCTTCTGCTGCTCCACAAGTGCACTTGCCTTTCTCAGCTTCTCTTTATCCGCTTCACTATACTCAAATGCCACGTTCACAGAAAGGTCGAATCTATCCTGGAACATATCCTCCATATAACTCTTGATCTTATCTGCATGAATCCTGGCTATCTTGCTGTCCTCTATGGCGATGGTTATGGCGTCCCCGTCGCAGTACCAGTCGCCCACAGACTTTGCGATCAGCCTGTAACCGACATTGCTGAACGATCTTATATCATACAGTATACTATCCTCATATGCCTTTACTATGGCATCAAGATTGTACTGCGTAGACAGCGTATAGTGCTCCTTTATATTTACCGTATATCTCCTGCTGCTCTGGAGATATTTCTTTACACACTCCTCCGCCTTCTCTATGTTAGGCCTGCTGATTATGTGCCTCGATCTTATATCTATCTGAAGAACGCTCTTCTTATCATATATAGTTATCTTGGTGACATATACCTCAGTGAAAAGTCCGGCAAGCTCCTTTGTCATCTCCACCCCCGGAAAGACCTTCATGAAAAGCTCTGCCTGCTCCGCATCTTCATCAGCGTTGCTGGAAGCCGGAGTCTCCACAGGCTTCACCGGCTCAGAAGATATTTCAGACTCTCGGCTTTCTCCTACTGTCACATTCTGCGCAGCACCATCTCCCATGTCACCTGCAACATTTTCTTCAGGATCTCTTTTTCCCTCATAAGTATAAGGCGCACTCTCATGCTGCATATCCGCGTTCACCTGCTCCTCATACACCTGGCTCTCGTACATCTGCTGCTCCGCCATTTGAGCTTCATAATCCATCTGGGCCTGCATCTGGTCTGCGTATATCTGATCTATATTTTCCTGTTCCCAAATACGATCTTCGTTGTTCAATCTCTACTCACTCCAATTGTCTAATTCCCGCTTCAACGCTGGTATAAATTCATCCTCGCTCAATCTTCCAACTATCTCGCCCTTCTTTATGAGAAGACCACAGCCCTTGCCTCCTGCAATTCCAAGGTCAGCCTCTTTTGCCTCGCCCGGGCCATTCACCACACAACCCATGACTGCAACCTTTATGTTGAGATTGTCATAATCTGAGACAAGTTTCTCTACTTTATTTGCAAGGCCAATGAGATCTATCTCCGTTCTTCCACATGTAGGGCATGACACAAGTTCCACTCCGCCTTTTCGAAGTCCAAGAGCCCTTAATATCAGTTTCGCCGACAATATCTCATCCACCGGATCTCCTGTGAGTGACACTCTGATGGTATCTCCAATACCCTCATGGAGAATAATGCCAAGTCCCACCGATGATTTGATATTTCCCCTGGTCACAGTTCCCGACTCAGTTATACCCACATGCAGAGGATAATCAGTCTTATCTGCAATCAGCTCATGGGCTCTCACGCACATCATGACATCAGATGACTTTATACTGATAACTATATTGTGATAGTCCAGATCCTCGATCATCCTCACCTTGTCAAGTGCGCTCTCAACGATTCCCTCCGCTGTGACACCGCCGTATTTCTGTACCAGCTCCTTCTCAAGAGATCCGCTGTTGACACCAACTCTTATAGGTATATCCCTCTTCTTTGCAGCCTCCACAACCTTTGCAAGATTCTGCTGTCCGCCGATATTCCCAGGGTTGATCCTGATCTTATCCACGCCGTTTTCTATGGCTTTTATCGCCAGTCTGTAATCAAAATGTATATCTCCCACAAGAGGTATGTGTATCCTCTTCTTTATCTCCGGCACCGCATCCGCTGCAGCCTCATCGTTGATCGTACATCTGATGATGTCACATCCCGCTTTCTCAAGCTGGAGTATCTGCGAAACCGTGGCTTCCACATCACTCGTCTTCGTATTTGTCATAGACTGTATAAGTATGGGATTGCCCCCGCCTATGACTCTGTCTCCTATTCTTATCTCTCTGGTCTTCATATATATTCATAACGCCAGTACCCACACATGGCACTGGCGCCTTTCCTCCTCTTATAAGCTGCTTCTAACTAAAAAATACATTCTTGATATCGTTAAACAATATGACAACCATAAGTATCATGACAAGCACAAATCCTATGACTGTGACTATATTCTCCTTATCCTTCGGAACCTTTCTCCTCGTTATGAGCTCTATGAGAAGAAACAGGAACCTTCCTCCGTCAAGTCCCGGTATCGGAAGCATATTCATGATTCCAAGGTTTGCCGACAAAAGAACTATATAATTCATCCAGTTGAGCAGAACCGTGAGCACATCAACTTTTGCTGCCTCATTGAAAGTGTCGTTCATGCTCTTCGCAACGCCCACAGGACCTGACACCTGATCTGAGCTGACCTGTCTTGTTACGATCAGCTTGAGACTCAGGAATGTAGCCTTCACCCAGTATCTGACCTCATAAGCTGAATATTTCATGAGCTCACCAAAATTTTCTGGGAGCTTGTAACCTGAGCTTATTATTCCTATCTTGTAGCCTGCACTTGTCTTCACTGGATATACGGTTGTGTCATACACCTCACCATCAGTTCGTTTAAGGGTGAGATCTATAGGTGATCCGTCTCCATATATCTCAAGATATATCTGAAGCTCACGGAAGTTCTTGATACTGCTTCCGCCTATCTTGAGCACCGTATCGCCATCCTGTATTCCGGCCTTGGCAGCAGGGTAATCACCGCCAAATTCCTTGGCTATATCAGCATAGTCGCTCTCCTGTGCAAGTTCATCGCTGTAAACCCTGCCAATAGTTGCAGGATCTGTTCCGCAGAAATGTATTATCACAACAGAGAATATGAATGCGATCACTATATTCATAAATGGACCGGCAAGAACGACCGCCATCCTCGCCCATATGGATTTCTTGTCAAATGAGTTCTCGTCGTTCTCATTCTCCTCCTCATCCTCACTGAGCATCATACAATATCCGCCGAGAGGAATAAGTCTGAGTGAATACTGGGTCTCCTTCTTGTTGAAAGAAAAAAGTTTTGGTCCAAGACCCATCGAGAATTCTTTTACTGTTATATGGTTCATCTTGGCAACTATAAAATGTCCAAGTTCATGGAAAAAAATAATTACACCAAATACAAGTATGATAAGTATTATGTTCAATCTACCACCTGCTTTCTACAAAATCATATACCCACTTCTCCGTGTCAAGTATCTGTGACACGTCAGGGTCAGGGATCGCTGTGTGTGATGCCATACACTCCTCAATGATCTTATATATATCAAGGAATTTAATCTTTCTGTCAAGGAATCTCGCAACTGCACACTCATTTGCCGCATTGAACACTGTAGGCATGGAACCGCCATCTGCTATGGCAGAATAGGCATACTTAAGTCCCTTGAACACATCCATATCCGGCTTTTCTATGAGGATGGAATTCATAGACCAGAAATCCAGTCTGTCTCCTGCAAGGAATCTTCTCTCAGGATAGAACAATGCATACTGGATAGGAAGCTTCATGTCAGGGGTTCCAAGCTGTGCAATGACCGCACCATCCCTGTACTGCACCATGGAATGGATGATACTCTGAGGCTGTACAACGACCTGTATGTTCTCCGGCTCCACGTCAAACAGCCACTTTGCCTCTATAACCTCGAGTCCCTTGTTGACCATTGTCGCAGAATCTATAGTTATCTTTCTTCCCATACTCCAGTTCGGGTGCTTTAAAGCATCCTCCACCCTCACGTGGGAAAGAAATTCAGTATCTTTGCCGCGGAACGGACCACCGGACGCGGTGAGCAGGATCTTCGCCACGTCACCGTGCACATTGCCCTGAAGTGACTGGAATATAGCTGAATGCTCGCTGTCAACCGGAAGTATGGACACGCCTTTTTCCTTTGCCAGAGGCATGATGATATGTCCTGCAGTGACCAGAGTCTCTTTATTTGCAAGGGCTATATCCTTGCCTGCATTTATCGCCGCTATCGTAGGCCTGATTCCTATCATACCCACTATACCTGTAACAACTATGTCTGAAGATCCAAGCTCTGCTATCTCGATAAGTCCTTCCATACCTGAAACTACCTTTATACCTGTATCTGCAAGACTTATACGAAGCCCTCTGGCGTCCTCCTCGCTCCATATACCTATTATCTCCGGATTGAATTCTCTGGCCTGAGCTTCAAGAAGCTTGGTATTTCTTCCGGCAGCAAGTGCCACCACGTTCAGATCATCATTTGCTCTTGCTATATCAAGGGTCTGTGTTCCTATAGATCCCGTGGAACCAATTACCGCTACGTTCTTCATGATTTCCTCCTATAACCGCCGATTGCGGATAAAACACAATAGGCAGTATCCAGTAATTCCACTGAGCACTGCCCATCATCTCTACAACAAATACATCAGCAGATAGTATATTATAGGTGCTGTAAATATTATGCTGTCAAATCGGTCTAATATTCCTCCATGACCTGGAATCAGTTTTCCATAGTCCTTTATATCGTTATTTCTCTTTATGGCAGATGCGGCCAGATCACCGATCACCGCAGGGACTGCCCCCACAGCACCGATAACCGCAAATATAGCCGGTGCATAGTTCATATGCTCCACATAATTGTTGAACAATATTCCAAACACCACACCAAATATGCCGGCGCCAACTATACCTCCTATAAGACCTTCAACACTCTTCTTAGGGCTTAGTACAGGTGCCATCTTGTGCTTTCCGAGTGCCCTTCCAACGAAATACGCACATGTATCATTTATCCATGAACTTACAAATATGAGCAGCACAAGAACCAGTCCATGCTTCATATCCCTGATAAGATATACAAATGAAAGCATAACGCTGACATAGAAAAAGTCCATGAACGACGCCATGATCTGCTTGTCAGTATAAGTTGGAAACGCAAGCACATAAACTGCCAGCATGACAAGCAGATATACAACCATCATGGGTATTATTATATCCATTCTTCCAATATATATAGCCACATAATATACAACTGTGGCTATATAGCATACAAGTCCCGGAGTTTTCCTGTTCACTCCATAGACCCTGAGAAGCTCCATATTGCCTATGAGTGACACAAGTCCCATGAAGCCACATGTAACAATTCCGCCAAAATATAATGTAATGGCCAGTATAACAACAAGAACTGCACCACTTATAACTCTCTGTTTCATAAACTACCCTCCGGATACTTATTTTGCATCTCCGAATCTTCTCTCTCTCTTGTTGTAATATCTCACAGCCTTAACCAAAGAATCCATATCAAAATCAGGCCAGAGCGTATCTGTAAAATAAAACTCCGAATATGCAAGCTGCCATGGAAGGAAATTGGATGTTCTCTCCTCACCGCTTGTTCTTATGAGCAGGTCGGGATCAGGCACTCCTGCTGTATCAAGATATGTGCCAAATACAGACTCGTCAATATTCTCCTCACTGACAACACCTGCCTGTACGTCAGATATAAGTTTCTTTGTGGCTCTGACTATCTCATCACGTCCGCCATAATTGATCGCAATATAGAACTGAAGTCCTGTGTTGCCTGCAGTCTCACGCTCCAGATTTTCCATCTTCTGAACAATATCGTCTGCAAGACCTTCTCTTTTACCAATAAGCCTCACACGCATATTGGCATTGTTTGAACGCTCTATACTGTCAACAAGATATTTCCTGAACAGATTCATGATGCCTGACACTTCCTCCACGGATCTCTTCCAGTTCTCAGTGGAAAAAGCATACACGGTAAGGTACTTTATGCCAAGCTTTTCACAGTTCTCACATATAGCCTCCAGAGCCTTTGCCCCCTCAGCATGGCCATAGTTTCTTGGAAGGAAACGCTTCTTAGCCCACCTGCCATTGCCATCCATGATTACGGCTACATGCTCCGGAATGTTTAATAATTCTCCGTCTATCTCTCTCTTCATACGATCACCGTTAATTAAACCGTAAGGATTTCCTTCGACTTTGCCTCAACAGCTTTGTCAACAAGGCCAACATACTTATCTGTGAGCTTCTGGATCTTCTCTTCACTGTCCTTAAGCTCGTCCTCACTGATGTCTCCGTTCTTCTCCATCTTCTTGATAGAGTCATTTGCATCACGCCTTATATTTCTTATGGCAACCTTTGTTCCCTCGCCCTTTTTCTTGATATCCTTTACGAGCTCTTTTCTTCTGTCCTCTGTGAGCTCAGGGAAATTCAGGATAATATTTCTTCCATCATTGTTCGGTGTGATACCCAGATCAGAATTCATGATAGCCTTCTCAATCTCCTTCACAAGAGATGGCTCCCATGGTGCGATCATAAGAGTTCTTGCCTCTGGAACCGTGATGTTTGCAAGCTGCTGCATAGGTGTTGGAACACCGTAATACTCAACCTTGATCTTGTTGAGGATGTTAGGATTTGCTCTTCCCGCCCTGATGGTAGCATACTCAGCCTCAAGGCTGTCCACTGATTTCTGCATCTTCTCTTCGTACTGTGATAACATTGTTTTCATTCCTCCTGAATATATATTTAATCTCAAAATGTATTTCTTTAATTATGAACATCTGTATATCTGTTTATTCTGCTGTCACATATGTTCCGGTAAATCCGCCTGTGACAGCCTTGACTATACTGTTCTCATCATTAAGGCCAAAAAGCATCATAGGCATCTTGTTCTCCATGGCAAGAACTGCTGATGCAAGATCGATAACCCCGAGCTTGTTATCAACTATATCGCTCATCTTCATAGTGTCATACTTCTTTGCATCAGGGTTGATCTTTGGATCGCTGTCGTATACGCCATCAATGGCTTTTCCTGACAGAATCACATCAGCCTGCACCTCGATGGCCATGAGAACTGTCGCCATATCTGTTGAGAAATATGGATGGCCTATTCCGCCTGCAAAGAACACAACATCTCCCTGTTCCATGTAAGCTATGGCCTTATCCTTGTCAAAAAGCTCTGTCATATTGCCACACACAAAAGGTGTCATGATATGTGTCTTCAGTCCGCAGCTTCGGAAGCTGTCTGCCGTATATATACAGTTCATGACTGTTGCAAGCATTCCTATGGAATCTGCCTTTACTCTGTCCATATTGTCAGATGTTCTTCCTCTCCAGAAGTTACCTCCTCCGATGACTACGCACACCTGTATACCTTTATCTACAATCTGCTTCACCTGACCAGACACATCTCTGACTGTCTCCTCATCAAATCCGTGTTTCTTCTCACCGGCCAGTGCCTCACCGCTCATCTTGAGCAGAATTCTATCCATCTTCATATCGATATCCATCCTTTGTATTTTCTTTTTTATTCTGTATTGATATTAAACGCTTACAGCAAACCAGACATATAAGCCCAGTTTCACCGCAATGCTCATTATAACATACATATCCCATATTTCAAACAACAAGTTGCCACTTGTCACAAACATATCACATGACATCACCGACAAAGCTTAACATAAAAAGGCTCTGTTTTAGCATCAGTCCGACATATGTCTTCCCATCACTAAAGCAGAGCCTTGTATTATTTACAATTAGTTATTTTCAATTTATTCTTTTAATTTCTTCAATATCAGGCTTCGTCTGTATCAGTCTGTATTTGCAATGGAATCCACATCATCCTCAACCTGGAAAGTTGAGAGATCCAACATGTTACCATATCCTGATTCATTCACAACATTGTCACTGATGTTCTGTACTGTAACTGACGGCGTATAGTTGTTATCGTCGAACAGGAATCTGTGAAGTGCTGTTGCATTTGTCGCAAGATCACAGGCAACAATGTAGCTCACTCCATCCATCGTAGGGCTTGCGATCGTGAATGGGAATCCTGTAGTCGTGGAAAGTTTGTAGTCAAAGCATGACTTCGCCATGTCAATGATCTCCTTTTCAGTAAAGCTTGATGCCACATCATCCACAACAACATTTATACAGTCGAGAAGCTTCGAGATTCCGGCGCTCTTTGCAGCCTCGATCATCTTTGATATGACAGTCCTCTGTCTCCAGGTTCTTGTGATATCACCCTCGTCCGTACTTCTGATTCTCGAATATGCTGTCGCCTGAACACCGTTCAGATGAACAACACCTGTATCGTATACATAATCTGAGTAGATACCATTCACACCCATCTGCTCATCTATACACTGATTGAGCTTATAAAGCTCAGACTCCTTGATCTCCACATCTATGCCACCTAGTGCATCTATCGCCTCTGTGAGTGCCGTGAAGTTGACTGCCACATAATCTGTTATATTCAGGTCGAGATTCTTGTTGAGCATGTTGACTGCACCCTGTGCTCCGCCGTAAGCATAGGCATGCGCAGCCTTCTCATATGACTGGCTGTCATTGCAGAGCTCAAGATATGTGTCTCTGTACAGAGATACAAGCTTTACTTCCTGTGTATCATTGTTGATACTGCATATAATGATACTGTCTGATCTTACACCGTCATCAACCATTCCCGAATCACGGGTATCTATACCAAAAAGTGCTATGTTGGTATAACCAGTCATCTTCTTTACTGTCTCCTCGTCAAGATCCTCATTTATATGTGTATTCTTGAGCTCGTTGTACTGCATCTTATTGTATGTGTTGTTGATATACGCCTTTACAAACAAAAATCCTATAACGATTGCTGCCACGATCTCCACGGCAAGTATGATTCCCCATACCCTGTTCTTTTTCTTTCGTGTTTTATCACTCATATCCTGTCCATCTTCCGCATATTTCGAATTGTCTTCGTCATCATAATACTCTTCTTCCTGATAGTCGGATGCATATGTGTCCTTAACCTCTGGATCTACATCTACATCATTGACACTCTGATCCTCGTCATACTCATCAGGTCCAAATGCGCTGTCAGAAAGATCATCTGTCACCGCAGCCCCGCTGTCATCATAACCGTAATCATCCGCATCATCATCATAATCGTCGTCATCATCAAACAGCATCTCACCGGAATAAGCTCTCTTATTCACTGGCTTGTTCGCATCCATGTCACGGCCATCTTTATTATTTACCATATTATTCTCCTAGATTTACAGTATATTAGTCTTTCAAATTCATACAAAAATGAATTTTACTACAAACAATCTACAAATTCAACGTAAGTATAGATAATTCACATTTTTTTTATTTTATATCGTCTCCCAGGACAAATTTGTCCATCACCGGAACAAGGCCGTCATCATCATTCGACAGTGTTACATAGTCCGCATTCTGCTTTACTATATCCTGGGCATTTGACATGGCAACTCCCACTCCTGCGTACTGGATCATCGTCAGGTCGTTGTATCCGTCACCGCAGGCGATCAAATCCTTCACATCCATATCAAGCACTCCGAGCAGCTTCTCAAGGGACGTTGCTTTGTGGACGTTCATCGGCATGATTTCCACAAAGTAAGGCTCCGAACGGAATATGGTAACTTTGTCACCGAATTTCTCAGAAAGTTCCTGTTCTATTTTCTCTGCTTTCTCTGGCGCAGCCGTTATCAGGCATTTGTTCAACGGAAAATCAATATATTCACGGAAGTTGTCTATTCTTGTCAGCTCCATATGATTGATGCTCGCCTCAAATGCCATATAGCCGTCTATGTCCGTTCCGGTTATAACCCTGTCACCGTCATATGTGACCATTCCGCATCCGGTTTTTATACAATAATCATATATCTCTCTTACTACGTCGTTGTCCAGCACAGCCTGATACACAACCTCTCCTGTGCTGTAATTCACTATCCTTCCGCCGTTAAATGCAAGAACAAAGCCGCCAAATCTGACGAGCTCTATAGTATCTGCTATCTTTCTGATTCCTGGAAGCGGTCTTCCAGATGCTATGGCAACTATGTGTCCTTTCTCCTGAATCTCGATAAGCTTTTCAAGGGTTTTTGGCGTAACTTCTTTTTCAGTATTTGTCAGTGTTCCATCAATATCAAGGGCAAGTAATTTCTTATGCATAACTTCCTCCACATTTGTGATATTATCTACTATGTAAATATGATCATTTATTATATAATGTAACTATCGTCCGGCAGATGATGTCTGCCACCAATACTGCAACCGGAGAAAATCACATGGATATAAACATATACGTTAATCAGAAAAAAATCAACCCTTTATGCCAGAAAGCGATGGCTGAGTATCAGAAAAGGGTATCCCCCTACTGCAATCTCAAAATAGTATGTCTCCCGAACAAGATAAAATTCACATCCGGGAAAAACACTGCAAATTATTATCTGTCACATGGTCTCACCATATCTTCCGAGGACTATGCAAATCAGATAAATGACGTATCGGTGGGCGGAATCTCAAAGATCAATTATTATGTAGGATACGACAGCGAGCTAACTTCCGGCATGGAAGAATTCCCACTCTGCTCCATATCCCCATCCGATGAGATGTCTGCTCTCCTGCTCTCAGAACAGGTATACCGGGCATTCACCATATTGAATAACATAACCTATCACAAGTGACATTCACCACATCCAAATACATATCTTCACATTTCTGAAGATATGATCTGCAGCTGCTCTGCAAGAGCAACCCTCATGAGCTGATGTGGAAATGTCATCTCAGACACGCTGAACTTATAGTCAGCCATCCTTATGATATCCGGATCAAGTCCAAGGGATCCCCCTATGACAAATGTAACCGTACCATATCCCTGCTGCTTCACACGTTCTATCCTGCTCTTAAGCTCCTCTGTGGCGGTCTTTCGCCCCTCTATGCACAGCACTATCACATAATCGTCCCTTGATATGACATTCTTCAGTCTCACGGCCTCAGCATGTATTATCATGGAATTGACCTTTTCACCGCTTTTCTGTGGGATCCTCTCATCAGGGACTTCACAGATCACAAGCTTGTCCCTCTTGTCTATCTCCCTGCGGTATCTGTCTATCAATTCTGTAAAATAGTCTTCTTTTATGCGTCCGACACACGCTATCTTGTAAATCAATCTGGATCTTCCTCCGCTTCTACGACTGGTCTGCCCTCATTCTGTCAAATACCTTCAGCTCATCCTCACTGTTCTTATCCGTTGCAGCGCTCACCACCAGACAGAAAAGTGCACTTACCAGAAATCCCGGCACATCACCGCTCAGTGAAAAATATTCAGACAGACTGCCATTATCTATAATAGGTAGATACTGCCACAGAAAATACGCAATTATACCTGAAATAATGCCGGCAAACATCCCGGATCTCGTGGAATTTCTGTACATAAGCGTGAACATAAGAGGTGCAGCAAGTGCCGCAGCGCAGAGCCCCCAGCTATGAACTATCATCATCTCACGGTTGTACTTTGAACATTCTGCCACAAAAAACAGTGCGATACCTGTAATAACGACAACTCCTATATCAACCAGAAGCTTCACATAACTGTGATCTTTGAATACAGGCGGCACCATTCCTCTCATATGCTCACATATATTTCTCATAAGCGATTCCATCATGACAACAACGGCAAGCACGAACACCATAAGCATGAAAAATCTTGCAGCATATGCCACAGTACCACTTCCAAGGAGTTTTTTGAGAAGCATATTGTATACCTGAAAAGAATTCATTCCTGAATACACACGTTCAGGGTAAAGAACCGGAACCACAAGCATTGCAAGCACACAGCTGGACAGGATCGTGAGTCCTTCAAACACTATGGCCCATATTCGTCCCGCATCAAGTTCCTTCACATCCCGGATATTTATGACACCCTTGTACATAAGCGGCATTGCGATACAGCCAAGGCCTACCCCCGCCATGGATACCGCACTTCCAACACTGATATGCTCTCCATCATAATACATGATGTTCAGATATATGCTTGTACCCCCACTCAGTCTTGAACGTCTGTAATTATCCAGCAGTTCATACACGTCTATTCTGTAAAAAATAAGTCCTATCATGGCAAGACATACGCATATGACAAGGATAAATACAACTGTCTTTATGATACCCATAAATCGGTTGTCAACCAATATAGTTGCAAGAACCAGGCACACCGTGATCGCCACCAGGCACAGACTCTCATCCATATCCATAAAATACGCCACAACCGACACTATTACCCTGAGCACCGATACAAGTATTGCTCCAAGAGTCACGATCCACACCATTGAGACCAAATCCTTCAGTATCCACGAATCATATCTTGCGGCAAATAGCTCTGGTGCATTGTGTATCTTCTTTTTAGAAAATTCCACATACGAGTTCATCCTCTTGGACAGGAATATCCATCCTATGACATTTCCCGCAAACAGTCCTATAGCCACAAAACACTGACCGGCACCGTGGAGCACTATATTTATAGGAAGGAGAAAGATGACCCAGAGTATAACATCATTCGCACATACCTGGCCAGCAGTGGCTATACCGCTGGAATTCTTTCTCTTTATACCAAATACTCTCTTATCTGTAAAAATCGACATCTTTCACATCTCCTAAATTGAACGTCAACCCATTTTATCACACTTGAAGAATAACCGCCACCATCTAATTTATTGTTACATTTGACGAAATGTTTCTAATAATTGCATTATTTTTTCAATAGTACAAAAACTACTGTTGTGATATAATCGAATGCAAATGGGTTTTTGCATATTCATTACATTGATTTTACCTGGATTATACACAGGTAACATATTTTTACTCAGGAGGGCAATTATCTTGGATCTGTTTTCAATTTTAACGTTGCTTGGAGGTGTAGGTCTGTTCCTTTTCGGAATGAATCTCATGGGTGCCTCGCTCAAGAATCTGGCAGGAGGAAGTCTTGAAAAAGTTCTTGAAAAGCTGACAACAGGAAAAAATCAGGTAGTCGGCAATATAAAAGGATTTACACTTGGAACTGCCGTCACGGCCATCATACAGAGCTCAGCTGCAACAACCATCATGCTCATCGGTTTTGTAAATGCCGGCATCATGAAGCTCGGTCAGGCTATTCCAGTTGTATTCGGTGCAAACATAGGTAGTACCGCAACAGCACAGATTCTCCGTCTTGGAGATCTCGGCGAAAGCAACATTTTCTTGAGATTATTAAAACCGTCATCATTTGCTCCTATTCTTATATGTATAGGTGCATTTATCATACTTTTCACAAAGAACAACAAGAAGCGCGATGTCGCAAGCATTCTTGTGGGTCTTGGCGTACTTTTCCTCGGTATGAACACCATGGAGGGAGTATTTGCACCACTCAAAGAATCAGAAAGCTTCCAGAATCTGTTCACATCATTCAACAACCCATTCCTCGGAATACTCATAGGTCTCGTACTGACAGCCATCATACAGAGTTCATCCGCTTCTGTCGGTATACTTCAGGCTATATCATCAACAGGAGTCGTAACCTATGGAACAGCCATTCCTATTATTATCGGTCAGAATATAGGTAAGTGTATGACCATCATTTTAGGAGGAATCGGTGCGAACAAGAAAGCAAAGAGAGTGTCACTCTCCTACCTCCTCTTCAACATATTTGGCGCAGTATTCTTTGTAGTTGTCATATACGGGCTCCAGCTCTTTATAGATATGCCATTTATGGAAAAGGTAGTAAACCGTGGAGATATAGCGAATGTCCACTTCCTGTTCAACTTCATCATAAGTATCATGCTTCTACCATTTACAAATCAGGTGGCAAAGCTCACAGGAAAGATAATTAAGGACGACGAAGAATCCAAGATTGATAAAGAACTCGCATCCCTTGATCCACGACTTATAGCGACGCCAGCCATCGCTATCTCACAGGCAAGAAACGTCATGTTTGCCATGGCAGACTGCATACGTGAGAACTTCTCAATAGCCTGTGGCCTCATATCTGAGTACAACGAAGAAGACGCTGCAAAGCTTGAAGAAAACGAGGATTTCATCGACAGATGTGAGAGCTCTCTGAACAACTTCCTTCTCAAAGTTACATCTCAGAACAATATGTCCAGATCAGAGAGACTTGACGTATCCGAGCTTTTAAACAGTCTCAGTGACATGGAGCGTATCGGAGACCACTGTGAGAATCTTCTTGTGGTGTCAAGGAACATAATCGATCAGAAGATAAACTTCTCAGACCAGGGAATGAAAGAGATACAGACAGCACTTAAAGCCACTGGCAATATCATAGATATGACACTCAGTGCGTTCAAAGAGGACGATCTTCAGGCAATATCCAGAATAGAACCTCTTGCTCAAACCATAAGCGAGATCACCGAACTCATAAAAGATCACCACGTAGTGAGACTGCAGGTCGGTGAATGCGGTATTCCAGGTGGTTTTGCCCTGGTGGATATCCTCACAAGTCTCGACCGTATCGGAAGCCACTGTAAGAACATCGGACTTCATATAGCTAAGAAGATCCGCGGAATACACATGGACGAGATGCACGGCCATATCTATATCACCGGCTACAAGACCTCCGAGGAATACAAAGCCCTGTACGCTTACTACTCTTCCATGTACGCAGATCCTATAACAGATGGATTTAACAGTAGTCTGAAGGAGCTGCGTCAGATCACAACAGCCGACGAAGAGACTGATACATCTGATACGGAAAAGTCTGAAAATGCTCCAGGCACGGATGCCATGGCCAGTGAAAAGCCTGTCAAAGACAAAGAAAATGGCAGACAGAAAGAAAGCCAGAAGAAGTCAAATGATGGACAATCCGGCAAGAAGAAATCTACAAAAAATAAAGTGTCAGAAAAACATGATAAGATAAAAGAACGAATCAATGACAAATATTCTGAAAAGAATAAAAAAAGTCAAAAGAAGAAATAATCATATGTAATAATAAAGGAATCGCAACTGCATGCTGTAATCTTGGCATGTGATTGGCGATTCCTTTATTATTATCACATAACATCCTTATTCTCAAAATACATCATACCGCC